>Ga0265313_10004440_pt1 | contig 10791 bp, 10 predicted proteins | sample 4123metaG_FD_203122 | JGI IMG/M metagenome (GOLD analysis project Ga0265313, IMG submission 203122) | Rhizosphere microbial communities from Carex aquatilis grown in University of Washington, Seatle, WA, United States - 4-1-23 metaG | ecosystem: Host-associated > Plants > Roots > Rhizosphere >...
CATCAGCGCGGTGGCGGCGATCTGGCCGAGCGCCCCACCGATCACCCAGGGCCAGAATGCCGGGGGCATTGCCGGCAGGTGATCGCCGGTGATCACGATCAGGCCGGACAGGAACAGCAGCGCGAAGGGAAAGCCGAACAAGAACCGCACGTGGGTCGCGCCGACCGTGCCGAGGGTGGCGGTCAACTCGCGCTGCATGGCGTTGCGCGCGGTCTGCGCCGCCGCGGCGATCAGCGTAAAGACGGCCCAGAGCATTGCTAGCCTCTCATACAGTCATGCCCGGCCTTGTGCCGGGCATCCACGTCTTGCTTTCCTTACTAAGTCGTGGATGGCCCGCGCAACTCGGGCCTGCCCGAGTTGCGCAAATTTTTCGAGGACTGCATGTCGGGTATACCCGACATGCAGTGACAAGCCCGGCCATGACAGGAGCAAAAACTTTTACGCCGCGTCGGCCCGGATCTCCGCCGCTTCGGGAAATTCGGTCACCGCGCCCTTCTCATTGTCGATCAGCAGAAACAGATCGAAATAGCGGATGGTCGGCGCGCCGCCGGTGCGCTTGATTACAGACTGCCGCCACTCTTCATTATGGGCGCGTTTCGCCGCTTCGACCGATGGCCAGATGTACACGCCGGCGCCGGTCTTGCCATTGAGTTCGAGCAGAAAATGCTTGCGCAGCAATTCCGTGTTGGCGCGCCATTTCGGAATGACGTTGCGCGCCTCTTCGGCGACCTGTTGGCGGGTCCAGCCCTTCGGCGAATTGAATTCCACCAGCTCGAGAATCATGGTGCCTCTCCTTTGCTCTTCGGGCGTTGCGCCACCAGCATGTAATTGACGTCCATATCAGACGATAACTGCCAACGGTCGGCGAACGGATTATAAATCACGCCACGCTCTCCAATGATGCGAAGCCCGCAGTCTTCAAACGCGGTCTCCAGTTCCACAGGTGTAACGAACTTGTCCCATTGGTGCGTGCCGCGCGGCAGCCAGCGCAGCACATATTCGGCGCCGACAATGGCCAGGGCAAAACTCTTGAGCGTGCGGTTCAGCGTGGCGGCGATCATCAGCCCGCCCGGCTTCACCATCGTGGCACATGTCGCAACGAACGCGTTCACATCGGTGACGTGCTCGACCACTTCCATGGCCAGCACAACGTCGAAGCGCTCGTTCGCGGCCGCAAGTTCTTCGGCGGTGGTGGCTCGGTAGTCGACCGTGACACCTGTTTCCTCTGCGTGCGCCCGCGCGGCGGCGATATTCTCCTCGGCCGGATCGGCCCCGATCATCTGCGCGCCCAAACGCGCCAGCGGTTCCGAAAGAATGCCTCCGCCGCAGCCGATATCGAGCATGCGCAGGCCCTTGAGGCAGTCGAGTTTCTTGGGGTCGCGATCGAAACGTACCGCCGCCTGGTCGCGGATATAGGCGAGCCGCACCGGGTTGAACTTATGCAGCGCCGCCATCGGCCCGCGCGCATCCCACCAGTCGGCGGCATGGCGCGAGAAACGCTCGACCTCGGCCGCATCGACACTGGATACACGGGCTTTTCGGGTAACCATTCGGACACTCTCGTCAAATCGCTGCCGGCTATTGTTGCAGGTGGGCCGACCCGCCGGTATGTAGTACGCGCCTTTTGGGGCCGGCGCCGCAAGGCCAAATACCCTCTCGTCGGTCGCTTGTTAGCGCCTTTCGGCGCGTTCGGAAACGTCAGGTTCTTATGGCCCGGCTGGTAATGAAATTTGGCGGAACGTCGGTCGCCGATCTGGACCGCATCCGCAATGTGGCGCGCCACGTCAAGCGCGAGGTCGACGCCGGCTACGATGTGGCCGTCGTGGTCTCGGCTATGGCGGGCGTGACCAACCAGCTGGTCAATTGGTGCCGTGAGGCCGCCATGTTGCACGACGCGCGCGAGTACGACGCCGTGGTCGCAACCGGGGAACAGGTCACCGCCGGGCTGCTCGCGATCGTGCTTGAAGGCATGGGCGTCAATGCGCGCTCCTGGCAAGGCTGGCAGCTGCCGATCCTCACCGATAATGCGCACGCCTCCGCTCGCATTATGGAAGTCAACGGATCCGAACTGATCAAGCGCTTCAAGGAACACAGGCAGGTTGCGGTCATCGCCGGCTTCCAGGGCATGCACAAGGCGACCGGCCGCATCACCACACTTGGCCGCGGTGGTTCCGACACGTCCGCTGTCGCTATTGCTGCCGCCATCGGCGCCGATCGTTGCGACATCTACACCGACGTCGATGGTGTCTACACCACCGACCCGCGCGTCGTGCCTAAGGCGCACCGCATGGACAAGATCGCTTACGAAGAAATGCTCGAGCTCGCCTCGCTCGGCGCCAAGGTCATGCAGGTGCGCTCGGTCGAGCTCGGCATGGTGCACAATGTTCGCATCTTCGTGCGATCGAGCTTTGAAAAGCCGGAAGACATCGACCCCAAGAAGCCGCCATCCGGCACACTCATTTGCGACGAGGGAGACATCGTGGAACAGCAAGTCGTCACCGGCATCGCTTTTTCCAAGGACGAGGCGCAGATTTCGATACGCCGCGTGCAGGACAAGCCCGGCGTTGCCGCCGCCATCTTCGGACCGCTCGCCGATGCCAACATCAACGTCGATATGATCGTCCAGAACGTATCGGGCGACGGCGCCACGACCGATCTCACCTTTACGGTTCCCTCGGCAGACTACGAGCGTGCCCGCGTCACCCTCGACAAGGCCAAGGGCGCCATCGGGTTTGAGCGGCTGGACGGAGCCACCGATGTTTCCAAGGTTTCGGTGATCGGCATCGGGATGCGCAGCCATGCCGGGGTTGCCGCCCAGGCGTTCAAGGCGCTTTCGCAGCAGAAGATCAATATTCTCGCCATCACGACCTCCGAAATCAAATTCTCGGTGCTGATCAAGGCCGCCCAGACCGACCTCGCCGTCCGCACGCTGCATACGCTTTACGGACTGGATAAGGCCTAGAGAGTCCTTGCGCGCTTTGGCTTGCCCCTTGCACGCTTTGGCTTGCCCCTTGCATATGCCATTGGCTATAGCCTGAGGCGTAGGCGGCCGCAGACTCACGATCTGGCGGTCGCTATTCGTACATGATTTGGCCGTAGACGAGGCTGCGGCCAGAACCGTGGCCAGAGGACCTCTATAATGCGTGGCGCGCTCGGCGGTCCGCGCGTGCTGTTACGCCGGCTTCGCGAGGTAATGGCGGAGCCCGTCAGCGCGCAGGATCGCCTCGACAAGGTGGTGGTGCTGATCGCCGCCAACATGGTGGCGGAAGTGTGCTCTGTCTACGTCCTGCGCGTAGACGGTACGCTTGAGCTATACGCCACTGAGGGCCTCAAGCGCGAAGCCGTTCACCAGACCGTCCTCAAGGCCGACGAAGGCCTGGTCGGCCTCGTCGCCAGCGAAGCCAATCCGATGAACCTGTCGGATGCGCAAGCGCACCCGGCCTTCTCCTACCGCGCGGAAACCGGCGAAGAAATCTACCATTCGTTCCTCGGCGTTCCGATACTGCGTGCGGGCAACACTCTCGGCGTGCTGGTGGTGCAGAACCGCGCGCGACGGACCTACACCGAAGAAGAAGAAGAGGCGCTGCAGACCACGGCGATGGTGCTCGCCGAAATGATTGCATCCGGCGAGCTCTCATCGCTCGCCCGTCCCGGCGCCGAACCCGCCGCGCGCCACGCGATGCATCTTACCGGCAGTTCGCTGTCGGACGGGATTGCCCTCGGCCATGTCGTGCTGCACGAGCCGCGCGTGGTCATTACCAATGTTATCGCGGATGACGTGCCGCACGAGCTCAAACGGCTCGATGCCGCCATCGCCACCTTGCGCGAAGACCTGGATCGCCTGGTCGAGCATCGCGACGTGGCGGACGGCGGCGAACATCGCGACGTGCTCGAAGCCTATCGCATGTTTTCATACGACCAGGGCTGGCTGCACAAAATACGCGAAGCCGTGATGACCGGCCTGACGGCCGAGGCCAGCGTCGAGCGCGTTCAATCCGACACCCGCGCGCGCATGCTGCGTGCGTCGGACCACTACTTGCGCGATCGCCTGCACGATCTTGATGATTTGGCCAATCGGCTGATGCGTGTCCTGATGGGACAGGATCATGCGCCGACCAAGGAGCAACTGCCGGAAAACGCTATCGTCGTGGCGCGTTCCATGGGGCCCGCCGCCCTGCTCGATTATGACCGGAAGAGACTGCGCGGCCTCGTGCTGGAAGAAGCCGGACCAACCTCTCACGTTTCGATCGTCGCACGCGCGCTCGGCATCCCGACCGTCGGTGAGATAGAAAACGCCACCGGCCTGGTCGAACCGGGTGATGCCATCATCGTCGACGGCTCGACCGGTCACATCCATATGCGCCCGCCACAGGACATCCAGGCGTCCTATGGCGAGCGCGTCAAATTGCGCGCCCGCCGGCAAGCGCAATACCGGGCGCTGCGCGAACGGCCTTGCATCACCAAGGACGGCCAGAAAATTGCGCTGATGATCAATGCCGGCCTCATGATCGATCTGCCCCATATCGAGGACACCGGCGCGGCCGGCATCGGGCTTTTCCGGACGGAATTGCAGTTCATGGTGGCGGATACCTTGCCGCGCACCGGCGAGCAGCTCGCGCTCTATCGCGCGGTGCTTGACGCCGCAGGGAAAAAACCGGTGACGTTCCGAACGCTCGACATTGGCGGGGACAAAGTGCTCCCCTACATGCGCAACATCGAAGAGGAAAACCCGGCTTTGGGATGGCGCGCCATCAGGCTCGGTCTTGACCGGCCTGGCCTGTTGCGCAGCCAGGTGCGCGCCTTGTTGCGCGCCGCGGGCGGACGTGACCTGAGGCTGATGTTTCCGATGATCGCCGTGGTGGAAGAATTCGACAAAGCGAAGGCCCTGGTCGAAGTCGAATTGACCCATCTGCGGCGGCACGGACACGAACTGCCGGAGCGCGTTGAAATCGGCACCATGGTCGAAGTGCCGTCGCTCCTGTTCCAGCTCGATGAATTGCTCGAACGCGTCGATTTTCTGTCGGTCGGCTCCAATGACCTGATGCAATTCCTGTATGCCGCCGATCGCGGCAATCCGCGGGTATCCGACCGGTTCGATACGCTTTCCGCACCGGTCCTGCGCGCGCTCAAGGACATCGCCGACAAGGCAAAGAAACATGGCAAGCCTGTCGCGCTTTGCGGTGAGCTCGCTTCGCAGCCGATTGGCGCGCTGGTGCTTGCAATCCTTGGATATCGCACCCTTTCGCTTTCACCATCGGCAATTGGGCCGGTCAAGGCGTTGTTGCTCGAGCTCGACATCAGTAAAGGCGAGGCCGCTCTCCTGCCTTGCCTTGAACAACCGATCGGGAGTGTCTCCATCCGCGACAAGCTGGAAAGCTTTGCGGCGGCCGAGGGGCTGCAGCTTTGATTGTTCTGCCGCAGCAGAAGCTGGATGCGCTGCTGGCCCGCCACGCGTTGGTGGAAAGCGAGCTCGCGAGCGGCCTGAGTACGGACGCATACGTCAAACTGTCGCGCGAGTTCGCCGAGCTCAGCCCGGTCGTCGCGACCATCAGGGCCTATCGGGACGCCGAAAAAGAAATCACCGATCTTTCCGCGCTGGTCGATGACCCGAAATCCGATTCGGAAATGCGCAAACTCGCCGATGCCGAACGGCACGAATTGCAGGCGCGCCGTGACAAGCTGGCGGAAGAAATCCGCCTGGCCTTGCTGCCAAAAGATGCGATGGACGACCACAACGCGATTCTTGAAATCCGCGCCGGCACCGGCGGTGATGAGGCCGCGTTGTTCGCCGGTGACCTCTTCCGCATGTACGAGCGCTATGCCGCCAAGCAGGGCTGGAAGACCGAGATCCTGTCGATCAGCGAGGGTACCAAGGGAGGCTTCAAGGAGATTGTCGCCGAGGTGCGGGGCCGCGGCGTATTCGCCAAGCTCAAGTTCGAATCGGGCGTGCATCGCGTGCAACGCGTGCCTGACACGGAAGCGTCAGGCCGTATTCATACGTCGGCGGCCACTGTTGCCGTTCTGCCCGAAGTCGAGGACGTCGACATCCATATCAACGAGACGGATCTGAAAATCGACACTATGCGAGCGCAAGGCGCCGGCGGCCAGCATGTCAACAAGACCGAATCCGCGATCCGCATTACGCACATGCCAAGCGGCATCGTGGTCTTCGTGCAGGAAGAACGCTCGCAACACAAGAACAAGGCCAAGGCACTGACGATGCTGCGGGCCAAGCTCTATGACCAGGAGCGCACGAAGCTTGATGCTGAACGTGCTGCCGAGCGGCGCGGACAAATCGGCTCGGGCGATCGTTCTGAACGCATCCGCACATATAACTTCCCGCAAGGCCGTGTTACCGATCACCGCATTAATCTGACGCTTCACAAATTGCCGCAGGTGATGGAAGGCGAAGCGCTGAACGAGGTCATCGACGCGCTGGTGACCGAGCATCAGGCTGAATTGCTGGCGGCGGAAGGCGCGACGTGAGAATTATTGCGGGACTGAAGGACGGCGTCTCGGTCTCGGAAGCAGTGCAGCTTGTGGCAAGTGCATTCAAGCTCGCTGGCATCGAAGACGCCTTGGTCGATGCAAGATTACTGATCGGCCACGGGCTGCATCTCGACCGTACCCGACTGGTCACTCAATCGGATCGCATCCTCGAGGCACGCGAAATTTCCGTCATATCCGCACTCGCCGCGCGACGGCTCAAGCACGAGCCGGTATCACGCATCCGCGGGCAGAAGGAATTCTGGGGTCTTTCGCTGCAGATCACGCCTGACGTTCTGGACCCGCGGCCAGAGACGGAAACGGTCGTTGAAGCGGCTCTGGACTTCGTCGTCCGCGGCGGTCTGCGCATGGAAAAGCTGCGTATTCTGGATATCGGAACCGGCTCGGGCGCATTGCTGCTCGCATTGCTGCGCGAATTGCAAAATGCAACCGGCACCGGCACCGACGTCAGCGGCGGCGCCCTGGACATCGCGCGCGCGAATGCCGCGCAATGCGGACTCGATTCCCGCTGCAACTTTGTTCTTTGCGATATTGCGTCGAGCGTGCAGGGTCCATTTGATCTCGTCGTTTCCAACCCGCCCTACATCGCGCACGATGAGATACCGGCACTCGCGCCGGAAGTGCGGGACTACGATCCAAAGGTTGCACTCGATGGTGGTGACGACGGGCTTGCTGGCTACCGCGCCATTGCGGTGGAAGCCCGGCGACTTTTGGCATCGGGCGGACGACTATTTGTTGAATTGGGCGCAGGCCAGGAAACAGCGGTCCACTCGTTGTTTACCAATGCGGGATTAACCGTCGGCGCCGCGCGCAACGATTTAGCGGGGATTCCGCGCGTGATTGGCGTCGGTCTAGCGCCATGAACTGGTCGCATTCCCACCCGATGAAAATCGCAGAGATCGAATATCGTCGAAAAAAGCGCTTGGATTATCATCCGGAAACGACTAGCTTCCAGTCACGGAATCGACCCGTGACGGTTGCATCGCCAAAAACCCCGGAACTAATAGCTCTGTGTGGTGCGGCGCAAGGCGGATGACGAAAAGCCGGTATTCGAAAAGACGGCAAACGAAATCGCCAGATACGGGTTTGGACGCTTCACCGGTTGGGCGCATCATTTTCGAAAACTAGGACGATGCGCGTAACGAAAGGTTGGCAACGCCGCGACAGGATCGCGGCTATGGGGTTGCTGCGACTAACGCGATAAAGAACACAACGTTTCGATCATTGGCGCGGATTACTGATGCAGGTCCGGCCGCGCAGTGAAATTTGTATGGACTTGCGATCAGGTTTGAGCGTTCGGCGGTAAATGCCGAGGCAATGTGAAAGGTCGACGAACAGGCACATCATGAGAAACGGTCAGAAGCGCATGCGGGGACGCGGCAATAACCACCGCAAGAGTCAAAATCCGCTGACGCGCGTATATGAATCGAACGGCCCCGACGTAAAAATCCGCGGCACCGCCTCGCACATTGCAGAAAAATACATCCAGCTTGCGCGCGACGCACAAAGCTCCGGCGACCCGGTCGCAGCTGAAAATTACTACCAGCACGCCGAACACTATTTTCGCCTGATCGCCGCCGCGCAGGAACAGTTCCGCCAGCAGAACCCCTACTACAACAATCAACAGCCGCAGCAGCAGGGCCAGGGCGGAGCACCACAGGGCGCTGCTGACGATAATTACGACGATGGAGAAGATGACGGCCAGCCGTTCATGGGCCAGAACGAACCGAGCTACGCGCCGCAGCCACAGGTGCAGCCGCAGGTGCAGCAGGGCCAGCCTTATTTGCCGCGCGATGCCCAGCCGTTCGCGCCGCGCGATCAACAAGTGCAAAACCGGCCGCAGCATCAGCAGCAGCCCTATCAGCAACCGAATCAGGGTGGCAGCGAAGGCGGTGGACAGGACCTCGGCGGCCTGCCGGCTTTCATCACCGGCGGCGGCGGCGCGCAACCGCAGCCGCAACCGCAACCGCAACCGAACCCCGGCCCCAACGGCCACGAACAAGGCGACCGCGGTCAGGACCGTTTCGGACATCGCCGGCGCCGGCGCCATCGTGGCGGTGGCTATCGCCCCGACCGGCCGGAATTTGCCGGCAACAACCCGCAGGCTGCAGCGCCGCATTCCGATGAAGGTGGCGACGAGCCGCGACAGCCTGACTGATCGGGCCTATCCGTAGTTGGGGTGATCCGGGGCGCGATCAAGCGCCCGGTGATGGCGCCAATGCCGGTTCCAGCGCCGGCACGAGCTGCCGCTTTTCGCGGCGCGCCGGTATGGCGCGATAGACTTGCTTGGTTGCTTCCACCAAATGCACGCCGGCAAATGGCGCCGACAATGTCGCGCCCGTGCGCTCCCAAGCCACCGCAGTACGCAGGAACCAGCCACGCGCGATCGGCGGCACATAAAGCGCCTCGCTCCATCCTGTCGGCGTGAACCATGTCTCACGCAACAGCTGATTGATCTGACTGCGCGAATAAGGACGACCGTGACCGAACGGCGTTGTATCCATGCGCGCCCACAGACCGCGCCGGTTTGGCACCACCGCGAGCAATCGCCCGCCGGAGGCCAGCACCCGCCACACTTCGCGCAGCAGCGCGCCTGGATCGTTCGTCATTTCCAGGGCATGCACCAGCATCACGCGATCGACCGCTGCATCGGCGAGCGGCAATTCATTCTCGTCGACCAGAGCTGACAATGCTGGACGGGTTGTCGGCCATTTCACGACACCCTGCCCCGCAGGCATAAGCGCAAGGCAGCGCTCGGCCTCCTCGCGGAACAGACCGAGATATGGCGTTGCGTAGCCGATCCCCAGCACGCGCTGGCCGGCGGTATCGCCCCACAGCGAGCGGACGCCGCGTCCAATAAAGCGGCGCGCCACGACTCCCAGCCGTTGGCCGTAGAAATTGCGCAGATCCACGACGTCGATCGACATGAGCCGAAACTACCATGAAACGCATAGCAAACGGCTACGGTGCAGGACCCGCGGGCGTGCATGATGTTTCACCGGCGTGTTACGGTTAATCTGTTCCAGAATATGACGAGGACCCTTATGCCCGCTGAAATCCGCCTGTTTCGCTGCCGATCCGACAATTACGGGGTATTGCTGCACGACCCGGATAGTGGCGCAACCGCCGCCATCGACGCACCGGAGGCCGCGCCGATGGAAGCGGCCTTAAAGGCAACTGGCTGGAAGCTGACCGATATCCTGGTCACCCATCACCACGCCGATCACACAGATGGAATCAAGGCACTGAAGGAAAGATACAAGTGCCGCGTGGTGGCGCCGGCGGCTGAAGCCTCGCAAATCCCGGCGGTGGACGAGACGGTCCGCGAAGGGGATAAAGTTTCAGTCGGGACATTGTCGGCAAACGTAATCGAAACGCCGGGCCACACGTCCGGTCACATTGCCTACTGGTTTCACGCCGACAAACTCGCTTTCGTCGGTGACACATTGTTCTCTATCGGCTGTGGGCGCGTGATTGAAGGCACACCGGAACAGATGTGGCGCTCGCTTGTGAAGCTGCGCGACTTGCCGGACGACACCGAAATCTACTGCGGTCATGAATACACGGCCGCCAATATCAAGTTCGCGCGCACCATTGAGCCCGAGAACAAAGTACTCGCCGCGCGCGAGGCCGAGGTCAAAGGACTGATTTCGCGAAACGAAGCGACCATTCCGGTAACCATCGGTGACGAGAAGCGGGCAAATCCGTTCCTGCGGGCGGATATCGCCGAAGTCGCAAAAGGCATCGGTATGTCGGGAAAACCGGCGGCACTGGTGTTTACCGAAATCCGTGAACGCAAAAACAAGTTCTAACGGTTCGCATGCCTGTATCCACGGCCGCCGACTTGATCCGCGCACTTGCACTCAAGCCGCACCCGGAAGGCGGCCACTATCGTGAAACCTTCCGAGACCCAAGGCTGATTGATGGCCGTCCGGCGTCAACGGCCATTCTGTTCCTGCTTGCACGCGGCGAACGCTCGCATTGGCATCGCATCGATGCGGTCGAGATCTGGCACTACTACGCGGGCGCACCGCTCAAGCTGTCGCTTGTCGACGGCGCTAAGGAAGAGATAGTCCGGCTCGGTGCCGACATTGGCGCCGGTGATTCACCGCAGATCACTGTGCCCGCGCGCGCCTGGCAGGCCGCGGAAAGTCTTGGGGATTGGACCCTGACCGGCTGTACCGTCGCACCCGGTTTTTCCTTCGAGGGCTTCGAACTGGCGCCGGCCGGCTGGTCGCCGCACAATCAAACACGATAGAACAACTAAATCTTCTGACAGGGGAT
>Ga0265313_10004443_pt1 | contig 10783 bp, 11 predicted proteins | sample 4123metaG_FD_203122 | JGI IMG/M metagenome (GOLD analysis project Ga0265313, IMG submission 203122) | Rhizosphere microbial communities from Carex aquatilis grown in University of Washington, Seatle, WA, United States - 4-1-23 metaG | ecosystem: Host-associated > Plants > Roots > Rhizosphere >...
AGCGCGTAGTTGCCGCCGGAGCCGATGCCGGCGACGCCCGCTTCCGGCTCGAGCACGTCGCCTGTGCCGGTCAGCACCAGCGAGACCTTCGGATCGGCGACGATCATCATGGCTTCGAGGCGGCGCAGGTAGCGGTCGGTGCGCCAGTCCTTGGCGAGCTCAACCGCGGCGCGCAGCAACTGGCCGGGATACTGCTCGAGCTTCGATTCAAGCCGCTCGAACAGGGTGAAAGCATCGGCCGTCGCGCCGGCGAAACCGCCGATCACTTCACCTTTGCCGAGTTGGCGCACCTTCTTGGCATTGGCCTTGATGATGGTCTGACCGACGGTGACCTGGCCGTCGCCGCCGATCGCCACCACGCCGCCCTTGCGGACGGTGAGAATGGTCGTGCCGTGCCAAGGGGTACTTGTTGGGATTTCGGTGGAGGACATACGCAATTAACCCCGCGAACAAAGGTCATCTAGGCACGGCGAACGGCGTTTGCAAACCATCGCCGGCCGCTGTGGCGAATCCGCGAAACCCCTGATAAAAGGCGCGCATCTTTAGGATTTTGCCAATGCGCAAAGCGGCCGTGAAGCGCAAGACCAAGGAAACCGACGTCGAGGTCGAAGTCGATCTCGACGGCCAGGGGCGCGCGTCCATTGCGACCGGCATCGGCTTCCTTGACCACATGCTCGATCTCCTGGCGCGGCACTCGCGCATCGACGTCACGGTCAAGGCCAAGGGCGACCTGCACATCGATCATCACCACACCACGGAAGACGTCGGCATCGCGCTCGGACAGGCAGTGAAGCAGGCGCTTGGCGACATGAAGGGCATCACGCGTTACGCCAGCGTCGAGGTGCCGATGGACGAGGCGCTGACCCGCGTCGCCATCGACATTTCCGGCCGCCCGTTTTTGGTATTCAAGGCGGAGTTCGTGCGCGACAAGGTCGGCACCTTCGACACCGAGCTGGTGCAGGAGTGGTTTCAGGCTTTCGCCATGAATTCCGGCATCACGCTGCACGCGCAGACTTTATACGGCACGAACGATCACCATATTGCCGAGTCGTGCTTCAAGGCCTTGGCGCGGGCGCTGCGGGCCGCGGTGGCGATCGACCCGCGCGCCAAGGACGAGATCCCGTCGACCAAGGGCTCGCTGGGCGGGTGATCCAGACGCGGCGTTTTGTAGGTTGTGTCTGGATTCCGGGTTCGCTCGCTTTGCTCGCGCCCCGGAATGACAGAAAGAGTTAGAGTAAACCGATGCCCAGCTTCACCGTTCACGCCCCGCCGTTGCGTTCAGGCGAAAACGCTGCCGATCCGGAGCGCTTCGTCTTCGTGCGCGACGGATTCTATTTCTGGGCGTTCGCGCTCGCGCCGTTGTGGCTGCTCGCGCATCGGCTGTGGTTGGCGCTGCTCGGCTACATCGTCGTCTACATGCTGGTCGGCGTCGCGTTCTACTTCGCCAGCGTGCCGCAAACCGCGGGCTTCGTGGTCGCGCTGCTGATCGCCTTGCTGGTCGGATTCGAAGCGGCGACGTTGTGGCGCTGGACGCTCGCGCGCCGCGGCTGGACATTCGCCGGCTTTGCGACTGGCGAGGATGTCGAGACCGCCGAGCATCGCTTCTTCGCCGCCTGGGCGACGCGCAAGCCGGCGGCGACCCCGCCGGCCGCTGAACAATTTGCGACGCCGGTGCGGCGCGGGCCGCCGTCGTCGTCCGACGTCATCGGTCTGTTCCCTGAGCCGGGAGGCCGGCGGTGAGCGTCGCCATTGTCGATTACGGCTCCGGCAATCTGCACTCGGCGGCGAAGGCCTTCGAGCGCGCGGCGCGCGAGAGCCAGCACGATCAGCCGATCGTCGTCACCAACGATCCGGAAAAAGTCGCGCGCGCCGATCGCGTGGTGCTTCCGGGTGTCGGCGCCTTCGCCGACTGCCGCCGCGGCCTCGACGAAATCGACGGCATGATCGAGGCGCTCAACGAAAGCGTGCTGCAGCGGCGGCGGCCGTTTTTCGGCATCTGCGTCGGCATGCAGCTGATGGCCGAGCGCGGCCGCGAATATCAGGTGACGCCGGGGCTCGGCTGGATCGCGGGCGAGGTCGACAAGATCAAGCCGGCCGATGCCAGCCTGAAGATCCCGCACATGGGCTGGAATACGCTCAACGACCTGCAGCCGCACCCGTTGCTCGCCGACATTCCGCTTGGGCCCGACGGACTGCACGCCTATTTTGTGCACTCGTACGAGCTTAAGCCGACGCATCGCTCCGACCTGCTGGCGCAGACCGACTACGGCGGTCCGCTCACGGCAATCGTCGGCCGCGACAACATGGTCGGCACGCAATTCCACCCGGAGAAGAGCCAGCGGCTCGGGCTGAAGCTGATCACCAATTTCTTGCAGTGGATGCCGTGATTTTATTTCCAGCCATCGACCTGAAGGAAGGGCTCGCCGTCCGCCTCGAGCAGGGCGACATGGCGCGCGCCACCATCTTTCACCGCGACCCGGCTGCGCAGGCGCGCGCGTTCGAGATGCAGGGTTTCGAGTATCTGCACATCGTCGATCTCGACGGCGCCTTCGCCGGCAAGCCGGTCAACGCATCGGCAGTCGACCGCATCCTCGAGACCATCGCCATCCCTGTGCAACTCGGCGGCGGCATCCGCACCACGGCGACGGTGGAAGCCTGGCTCGAGAAGGGCGTCACCCGCGTCATCATCGGCACGGCCGCGGTGCGCGATCCGCCGTTCGTCAAGCGGGCGGCGCGCGATTATCCGGGCCGCATCGCGGTCGGCCTCGACGCCCGCGACGGCAAGGTCGCGGTCGAAGGCTGGGCCGAAACGTCGGAACTGTCGGCGCTCGACATCGCGCGCCGCTTCGAGGACGCCGGCGTCGCCGCGATCGTCTACACCGACATCGCCCGCGACGGCCTGCTTAAGGGCCTCAACATGGAGGCGACCATTGCGCTGGCCGAGAGCGTTTCCATTCCGGTGATCGCGTCGGGCGGCCTTGCCTCGCTCGACGACATCAAGGCGATGCTCGAGCCGCGCGCGGCAAAGCTCGCCGGCGCCATCGCCGGCCGCGCACTCTATGACGGGCGGCTCGACGCGCAGGAGGCTCTCAAGCTGATCCGCGACGCGCGCAAGGCGGCGTGAATGTTCAAGGTTCGCGTCATTCCCTGCCTCGACGTCAAGGACGGCCGCGTCGTCAAGGGCGTCAACTTCGTCAATCTGCGCGACGCCGGCGATCCGGTCGAAGCCGCGATTGCCTACGATGCCGCCGGGGCCGACGAGTTGTGCTTCCTCGATATTACCGCGAGCCACGAGAAGCGCGGCATCATCCTCGACGTGGTGCGGCGCACGGCGGAAGCCTGCTTCATGCCGCTCACCGTCGGCGGCGGCGTGCGCACTATCGACGATATCCGCGCGCTGCTGACGTCAGGCGCCGACAAGGTCTCGATCAACACGGCGGCGGTCGAGCGCCGTGCCTTCGTGAAGGAGGCGGCGGAGAAATTCGGCGACCAGTGCGTCGTCGTCGCCATCGACGCCAAGATCGTCTCGGACGCAGGCGAAAAGCCGCGCTGGGAGATCTTCACCGTCGGTGGCCGCAAGCCGACCGGCATCGACGCGGTCGAATATGCGAGCGAGGTCGTCGGCCTTGGCGCCGGCGAGATCCTGCTCACGTCGATGGACCGAGACGGCACCCGGCGCGGCTTCGATATTCCGTTGACACGCGCAATTGCCGACGCAGTGGGCGTTCCTGTCATCGCCTCCGGCGGCGTCGGCACGCTCGAGCACATGGTCGAGGGCATCCGCGACGGCCACGCCACCGCGGTGCTGGCGGCCTCGATTTTCCACTTCGGCGAGCACAGCGTGCGCGAGGCCAAAACGTATATGGCAAAGGCCGGACTGCCGATGCGGCTCGATCCGTGATATGAACGCGACATGAGCAAGTTCACGCTGGCCGATCTCGAAAAGCGCGTGCACGAGCGCGCCAAGGCGAGCGCGTCGGAATCCTACACGCGCGCGCTGTTGGACAAGGGTGTCACGCAGTGCGCCAAGAAGCTCGGCGAGGAAGCCGTCGAAACCGTCATGGCCGCCCTGCAGGAAGACAAGAGCCAGCTGATCGCGGAAGCGGCTGATCTACTCTATCATTTGCTGGTGGTGATGAAGGCGCGCGGTGTCACGCTGGCCCAGATCGAGGCCGAGCTGGAAAAACGAACCACGCAATCGGGTCACGCCGAAAAGGCGTCGCGGAAGAGCTGAGCAGCGGCATGGAGCAGCGTACCGAAGAGGTCCTCTCGCCGTACCGCATCTTCTCGCGAGAGGAGTGGGCCGGCCTGCGCGAGGATACGCCGATGACGCTGACGTCGGAAGAGGTCACGCGCTTGCGCTCGCTGCACGACCGGCTCGACATCGAAGAAGTCGAAGAGATTTACCTGCCGCTGTCGCGATTGCTGTCGCTGTATGTCGCGGCGACGCAGCGTCTGTTCCGCGCGCAGCAGCGCTTCCTCGGCACCGAAGACGCGAAGATGCCCTACATCATCGGCGTCGCCGGTTCGGTGGCTGCGGGAAAATCGACCAGCGCCCGCGTGCTGCAGGCCCTGCTGGCGCGCTGGCCGAACGTGCCGAAAGTCGATCTCATCACCACCGACGGCTTCCTCTATCCGAACGCGATTCTCGAACGCGAAGGCCTGATGGAGAAGAAGGGATTCCCGGAAAGCTACGATCTGCCGGCCCTGCTGCGATTCCTGACCGACATCAAGGCCGGCCGCCGCCCCGCCCGCGCGCCGGTCTATTCGCACCTGACCTACGACGTGACGCCGAACCAGTGGGTCGAGGTCGACCGGCCGGAGATCCTGATCGTCGAGGGGCTGAACGTGTTGCAGACCGGACGGCTGCCGAAGGACGGCAAGGCGATTCCGTTCGTCTCGGACTTTTTCGATTTCTCGGTCTATCTCGATGCCGATGAGGACGTGCTCAAGTCCTGGTACGTCGATCGTTTCCTCACTCTTCGCAGCACCGCATTCCGCGATCCGAAATCATATTTCCACCGCTATTCGAATCTGTCCGACGCGCAGGCCGTGGAAACCGCGAGCGCGATCTGGACGCGCATCAATCTGATCAACTTGCATGAGAATATTCTGCCGACGCGCCAGCGCGCCGACCTGATCCTGAAGAAGGCGACAAGCCACCAGGTCGAGGAAGTGTCGCTGCGGAAACTGTAGACCTAAGCCGCGCTGAGGCTGACGTCGAAGTGCTCGATGTAGCGCGACTTGATCGCCGACATCGGCATTACGATCAGCACGTCGGTGGTGCCGAATTCATGATCGACCACGGCGCCGTCGCCGATGTAGGCACCGATCCGCAGATAGCCCTTGAGCAGCGGCGGCAGCGCGCGCAGCGCAGCTTTCGGATCGATGGCTTCCTTCGACATCCGATTCATTTCGACGTAGCGCGCCGGCAGCGCTCGCGCTCGCCACGGCTCCGGCGCCCGTGCGTAGTGGTGCAGGAAGGACAGAAGCATCGCCAGTTGCTTGGGCTCGGTGCCGTCGAGACTGGCGCAGCCGATCATGACGTCGGTCGGGTTCTGCCTCAGGTAGCCGGATATGCCGTGCCACAGCAATTCCATCGTGCGCTTGTTGCGGTAAGGCGCGAGCACGCAGGAGCGGCCAAGCTCGAGGAATTGCTTGTTGGCGTGGCGCGCGATCAGGCCGCCGATGTCGAATTCGCTCGCGGTGTAGAAGCCGCCGTATTCCTCGGCCAACGGCTGGCGCAGCAGCCGGTAGGTGCCGACCACGACCGGACGGTTCGCGGCGCTCGCGTCGCGCGAGGCGTGATCGAGCACCAGCAGGTGGTCGCAGATCGCGTCATAGGCATCGACGTCGCGGCGGGCGAACAGCCGGCCCGGGTTCGGGATCGCGGAACCTTCCTGGTAGAAAACGCGATAGCGCAGCTTCTGCGCCTGACGGACCTCGGCGGCGGTCTGCGCCAGCCGGACCTCCAGCGATCCCATGCGGCCAAGCGCCCGCGCCGGACGATGCGCGCGCGCTGCGAAGGCCTGCAGGCCGCCATAGGCCTGCAGCGACGACAGCAGGCTCGGGACGCTGGGCGCGTTCGGGCGTTCACGGAACCGCTCAAAGAGCCGGCGCGGCTGCGTCAAAGTTGCGCGGCTTGGCATCGACATTGGCGTCCTTTTCCGCGCGGTCGGTGTGGAATCCGACCGGATTCAGCCCGACGAATCAGCGGCATGTATCCCTCGCCCCTACACAACATGGGCCGAACACCGATTTATGACAATGTGGGGAAACGGAGGCTAGGCCGCAAGCGTCGCTGGGGACATCGCCTCGAGCATCTCGCGTAGCCGCTCCCGATCGAGTGGCTTGGTCAGCAGGCCGTCCATGCCGGCGGCAAGGCAGGCGCCGCGGTCCTCAGCCTGGGCATTGGCCGTCAGCGCCAGCATGCGGGTGCGGGGCACGGTCTCGCCCTCGGCGGCGCGGATGCGGCGGGCGGCTTCGAGCCCATCCATGCCAGGCATTTGCAGATCCATCAGCACCAGGTCGTACGGTGTGCCTGCCGCGCGCGCGGCATACCAGGCTTCGACCGCGGCCTGGCCGTCGGCCGCGATCACGGGGCGATGACCGAGCCGCGCCAGCAGCGCTTGAGCGAGCAACGCGTTGATCTCGTTGTCCTCGGCGACCAGGATCGACAGGCCTTTGCGCGGAGCGGGCGCCGGCTCTGCATCCCTGCGCGGCGCTTCCGCCGCCGCCTGTTCGAATGAATCCTCAGCGGCGAAACGCGCCGCCAGCGACGCTGCCCGCACCGGCTTGACCAGATAGCCGGTGAAGCCCGCGTCCTTGAATGCCGCGAGCCGCGTGCGCTCGGCCGGCGTGATCAGGACGATGCGACGCTTTACGCTGAGCGCGGCGATGTTGCTTTGCGCCATCATTTTTTCCGCGGCAACGCAGTCGATCAGCAGCGCGTCCCATGCGCGCTCCGGCAGCAGCGCCGTCGCAATTCGTTCGTCGGTGACCGCGCAGGTCCTTGCGCCCCAGCGGCCGAGGCGGCGGGCGAGCAGCGAGGATTCGATCTCCGTCGCGGAGACGATCAGGACGGCGGCGTTGTGCAAGTCGGGCGCGATGAGATCGGCGCGCGCCGTTTGCGCCGCCGGCAGCGGTACGCTGAACGAGAAGGTCGCGCCTTGTCCCGGCTCGCTGTCGACACGCATGCGGCCGCCCATGCGTTCGACGATGCGTCGCGAAATGGCGAGGCCGAGACCAGTGCCGCCGAACTTGCGCGTCGACGATCCATCGGCCTGCTCGAAGTCGAGGAACACGCGTTCCTGATCGTCATGCCTGAGGCCGATGCCGGTGTCGCGCACCGCGAAACGCACATGGCCGCCGGTCTCGTCGGGCTCGGCGATGATCGCGGCGCCGCCGTGCTCGGTGAACTTGATCGCGTTGCCGGCGAGGTTGAGCAGCACCTGGCGCAGCCGCGCCTCGTCGCCCGTGATTTCGTCCGGCAGGCGCTCGTCGACGAACGATGCAATCTCGATGCCCTTAGCTTGCGCGCGCGGCGCCAGCAATTCGACGATGCCTTCGACCATGGCGGCGAGCGAAAACGGCCGAGCGTCGAGCTCGATTTTGCCGGCCTCGATCTTGGAGAAATCGAGAATCTCCTCGATCAGCGACAGCAGCGTCTCGCCGGAGGCTTTGGCGGCCTTGGCGTAGGTGGTTTGCTCGGGCGTCAGCGAGGTGTCGAGCAGCAGGCCGGCCATGCCGAGCATGCCGTTGAGCGGCGTGCGGATCTCGTGGCTGACGGTGGCGAGGAAGCGTGACTTGGCGCGGTCGGCGGCCTGCGCCTGGTCGCGCGCCGCCGCGAGCGCGTACTCGGCCTCGACGCGATCGGTCACGTCGCGGCCGACGCTCTGCACTTCGGTGCCGGCGTCGCCGCGCACCGCGACCTCGCGCCACGCGATCCAACGCGCCCCGCCGTCATGCGCGATCTTCTGGTCGTAGACGCGGGTGCCGTCGTCGAGCACGCCGACATCGCCTTGCTCGAGTGCCGGCAACTGGAAGCGCTCGCCGATCAACGCGTCGCGGCCCTGCGCGGCGAGCGCGCAGAACGCGTCGTTGGCGTAGGTGATGGACCCCGTTGCGTCGCGGCGGACGATGACGTCGCCTTGCGCCTCCAGCAGGCTGCGCGCACGCTCTTCCGCCTCGCGCAGCTCCCAATTGCGGTCGGAGAGCTCGTCGACCCGCGCTTCCAGCATCCGGATTTTTTCCACGCCGATCCGGCGCCGCGTCAGGCCGAAGGCGATCACCGCGCAGGCGGCGGCGAACAGCGCGCCGACGCCGGTCGCGTAAGCGTAAGGATCGTAGCTGTCGCTCTGGATCTGGATGCCGGTGAGGAAGCCGAGGCCGCCGGAAACGACGGCGAGCGTGGTCACAACGGCGCGGCCGAACAGCACTAGGGCGGCGCGGTTGCGTGCGCTCTTGCGATGGCCGTGAACGGGTGATGACGTCGCTCGCATGGCTCCCCGCACCAAAGTGCGATCCCCGGAACGCATTTGGCGCCGGAACCCTTGCAATTTTATTCCCGCGTTACGGCGCATTTGCCGCGCGGGCGAATGTGGTGAAGGAAGCGTTAAGCTGGGATCAGCGGCGGGCGAGGAACTCGCGGCCGCGCGATATCTTCCACATCACCGCGACCAGTGCCGCGGCATCGTCGCCGGAGAAATTCGCCGAGCGCAGATAGACCTTGAAGTCGCCGGCGTTCGGCTGCTTCGACAGTGTCACCGTCATGTCGGGCTGCGCAGCGGCGTTATCGACGCGAATGCTGCGGGTTGCATCGGCCGTGCGGCAGGCTTCGGCGTCTTCGTCATCGACCAGCACGAAATCGGCCAGCGAGGGATCGTTGACCAGCCGCATGTGCAGATCGGCGGGTGACGGGTCGCTGTCAACGCGCACAGTGTAGTCGGCGACGGCGCTGCCGGAGAATTGATAGGCGGTGCTGCCGGCCATGAAGCAGGGCTTGGCGCTCGACGTCAGAAGCGCGGCGCCGCCGGCTGCTGCCGCCGGCACGGCGAGAACGAGGGCCATCAAGATGGCCAGATGAGTGCGCGTCATTGTCGTCCCCGCGCCGCAAATCGGCGCGCGAGTTCGAGACTAGACGGTCATGCTTACGCGTTTATTAAGTTGCCGCGGAAAGCGGCGACTTTACGCGGCGCGGCGCACTTCGTCGGCGAGCGCGCGGTAGGACAGCGCCTCGGCCAGATGCACGCGGCCGACTTTGTCGGCGCCGTCGAGATCGGCGAGCGTGCGCGCGACCCGCAGCACACGATGATAGCCGCGGGCGGAGAGCCGCATCGCGTCGGCGGCATCCTTGAGCAGCGACATCCCGGTGCCATCGGCGCGCGCGACCTCCTCCAGCACCGGCCCGGCCGCCTGCGCGTTGGTCCGCACGCCGGCAAGGCCGAGCGAGGCGTAACGCTCGGTCTGGATGTCGCGGGCGCGCGCAACGCGGGCTGCGACCTCGCGGCTGCCTTCCGACGGCGGCGGCAAGATGAGATCGGCGGCGGTGACCGCGGGCACTTCGATATGCAGGTCGATGCGGTCCAGCAGCGGGCCCGACAGCCGGCCCTGGTATTCGGCGGCGCAACGCACGTTTGGCCCGCGTTTGCAGGCGAATCCGGGGTCGGAGGCGCGGCCGCAGCGGCACGGATTCATCGCAGCCACCAGCATGAACCGCGCCGGATAGGTGACGCGGTGATTGGCGCGGGCGATTGCGACCTCGCCGGTCTCGAGCGGCTGGCGCAGCGAGTCGAGCGCCTGACCGGAAAATTCCGGCATCTCGTCAAGGAACAGCACGCCGTTATGCGCCAATGAGATTTCGCCGGGCCTGGCGCGCAGGCCGCCGCCGACCAGCGCCGGCATCGAGGCCGAGTGATGCGGCGCGCGAAACGGGCGGCGGTTGGTGAGCGCGCCGCCTTCGATCACGCCGGCGACCGAGGCGATCATCGAGACTTCGAGCAGTTCGGCTGGCAACAACGGCGGCAGGATCGACGGCAGCCGCGCGGCGAGCATCGACTTGCCGGCGCCCGGCGGGCCGATCATCAGCAGGTTATGTCCGCCGGCCGCGGCGACCTCGAGCGCGCGCTTGGCGCTTTCTTGTCCCTTGATGTCGGCAAGGTCGAGCGGCAGCTCGGCAAGCTCGCGGATCTTCGGCTGTGGGCGCGTGAGCACCTGCGTGCCCTTGAAGTGGTTGGCGAGCTGGATGAGCGATTGTGCGGCGATGATCTCGATTTCGGGCGAGGCCCAGGCCGCTTCCGGCCCGCAGACCATCGGGCAGATCAGCCCGTGGCCTTGCGCGTTGGCGCCGATCGCGGCCGGCAGCACGCCGGCGACCGGGGCGATCGAGCCGTCGAGCCCGAGCTCGCCGAGCACGGTGAAGCCGGCGAGTGCGTCGTGCGGGATGGCGCCGATCGCCGCCATCAACCCAAGCGCGATCGGCAGATCATAGTGGCTGCCTTCCTTCGGCAGGTCGGCCGGGGCGAGGTTGATGGTGATGCGGCGCGCCGGCAGTGCGAGACCGGACGCGATCAGCGCCGAGCGCACGCGCTCCTTGGCTTCGGACACGGCCTTGTCGGGCAGGCCGACAATGGCAAAGGCCGGCAGGCCGGGCGCGACCTGCACCTGCACGTCCACGACCCGCGCTTCGATGCCCTCGAAGGCGACCGTAGAGACCCGTTGGACCATCACCAGCCCCCAAGCCTTTCGTCAAAAGCTCGGCCACAAGCCTAGCGGGTCGGCCAGT
>Ga0265313_10004444_pt1 | contig 10781 bp, 16 predicted proteins | sample 4123metaG_FD_203122 | JGI IMG/M metagenome (GOLD analysis project Ga0265313, IMG submission 203122) | Rhizosphere microbial communities from Carex aquatilis grown in University of Washington, Seatle, WA, United States - 4-1-23 metaG | ecosystem: Host-associated > Plants > Roots > Rhizosphere >...
TTGCCGATCGGAAAGCGCGGCACATCACGACAGCAAAACCCGACGTGGTTGCCACCGGCAACATCGGATGCATGTTGCAAATCGCAGCAGCGCTCAAGCGCCAGGGACAGAAGACGCCGGTGCTGCACACCATTCAAATTATCGACGCCGCGATAAATGAAGCGACACGGAGTAATCTTTTTCGCTAAGATCAAGAAGTCCGCATCGGAACGAATGGAGGTCACATGGACGGGACATTGATCGGCGAGACGATGAAGATTAAGGGCGAGGTCACCAGCCGCGAGACTCTGCAGCTGAACGGCGAGTTGGAAGGCCAGGTGGATCTGGATGGCCGTCTCACCGTGGGCCCGAAAGGAAAAGCGTCCGCCAACATCAAAGCCAAAGAAGTGGATGTCGCCGGCTCCGTGCAAGGCAACATCGACGCTTCTGAGCGCATCATTCTCCGCAAGGGCGCGAACCTGGTGGGCGACGTGAGAACCGCCGGCATCGTGATTGAGGACGGCGCCTATTTCAAGGGCGGCGTCGATATCGCCAAGCCCGGCGCCTAAATCCGATCGTGTCCTCTTCAGGGACGTTCACGCTGAGCCAGGATCAGCGCGCGGCACTGCAGCGCACGCTCGCCGATTGGAGCGAGGCCGGGCGCAGCGGAAACAAGATAGCGCGTCTCTGGTCCAAGGACGCTTCCCTGTGGACAGGCGCCGATGAAGGCAAGTGGCTCGGCTGGCTGGATATCGTCGAAGCGCAGCTGAATGCCGCCGATAAGTTCGCCACATTCTCCAAGGATGTAAGGGAACGCGGATTCAGTCACATCCTGCTGCTGGGGATGGGCGGATCAAGCTTGTGCCCGGAAGTGCACGCACTGTCTTTCGGCAAGGGCGACGGATTTCCCGAGTTGCACGTCCTTGATTCCACGGACCCGGCGCAGATACTCGCGGCCGAGAGCCGCGTGGACCTCGCGCGGACGCTGTTCATTGTCTCCAGCAAATCCGGATCGACGCTCGAGCCGAACATATTTAAGCAGTATTTCTTCGAGCGTGCCGGCCGCGACGGGAGCCGCTTCGTCGCCATTACCGATCCGGGATCCAAAATGCAGCAGGTGGCCGAGCAGGACAAATTCTGGCGCATCTTCTTCGGACTGCCCACCATCGGCGAGCGTTATTCGGCACTCTCAGATTTCGGAATGATCCCGGCGGCGGGTATGGGAGTCGACGTTCCTATGCTGGCGGGTCTGGCGCAGGGAATGGTGAACGCATGTTCACCGTCGCAGCCAGTGGAGAATAATCCTGGCGTGGCGCTGGGTGCGCTGTTGGGCTCGCTCGCCCTGGCCGGCCGCGATAAGCTCACCATCATCGCATCTCCCGGCATTCACGATTTGGGCGCATGGCTTGAGCAGTTGATTGCCGAATCCACTGGCAAGATCGGAAAAGGTCTGATCCCGGTGGACCGGGAGCCGCTAGGCTCGCCGTCGGCCTATGGATCGGATCGAGTTTTCGTTTACGAGCGTTTAGAGAACGCGCCCGATCTGCAGCAGGACCTCGGCATGACCGCGCTGGAACTTGCCGGGCATCCCGTGGTGCGCCTGTCGGTGCCGGACGTTTATCATCTGGGCGCCGAGTTCTTCCGCTGGGAAATCGCGACGGCGGTGGCGGGCTCCATTCTCAACCTTAATCCCTTCGATCAGCCGGATGTCGAAGCGGCCAAGATCGCGACCAAGAAGCTGACCTCTGCGTTTGAAGAATCGGGCTCACTGCCGCCGGAGAAGGATGTTGTACGGATCGGCGATGCGGATCTGGTTGCTCGCTTGCGCGCGATCGTCAATGCGACGCGCGCGGGCGACTATTTCGGAATGTTGGCCTACATCCGGAGGAACGCCGCGCACGAAGACGCCTTGCAAACCATGCGCCGCAAGATTCGCGACTCCAAGAAGGTCGCCACGGTGTTGGGATTTGGGCCGAGATTCCTGCACTCCACGGGTCAGTTATACAAGGGTGGGCCAAACACTGGTGTCTTCCTGCAGATTACTTGCGATGACGCCAAGGACGTTCCGGTTCCGGGGCAGAAATATACTTTCGGAGTGGTGAAGGCGGCGCAGGCTTCGGGCGATCTGCAAGTTCTTCGCGAGCGCGGCCGCAGGACGCTGCACGTTCATCTGGGCTCGGACGTGGACGGGGGCCTCGCGCAACTGGCCTCTGCGGTGGAACGCGCGTTACAATAGGAGTCTCGTTGGCAGTCTTACAGACTGTCTCTTTCCATCGGGCCGGTAGCTCAGTTGGTAGAGCATCGCACTTTTAATGCGGTGGTCGCGGGTTCGAGCCCCGCCCGGCTCACCATAAAACGAAAAGACTTCCCGATTTTGCCGCCGCGAGGAACGCCATGTCTTTTGTCACGTCTTTCGTCAGAAAGGGCGTTTTCGCGCGTCCCGGTGCGCTTCACGGACCGATGCGAGGCGCTTTCAAAGTGCGGGGCGGCGGTGTCTAACGTCAGGCGAGGCATACCGTTCCTCAGACCGCCTTTCTGGCTTGACGGTCCTTGATCGAGGCGACCTTGGCAGGGGCTTTGGCCTCTTTGGCCAGGTGTTCCATGTGGGCGGCCATCTTGGCCGCGCTGACCGGCGCTGGCTGAATTCCGTTCTCTCGCGGCAAACGAAAAGACCAGTTCGCCGAAAACTGCCGCTGGCCGCTGCGGTCCGTGTAGGAGACGCGGAAAAGCGGGGGTATCGCGTTAGAATTCTTAACTGGGAGTTTCATACGCGACTGCTTCCGCCGGCTATGCGGAGCTCGGCCCGCTGCTCTTTGCGTTGCTTGGCCTCGGCGATCCAGGCTTCCAGGTCCTGCCGATCGATCAGCGTTCTCCGCCCGTGCTTAAGGGCATTCAGTTCGCCTCGCTGGAGCATGTAGGTGATCTCCCGTTTCGACGAACCGATGAACACCGCGGCTTCTGTCACCGATAGCATTCGCGGGCCTCCGGTGTTCTGCGCGAGCGCCTTGCGAATGCCACGTTCGATGGCCTCCTCAATGACTGTGGTCAACATGTCGGTCGCTTCCATATCGAGATGAGCTCCTTTTCTTTGATCTGCCTAATTCCTCGATCGCCTGGATCCAGTTTCGTACTTGCGCAATAGCTCCGTCGAAGTGGCCTGTGCATATGTTCTCGTGACGCTGCATCGTTATGCCCCGGTGTCCGTCGGTGAATCAACGCCTCCGCGCGCCGTCTGCGCTGGGCACCATTTCGGCGCCGGCAGCGCGGGAGACGGTTCCTGCTCGACGTGCCTGGCGGGCAAGCCGTAGCTATCGAACAGAGCACTTTGGACGGTCGAGCTCACGCAGCGGCCTGGCCTCCAAGCTCGGAGCTGCTCCGGTTCGCCTGCCTGGCGAGATAGTCCTGAAGATCCGACTCGAAGATGCGCCACTGCCGGCGTATGTGGTGTGCCTTCAGCTCTCCGGTTTCGATGAGCCGGCTGGCGGTCCTCTTCGATACGTCCAATCGAGCAGCAACATCGGCAACGGAGAGCGCGCTGCCCATGTGATTCGTTACCGTTTTCCCAGTGGCCATGTTTGCAACTCCTGACCCATATTACCGCCCATGCCACGGATGTAAAGAGTCAAAGAATTGCAGCGGAGTTCTTTGACTCAATGGAATTCTTTGAGCCCCGAGGAAGCTATTTTTTGAGGGAAAGTTTTTTAACCCTTGGGGGAAGCGGTTGATCCGGGAAATGGGTCGTCAAGATCGTCGAGACGCCGCGCTGCTGGCCTGCGGAGGGTGTTTTGGTGTTGTAGAGCGCTTGCGCGATTTTCAGGTTTGATCCGTTCGCGAGCCTCAGCGTCAACGCGCGATCGAGCTGATTCTGCGAGAATTCAACTGGCCGGCCGCGCCTCCGGGACGAGCCGGCGGTGGCCTGAGTATTCTCGGACTGCTTTCCTGATTCGGGCTGGTGTCCGCCGGCGCCTGGTAGTTCCTGGGATCCGGTGGACGCCGGCGTGTCGGCGATCGCAACCTGAGCGGGATGAGTTCCGGCGGCGCCGGGTTCAGGCGCCGTGGCTGCGGGCGCTTGCTGTGGTTCGGTCGAAGCGCCGCCGTCCTGCCTTGCCGAGCTGCCGCGTTCTGCTCCCCATCGCGTTACTGCGGTCCTGAGTGCGGAGATCTCCGCCAGCGACAGGCTGAGCTTGACCGAAAAGCCGTAGTCGGACAAATCCTGGATCTGAATCTCGTGCACGGTGACCATCTTTGCGAGCACCAGCAAGGTTAGGGTCTTCTTTCCAAGCTGCAGCTCGCAAATTCCGCCTGGCGCCCGGGCTTCATCCAAAAGCCGTTCTCGTCTGTCAAACCAGCGAAGCAGGCCTTCGAGGTTCTCCTGGTGATCCTGCTTCTCCGCGGGAGACAGTGGCGGTCTCCGCTCTCCTGCCTCTGTCCCCGCGAACCACTCGCATGTGTCAACCTCCTGTTCGGGCGAGAATTCGTAAAAGCTGAGTGCTGCGCCTTTGGCTTCCTCGAACGGCTTCCCTTCTTGGAGTTTGGACCAGAACAGCTGTTTGGCTGCTTCCGCCCGTTGCTGGAACTCGGACGGCTCGGCGGGGTGGTTATTTTGTGTGACTGTTGGCCGTTTTGGGCTCGCGGCGCGCGGGGCTGACTTCAGCTCATCACGAAGGGCCGCAGAAAATGCAAACGGATCTTCGAGGGACACCGTGCGGCAGCGCCTCGGCTTCCCATTGACCTCCGCGTGTTTGATTCCGGTTCTTCTATCCCGGGCTATTGTGTCGGTCTCGCCCCTGTCGCAGTCCCCGAAACGTCGGACCAGCGCTTCTGCCCAAAGCTGGGCGGGATAGTGCGCGTCAGGGTTGAGAAGCGCTTTTCCCTCACGATCTGCACGCTTGCACCATCGAGGCCCGGCTATCTCATCTCCACGAACTTCAAACCGCCACGGTTCGCGCGAATCGTCGTATTCGACGATGTCGCCTGAGGAGCAGTTGGCGTCGGGCCCGTCGCTGCCAATAGTCAGGTGCATGCCGTCCGGAATCGCCGTGACTTTGAACCGCGCCTTCGTGGCACCGGTCGTCGCATCCAAAACTTGGACCTGGAAGCCCGGCGAGGACGGACCTTCACCGTGGTCGCCCGCGCTATTGGCCACAGTGAGGCTTCCGCTTCCGGATGGGTAGTCCGCCGCCAACGTCGTCGACTCGATCGGCTGCCAACAGAAGAGTGTTAGCTTCCCGCCAACAGGTTGAAGATCGTTTTTGCCGGTTTGTGACATCGCTCCCCTGCTACGCCCTGAGTTTCGAACCGGCCTCCGCTACGAGATCAGGGGAGTCCGTATTTTGCTCTGGCGGATCAGGCCAGAGCGCAGGGGCCGTGGATGTTATTATTTTGCTCTGGCGGATCAGGCCAGAGCGCAGCTGCCGTGGATGTTATCCAGGACCATTATCGTGTCCCGGAACGCGGAGGGCAAGAACTTGGAGGGCAAGAACTGTTTCGCGAACCGTGCGGTTTGAAAAACGTCCGCCCGGGAGCCGCTAGCTTGGGGCCTAGCTTACAGATGTTATTGATCCGTACGTGCGCGTTTACGCATACGGCTCTTACCGTGACGCCCTGAGTTTCTCAGCGTGCATGGGTTCTCACGCTTCATGGGGTCATCCCTTCGTTTTCTAATTTACCCCCCTCCCTTCCTGGGTTTGTGAGTGCTTCCTCTGTTCCTCCCTGGTCGGGAGCGGTGATTTTTAAATCTGAAGTATTCAGACCAAGTTATCGGCTATACGGGCGGTTGGGGACACTTCCATATCCCGGATAGCCTGTTTGTCGAACTTCGCGACTACCTTCGCGAAATTGGCCATGACTACGCCGATTTGCACCAATTCGGTCAAGGTCCGAATTGGCGTATGCGCACTACCAGGACTGCCCTGAAGATTTTGGGATTTAAAGAAGACCTACTACGCCACGGCATCCAGCGCGAAGTGTTCATGTGCCAACTCGCCAGCAACGCGTTGAATTCAACGAATTGCTCGTACCGAAGCATGTTGCGGGAATCTGTGTTTCAACAGCAGGTCGCTGATATAGACGAGCCCATTAGGACGTAGAATGCGCTCCACTTCGGCGAACAGACCTCGCTGTTCGCTTTCCATCGGCATACAAGTGAGCACAGTGAACAAGAGCACCCCGTCAAAAGAATGATCCCGAAATGGAAGTGTCTTTCTCATCTTCATTCCCCTGACGATCGCCTTCTTCGTCGCAGTCCGCCGCCACTACCATTCTGTAAGGATGCTGACCACGTGCAGAGTTCCCGTCAGTGCGGCGAGCCTCGCGGAGACCCCGATCGTCGTCATTCCCGTGGATCACTGGAGTGACGTCACCCGGCAAGGCATCGAATTTGCGGCTCGTCTTTCATCGGAAGTCATCGCCCTGCACGTGGACGCGACCGAACACTCCGAACCGCTGGAATCGGATTGGGAACACTACGTCGAGCGACCCTTCCGCGAGGCGGGAAAAGAGGTGCCGACGCTCGCCGTCCTGCCGTCGCCCTACCGATTCATCATCGTTCCCATCGTTCAATTCGTTTTGGATCTTTCGAAAAAGAATCCTGGCCCCAGCATCATCGTGGTGATACCTGAGCTGGTGGAAGACAAGTGGTACGAATATTTCCTGCACAATCAGCGCGGAAGACTCTTGGAATGGGTGCTGCTGTCACGCGGCAACGAACGCATCTTTACGGTGAGTGCGCCCTGGTACGCAGGGACGCGAAAAAGTTGATATTTGGTTTGCGCCTGGATGACGCGCAAACCGGAAACTGGGGAGATCCTTGAAATCCGCATTTGTGCCCGAGTGACGGCGTATCCGTCCACTACTTTTCAAATTCGGGGTTTGCGTCGAGTCGAGGTTCCGCGAAAAAGTCGCTTCCGTGTGCGCCGACCATGCCGACGCTATCCGGTCAACCCCCTAAGTCCTGAAAGACTTCTTCCGGATTCGGGTTTGGAGAGCGCCGGATTTGACCGTTGTGCCATCTCGTTGTTCGCCAGCAGACCTGGCAGGAAAATCATAAACTCCTCAGTCGCAGTCAGTTCAAGCGGCAGCCAGCAGAGGAGCCCGATAGGCTTCCCCGGTAGCCAGTACCGCCCAGGCCATCCTCGCCAACTTATTGGCTAACGCCACGCCAGCCACGTTGCGGTGGGTACGCGATGTAAGCTTTTCCAGCCAAGCTTTCAGGCCAGGAGACTGCTTGGTCTTCTGCTGTAAGACAGCACGCGCACATTGCACGAACAGTCTTCGCAAATAACGGTTTCCACGTTTACTGATGCCCAGCAGTTTTTGTTTGCCGCCGGTGGAGTGCTCTCGTGGAACCACCCCCATCCAGGCTGCAAACTCTCGCCCCTTGCGGAAGGCCGCTCCGTTGCCGATCGCGGCGATGACCGCGGTTGCCGTAACAGGTCCAATGCCCGGGATCTTTACCAGCCGTTGGCAGGCTTCGTTCTCGCAAGCCGTCTTCTGGATCACCGCATCAGCTTCGCCGACTCGCGTATCCAGTTGCTCAAGTTCCATTTTCAGTTGCGCTAGCAGCAGGCGCAATGCGCTCGATAGTTTGGCGCCGGCGTCCTCTAAGATCCCTGGTAAAGCTTCATCGACATAGCGGCGTCCCTTTCGCAGGGTTATCCCGCGCTCGAGCAACAAGCCACGGATCTGGTTGATCACCGCTGTACGCCGCATCACCCAGCGTTCGCGTACTCGATGCAGGGACTGCAGATCCAGTTGGTCATCGCTCTTGATCGGTACAAACCGCATCGTGGGCCGGCCCACGGCCTCGGCAATCGCTTCCGCATCGATGTAGTCACTCTTGTTCGTCTTCACGTACGGCTTCACATATTGGGCGGGAATCAGACGCACCTCGTGTCCTTGCTCTTGGAGAGCACGGCCCAGAAAGTGGGAGCCCCCGCAGGCTTCCATGCCAATCAAATGGACTTTACGGTTCGCGGTGAACCGCAGGAGCTGCGCTCGCGAGATCTTCTTGCGCATGACCACTTCCCCGCGCTCGTTCAGACCTACCAGGTGAAAACTCGTCTTACCTAAATCAATGCCGATCGTGTGTATTTTCATGGGATGTCTCCTTTGCTGTTTTGCCACCTTTCTTCGTTGTGCCAGAACGAAGTGGCAAAAGTCTTCCCCTGAGTCTCGTTCCCGGCGGAGCCGCCCGTCGCTCGCCCAATAGGGCGACGGGAGGTGTAGCCGGGTACGAGACGACCTCGTTTCCCGGTGGTGTGTCCCCGAGCAACGATGCGGCGGCGGACCATCCCATTAGCTATCTGCACGGCCCCGGCGGAAGGCTCCAAAGAAAGGTTAACCGGCAAAGGGGAGAAGTGCCACCCTACCTCAGGGGCGTGGAAAGGTTCCGATACGAGATATCAGAGCGCGTGAACAGTCACTTCACCTGTCGAGTTGAGCACGCACCAACTTCGAAGGCTTCAGGAATCGCCGTGGTGCCTTCGTAGATTCTAGCGGAGGATCGTGAGATGCGTTATATGCTCATATTCCTAAACGCCAACTGCCGATCGCAAGCCGCCTCGATATTCGAAACTGCTTTGGAATCACGCCCATGCTTAGATATCTGTCGTAAGCACTATCAGGCAATGTCGCAATAGTGCCGACAAGTCCCCTGCAGTTCTTTGCGCCGCACTTGCAGAGGCAGGACATTTTCCACCAAAAATATATGCCTCTGGCGTTCAGCGAATAATCATAAGTAAGTTCTTCCCCTGCCTCGATAGTGCGGATCGCATGCAAGTCCAGCAGATTCCTAAAGCCACAATTCGGATCGCAACTATGATTGAAGGCCAACGAAAAGGAGTCTAGTATGAGAAAGTGAAAAAAGTCCAGCTCAAGCGGATCGTCGATTGAGCGGAATTTTCCGGAGAGCCATCTCCAGCACAGCGTTGGCATGGAAATCTGCTCCCCAGACATCGTATGGACAAGCGTACCCACCTCAATTCTTGAATCGGTGCTGATGCCTTCTCTATCAATACGAGAAATCGTTTTGCGGATAGCCATTTGCACCTCCGGCACATCGGTGTTGCGCCCGGGAACGCTGAACGGCCTCCGCATAGATTTTTCTGAGTCTTTGTAGAGGCGCGCAATTCCCGCAATACGAATGCGCAGTTGAATCATGAGCAAGTAAACTGGCGGTTTCTTCGATGGGACCAGCCGTCCTGCTCGATGAGAGCGAGCACCAACCCGCGCGAGTCTTCAGAGTCAACGATTCGGTGTATGTGTCCGATATTGGGGTGATCGAGCGACGCCAGCACTTGGGCTTCCCGTTGAAAGCGGGCCATGCGTTCGGGATCGCGGAGGAACGTCGCGGGCAGGACTTCAAGAGCCACGTCACGCTGGAGCGTAGTGTCGCGCGCGCGGTACACCTGGCCCCTGCCGTCCTGGCCGAGCAGGATAGGACTTCGTAGTGGCCGAGCTTGTCGCCTACGGAAAGCGGCATACGCTTGATTTAACTAAGCTTACTCGATCAAGAAGTAGATAGGGAATGTATTACGGCGCATCCGTCCATGTATGGTCCGCCGCCGAATTGCAAGCGAAAAATGAGAGGTACAGGGTTGGTCTGCGCTCATGTATACGGCGTTGGTTGGAGTGAAAAGACTCCGGGCCAGGATGGAATGCGCTACGCTCTCTTCCCATTTATTACTCCAGTCTTGGAAGACTTTGGAAGGATGCGGGTTTAGAGAGCGCCGGATTTGACCGTTGTGCCATCTCATGGTTTGCCAGCAAACCTGGTAGGAAATCATAAAACCTCAGACGCCATCAGTCAGGCTCAAGCAGCGGCCAGTAGCGGAGCCCGATAGGCCTCCCCAGTAGCCAGCACCGCCCAAGCCATCCTCGCCAATTTATTGGCTAACGCCACGGCCGCGACGTGACGGTGGGTATGGGATGTCATTTTGTCCAGCCACACTTTCAGGCCGGGAGCCTGCTTGGTCTTCTGCTGCAAGACGGCACGCGCACACTGCACGAACAGTTTTCGCAAATAGCGGTTCCCACGTTTACTGATGCCCAGCAGTTTCTGTTTGCCGCCGGTGGAATGCTCTCGGGGAACGAGTCCCGTCCAGGCCGCGAACTCTCGCCCCTTGCGAAAGGCCGCTCCGTTGCCGATCGCCGAGATGACCGCCGTCGCTGTCACCGGTCCGATGCCCGGGATCTGCATCAGCCGTTGGCATGCCTCGCTGCCTTGCACGGTCTGCTCGATCAGCGCCTCGGCCTCCTCCAGGCGTAGAGCCGTCTGGTCCAGCTCCAACTTTAGTTGCGCTAGCAGCAAGCGTAATGTTCCCGACAGCTTCGCGTCTGGATCTTCGAGGATTCCGGGTAACGCTTCGTCGATATAGCGCCGGCCCTTGCGCAGCGTGATTCCGCGTTCCAGCAGCAAACCGCGAATCTGGTTGATCACCGCGGTGCGCCGCGTGACCCACCGCTCGCGCACCCGATGCAGCGATTGCAGATCCAGTTGGTCGTCGCTCTTGATCGGAACGAACCGCATGGTGGGCCGGCCAACCGCCTCCGCAATCGCCTCCGCATCGATGTAGTCACTCTTGTTGGTCTTCACGTACGGCTTCACGTACTGGGTGGGAATCAGACGCACTTCGTGTCCCTGCTCTTCGAGTGCCCGGCCCAAAAAATGGGAACTTCCGCAGGCCTCCATGCCGATCACATGGACCTTCCGGTTCGCGGTGAACCGCAGCAGCTGCGCTCGCGAGAAGCGCTTGCGCACCACCACTTCGCCGCGCTCGTTCAGACCTACCAGATGAAAGTTT
>Ga0265313_10004446_pt1 | contig 10775 bp, 7 predicted proteins | sample 4123metaG_FD_203122 | JGI IMG/M metagenome (GOLD analysis project Ga0265313, IMG submission 203122) | Rhizosphere microbial communities from Carex aquatilis grown in University of Washington, Seatle, WA, United States - 4-1-23 metaG | ecosystem: Host-associated > Plants > Roots > Rhizosphere >...
GTGCATCTCTCGGGTGCGGTCTATGCCGAGGACCTGATCGCCTGGGCGGCGCAGAAGGGGCTGTGCATCAGCCTCTCCGACCTCACGATCACGTCCGGCCAGCCATGCGATGAGGCCGACAAGCGGCCACCGATCGCGAATGCGCTGAAGGACCAGGATCTCTACGACCGCATCGTCAATGCGCTGTCGATGCGCAACTTCGTGCCGTCGGCCGCTGACCCGTCCGGGCACGACCAGTTCTTCGACACCTTCGGGCGCTACGGAGCGATCACCGGACGCAGCGCCGCCGAGATGACGGTGGAGCGGCTGCGGCATTACGCGGCCGACGCCGTGCAGTACGCCGAGCTCATGGTGTCGGTGCTCGGCTCCGATGACCGCCGCAAGCTCGCCGCGACCCTGGGCGACGAGCAGGACTTTGCCAAGCGCCTCGCGATCCTAAAGGGCGGCGAGCTCGACGCGATGGTTGCCCGCGCGAAGGATCAGGTCGATGCCATCGCGGCCGACGTGAGCCGCCAGCTCGGCTGTGGGGCGGACAGGCCGCCGCCCGGCTGCGCTGTCGGCTACCGGCTGATCGTGCAGGTCTCGCGCACCGTCGATGAACGCGAGGTGTTCGTGCAGACCGCGTTGGCGGCCGCGCTCGTCAAGGCGCAGCCGCTGGTCGCGGGTCTCAACTTCGTCGGACCGGAGGACTATCGCGTCGCGCGCGAGGACTATCATGCGCACATGAGGATGATCGGGTTCCTCGCCGCCGACGTGCCGGTCGCGCTGCATGCGGGCGAGCTCTGGCTCGGCCTCGTGCCGCCGCGCGACCTCACCTTCCACATCCGCGAGGCGGTCGAGATCGCGGGCGCGCGGCGCATCGGCCATGGCGTGACGCTCGCCTTCGAGGGGAGCGACGCGCTGCTCGCCGAGATGCGGCGCAAGTCGATCGCGGTCGAGGTCGCCCTCACCAGCAACGACGTGATCCTCGGCGTGCGCGGCAAGGACCATCCCCTGCCGGCCTATTGGGCGGCCGGCGTGCCGGTGGTGCTCGCGACCGACGATGCCGGCGTCTCGCGCATCGATCTGACCAATGAATATGTCCGCGCGGCGCGCGACTACGGGTTCGGCTATCGCGACCTCAAGGCGATCGCGCGCAATTCGCTCGTCTATTCGTTTCTCGGCGCGCCCGAGAAAAAGGCGGCGCTCGATCGCTTCGACCGTTTGGCGGATGAATTCGAGCGTACGGTCGCGGCCGAGCGGTCGGTCTTCGGCAACATGGCGGCGCTGATCAACGGCCCGTTTCGAGCGCTCACGAGCTCGGCGGCACGATGACGATCACGTAGCGCATCGGCGTGTCCGGAATGCCGAGATAGCTGCGGGAAATCTCCACCACGGAACGCTTCCCGGCCGGCGCGCGGGCGGCGCGCTCATTGAGCAGCATCATGCAGAACTGCTCGGCCTCCGGACAGACGAGCGCGACGCCGTCGCGCGCGAGGCTTGCGTCGTCGGCCCAGGGCGTGTCACGCGGGCCGATGATGTCGAGCGTCAACGGACGACTCGGCAGATAGAACGACACGCCATTGCTGAGATTGGTGTTGCTGCCGACGAAGCGCAGCTCACGGTCGGTCGCCTCGTGCCATGCCTTGTCCACCGCAACCGCGATCTGCCGGTAGTGCGCGGCGTCGTTGGTCAGGCCCTCGCGGTGGATCACATAGGCGACGACCGGCGCGCATGCGAGCGCGACCAGCGGCACCACGCAGGCCGCCGCGAGGACTCCGGCCGCGGCCTGCCGCGCTACCACGACGCGCCGTGAGGACAACAGCGCCGCCGGCAGCATGGCCCACATCGGCAAGGTCCACAGCGTCGCGAGCTGCGTCCGCAGCACGAGCGCGAGTGCGACGGGCGTGAGGAACGCCGTCACGGTCGTGACGATCATCAAGCGGCGGTCGGGCTCGCGCGGCCAGGCCATGTCGCGGACCGCCGCGGCATCGGGCCGGCACGCGATCGCGATCGCCGCAAGGCCGCCGGCGAGGTAGACGATGCCGCCGAGGTAGTCGGTGAGCGAGCCCGCGAGCCCACGCAGCGTCGTGATGCCGTGGGCCGAGGTCGCGTAACGGAACGGCTGGAAGTCATAATCGACGAGCGACGCGATATTCGGCGCCATCAGCGCCGCCCCGACGACGACCGAGGCCCACGGCGCCGGCGAGCGCAGGTAGTCGAGACGGCGCGGATGGACGAGCGCCGCCACGATGAAGCCGAAGATCAGGAAGATCGACCAGTATTTGGTCAGCATCGCGATCGCCGCCGCGGCGCCGGCAAGCGCGCCCCACAGCACCGTGCGTTGCGTGAATGAGCGCAGGAACAGGTATGACGCCGCGGCCCAAGTCGGGATCAGCAAGGCGTTGGAATTGAATTTCAGCGGCTGGAAGCTGAATCCGGGCGAGAACGTGAGCATGGCGAGCGCGAGTGCGCGCTTTGGCCCCTCGACATAACGCTTAGCGATCAGCCAGACGAACCACAGCGCGACGCCGATGCTGGTCGCGGCCAGCAGGTAGAACGCCCAGTCGGTGCGCGGAAGAACCGCAAACCACGCGCCCGCGACCCAGCCGGGAAACGGCGGGTGCTTGGAATAGCCGTAGGCCGGCACCAGCGACCACGCGGCCACTTCGCCCATGTCGAAATGAATGTCCTGGCTCGCCTTCGCGATGATCGCGTAGGCCCACCACGCCAGCACGTAGAGCGCGATCAGGGCAAGCGCCGTCGCGTTCGCGCGCGCGCCGGCGAGCGCATCGACGATCCGCCCGAACGGTCGCAGCATGTTGGCGAGGCGCGCGCTCATGGCCGCGGCGGAACGACCGCGATGACGAAGCGTCTCGGCGCACTCTCGAAGCCAAGCCAGTGGCGGGTCAGCGTCACTTCGGTACGCCGCGCATCAGGAAAGGCGGCGAGATGCTTTTCGGTGAAATCGAACCACGGGCTGCTGGTCGCCGTCATGATCACCATGCCTTCGCGCGCGATGCGTGCATCGTCCACCCATGGCGAGAGGTAGTGCGAGAAATCCGCGAAGGTCGAGGGCTGATCGGCGCCGTAGAAGGATGCCGCGCTGACCAGCACGAACGGGCCGGCGATCAAGCGGAGCGGCTTGTCTTCGGTCTTGCGCCACGCGCGGTCCGCTTCCTCCATCGCGAGGCGCGCATAGGCAGCGTCGTTCTCGACCCCGCGCTTGAGGGCCATGTAGGCGACCACGGGCGAAGCCGCGACCACGATCAACGTGACGATGGTCATGGTCGCGGCGATGCGCGTCGCCGCGACACGCGTCACCGCGACGAGCGGGGAGGCGAGCGCCAGCACCGGAAGCAGGCTGAGCGCCGGCATGTTCCAGATCGACAGCAGCGAGATGTTGAGCGCCAGCGCCGGTACCATCGGAAGTGCGAGCGGCACCCAGAACAGGAGCGCGGCGGAGCGGCGCTGGTCGCGCGGAAACCAACTATCGGCGATCGCCGCAAGGCTCGGCCGCAAGAATATGAGCACGAGCAGCAGTGCGATGCTCGCATAGCCGAAGGTGCCGAGCCAGAACTCGATCAAGGAGCGCGGCCCGTCCCAGAACGATACCGCGAGGCGCCGCGTGGTGACCCAGGTGATCGGCGGGAAGTGATTGACGACCAGCCACACGACGTGCGGCGTCACCGCCACGATGAAAACGAGCGCCGTCACCCATGGGGCGAGCGAGCGGAAATACGCGGCGCGCCGGCGGTCCGTCAGCGCGACCAGCAGCAGCGCCACCAGGAGGAACACCGACCAGTATTTCGTCAGCATCGCGGCCGCCGCCGCCAGTCCCGCGAGCGCCGCCCAGCCGGCATGGCGCGTATCGAGCGAGCGCATGAACGCCCATATGGCGAGCGGCCACAGCGGCACGAGCGCGGCGTTCGCGTCGTATTTCAGCACGAGGAAATTGTAGAACGGGATCGCGGCGAGCAGGAACGGCACCGCGGCGCGCTTTTCGCGCTCGAGCCACTCGCCCGCGAGCTCGAAGGCGAGATAGATCGCCAGCGAAGCGTTGACGACCTGCAGCAGGATGACGGACCAGTCCGCGAGCGGGAACAGGCGAAACCAGCACCACATCACCCACACCGGGAATGGCGGGTGCTTGGGATAGCCGAGCGCGGGCTCGCGCATCCACACCACCATCTCGGTGGTGTCGGCATGCAGATCCTGGCTCGACTTGGCGATGAGGCCGTAGATCGTCCAGAGCACCGCGTAGCCGAGGACGACCGTGAACGCTGCGCGGCGCTGGCGGGCGGGGTCGCTCAGAGCCTCGACGAGACGTGTCAGCGCGTCATTCACGCCGCGGAAGAGGGGCAAGCCCGGCATCGGTCCCGTATCGCATGGGCTTCGTCGGGGTGTCCACCGAAGGGCGGCGCTCGACGGGCGTGCGCGCCGCGCCGGCGATTGAGCGGCCGGCAACCCGAAAATGGTCAAATTTTCGCGCTGAAAAGGCTTTTCGCCGCTCTGAAACATTGTAGCTTCGTCGAACCGGCGTCAGGAGCCCCCGTATGTGCCGCTGGATCGCCTATCGTGGCGAGACCGTAACCCTCGAGCGCTATGTCACCGCGCCCGCGCATTCGCTCGTGGTGCAGAGCATGGGCGCGCTCGAAGGCAACGCCCGCACCAATGGCGACGGCTTTGGGCTCGGCTGGTACGACGATCTCGGCGAGGAGCCGGGCCTTTATCGCGAAGTGCGCCCGGCCTGGTCGGACGAGAATCTGCGGCATCTGTGCCGCCACATCCGTTCGCACCTGTTCTTTGCCCATGTGCGCGCCTCGACCGGCACGCCGACCACGCGGCCGAACTGCCATCCCTTCGCCCATGGCCGCTTCCTGTTCATGCATAACGGACAGATCGGCGACTGGTCGCTGATCCGCCGCCGCGCCGAGGCGCTGATCCCGGACGCGCTTTACACGTCGCGCGTGGGCACGACCGATTCGGAGGCCGCCTTCCTGGCGATCCTCGGCGCCGGCGCCGAGCGCGACCCTGTTGCCGCCACCATGAACACGCTCGCGATCCTGACAGACATGGTGCGCGCGAGCGGCACCAAGGAGCCGCTGCGCTTCACCTCGGCGTTCGCGGACGGGCGCGACCTCTACGCCTTCCGCTATTGCACCGACGCGACCGCGAACACGCTCTATTACGGCGAATCCGGCGGCAATGTCGTCGTGGTGTCCGAGCCGCTCGACACGGACCGCGCCAACTGGAAGCTCGTGCCGCCGGGCCATCTCATCATCGCGCGCGCCGGCCAGCCGGTGGTGCTGGAGCCGATGGTCGCCGAGAAGCGCGTGGCGGCGGAATAGCGCCTCAATCAACGCGATTCGCGTGCCTGCTTTCCCCTCTCCCGCAGGCGGGAGAGGGGAAGAGATCGCCGCTTCGCTTGCCGCACTGCGGTACGAGTGTTATCTGCCCGCCATGACGGCTCAGCCAATCAACAACATCCGCAATTTCTCGATCGTCGCGCATATCGACCACGGCAAGTCGACGCTCGCCGACCGGCTGATCCAGCTCACCGGGACCGTCGCCGAGCGCGACATGGTCGAGCAGGTGCTCGACTCGATGGATATCGAGCGCGAGCGCGGCATCACCATCAAGGCGCAGACCGTCCGGCTGAAATACCACGCGCAGGACGGCAAGGACTACATTCTCAACCTGATCGACACGCCCGGCCACGTCGATTTCGCCTATGAGGTGAACCGTTCGCTCGCGGCCTGCGAGGGCTCGTTGTTGGTGGTCGACGCCAGCCAGGGCGTCGAGGCGCAGACGCTCGCCAACGTCTATCACGCGATCGACGCCGGCCATGAGATCGTGCCGGTGCTCAACAAGATCGACCTGCCGGCGGCCGAGCCCGACAAGGTGAAGCAGCAGATCGAGGACGTGATCGGGCTCGATGCCAGTGACGCGGTCGAGATCTCGGCCAAGACCGGCCTGAACGTCCCCGCCGTGCTGGAGGCGATCGTCACGCGCCTGCCGCCGCCAAAGGGCGACCGCGCGGCGCCGCTCAAGGCGCTGCTCGTCGACAGCTGGTATGACCTCTATCTCGGCGTCGTCGTGCTGCTGCGCGTCGTCGACGGCACGCTGAAGAAGGGGCAGCGCATCCGCATGATGGGCACGAATGCGGCCTACGACGTGGACCGCGTCGGCGTGTTCACGCCCAAGGTCACTCTGGTCGAGGAGCTCGGTCCCGGCGAGATCGGGATGCTCACCGCCTCGATCAAGGAGGTGGCCGACACCCGCGTCGGCGACACAATCACGGACGACAGGAAGCCCGTCACCGAGATGCTGCCGGGCTTCCGCCCCGCGATTCCGGTCGTGTTCTGCGGACTGTTCCCGGTCGATGCCGCGCAGTTCGAGGATCTGCGCGCCGCGATGGGGAAGCTGCGGCTCAACGATGCGAGCTTCTCGTTCGAGATGGAGACGAGCGCGGCGCTCGGCTTCGGCTTCCGCTGCGGCTTCTTGGGGCTCCTGCATCTCGAAATCATCCAGGAACGGCTCGAGCGCGAGTTCAACCTCGAACTGATCGCGACCGCGCCCTCGGTCATCTACAAGATGAAGCTCACCGACGGGCGCGAGATCGAGATCCACAATCCGGTCGACATGCCGGAGGTGACGCGCATCGACGAGATCGAGGAGCCGTGGATCGAGGCGACGATCCTCACCCCCGATGACTACCTCGGCAGCGTGCTCAAGCTCTGCCAGGACCGCCGCGGATCGCAGAAGGAGCTCACTTACGTGGGCAACCGCGCGATGGTGAAATACGATCTGCCGCTCAACGAGGTCGTGTTCGACTTCTACGACCGGCTGAAATCGGTCTCCAAGGGCTACGCGTCGTTCGACTACCACCTGACCGACTACAAGCCGGCCGATCTCGTGAAGATGCAGATCCTCGTCAATGCCGAGCCGGTCGATGCGCTGTCCATGCTGGTGCACAGGACGCGTGCCGAGCAACGCGGCCGCGCCATGGTGGAGAAGCTGAAAGAGCTGATCCCGCCGCACATGTTCCAGGTGCCGATCCAGGCCGCAATCGGCGCCAAGGTGATCGCGCGCGAGACCGTGCGCGCGCTGCGCAAGGACGTGACGGCGAAATGCTACGGGGGCGACATCTCGCGCAAGCGCAAGCTTCTCGACAAGCAGAAGGAAGGCAAGAAGAAGATGCGCCAGTACGGGAAGGTGGACATCCCGCAGGAGGCGTTCATCGCGGCGCTGAAGGTGGATGTGTGACGATTATCCGTTAGCACGGCTCATCCGAATATTGCCGTCGCCACGGTTGCGCGTACAATGGATCGGTCGGCGGCGGCCTTGCCGTCATGCTACATTCACCTTTGTGCCGTGACTCTCTCGCGTATACGGACGGATTGCATACCGACTCCGGGAGGAGACGACCATGTCAATCGCACCTCTTAATGTCAGACTGTTTCGCTTTTTGGCCGGAGTCGCCGCGGCGTTAGCCATTGGGTCGGGCTTCATCGCCACCCGAGCCTCGGCCACGCAACCGGACGAATCTCACCGGATGGCTCCATCGACGACCGTCTTGATCACTCGCAAGTCACCCACAGTGCCCCTCACGTCCACAAGGATATCAAACATAAAGGCTTCGTCTGCGCGCCCTCTCCTTCAAGCAGAGGGATGTCATAGATATGGCGAGGAGTGCACTCCTGAACCGCAACCTCACGGCAACTGCTGTGCGAGCCTGCAGTGTATACAATCTGGTCACCCCGCACCTATTACATATTATTGCGAGAAACCCCCTTCTCTGCTTTTCTTTTCGACATTCCACACACCTTCATTCCCGAGCCCTGCCATTCAAACAGGCGACTGACGGTGCTGCGTCGACAAGCCGCGAGGGGAGACGACCATGTCAATCATGTTTCTCAGCGTCAGGCTATTTCGCTTTTCAGCTGTAGTCGCTTCTGCCCTGTTCATCGTACTCATGTTGGGAACGGGCAGCGGTGCCGAGCAAACAGCTTCAGTATCTTTGGCACCGGCTTTTTCTTCAAAACCGCCGCGAAGTCAGAGCCCTCCCGGAAGAACGCTCGCTCAATCTCTGCAACAAAAATACAATGAGTGCATGGATCACTATTATATTTCATGCAAAATCACCCGTGATTGCGCAGACTTACAGGGAAGCCTCAGGGGGCCCATGAAATCACAGGAAGAGAAAGATATGTGCGTAGTGCATTGCAAGTGGGACGCTGCCGACGAATGCGCTGATATTGCGCCACCGTCCTTTAATACCTATCAATTCCCGAACGACTGATACCGCAGGAGGCCTTCGTCGCGGCGCTGAAGGTGGATGTGCAGCACTGCGACAACGGAGGCCGCCGGCAGCCGCAGCGACGGACTGGACGTCCGCCAAAATTGCGCGAACTATGCGGGGACGGTTGATTGCACTCCGGGAGCCGCATCATGCCGCAGCGATCCGCGCTTTGCTTGTTCGCTCTGTTCGCCTTTGTGCTTGCCACGGGCGGCGCCAAGGCCGCTGACATCAGGGTCATGATCTCGGCGGGTTTCTTCAAAGTTTATTCCGAGCTTGGACCCGCCTTCGAAAAGGCAAGCGGACATCATCTCGTCACCACGCGCGGTCCCTCGGTCGGCGACTCGCCGGAGGCGATCCCGACGCGCCTTTCGCGCGGCGAGGAAGCGGATGTCGTCATCATGGACGGCACGGGCGTCGATATCCTGATCGCCCGCAACCTGATGCCAGCCGACGCCAAGATCCCGCTCGCCGAGTCCTTTATCGGCATGGTCGTGCGCGCGGGCCAGCCCAAGCCCGACATCAGCACGGTCGAGGCGCTACGCAAGACGCTGCTTGACGCCAAGTCCATCGCCTATTCCGACAGCAGCAGCGGCACCTATCTTTCGACGGTCGGATTCAAGAAGCTCGGCGTCGCCGAAGCGGTGGCCGGCAAGTCGCGCAAGGTGCGCGGCCCGCCGTCGGGTGAACCGGTCGCCGCGGTCGTCGCGCGCGGCGAAGCCGAGATCGGCTTTCAGCAGGTGCCGGAGCTCATGGGTGTCCCGGGCGTCGACTTCGTCGGCACCGTGCCGGCCGACGTGCAGCCACCGACCTTCTTCGTCGGCGCGCTGACGGCCAATACGCGCCAGCCGGACGCAGCCGTCGCGCTCTTGCGCTTCCTGTCATCGGCGCAAGCAGCGCCGGTCATCACCAAGGCGGGCCTCAAGCCACTGGCGGCGCGTTAGCGGCATCGACGGTCGACGTCTGACGCTGCGCGTTGGCGGCGGCGAAGGTGGATGTGTGAGGCGAACTCAGGGTGCCGCCTTCGCCTTCCACATCTTCACGATGCCGAAGCGCTCTGGATTCTCACGATATTGCCGCGAGATCGAGAGCAGCGTGCGATAGCGCGTCTTGTGTTCCTCGAAGTCGACACACGGCGGCTCCTCGGGCAGATCGAGCAGTGCCGGTTCGTACATCACCATCGCGCGCAGATGGCGCGCGCGACGCCGGTTGAGCTGCTCGAAGGTCAGCGCGACGACGAAGCGATACTCTTCCATCGGACGGCCGATCGCGAGATCGATCGCGCCGTCATTGGTGCATTTCTCGGCGATGAGCGCGATCAGCGGCGCGTAGGCGGCGCGATAGTCGTCGTCGCGGATGAGCGGCACGCGCTCGCTGCGGCCGTTCTCCGAAATCTTCACGCTGGCGACGGTGTCGGTGATGCGGGCGCGGATGCCGCGCCGCGCCTTGCGCTCGGGGAACAGGATGACCGGGTTGTCCTTGGTGGTGCGCTTGGCGGCCTTGCGGATCAGGTGCACCCGGTAGGCGTTCGGCCAGACATACCAGAGGCGGCGGTCGGCGACGATCGTGTCGAACTTGAGATGATTGTCCACCACGACGTTAAGCGTGACGTTGATGGTGATGCGGTCGTTGCCGCGCACATAGTCGAACCAGCCGGTCAGGTAGCGGCCGAGGAAGGTCAGTCCCAGGCTTCCGGCGCCGCCGAGCGAGCGGATCAGCGCTCCGGTGATGACCGCGCCGAAATAGACCGTGAGCAGACCGAGCCCGAATAGGAGGCCGTCCTGCACCTGCATGACGTTCTGCGAAAGATGTTCGATCATGCCCGAGCTCCGCGACGGCAACGCACTGATTCCCGGCCCATCCTACAACGGACGTTGGCCGGAAGCGGGCGCGGAGGCTATGAGGCCATCGTTTCGGACATGAAAGCGCAACGAACCGCCGCTCGGCGCTGGCCAAGCGAGCGGTTCGTGCGGATCAGGTCAGATGGAGACCGGACTACATCCAATACGGCGGGACGCGGTAATAGTCGAAGACCTGCTGGGCGCGCTTGCGGTCTTCCCAGTCCCAGCTGTTTTCGTTGCTGTAGCTCGGGGCACCCTTGAGCTGCTGGTCGGAGATGTTGACCTCGTAGCCGCTGAGCTGGGTGTTGTAGCGTAGGAGCGACCACGGCACCGGATAGTGGTCATGTCCGATCCCGAGGAAGCCGCCGAAGCTCATCACCGCATAGGCGACTTTGCCGGACTGCTTGTCGAGCATCACGCGTTCGATCGAGCCGATCTTGTCGCCGTTCGAGCGGTAGACATTGGTGCCTTCGACCTTGTCGCTGCCGATCAAGGTCGCGGTTTCGCGTTTTTCCATCGTGGCGGTGGCCATCATTGTTCTCCTTGAACTTTCTCGTGTCCTGCCCCTTGGCCTTGCAACGGACGCGCGCGCGAGTGGTTCCGGCGGAACCCGGTCATGAATGTCGCCCCGAACTTGTTCCGTTCCGAGGAAG
>Ga0265313_10004447_pt1 | contig 10772 bp, 7 predicted proteins | sample 4123metaG_FD_203122 | JGI IMG/M metagenome (GOLD analysis project Ga0265313, IMG submission 203122) | Rhizosphere microbial communities from Carex aquatilis grown in University of Washington, Seatle, WA, United States - 4-1-23 metaG | ecosystem: Host-associated > Plants > Roots > Rhizosphere >...
ACATACCGAGATTTTCAATGCGTCAATTCCTGGTTCGATGGCATCGGATGCACTCGTCATTTCGAGCGCCCTTTTCAAACCGGACAACAAACCGCAGCTTGTCATCATCGGCGTTAACCCTCGCGATTTTATCGACAATACTATGACTGCGCCTGCCGACACAGAACCTTTTCAATTCTTCTCCCGTTACGTCAGCCTTGGAAATCTCGCAAAAGCGGCTTTCAGTGACCCGTTTGCCTACATGGACTGGACGCTTCGTCACTACGTGCCTTTAAAGCGATGGAACGCAAAACTGGCTGAAATCTCAACACAAATTTCCAGACTGGGGCAGAAGCAACCCGACGCACATCCGCGCACACTGGTGTCGCATCTGCAACAAAAGCGCTCAGTCATGCAAGTCTTCATGGGCGGCACCGCTGAAGTTCGCAAAGGCGAATGGCTGATTCCCTATCCAATGCCTTATGGATTCCAGGACAACATGCCTGAATACATTCGCCGTTATAAAGATCCAAAAACCGCGCTTTATCCTTCCGAAAAGCGCTTCTTCAATGAGTTTCTCCAGCGGCTCCATGACCAGGACATCAAGGTCCTTGTCGTCAACATGCCGGCCACCGACCCCAACCGCTCTTTGCTGCCCGATGCTTTCTGGCACTCATTTCGCACTTACCTAAGCTCGACCTGCACCAAATATGGTGCAGAGTACATGGACCTATCGGACGACTTCCGATTCGTCTTCAACGACTATCTTGATACAGTCCACCTGAATTCCTCAGGCGGCGCCAGACTTTTCAATATCATTGCCGACAAGATCAGCAAATCCGCCACCCTCTCGGCGGCGGCGCTGCCCCAGAAGACCCCGGCCGAACTGAGAACAAACGTTCAGACCAGCTCCACTGACAATAGCTGGAGATAAAGCATACGGATATAAGGATATAAGGCTTCAGGTCACTTCAATTGCATTTATGCTGTCGAAGTGCCTGGCTTAGAAAGGAAGCTCCACAGCAATGTGGGGCTTTCCTTTTTATTATTTGGAACTCAAAGCGCTGAATCTGTCATTTCACTGTCGTCCGACGGAACCGTCATTCAAAACAACGACAGGCAAATTGTTCTTCTTAGCAGCTGCTACCACATCGGCCGTGACGCGCAGTGCGCCGGCTGGCGCGCTTTCAGGCGGACCTGCCGATACAAAGTCGGGAACATTGCCGTGCCATAGTTCTTGTAGTTCTGGCTCTGACAGTCCTTCAAAAAAGATTCGCTGACTTCCTTTGCGAAGCAATCCGATGCCGGAGATGATCGGATTGTTCAATTTCAATTCGTTGTTTGTCTTGAGCGGCGATCCGTCGCGTTCTGTAGTGAGCAAGGTTGTGATGGCGTCCGATGCCTTCACGTAAGGGTCCGCGTCGCCGGCGGCAGAGACGAGTTCGTCATATGTTTCAAATTGACCAAGCACTTTGCGCAGTTGCGCAAGACGCGGGAAATTCTCCGCTGCAACATTGCGCGCCGGAGGTATGCCGATTTCCGCCAATTTTTGTTCCGCCTCAGCAGCCAGTGCCTTCGCTTTCGTATCTTTGCTCCAGCGATCGACAAGCTCTACATGACCATCCCAACCGATCGCTGTTCCTGTAGAAAGATTGGCTCTATTTGCCTGGGCCAGATTTTCAAAGTTGCCATCTACCAGAGCAATCACTTGCGCCTTTTCCGAATTGCTCGGCGATCCATCGGAATAGACCTTGTGATTTTCCGGTGTAAACAAAGAAACCGACATTGAGTATTCAGGCGATTCGACGGTTGCGCGCTGTTTCAACAGCTGTCCAGTCAGGTCATAACTGGAATGACCTTTGACCCGATAATTGGACTTGACGGCTCCGCCATACCCTTGCGGCATCTGATTTGACAGCACCGGCAACAAGTTCTGGTTGAGCTCCTGCACGCGGACAGTGGCCAGGTCTTGTATTTTTCCCAGCTCGGATTGGACTGGAGGTGTGTACCAGGCTTCATTAGCTTTGACGGACTTGATATCGGCGCGATTGAGAATTGCCACCATTGGCAGTGCGTCAGTGTGGCGATAGGAGTTGACGACATTGTCCAGCGTATTTTGATCAGCTAGCCGCTCTGAATTCTTCTTGTCCGGATTGAAGCTTAAGTCGGCATCTTTGCTCATTGTGTCCGTGATGCGTTGAATGCGTGCATCGGAATATCCGAGTGTCCGGAGAATCCCCCAAGCCATACTTGTGGACGTCCGATTGTGGTCGAAATCGACCATGTTTTCCTGTTTGCCGATGTCATGCAAAAGTGCCGCCCACAAAACATTCACCTGATCTTTGGGCATCAATTTTGCAAATTCCGGATCTTTTCCGACTCTGTCTACAACTTCGAGCAAATGATTGTCTAGAGTGAAATCATGCGTACTATGCTGTTTTCGTCCGACAATTCCGCCGTCGGAGGCTTCGCCAAACATCGACGGCATCAGCCGCCCAAGCGGACCATTGCCGAATATGGCTCTGAGCGCTTCTTTATCTCTGAGCGCCGACTCGACCGATTTGCGCACAGCCGTTTGTTCACCGGGTGGCAGTTCGGCAAGTTTGCCCATCCGCAATTCCGGCATCTGGATCGCAGCTGCCGAGTCAAAACCGTATCGCTGCAACTCGCCCAGCGCTTTTGAAGCCTCCAGCCTGCGCGAATACTGCAACTTCGGATCAGCCAGCGCCGACTCAATCGGCTCCTTGAAGCCCTTCTCAAACGCTTCTGAATTGCTCTTTCCAAGGCTATGAGCAAGCGTAAGCAGAGTCAGCAATCTCTGGCGATTGATAGACTGGTTTCCTTCCAGGTCAAAGGTGCTCTTAACCTCGGCTTGAAGAGTATCGAGAAGGGGAGGCACTTGCTCGGGAGCGACTTTCACGCCGTGCTCGACCAGCGCTTTTATGTCTCCCGGCGACAGCAGAAAACGCCGCTGCTGCTCATCTGCTTGCCGGCTCTTCTCAACTATGGAGCGCGTCAAATCCTCGGCTGTGACAGGCGGTTTTGCAGACATCATGTCTGCAATATAGGCGCTTCGCTCGATGCTCGGGCTGAACTGTGAATTGATGGCCAGTGCTTTGACCAATTCTGGATTCTGCGCAGCAATCTGATCGCTTTTCGCCCAGTCTGCCTCATAGAATGACATGCGGCTGATGAATTTCGGATCGATACCCTTCAATGCTGCAGTTCTTATGGCTACGCCTTCGGCAGCACCACTGTTCCTAGTCAAACCACTCAGCATCGAATTGAATGTTCCGTAGTCGTTTGGACCAGCTTTTTCCTGCGCAATTTTGTAGACGTCATTTAGTTCATCTGCAGAATTCTTCAGTGAACCGGAGACTTTTCTGCGAATTTGATCGAGCAAACCATCTCGAATCTTGCCAGGCGAAAGGTCCAGCGCCCAGTCTGTCCAGGTGCTTGGCGCCACGCTGCTGGTTTCTATATGAGGTGCGATTCCTTTCTCGACAAGCATCTTCGCCGCCGGCAACTGATTTTCCTTGGCCAGGGTGACGGATGCCATATCAAGATAACCAGGAGGTTGCGGCAGGCTCAGCAGGTCATTCAAACCCTGCAACTGCTTGCCCGGCTCGATAAACACCATAGTCTTCGCCAACTCTTCGGCAAGGGCCGGATTGGCATTTTCCCTCACCGATTCCAGTTGCTGTTGCCAGATTCCTGTGGCACGCTCGGGACCAATTGCCTTGGCAAGGCGATAGAGCTGATGCTGATCTTCTTGCAATAGTTGAGGCCACAGAGAGTTCAATTCCGCATCAGACAGGTTTTTGCCCTGCCGATCGAGAGTCTCGACGAACCAACTTTTCTTGTCTGCAGGAAGATCAAAAATCTGATCGGAAATGCTTGTTGAATGGCCCGCCAGATTTCCTGCTCGTGCGCGGTCAGTTCGAGCCGGATACTTTGATCCAGATTGGCACCGGTTTTGAATTCGTTTGGATTGATGACAGCCGGCGGCTCACGAAGTGTTTCTACAACCGGATGAGAATCGTCTGACGCGACAACACGCTCCGGCTCGTGGCGCACCACATTTAGTACCACCTCGCCGGGGTTTGGGTTTGGATTTGTGTTCCCATCCTGCCCAGATTGCTCACCGGCTCCGGCTCGACTATTCTCTGCCCCCGGTTTTGCGCGCGATAAATAAGACGCTCCGGCGAAAGTGCCGCCTACGACCGCCATGGAGAACATTGATTCTGCCAGTTCAGAGGCGCTGGCAAAAGTGCGGTGTTTCGTAAGAGAGTCGTACTCTGCTCCGACAAACCCGCCGGGCAAGCCGGAAAGAGTGCCTGAAACCAGGCGATTGCTCAAAACCGGTGCCATTCCAAACCGCGCAGCAGCGCTGCTTTCTGCCAACCGTCCCAACCCTAGGCTGCCGGCAGTCAGGGCAGTGAAAGTAGCGGCACTGCCCAGTCCGCTCACAGCCCTGTCGGCAAGAAAAGCCTTAAACCCTGAATTTCTTGCGCTTTCTTCGCTGGGAGTAAGGAATGTTCCATAGGTAAAACCAGTCACAGCCGACTCTTTCAAGCTCAGCCCTACAGCCGCTCGCCGCGACAGCACTCCTGATTCGACCGTGGCTGCCTCACCGAAAACACCCAGTTTGCCCAGACCAATTTTGGTCAAAGCAAACGGAACAACCATGCCGACCCCCCCGCCGAAGGTCTGTGCATACCAACCGGAGCTGTTGAACTTCTCTGCTTTGGGAGCTTCAATGCCGACCGACGAGAAAGCACTTTTGACGCTCTTCATGGCGTCGTTGCTGACGAATTGAGCGAGCCCTGCGATTGGCTGCTCGACCGCCGAATAGACAGCAGAATTCGCCAATTCTCTCAGGAAGCTCTGATGAGCGCCAGAATCCTCAGGCGTCGTCGACTCTGGAGGCTTAGCGCTATTCGGCTCAGTCTTCGCCGATATCTCGTTGGGCGGCATCCGGGGTTACCATATTAGTCTTATATTTACTTACCCTTATGCGCATTGGGCTAAGCCCAAAATTCATCAACTTGGGCGCCTCAATATCCGCGCGCACCATAGGTTAAGAGTTGTCAAGCGATTCGTATTTGGCGACGAAAACCAGCCTAATACAGCTAATCATCATCATCGACAGACCATGAAAGGGTGCAAACTCCCACCCGTCTCCGTTACATGAGAGAAGTGTTCACTTTCCAATCACTCTTTCATACATATAATCGCAGAGGCGCGTTGTTGGAGGAGTATGCATGGAAGGCATTCTTGCTGTCGGTGGCTTCTGGCTTGTTATGCTGGCGATCGTGGTAAAAAAGCCGATCATGGCTTACCTCGAAACGAAGAAGGCAAAAGGTTTGTCTGACGCCGACGCCAATATTCTCGAGCGCGTCAATGCGCTGGAAGGCTCCATGGTCACCCTGGGCAAAGACATCCAGGAGATGAAAGACACCAGCGAGTTTGCGCACAAACTGATGATCGACAGCGCTCAGCAAATTGCCGAGGCGCATAAACTCCTCTCCAAGAACGCTCAAGACCTGGCCGAAGCACAAAAACTGCTCTCCACTGCAAAGCATGAAGCAGGCACGACCAAGGTCACAGTAATCGCGCCGCCCAAGGAAGAGCCGAAGCTCCTGGGCACATCGGCTCCCATGATCAACGAACTCGGCAAGATCATTGACGACAGCACAGTCAGGTTCGAAAGGGTCCTGCCTGCGCCGATTGAAAAGGTCTGGCAATACCTGACGTCTTCCGAGTGCCTGCCTGAATGGCTGGCGGAAGGCAGTATCGACCAGCGCTTCGGCGGGAAAGTGAAGCTCGAATTCGACGCCAATGAGGTGCCGGAACGCGAGGGTAAAGGTTGCTCAATCGAGGGCTCCGTCAACTTCATCGAACCACTGCGTGCCCTGGCTTTCTCCTGGAACAAAGCAGAAGGCGATTTCAACTCGAACGTATCAATTCAAGTTTCCTCCCAGGGCGAGCAAACGTCCCTCATTCTCACTCACAGCCAGCTGCCCGGCGACCGAATGGCCGAAGTAATGGCCGGATGGCATGCCCACCTGGACATATTGAAAGCTCGCCTGAGTGCGGCAATTCCACCTTCCTTCCGCAAGCGATACAAGGAAGTTCTGCAAACATACGTTGCCATCGTTGCCACTACAATTGTTGCCGCAACAGCCGGTGCACAAGCGGCTGACGCTTCGTCGCTCAATCAGGCCACTTACGAGTCATTGAAGACGGAGCGATCGCACGCGGCTGCGAAGTACGATGCAATAGCGCGAGATGCCGATGATCTAAAACGGAGAATTGCCGATCTGAAACGCGACAATTCAGTCGAAGCAGACGGCGCGCGAGGCAGCCTGGAAAGCCGACTTGCTGACGAAAACCGCGATCTCAAAGACCTGGAGCTGACAATTCGCGATCTCGATAATGCGATGAAATAGGAATGTAACAACTAACTTTATCGACCGGCGAAATAGTATTGACATAACTGTTTCGGCAGTCACAATTGAACGTATGCATATCCACGTCACATTCGGACCACCCCCTACCCCGCGACCTCGCATCACGGGTTAGTCTTTGCGTTCCGATGCGGCAAGGCACGACCTCGTGAATTACGGGGTCGCTTTTGCAAAGACATTTTTTTCAATACAATTTTTTCGCGCAGAGGTTTCACATTATGCGATGGTCACAGCTTTTCATTCCGACATTGAAAGAAGATCCGGCGTCTGCCGAGACAGCTAGTCATAAACTGCTGATGAGAGCGGGTTATATTCGACCGCTTGGATCTGGCATCTACAGCCTTCTGCCGCTGGCTCAAAGAGTACGGCTTAAGATCATCAATATCATAAGAGAAGAGATGAATGCCATCGGCGGGCAAGAGTTTGTGCTGCCGGCATTGCATCCGACAGAACTCTGGGAGGAATCGGGAAGACTCAGCACTATGGGCGATATTATGTTCCGCCTCAAGGATCGCAAGGGAGCTGAGCTTGTGCTGGGCGTTACTCACGAGGAAATATTCACCTCAATTGCCCGCAATACGCTGAGTTCCTACAGACAGGTCCCGCAAATCTGGTATCAGTTTCAAACCAAATTCCGCGATGAGTTACGCCCAAAATCAGGATTGCTAAGAGTGAGAGAATTCACTATGAAAGACTCTTATTCGTTCGACGTCGATGCAGCCGGGCTGGACAAAAGTTTTGAACTGCACAAGGACGCGTATGAGCGCATTTTTAAACGTGCTGGTTTGAAATTTGTAGCCGTCGAAGCAAGTAGCGGAGCAATGGGCGGGAGCGCATCGACAGAATTCATGGTTCTCACCGACGCCGGAGAAGACATGGTCGTTCTTTGCAAAGGCTGCGGATATGCAGCAAATGTGGAGAAGGCTGTGGCTGCATTTGAAAAAATCGAAAACGGCAACGCGCAAAGTGCACTGGAAAAGTTCCCCACCCCGGGCTTGAGAACGGTGGAGCAGCTGGCCAATTTTGCTGACTTCGCATCAGCAAAAAAACAGATCAAGACTCTCGTCTATGCCGCCGACGATCAATTGGTGCTCGTCCTATTGCGCGGCGATCATGACCTCAACACAGCCAAGCTCACGGATTTTCTGGGCGCGCAAACCGTTCGCGCCGCTGAAGATGAAGAGATCTTCTCAGCGCTCGGAGCGCACGCCGGCTCACTGGGCGGAGTAGGAGTAAAAACAACAGATGGCAGCGCAATCAAGAAAGTCTTTCTGGACAATGCCCTGAAAGGGCGAAGCGACATGGTCACAGGAGCGAATCACGATGACTATCACTACAAAGGAGTGAATATCGAACGCGACATCGAGGCAAGCGCCTGGAGCGACTTTCGCGGGGTTAAGACTGGAGACGGCTGCATCAAATGTGGTGGCGAGCTAGGAGTTGAGAAATCGCTGGAAATCGGCCACATTTTTAAACTTGGCACGCGCTATTCGACAACAATGAACGCCTATGTCCTTGTTTCGTCCGGCGAAAAAGCGCCCATTGAGATGGGCAGCTACGGCATCGGAGTCGAGCGCTTGCTGGCTGCATCTGTAGAACTGAGCCATGACAAGAAAGGAATCATTTGGCCGCAAGCGCTGGCACCGTATGACGTGATTGTGAATGTAATCAACAGCGCCGAGGAAGAATCGCTTATCGCAGGTGAAAAACTCTATAGTGAACTTAGAGCAGCCGGCATCGATGTGCTCCTGGACGACAGAGCAGAGCGGCCGGGCTTCAAATTTGCCGACAACGATCTGATCGGGGTGCCCCTACGCATCAATATTGGCAAGAAGCTGAAAGAGGGAATTGTGGAACTTGTAGAACGTTCGACAGGAGAGAACAAAGACGTCCCTTTGAGCAACCTGGTCGAGGTCCTAAGACAGAAAGTGACAGCTGGGATTTAACCAGAAGCAAAGAGAAGATATATATGCGATATAATGGCGCGACTGACCGTTACCGTTTGCGTCGCCGATCGCGCTTTCCTTCGCGCCCAGTTGCCATTTGGCGACTTCCAGGAAACCCGAGTGAACCTCAAAGAGAGAGAAATCATGCAAAGAATAACCAAATCGACCATTTTGGCAATCAGTCTTGCTGCCTCGCTATCACTGGCTTTCGCCATTGAGACAAAGGCGCAACAACCCGTCGGGCAAACCAGCATGACCCTCTACCAGGTGATTACGGATCAGTCCGGACAGCAATATGTCGTCACCAAAGCCGGCCCCAAAATTCCGCTTCCAGGCGCTGGATTGCCCCCCGGCACCTCGCAGGTAGCCATCTATCGCGACCAGGCCAGCAACTACTGGTACACAGACCGCAACAACAGCCCGGTCGAAGTAACAGCCGCACAGTTGCAGAGCTACCTCAACAAACTTTACGGTTCGGCTCAAATGCCGGCCCAACAACAGCAACAACAACAACATCAGCCACAACAAACCAACAACTACTACAACTCCGGCAATTCGGGCGGCGGAAGCGGCATGGGCGCAATGGGCACAGGATTGGCGGCGGCCGGTGGTGCAGCCGCCGGAGCAGCGATCAGCAACTCGATGTACAACAACAATAATGAGTACTATCACGGCGTGCCTTATGGTGTGCCGATGTATCACAACGCTACAGACAACAAACCGTATTACATGAATGCCGGCGGCAACCAGGTTTATGTCAACAATAGCGAGAAAAACGCTGCCGTGATGAACCAGTGGAATCAGCAAGGCAATTGGGAAAACCGCAACGCCTGGGCTAGTCAAGCCAACGGACAACAGTACAGCAACGCCCAAAAGGCTGGTTTGGCGCAACAAGCCAACAACAACCAGCAAGAAAAGAACGAGAAGGATGCCGCGGCAGCCCATGGCTACCACAATCGTAACGGCGGAAGCGATCAGCAGGGAGCAGGCGGCGCTGGTGCCGCTGCTGCAGCTGCCGGCGGACAAGAGGAAGGCAAAGGGCGCTTCGGCGGACGATTCGGACACAAGGAAGGCGGGCAGGATGGAGCCGCCGGTGAAGAAGGCGGGCGTGGCGGCAGATTTGGTAAGCGCGGAGATTCAGATGGAGCAGGTGCTGCAGCAGCGAGCCAAGATGGCGGGCGCTTCGGCGGTGCTGATGGAAACGCTGGCGGCGGACGATTTGCCGGCAGACGCGGCAGGAACCGTTGATTTCGATCTAAATGTTTATCTTAATCTTGCCAGGCTTTCCAATTAGTGGAACGCCTGAAGACATGTACTCTACTTCAGAGGCGGGTGTTTGCTCAGATATTTTGCGGCACCATCACTCAACAAGTCTCTGTGCATGCGCCATTCATCGTTGAAAAACGCCACTGCTATTTCCTTATCGAGAATATGAGTACCGACGAGATTAAGACCATCAGCTTCTTCAGAAAGCCCCTCACAGTAATACACATGAGCACCTTCTCTCTTCTGCTTGAGCAGTTTCGAAAAATACTGCATGTTTGAGTTGAGCTGTCTGGGCATATGTCCGCTCACCACCACTACGTTGAGTGCCTTCCACTTCTCGACGGACAGCTCATTGTGCCACTTCTTCACTTGCTGATTCACAGCCATCAGCTGATCGGCCACAGCCTCATCGACGTTCTGCATGACCATTTTTCGCGAATCTCTGCAAAAGCTGGTTAGTGCTTCGGAGGAAAACTTCCTTTCTTTAACAGCGGTATCTATTACTTTAAGCGCCATATTGATCAGCTGTTGTTGTCGATCAAGGACGTCTACCTTTAGTCCGCTGTTACTTAATGAGGAAAGGGCTTTCTGGGAGAGTGATTCTAAATCACGCAGCTGTTTCAGCTTCTCATCACCAAGAGGCTCGTCGGTATCAAGCTCTAAAGCTACAAATGCGGCAAGAACAATATGGTCAACGGATTTCAGCAGAGTGTATTTTTCGGAGATAACTGGAACGCTGTCGCGCTTTGCCCCGTCAACAAGAGTAATAACGTCATTGACAGCGATGATGACCGGCTGCGATTTCTTGAGCGTGCGCGTCCTCGCCTCGGCGTAAATCTGCCGAAACTTGTCGTTGACTTCTTGAAATTGCGGCTGCATTTTGATTTCGACACCGTTACTGGTGCCAGGCATATCACCAGATTTGGTACCATCAGCGAAAGACGGGAGACAAGAAAGAGAGCAAGAAAACTGGCATGCAATCAGCGCAGACACCAGAACACTCGGCGAGAATTTTTTCATGACTTCCTTTGTTCTAACGAAGACAGCAGATCAAAACATCACGATTGTCGCATACTTTCGAGACAAATCTCCAACTCAATGAAGCGGCGCA
>Ga0265313_10004448_pt1 | contig 10769 bp, 8 predicted proteins | sample 4123metaG_FD_203122 | JGI IMG/M metagenome (GOLD analysis project Ga0265313, IMG submission 203122) | Rhizosphere microbial communities from Carex aquatilis grown in University of Washington, Seatle, WA, United States - 4-1-23 metaG | ecosystem: Host-associated > Plants > Roots > Rhizosphere >...
AGCGTGACCTCGTCGCCGTCCTTGTGATTGCGGACGAGCACGGAAAACTGGCGCGGCTCGATCAGGAGCTGGTCGTCGAGCTTGAGCAGGACATCGTGCCGTTGCAGCGCGGCGGCGGCGGGACTGTCGGGCACGATGTGGCGCACGACGAGGCCGGCACCTTTCGGCAAACCGAGTTGCGCGGTTAACACAGGCGGAACCGGCGCCGTTTCGACGCCGAGAAACGCGACGCTTTCCTTCTCGTGTTCGTCGTCGTCGTGGCGAATGACGATGCGGCTCTCGGTTTTCGAATCGGGCGAACTGGCGTCGGCGAGGACGCGGAGCTTGGCGGGCTCATCGGCGCGCGCGAACGGGAACGCGATGACGGCGCCGAGCACGGGGATGAGCAGGCGAATGGGTATTTTCATGGAAGACGTGGTTTGGTTTTGGGTTCGATGGAATCACTGAAAGGAGACGGGCACGACGCGCACTTCCTCTCGCGGCACGCTCCATTTGAGGGAGGCTTTCGTGCGGGAATTTTTCCATGTAATCGTGTCCACATAGGACTGACGCGTGCGGCGCGCCGGTGTGCCGTCGGCGAGCGTGACAAGACCTTCGTCGCGCGAAGCGATGAGCACATTCTCGGCGGCAACGGGCTTGAAGAGCGCCGCAGGCAACTGTGGGGGTGCGGAATTTTTTTCGCGTCGCGGGACTGGCGCGAGCGTTAGCATGGTCGCGACCGCAGCCGCAATCGGCAGCGCCACCCACGAAAACCGAAGCAGTCGGGCGCGCGGGCGCGGCGCGAGCGTGCGCTCGAGCCGCGCACGGAATTCGTGCGACGGCGCCAGCGGCCGGAGGCGCTTCAATTCGGCTTCGAGTTGTTGGAAATCTTCATCCATGGCAGTCGGCGGCGGTCAGCTCCGAGCGAAGCGCGTTGAGTGCGTAGCGGTAGCGCGAGGCGACGGTGTTGAGCGGCGTGTCGAGTTTCTCCGCGATCTGCGCAAAGGTGAGCTCGCCCCAAATTTTGAGGACGAGAACCTCGCGCTGCTCGGCCGGCAGGCGGCGGAGGGCGGCCTCGATGGCGCGGCGGCGATCTTCGCCTTCGAGGGGAGTCTCGAACCACGGCGCCGCGTCATCGGGTCGCGTTTCCGCCAGCTCCTCGCGCGCGGCGCGGCGAAATTCGCGGCGGGCGAGATCGAACGAAGCGCGGCGAATCGATGTGAGCACGAGCGCGAGCGGCTCGCCGCCGAGCTGGCGCTGATTTCGCCAGAAGCGCACAAATGCATCCTGCACCACATCCTCGGCGTCGGCGAGGGAGCGGGTCCATTGCCGCGCGCAGAGCAGCAGCTTCGGGCCGTGAAGCGCAAACCAGTCTTTCCAAGAATCGTCGGCATGGGCGTCCTCCATCGGTGGGGAGTTCGGCGTTTTCCTAAAAAGCGTCATGGCCGGCGGATTTTGTTTAAACCGCCCAAAAAAGTTTACGTTACAGGCGGCGCGCGCTTCCGCGAACGCTTTCGCCGAGCCGCCGCCGCGTTGTTGCAAAAAAAGGGCCCGGATTGCTCCGGGCCCCGTGTTGGGATTGCGTTCTTCAGCCGCGTTTAGCGGCCGAAGATCCGTCGCCAGTTGATGCGGTATTCCACGGCCAGAACGCCGAGGACCGTGAGGACGGCAACGTAGCCGACCACAGCGTCCGCATTAATTTGGGAACGGAAGGAAAGCACGAGTGTGGCTACGGCGATCGCGCCGGGGATGACCGCGAGGATTACTTTATTTGTATTCATGTGTGTTTGTTGGTTTGCAGCCAGCCCATCAGGGAACTGGTTCGGCGCTATACTACGCCAAGACGATCAATAGTTGAAATTGCGTTATCCTATCGTTTCCATTGATTGAAACTATGGAACTGAACCAACTCCGCTACGCCGTCGCCATCGCCGACACTGGCAATTTCACGAAGGCCGCCGCACGCAGTCACGTCACCCAACCATCGCTCAGTCAGCAAATTCTAAACCTCGAGCGCGAGGTCGGCCAGAAACTCTTCCACCGCCTCGGGCGCAAAGCGGTTTTGACTGAAGCGGGGACCGTTTTTCTGGATCGCGCCCGACGCATTCTTTTTGAGGTTGAAAACGCCTCGAAGGAGCTGAGCGATCATCCCGGACTCGACCGCCGGATAACGGTCGGAGCCGTGCCGACGGTTGCGCCTTATCTCCTCGTCCAGCTCGTCGCCCGTTGCCGAAAGGAACTTCCGAACCTGACCGTTTACGTCCGCGAGGACTTTCGCAACGAACTGGTCCATTCCGTCGTCGAAGGTGAACTCGACCTCGCGATCGTCACGTTGCCCGTGAAAGACCACCGCATCTCGATCGAGCCATTGATGACGGAGCCGTTGCTCCTCGTCGTCGCCAAAGATCACCGGTTCGCCAACCGGACCGAAATAAATGTCAATGACTTGGCCGAAGAAACGTTTGCCACCATGGGCGACTCGAGCACGCTCGCGACGCACATCCGCAGTTTTTTCGGCGAGCATAATTTCGCCCCGAAAATCGGCTACCGATGCGCCCAAGTCGCCACGCTCAAGGCCTTCGTCGCGATGGGCGCCGGCATCTCGATCCTCCCGCAGGTTGACCGCCTGCCCGAGGATCGCGCAACACTCACCTATTTGAAACTCTCCGGCGGCAAGCCGCCGACGCGCGAACTCGCCGTCATCCGCCATTTGCAGCGCTACCAGAGCCGCGGCGCGGAACAGTTCCTCGCGATCCTGCGCGAATACGCCCGCACCGCGGCGACCGAAGCGTAGCCGGCCGGCCCGCCAGTTGCGCTTTCGTCGAAATCGCCAACGCTCACCCTCTTCATGTCGTCCGCGACCCACCTTCAATCTCCCGGCAGGGAACGCGCCACCCTGCTCGCGCTCGGCGCGGTGCAGTTCACGCACATGGTGGACTTCATGATCATGGTGCCGCTCGGCGAGCAACTCATGCGCGCGTTTGCGATCTCGCCGGCGCAATTCACCCAGCTCGTCGCCGCCTATGGCTTCGCCGCAGCGTTGAGCGGGCTCGCCGGCGGCTTCGTGCTCGATCGCTTCGACCGCAAGCGCGCGCTGTTGATTCTCTACGCCGGTTTCGGCCTCGCCACCGTCGCGTGCGGGCTCGCGCCGACGCACTCCGCGCTGCTCATCGCGCGCACGGCCGCGGGCGCGTTCGGCGGACTTGCCAGCTCGATGGTCACCGCGATGGTTGGCGACATCGTGCCACCGTGGCGCCGCGGTCGCGCGATGAGCTGGGTGATGACGGCGTTTCCCGTCGCGTCGGTTGTCGGCGTGCCAATCGGGCTCGTGCTCGCCGGCCGGTTCGGCTGGCACGCGCCCTTCTTCATGGTCGCCGGCTGCGCCGCGGCAAATCTTGTCATCGCTTCGTTCGCGCTGCCGCACCTCCGCACCGCGGTGCACGGCCATCACCCGTGGCGGCAGATGCGTGAAATCGTTTCGCACGGGCTGCACCTGCGCGCGTTCGCCGTCGGCGCGATGCTGGGGATGGCTGGCGGCGTGCTCGTGCCGTTCATCGCGCCGTCGTTCGTCGCCAACCTCGGCCTCGACGAAAAAGTGCAGCTGCCGATCGCCTATGTCGCGGGCGGCCTGGCGACGGCGTTCACCATGCCCCTCGTCGGCTGGCTGAGTGACCGCATGGACCGCCTGCGGCTGCTCGCGCTGATGTCGGGCGCTGCGATCGTGGTCGTGCTGATCATGACTCGCCTCGGCCCGTCGTCACTCGCGCTCGCATGCACGATGATGGCGCTTTTCATGGTCACGATGTCCGGCCGCTTCGCGCCCGCGATGGCGATGATCGCCAACTCCGTCGAGGCGCGCTATCGCGGTGGATTCATGAGCGTGAACTCCGCGCTGCAACAAGCCTCGATCGGCGTCGCCAACGTCCTCGCCGGCCTTTTCGTCACGCGCGAAGCATCGGGTCACCTCGCCGGCCTGCCGTTGCTTGGCAACGTCTCGATCGCATTTTTCGTTCTCACTGTTTTGCTCGCAGCGTTGCTCCGCTCGGCCGCGCCGCACGTCTCTGCGCCGGAAAAGAAAGCGCCCCTTGCGCCCGCGCCGACCGAGGCCGCCGCATGAATTCCGCGCCCGCCGCCGCCGATCCCGCAGGCACCGCAACTCCGCCGCGGCGCCCCGAGCTGCTCGCGCCCGCCGGCGATTGGGATTGCGCGCGCGCCGCCGTCGAGAACGGCGCCGATGCGATCTATTTCGGCCTCGAACGCTTCAACGCCCGCATGCGCGCGAAAAATTTCACGCAGGCCGATCTGCCGGCGTTGATGGAATTCCTGCACCGGCGCGGCGTGAAGGGCTACGTCACGTTCAACACGCTCGTGTTCGCCAACGAACTCGCCGCCGCCGGGGATTACCTGCGCACGATCATCGCCGCCGGCGCCGACGCCGCGATTGTGCAGGATGTGGGCATGTGCCGGATGATCCGTGCGCTTTCGCCCGATTTCCCGATTCATTGCTCAACTCAGATGACGATCACGAGCGCCGCCGGCGTGGAGTTTGCCCGCGAACTCGGTGCTCAGCTCGTCGTGCTCGCCCGCGAAAATTCGCTCTCCGAGATCGAAAAAATTCGCGGCGCTCCAACCGGCGGCGCGGCGCCGCTCCCGCTGGAAGTTTTCGTCCACGGCGCGCTCTGCGTCGCCTACTCCGGCCAGTGCCTCACAAGCGAAGCGCTCGGCGGCCGCTCCGCGAATCGCGGCGAGTGCGCGCAGGCCTGCCGCATGCCTTACGACTTGATCGCGGACGGCCGGCAGGTCGATCTCGGCGACCGCCGCTATCTGCTCAGCCCGCAGGATCTCGCCGGCATCGATGTGCTTTCCGACCTTGTGCGCGCCGGCGTCGCCTCGCTGAAAATCGAAGGGCGACTGAAATCGCCGGAATACGTCGCGAGCATCACGCGTGTTTACCGGCAGGCGCTCGACACCGTGATGGGCTCGCTCAACGCGCAGTCTGCGTTCGATTTTTCCGCCGCCCGCTACGAACTGGAGATGTCGTTCTCGCGCGGCCTCTACACCGGCTGGTTCCGCGGCAACAACAACCAGGAACTCGCCCACGCGCGGTTCGGCACGAAGCGCGGCGTGTTTCTCGGCGAAGTCGCGCGCGTCAGCCACGAGAGCGTGGCGCTGAAGTTGAGTGCGCCGCTGAAGCCCGGCGACGGCATCGTCTTCGACGCCGGCAAACCTGACGAACGCGAGGAAGGCGGCCGCGTCTATCAGGTCGAAACACACGGCACCGCCGGGGGCGAGACCACGCTTCGTTTCGGCCAGGGCGACATCGATTGGCGCCGCGTGCATGCCGGCCAGCTCGTGTGGAAGACCAACGATCCTGCGCTCGATCGCGCCGTGCGCGCGACGTTCGACGGCGAACAGATTCGTTTTCAACGCCCGATCACGCTCGAAGTCCACGGCCGCGCGGGCACGCCGCTTACGCTGATCGCGAACGACGGCGATGGTCACGTCGCGCAAATCGATTCCGCCGTTCCGCTCGCGCCGGCCGCGAAGCAACCGCTGACTCCGGAGCGTTTGCGCGAGCAACTCGGCCGGCTCGGCGGCACGCCGTTCGAGCTGGGCGAATTCAAATCGTTTTTGGAGGGCGACGTGATTCTGCCCGTCAGCGAACTCAACCGCCTGCGCCGCGAAGCCGCCGCCCAGCTCGATCAATTGCGCGCGCAGCCGAAGCGATGGACGACCCACCCGGCGCAAAGTGAACCGCGTTTCGCCGCTTCCGCCGCGCCCGGCGCTCCCGAACTCATCGCGGTGATCCGCCTGCCCGAACAGCTCGATGCCGCCTGGTCGGCCGGCGCGCGGACGATCTACGCCGAATTCGAAAATCCGAAACATTACCGCGACACCGTCGCGCATTTCCGCGAACTGCAGCGCACCGACGCCGGCCGCGAGTCCACGATCTGGGTCGCCGCTCCGCGCATCTTCAAGCCCGGCGAGGAATGGATTCTCAAGCAGGTGCGCTCGTGCGACGCCGACGGCTACCTCGTGCGCAACTACGATCACCTCGCCTTCTTCGCCGGCGACCGGCAGCGCGGCGATTTTTCGCTCAACGTCGCGAACCCGATCACCGCCGATTATTTTTTGCGCCGCTACGGCCTCGAGCGCGTGACCGCGAGTTACGATCTCAATTTCTCCCAGCTCGAGGCGCTGCTTCAGTCCGCGCCGGGCGCGTGGTTCGACATCACGATCCACCAGCACATGCCGATGTTTCACATGGAGCACTGCGTGTTCTGCGCGTTTCTCTCGACCGGCAAGGACTACCGCGACTGCGGCCGGCCGTGCGACACGCACCGCGTGGCGTTGCGCGACCGCGTCGGCGCCGAGCTGCCGCTGCGCGCCGACGCCGGCTGCCGCAACACCGTTTTCAACAACCGCGCCCAGACCGGCGCCGAATACGTCGCCCGCCTGCTCGAACTCGGCGCGCGCAGCTTCCGCGTCGAATTCGTGAACGAGTCCGCCGCCGAAGTCGCGCGCACCGTCACCCGCTACGGCCAGTTGATCCGGGGCGAAATTTCCGGCGCCGAACTCTGGCGCGAGTTGAAGCTGCTCAACCAGCTCGGCGTCACCCGCGGCCAGATGGAAGCCGCGCCGCAGGTGATCGCGAAGAAGCGGTAGAGCGCGCTGCGGCTGGTCCTTCGCAGCAAGTTCGCTTTGCAACGAAGGTGTGGATGTCACCCGCTCGCACCGTTCAAGGCTGATCGTCGGCCCGAGCGTTTCCGCAAAAAATCAACCGGAACGGGTGACCGCCGGCCAAATGCAGGGTCATAAGATGGGACGGCCGTCCACCGCGTGTTTTTCACGACGGATGCGGCCTGCCCTCATGAAACTCTCCGCCCTTCATCTCAAACGTTACCGGCAAATCGCCTCGCTGCTGTGGAAATACGGCCGCTCCGACCTCGCGCAACAAATGAGCGCGGAGGAAGGCTTCGGCGTGGATGCCCTGCCACCCGTGGACGGGCAGCCGCTGCCGGAAAGCGCTCCCCCCTCCGCCGGCCACGCTTCGCCCGAGCAACTGGCGGACGATCTGGAAGCGATGGGGCCGACCTACGTCAAGCTGGGGCAGGTGCTCGCCGGCCGGCCGGATTTGCTCCCCGACGCCTACTTGAAGGCACTGGCGCGGTTGCAGGACCGGGTGAAGCCGTTCGCCTATTCCGAGGTGGAGGAAATTGTCATGGCCGAGCTGGGGATCAGGATTTCCAAGGCGTTTTCGCGTTTCGAGGTCGAGCCGGCGGCCGCCGCCTCGCTCGGGCAGGTGCATCGCGCGGCGTTGCGGGACGGCCGGGCGGTGGTCGTGAAGGTGCAGCGCCCGCACATCCGCCAGCAAATCGCGGAGGACTTCGAGGTGCTCGAGCAAATCGCGGGCTTCCTCGACGGTCACACCGCGCTCGGCCACCGCCACCGCTTCCTCGTCATTCTCGAGGAGTTCCGCCTGACGATCCAGCAGGAGCTCAACTACGAGCGCGAGGCCCACAACCTCATCGCGCTCGGCAAAAACCTGAAGGAGTTCAAACTCATCCAGGTGCCACAGCCCGTGCCCGACTATTACACGCGCTCCATCCTGACGATGGAGGAGGTCGAGGGCCAGAAGATCACCGCGCTCGGCCCGCTAGCCCGGCTCGAATTGAAGGGCGCGCCACTGGCCGAGGAACTGTTCAAGGCCTATCTGCAACAGGTGCTCGTGGACGGTTTGTTTCACGCCGACCCGCATCCCGGCAATGTTTTCATCACGAACGACGGCCGCATCGCCCTCATCGACCTCGGGATGGTGGGCCACACCGCGCCCGCCATGCAGGAGAATCTGCTGAAAATCCTGCTGGCCATCAGCGAGGGGAACGGCGAGGCCGCGGCGGAAATCGCCATTCACATGAGCGAAAAACTGGAGGAGTTTGCGGCGCCCGAGTTTCGCCGGCGCATCACGCAACTGGTGGCGCTGCGGCGCGACCAGGGGCTGGAGCAGCTCAATGTCGGCCGCTCGCTCCTCGAAGTGAGCAACACCGCGCAGGAAAACGGGCTCATTGTGCCCAGCGAGCTGGTGCTGCTCGGGAAAACCATGCTGCAACTGGACGAGGTCGGCCGGATCCTCGACCCGACGTTCGACACCAACGCCTCCATCCGCCGCAATGTCGCCGCGCTGATGACCCGGCGCATGCGCAAGGATCTCACGCAGGGCAGCGTTTACAGCACGCTGCTCGAGATGAAGGATTTCACGGCGGGACTGCCTTCCCGGCTCAACCGGATCATGGATACGGTCACCAACTCCGAGCTGGAGGTGAAGGTCCGGGCCACCGACGCCAAGATGGTGATCGATGCCATGCAGAAAATCGCGAACCGCATCACCATGGGCATCGTGCTGGCCGGCCTCATCGTGGGCGCGTCGTTGCTGACGCGCGTCGCGTCCTCCTTCCAACTCTTCGGCTATCCCGGGCTGGCCATCCTGTGCTTCATCGCCGCCGCGACGGGAAGCTTCTGGCTGGTGATCAGCATTTTCGTTTCGGACTACAAAAGCCGGAAGAAATTCAAGCACTGAGCGCTCGCGGGGCAGGGCAACTGGCAGGCTTCGCCGAACTCGAGGCGCGGACCACGCGGATGAAGTTTCGTGGCGTCACCGTAGCCGAAGTTGCAGAGGAAGTCCCCCTTTTGGGTTCCTGTTCGTGGCAGCTTACCCCTGTTCGCCGATGTTCGCGGGAAATGGCCGGCGAGGCCACAAAAACAAAACTCCCTCGTAGACTTGCGACATACGAGGGAAAAATTGGGTGCAGGGGTTGGATTTGAACCAACGACCTTCAGGTTATGAGCCTGCTGGCTACAGAGGAGAGGTGTTGACTGGTGTCCAGTTGGTGTCCAGTTTAGTAGCCGTGAAATCGAATCTAGCGCCCGTGAAAATTGATGCACAGCGCAGGGTGATACCTGACGGCGACAAGCGGCGCGTCGCCTATTGGCGGGTTACGTTGGGCCGCCGCATCACACGCGGAAGCAAAATCCGCCGTTTCTTTAAGAGCCACGCCGAAGCGAAGAAATTTCTTGCGGACAGCCTCGCCAGCAAGGTCGAGCAGGCGAGCGAGGCCTTCGCCATCGTGCCGGAGCTTCGCGTCGAGGCGAAGCAATGCCAAGAACGGCTCGCACAGGCAGGCCTGAATGTCGGGCGCACGCTCACGCTAACAGAGGCGGTGACATTCTTCCTCCGGCATGCACTTCCCGATGGCGGCACGCGAACATTCAGCGAAGCCAAGGAAGCATTTCTCGCGAGCCGCCGGGCGATGCAATGCAAGGAGCGCTACCTCCGGAATCTCGAAAGCCAGTTGGCGAAGATGGAAAGCGTTTTTGGCAAGAAACGGATAAACCTTTTGGGGAGAGGCGCACTGGAGTCGTGGCTGGTGGAACAGGAGTTCGCGCCCAAAACGAGAAACAACTACATCATCACCCTGCGTGCTCTATTGAACTATTGTATCGAACAAAAATGGACTGCGGAAAACGTGGCCGAGAATCTCGCCAAGGCCATACTCGATGGAACCGACATTGGCATTTTCAAGGTTACAGAAGTCGCGCGGCTCCTCGCCGCCGCTCAAGAATGCAACGAAGGGGTCGGCTTGGCGGCGGTCGCGATCCAGTTGTTCGCAGGCTTGCGACGTTCCGAAGTGTGCGCGCTCGATTGGGACGAGGTCCGGTCCAACATGATCGAGGTTACCGCCGGAAAGGCGAAGACCCGTTCACGGCGTGTCGTAGAAATCCAGCCGAATCTCACCGAATGGCTGGTGCCGCTGCGCCGCAAAACCGGGCGCGTCTTTGTCGGGACGGAAGACGCTTACAACGAGGTTTTGCAGGACATCCTCGCTCGGGCCAACGAGACTGGGGCGCGTCATAAGCCGAAGCTGGGGACAATCGAGTGGAAGCATAACGGTCTGCGGCACACGTGCGCCACTATGCATCTCGCTTTCTTCGAAAATGAGACCGCCACGGCGCTACAGATGGGCCACAGTGTTGAAGTCCTACATGCTTTCTACAAAGGGCTGGTTACGAAAGAAGCGGCCGAATCGTTCTGGAATCTGCGACCGTCAATTCGGGAGACCCGCGTTGTCGCGTTCGCCGGGTGACGGCCTTTGACCAGCGAGGTCATGGTTCGAATCCATGTCGGGCAGCCATTCGACGCGCGGTCCGAGCACCGCTTGCTCATGGCCTGCGGCCGGCATACCCGAACAAGATGAATATGTTAATCGCGGAAGCGCGGCGAATGGCCCCGAGCCTGTCGAGGGGCACGTGCGTCGTCTATTTCCTGCGTCTGCAATCCGGGATACTCTATGTCGGCGCATCGGTTGATCTTGAGCAACGCCTTGGTGACCATGTATCTGGTCAGGCCTGCCGAACCACCGCACTCGATGTTCCTCGCGCATTACTGCGAGTCGAAATCTATCCGACCTTTTCCGAAGCCTGAGTCGACAGGGCTGATCCATCGCGGCTGGTTCTTATCGGACAAGGTGTTCGTTTCGGGCCGAAGTATCGCATGTTATTGTCGCAATTCTATTGAATAGCTCACGCACTGCGCCGAGTCCCGCAATGGGGCAACAACTATCCCTGCGCAGATATTGCTGGTCTGCGAAGCAATTTGAGTCTGCCGAAGTGTCGGGCAGCAAAAACACGCGAAGGTCACTGTCCAGTAAGATGTGAAGAGTTCGGGCATATCTCACAGCCCTGTGACGTTGTAGATCCAGAAGTAGTCCTGCGCCGGATTACCCGCCCCGGTT
>Ga0265313_10004450_pt1 | contig 10765 bp, 7 predicted proteins | sample 4123metaG_FD_203122 | JGI IMG/M metagenome (GOLD analysis project Ga0265313, IMG submission 203122) | Rhizosphere microbial communities from Carex aquatilis grown in University of Washington, Seatle, WA, United States - 4-1-23 metaG | ecosystem: Host-associated > Plants > Roots > Rhizosphere >...
CTCCTGGGCCGACCTGATCGTTCTCGCCGGTAACGTCGCATTGGATTCAATGGGATTCAAGACCTTCGGTTTTGGCGGCGGGCGCGAGGACGTCTGGGAGCCCCAAGAGGACATTTTCTGGGGGCCTGAGGGCAAGTGGCTGGGGGATGAGCGCTACACCGGCGATCGTCAGCTCGATAATCCTCTCGCGGCCGTCCAGATGGGCCTGATTTACGTGAATCCTGAAGGGCCTAATGGCAAGCCGGATCCGCTCGCCGCGGCGGTGGATATCCGGGAGACCTTCGCCCGCATGGCGATGAATGACGAAGAGACAGTGGCGCTCATTGCCGGTGGGCACACGTTCGGAAAAACGCATGGCGCTGCCGATGTGGGCAAGTATGTCGGCTCCGAACCGGAGGGCGCCCCGATCGAGGAGCAAGGCCTCGGCTGGAAAAACACGTTTGGCACCGGCAATGGCGCCGCGACCATCTCAAGCGGGTTGGAGGGCGCATGGACCACCACGCCAACGAAGTGGAGCAACAACTACTTTGACAACCTGTTCGGCTTTGAGTGGGAACTTACGAAGAGTCCCGCCGGCGCGCATCAATGGACGCCTAAGAACGGCGCGGGCGCAGGCACCGTTCCGGATGCTCACGATCCGTCGAAGAAGCACGCGCCGTTCATGCTCACCACGGACCTCGCACTGAAGTTGGACCCGATCTATGCGCCGATTTCGAAGCGCTTCCACGAGAATCAGCAGGAGTTGGCCGACGCGTTCGCCAAAGCCTGGTACAAGCTGACGCATCGCGACATGGGGCCTCTCTCGCGGTACCTTGGCCCGCTGGTGCCGAAGGAACACTTAATCTGGCAAGATCCTATTCCCGCAGTGGATCATGCGCTGATCGGGGAGCAGGATATTGCTGCTCTCAAGACCAAGATTCTCGCGTCCGGACTCTCCATCTCGCAACTGGTTACGACGGCCTGGGCGTCGGCTGCAACCTTCCGCGGCAGCGACAAGCGCGGCGGGGCTAACGGGGCGCGCATTCGTCTCGCTCCGCAAAAAGACTGGGAAGCGAATCAACCAGCCGAACTGGCGAAGGTCCTGCAGAAGCTCGAAGCGATCCAGAAGGAGTTCAACAGTGGCGCCAAGAAGGTTTCGCTTGCCGACCTGATCGTTCTGGGCGGCTGCGCAGCCGTCGAGGCAGCTGCGAAGAAGGCCGGCCACGACGTGAAGGTTCCCTTCTCGCCAGGGCGCACGGATGCTTCGCAGGAGCAGACCGATGCGCACTCCTTCGCGCCGCTCGAACCGACTGCGGACGGGTTCCGCAACTATCTCGGAAAGGGACACGCGGGATCGGAGGCTGAGCTGCTGGTGGATCGTGCGAACCTGCTGACCCTAACTGCTCCCGAAATGACGGTTCTGGTCGGCGGCCTGCGCGCCCTGAACGCAAACGTCGGGCAGTCCAAACACGGCGTCTTCACCAAGCGGCCCGAGACGTTGACCAATGATTACTTCGTCAACCTGCTCGACATGAAAACGAAGTGGCAGAAGTCCGCTACATCGGAAGGCGTATTGGAGGGGCGCGATCGGGCTAAGGGCGATCTCAAGTGGACGGGCACCGTCGTCGATCTGGTCTTCGGTTCCAACTCTCAGCTCCGGGCCCTAGCGGAAGTCTACGCATGTGACGACTCGAAGGAGACGTTCGTGAAGGACTTCGTGGCGGCCTGGAACAAGGTGATGAACCTGGATCGCTACGACCTTGCCTGAGGCTCGGCGGAAAAGAGGGCGGAAAAAAGAATGGGTTCGCATGATGGCGTTCTCATTGCTTTTTTCCGCCTAAGATCCGGGCTCGGGCGGCGTCTGGCTGATACGCTCCAGCGTGGCAGCCAGTTCGGGCGATTCCGGCAATTGAAGACCGAAATTGGTTTCCAACATGATGCGCATGGCCGCGGCGCTGGTCAGAGTGCTCTTCTCGGTTTTATTATTCCGATGAATGGCCAGCGTGTTGTTGCGAAGCGCATAGCGGCTACCCGCGATCGCTCGCGCACCCATCAGCATCTGGCGGAAGAAGGAGCTGGGATGGTGGCACAAGTACCAATTGGAAACCTCATAGTCGGCTGGGCATTGGGGTTCCAGCGTGAAGCGGTAAAAGGGTTTCCATTCGCCGCCTAGTGAAGCTTCGAGCACGAAGCCGCCTTCTAACGGCAGGAGGCGGTGGGGTTCATGGGGCGTAGCTTGAGCGATGTGAGATTCCAGGCGAAGGGGAGCCGTAAGAACATTGCCGCCAAATCCAACGTCGGCGATGTAGCGCAGGCCCCCCAGATCCACCAGCAGCAGCATATGACTGCGCGGGCCAATGGGGCTGTTGGGCGAGGCATTCCACACGACGCGAGCCGCCAGGCTCGTGACTGAAAATCCCAACGTCTCGAGCGCATGACGGAACAGAGTATTGTGCTCGAAGCACCATCCACCGCGTCCCCCGGCGACCAGTTTCGCTTGAAGGGCAGCCACATCCAGCGACACCGGCCAACCCAGAAGCGGATTCAAGTTCTCGAAGGGAATAGCCGCGGGATGTAATGCGTGCACAGCCTCAAGCGTGTCCAGCGTAGCCGTGCGTGGTCCATCGTAGCCGATGCGCGCGAGATAGGCATCCAATTCGAATTCGGAGGGCACCATTTCAGGATAAAGCTTGCGGGCCGACCCTCAAACGCGTTTCGTGGCTGCGGAGGCTGGTGCTTTAGAGCGCCAGCTTGCCGTCGTACACCATGTCTTCGAGGTAGAAGGGCTCAGCGAATTTCAAGCGGCCGATCTCAGCATCGAACTCGACACGCCGGTCGGACGCCGTTATCTCGGTCGATCTCGGGAAGAAAAAGACGATGACGGGTCCGTCGTCACGCTGCAGGATCTCCACACTCGATGGCTTCAAATCTTTCTTGTCGTCGCGCTTGAGAACCGCCTGTTTCTTCAGATCCGCCTCCATGGCGCGGGTGTCGGCCCTGATCATGTTGCGCGGAACCCCGATGACGGCGATCGCGTAGTGATTTTCGTCCACGGTCGGCGCGTCCACATCGCGCGCCCTAAGTTCGGCTTCGCGCACGGGCTGCGCGCTCTCCCAACGAAGCGTCAACTTAGGCGGTTCGGCGGGATTCCCGTTACCATTGCCCGAGTCATCGGTCCCGTTTGGGTTGCCTCGAGTGTTACCTCCACCCGGATACCCTCCGCCGCCACCCGGATACCCGCCACCGCCACCCGGATACCCTCCGCCTGGCCGTCCCATGCCGCCGATTCCAGGTATCCCGATTCCTATTCCGCCCATCCCGATTCCGCCACCCGGGCGGCCTCCCCCACCGCCGTTTCGGCGTGGGCCTTGCTTGCCAGAGCCTTCCATCGTGGGTGTCGTGGTCTTGACCCAGGGCGAATCGGTCATTACCTGGTGAGCGTCATCCACGGTCCATTCCGGCACGGGCTTCTTCCAAGCGTCAACTTGAGAGGGTTTGTCGTCCCCCAAAAGGGATACACCGGCCGCCAAAATCGTCAACACGAGCCGAGGTTTAGTCATAGCGCACACCTTGGCCCTCTAGACGTGCATGCGGCCGGCAAGGTTTCTTCCGGCCCATCATAAAGATTCCACCGGATGAGTGGCCGCGGGCTCCCGCTGGATCGGATTCCGCAGCGGGAGCCCGAAACCTTCCCACTGAATGACAACCTCGTCCCCTTCGTCCAGAACCACGCCGTCTCCGTAACTGGAAACACTGCCGCCTAAGAAATGGACATGCACGTCGCCCGGAATCCGGTGCGGCTCGAATTCAAAATGATGCTGCTCGATCTGCTTCAGCCGGAACGCAGTGTGTTTCTCGCCGGTCCGGATTTCCTTCGACCAAATCGCCGAACTAATTCCGTCGATGGCCCGCTCTACGGCGACCGATCCCGGGACGTCTTGAAATTCGGCATCGAGCGCCAGTTCCGGCCCGATGGCGCAATTCCGCAGCTTGGCCCGTGAGAGCAGCCGGGCATCCTGTGCCATCAACGGATCCGCGAATTCGTTTCCGGGAGTCAGCCCGACGCGCCGCGGAATGCCGTCCGGACCGATCAGATATACCGCGGCAAGTTCCGCTTCCTCAGCGCCACCCTTAGCGAACGCAGGAATCGTCAGCGGCTCACCATGTGCCCGCAGGTGCATGCCGTTGCCTTTCGTAAACCACGGCGGGACCGCGGGAAGCCCCGAAGAGTTTGCGCCGTGAGCGTTCGCGCACCCCGAAATAAGGCAGCACGCGGTGTGCTCGGGATGGTCGAAGCTCGGCAGGAATCGCCACCCGCTCTTCAGCGCGTAGACCTCGCGATAGTCCAGAACGATACCGGTTAAGTCCGTGCTCAGCAGTTCCCGCAGCTTCTGGCCGGTTTCGATTGCCGCCATGGCGAAGGCATACGCCGTCCGGTAAGTGGATAGAAGATGGAGCTCATCGCCGTTCACCAGAGCGACGCGGCGTCCATACTCCGGATGGATGATCTGAACGAGTCGGGTCAAGGGCTGTCGTGTCAAGGGGCTACCGTTCAGCGTTGCACATCGCGGCGATCGATGCGGTCTCCGTCGTTACGGGCTGGCATACTAATACCATGGCGAAGAAGATCGGTGTCCTCGGATCGGGAGTGGCCGGGCGAACGCTTGCCGAAGGCTTTCTCAAGCACGGATATGAAGTGATGCTGGGTACTCGCGATCCAGCCAGAGGCGAAGTGCCGGCCTGGGTAAATTCGAATCCCGGCGCGCAAGCGGGAACCTTCCGCGAGACCGCGGGCTTCGGAGAAATCGTCGTCCTGGCGGTAAAAGGGCTGGTTGTCGAGGAAGTGATCTCGCAGGCCGGCCCGGATCACATGACCGGAAAGATCGTGATCGACACCACCAATCCGCTGGCGGACGAAAAGCCCGTGAATGGAATCCTCACGTTCTCCACGGGGCCGAACGAATCTCTCGGCGAGAAGGTCCAGATGCTGCTTCCCAACGCACATATCGTGAAGGCCTTTAACAGTGTCGGCGCCGCGCTCATGATAAATCCGAAATTCGAGCAGGGCACGCCGACCATGTTCCTCTGCGGCAACAGTCCCGAGGCCAAGAGTGTGGTCTCCGGAATCTGCGGGCAGTTTGGATGGGAACCTTATGACTGCGGCGACATCGCGGCGTCCCGGGCGCTGGAGCCGCTTTGTATACTCTGGTGCCTGCCCGGTTTCCTGCGCAACGATTGGCGTCACGCGTTCAAGATGCTGACGAAATAAACCCCGAAAGTGGGGCAGGTCTCCCACCCGTGTGCCTCTTTTGTTCGCCCCCCCTACGGCGGCCCGACCCGAAGTCGGCTATACTGGGGATGTTCGAAGACTTCAATCCCTTTGGTGCAGGAGATCCCGTGAAGCGTGCCGGCTCCGACGATTCCCTACGTTGTTCTTTTTGCCATAAAAGCCAGGATGTTGTTGGTAAACTGATCTCCTCCCCCTCGGATTACCCACGCGCCTACATCTGCGATGAGTGCATTGCCGTCTGCAACTCGATTCTCGAGGACGACCGCAATGAGCAGCAGTATGGTGCGCCCCATAAGCTACCCAAACCATTGGAATTAAAGGAATACCTGGATCAGTACGTGATCGGTCAGGACGGCACCAAGAAGAAGCTCGCGGTAGCCGTCTACAACCACTACAAGCGCATCCAGATGAACAAGCAGCGAACGGGAGAAGTGGAGCTATCGAAGTCCAACATCCTGCTGATCGGACCGACCGGGACGGGAAAGACGCTCCTGGCCCAGACCTTGGCCCGGATTCTCGATGTGCCGTTCGCCATAGTGGACGCGACCACGCTGACCGAGGCCGGGTACGTGGGCGAGGACGTCGAAAATATCATCCTCCGGCTGCTCCAGAACGCCGATTGGGACGTCCAGCGCTGCCAGACAGGCATCATTTATATTGACGAAATCGACAAGATCGGGCGCAAGGACGAGAATCCCTCCATTACCCGCGATGTATCCGGCGAGGGGGTCCAGCAGGCGCTCCTGAAGATCCTGGAAGGTACAGTTGCGAACGTCCCGCCGCAGGGCGGTCGCAAGCATCCGCACCAGGAATTCACCCCGGTGGACACCACCAATATCCTGTTCATTTGCGGGGGAGCCTTCATTGGCCTCGAAAAAACCATCGCCCGTCGCGTGGGAACGAGGACTATCGGCTTCTCGAACAGCGGGGATGATTCGGCCGCCGCTACCTCCTCCCGGCGTCCGGGTAGCTCCGGCCGGCGCGATGTGACTATGTTGGAACAGGTCCAGCCGGTCGACCTTATTAAAGGCGGGTTCATTCCCGAGTTTATCGGGCGGCTCCCGGTAGTCGCCGTGCTCGAGGACCTGAGCAAGGATGCGCTGGTTCAGATTCTGAGCAAGCCCAAGAACGCGATCATAAAGCAGTATCAGAAGCTGTTCGAGTTTGAAAACGTGCGGCTGAAGTTCAGCGACGACGCCCTGGAAGCTATCGCGCAGCTGGCGATGGAACGCAAGGTCGGGGCGCGCGGGTTGCGGATGATCCTGGAGGATCTGATGCTCGACCTGATGTACTACTTGCCGTCGTATAAGAAGGTTCGCGAGTTCCTGGTGACCAAAGAAATGGTCATGACGCAGAAGATTAACATGGCTCTGTTGGAAAAGGCAGGATGATCACTTCCAAAGAAAAATCTGATTCACGTCGGCTCCCGATGATGCCCATCCGGGACGTCGTGATCTTTCCGCACATGATGACGCCGTTCGTGGTCGGCCGCGAATCGAGCGTGCGTGCGTTAGAAGAGGCGCTAGCCGGAGATCGCAAGATCTTCCTCGCTACGCAGCACGATGCCAGCGTGGACGAACCGCGTCCGGATGAGATTTTCTCGGTGGGAACGGTCGCGAACATCGTCCAGAGCCTGCGCCAGTCCGACGGCAACATCAAAGTTCTGGTCGAAGGCGTCGAGCGCGGGAAAGTGGTCAGCGTTAGCGAAGAAGATGGATACTTCCGCGCGACGGTGCGGACCTTCAGCTATCGTATTGATGCCGGACCACAGCTGGACGCGCTGATTTCGCGTGTTACGAACCTGTTCGAGCAGTACGTCAAGATCAGCCAGAACGTCAATTACGACAACATGGTCGCCGCGGTGCGTACCGACGATCCGGGCAAACTCGGCGATACCGTCGGCGCGAATCTCCAGCTTTCGATTGAAGAAAAGCAGGAATTGCTCGAAATCTTCGATCCCATTGACCGGCTCACCCGCGTCGCGGAAATGCTCGACATCGAGATCGAGAAGCTGAATGTCGACCGCACCATCCAGGGCCGCGTGAAGCGCCAGATGGAAAAGGCGCAGAAGGAATACTATCTCAACGAGAAGATCAAGGCCATCCAGAAGGAACTGGGCCGGGGCGAAAAGAGCGAATTCGACGAGCTGAAGAAGAAGATCGAATCCGCCGGCATGACCAAGGACGCCCTGGAAAAGGCTATGGCCGAGCTGAAGCGGCTGGAGCAGATGCCGCCGATGTCGGCTGAGTCCACCGTTTCGCGCAACTATCTCGATTGGCTCCTGGCGGTGCCATGGAAGAAAAAATCCAAGGAAATCCGCGATCTTCCCTTCGCGCAGTCGGTCCTCGAAGGCGATCACTACGGTCTCGAAAAGATCAAGGAACGCATCCTCGAATTCCTGGCGGTTCGCCGCCTGGTCAAAGATCCCAAGGGATCCATTCTGTGCTTTGTCGGCGCTCCCGGCGTTGGAAAGACGTCTCTAGGAATGTCGATCGCCAAGGCCACCGGACGCAAATTCGTTCGCCTGTCGCTCGGCGGCGTGCGCGATGAAGCCGAAATCCGCGGCCACCGGCGTACCTATATCGGCGCCCTACCCGGTCAAATTCTCCAGATGATGAAGAAAGCCGGAGTTCGCAACCCGGTGTTCATGCTGGACGAAATCGACAAGATGTCGACCGATTTCCGCGGCGATCCATCGGCAGCGCTGCTCGAAGTGCTCGATCCCGAGCAGAACTACATGTTCATGGATCATTACCTGGACGTGGAGTACGATCTGAGCCAGGTATTCTTCATCGCCACGGCCAACGTGATGCATACCATCCCGCCGGCTTTGCAGGATCGCATGGAAGTGATCCGGCTTTCGGGCTACACCGAGATCGAAAAGATGGAGATCGCCAAGCGCTTCCTGGTTCCCAAACAGCGCAAGGAGACCGGTCTGGCAAGCGATGACCGTATCGAGTTCGCCCAGGACGGCATTGAAGAGTTAGTCCAGCACTACACGCGGGAGGCCGGCGTTCGCAACCTGGAACGTGAAATCGGCAATGTCTGCCGCAAGGTCGCCCGTTCCTTCGTAAATTCGCAGGCCGAACCCAAGAAGAAGGAACATCCCAAGACAGTGGTTACGGCAGCCAAGGTGATCGAACTCCTGGGTCCTCAGAAGTATCGCGAACAGGAAAAAGAGAAGAAGAACGAAATCGGCGCGACGCTGGGGCTGGCCTGGACCGAGGTGGGCGGATCCATCCTCGGCACGGAAGCCGCGATCATGGAAGGCCGTGGAAAACTGACGACCACCGGGAAACTCGGCGACGTGATGCAAGAGTCCGCTCAGGCAGCCATGAGTTACGTGCGCTCGCGCGCCCACCAGTTTGGTCTACCGCGCGATTTCTACCGGCACCTGGACATTCACTTGCATGTGCCCGAGGGTGCGATTCCGAAAGACGGCCCTTCGGCGGGAATCACTATCGCGACCAGTATCACCAGCGCGCTGACCAGCATCCCCGTGCGCGCCGATATCGCCATGACCGGCGAGATCACGGTGCGGGGCAGGGTGCTGCCCATTGGCGGGTTGAAGGAAAAGCTGCTGGCGGCGCACCGCCACGGTATTCGTGAAGTGGTCCTGCCGGCCGACAACGAAAAAGATCTGCCGGACCTTCCCGATATCATTCGCAAAGAGATGAAGATGCACTTCGTATCGTCGATGGACGAGGTGCTCAAGCTGGCCCTGGAGAAGGAAATCGATATGGCGCCCATGTCGGCGCTGCTGACCGCCAACGAAATCGTGGAGCGGTCCAGGGAAGATAATAAAGTTACGCACTAGGGACCCCTGGCCCCTGACATGGCTGCCCGGTTTATAATAAGTGCAGCCAGACCCGAGCAGTTTCCGCCGGAGACGGATCCGGAAATTGCTTTTTTGGGCCGTAGTAATGTCGGCAAATCCAGCCTGCTGAATGCGCTGGTGGGAGCCGACGGACTGGCAAAAACCAGTTCCTGGCCCGGCCGTACGCAGTTGATCAACTTCTATCAGGTTGACGACGGATTCCGTTTCGTCGACCTGCCAGGATATGGATTCGCAAAAGTCCCCCAAGAAGTCCGGAAGAAGTGGAAAGATCTGATCGAGCAATACATGCTCGGGCGAAGCGCCTTGAAGCTGACGGTGATTCTGCTGGATGCCAGGCGCGGATGGATGGAGAAGGATATCGAGTTGCGGGACTGGCTGGAGTTCCACAATCGCCCCTTTTTAGTAGTTGTAACCAAAATTGACAAGCTCAAGACTCAGAAAGAAAGGCATCAAAGCCAGAGCGCGATCCGGAAGAACTACGCCGGGGAACTGCTCGAATGCTCGGCCATCACCGGCCGGGGAGTGAGGGAAATTTGGCAAGCGATCTCGAAAACAAAGACGATGCAGTAACCACTGCTCAAGAACCGGAACAAGCTCAGCAGGAAACCCCCAAGCCGGAAGGCAAGCCCGAGGGCAGAAGCAGGTCGAAGTCGACTGAGAGAGTGTCTGCCGATAAGGCAGCACCGCCGGCCGAGTCCAAACCTGCCGCCCCGCCTGCTGAAGCCGCGCCCCCGGCGGACAGTGCGCCCCCGGCTCCGGCCGAAGCAAAAGAGCCGGAGGCTCCTCCGCAGCAGCAGCCCAGCGGTCGGATGTTCGACAACCGGCGCCGCACCCAAGGCAACGTCGGGAAGAACGGCAATGCGCTCGACCTGGTCGAGCTCAAGGATATGAGCATCCAGAAGCTCAATGAGGTCGCCAAGGATTTTGGCGTCCAGGGCTTCGCGGGGTTGCGCAAGCAGGAGCTGATCTTCAAGATCCTGCAGGAGCAGGCCACCAAGAGCGGCCTGATCTTCTCCGAAGGCGTACTCGAATGCCTGCCGGATGGATTCGGATTCCTGCGCGCGCCCGAGTATAACTATCTGCCCGGGCCCGACGACGTTTACGTCTCGCCCTCGCAGATCCGGCGCTTCGATCTCCGCACTGGCGACACCGTGAGCGGCCAGATTCGCCCGCCCAAGGAAGGCGAGCGATACTTCGCGCTGATCAAGGTCGACGCGATCAACTTCGAGCCGCCCGAGGAAGCGCGCAACAAGATCTTCTTCGACAACCTCACGCCTCTCTATCCCCAGGCGCGGCTGAAGATGGAGACCACCAAAGACAACTACTCGGGACGCGTGATGGACCTGCTGACTCCTATCGGCAAGGGCCAGCGCGGGCTCATTGTCGCTGCCCCGCGCACCGGCAAAACCATGCTGCTGCAGTCCATCGCCAATTCGATCACGGCGAATCATCCGGAAGTCACGCTGATCGTGCTTCTCATTGATGAGCGCCCCGAGGAAGTCACCGACATGCAGCGCTCGGTCAAGGGCGAAGTGATCAGTTCCACCTTCGACGAACCAGCTTCGCGGCACGTACAGGTGGCTGAAATGGTGATCGAGAAGGCCAAGCGCCTGATCGAGCATAAGAAGGACGTGGTGATCCTGCTCGATTCCATCACC
>Ga0265313_10004451_pt1 | contig 10762 bp, 8 predicted proteins | sample 4123metaG_FD_203122 | JGI IMG/M metagenome (GOLD analysis project Ga0265313, IMG submission 203122) | Rhizosphere microbial communities from Carex aquatilis grown in University of Washington, Seatle, WA, United States - 4-1-23 metaG | ecosystem: Host-associated > Plants > Roots > Rhizosphere >...
ACAGCGCGAGCGCGAGCAGCAGGCGCCGGTATTCGTGGACGCCGCCGGTGTGCCGGAGCAGCAGGAGCAGGCCCAGCGCCGTGAACAGGTACGCGGCGCTCAGGGTCAGGACGATCTCGACGATCACGCTCGCCCCGGCCGGCGCCGCGGCGATGCCGCGCCAGCGCAGCAGCCGTATGCCGGCGACACTGCCGCCGACACTGGCTACCGGCAGCAGGCGGTCGATGCCTTCGCGTACGGTCGTCGCCCACCACAGATAGAAGATACCCGCGCGCCGCGGACGGTCGTAGGGGCGCAGTAGCAGCCGCCACCCGAGCGCGTACAGCAGGAAGTACAGCGCGCGGTACGGCACGAGCCAGAGCAGGCTCAAGCCCGCCATCGCCAGCGTCATGATCATCGCGGCTGCATCCGCGCGCAGCACCAGCGTGACCAGCACTGCCAGTCCGAGCAGGCCGCCGATATAGGCTGTGATTCTCAAAGGCTCAAGGCGGCCGTCGCATGACGCCGTCGGAACCGACCTCGAATTCGGTGCCGCGCCAGCTCACGCGCGAACTCTGGAAGCTCCGGGACCACACCCACAGGATCAGCAGGTCACGCCACGGCACCAGCCACAGGTCGGAGAATGGCGAGCGCTCGCCGTTCCAGCGTCCGCGCAGATGCAGCACCAGTCGCGCGAGCAGCGCGCTTGCCGAGAGCTCCCAGGCCAGCCGCGCCAGCGTGGGATCGCCAAGCGTGAGCGCGAGACCGAGCGCCGCCAGCGGCAGGCTGAAGCTCAGGCACATCAGCTTGAACGGGAGTGGCTGCAGCACATGGATCGTGCGCATCCAGCGCAGTTCGTGGCGGCGCAGCGAGTCGTAGCTCGGCTCCTCGTGGCAGGCGCGCGGCAGGTAGTGCGACAGCACGATTCGCAGTCCGAGCGCACGCACCAGTTCGCCCATTCGGTAGTCGTCGGCCAGGTGATTGGCCATCGCGGAAAATCCGCCGATCGCCTGCAGCGTCTGGACACGCAGGCACTGGGTCTGTCCGGAAACATAGGCGTCGTGGCCGAACAGCCACGCCACCAGCACCGAGGGCATGTACCACTCGTTGATATACATCGCACCGAGGCGCGACCACAGCCGCGGGGTCGGCACGTCGCGGTACAGGCAGGTGACGAGCCCGACCCGCCGGTCGAGCAGCGGCGCGGTCACCTGGCGCAGATAGTCCGGGCCGACGTAGGTGTCGCTGTCAGCGATGACCAGCACAGCATGGCGCGCCTGCGCGCCCATGTTGATCAGGTTGCTGATCTTGTAGTTGCTGCCGTGCAGCCGGGGGTTGACCACTATGGCGATCGGCAGCGAGGGGAACTCGCGCACCAGCCGTTCGACCACCGCCAGCGCCGGATCGGCCGGATCGCGTACGCCGAACACGATCTGGTATTCCGGGAATTCCTGCTCGCAATAGGAGCGCAGGTGCGCATACAGGCCAGGCTCGGCGCCGCACAGCGGCTTGAGCACGGTAACGGGAGGCAGCGCAGCGGTGCCCGCAGGGCTGCGGCGCAGTTCCCACGCCAGCACCGCGGCGACCGCCACGAGAACGTAGCCGGCCGCCACGGCGAGGCACACCAGGCCCGCGAGCGCGGCCGGTGGATGCATCAGGACCATCGATCGCCGAAGGAGGGCGCTCGCGCCCGTTCAGGCCGCGTGACCGCGCAGGAAGCGGAAGAACTCGACGCCCTCGCGCAGCCGACGCTTCATCATTTCCCAGCTCACCAGCATCTCGCGCACGATCTCCCAGATCTTGCTGGGCCGGAAGTAGAAGCGTTTGTAGAAGTCCTCCATGCTATGGAAGATCTCCTCCTTCGACAGGTGCGGATAGCCGATCGCGGCCAGCTGCACGCCCTTTTCGTTCACCAGGTTCGCCGCGTCGTTCTCCTGCAACCAGCCGTTTTCGACCGCCTGCCGGTAGAGCGTGGTGCCGGGATAGGGCGCAGCGAGCGACACCTGGATCGTGTGCGGGTTGATGTCCTTCGCGAACTCAATCGTCTTCTGGATGGTCGCGCGGGTCTCGCCGGGCAGGCCGAGGATGAAGGTGCCGTGGATCAGGATCCCGAGCCGGCGGCAGTCCTCGGTGAAGCGGCGTGCAATGTCGGTACGCAGCCCCTTCTTGATGTTGTGCAGGATCTGGTCGTCGCCGGATTCGTAGCCGACCAGCAGCAGGCGCAGGCCGTTCTCCTTCATGACTTTCAGGGTCGCGTAGGGCACGTTGGCCTTCGCGTTGCAGCTCCAGGTCATGCCGAGCTGGCCCATGCCGCGTGCGATCGCCTCGACGCGCGGCAGATTGGAGCTGTCGGTAAAGGTGTCATCGTCGAACATGATTTCCCGCACACCGGGCATGTTGTCCCGGATCCAGCGCACCTCGGCGATCACGTTGTCCGCCGACCGGACGCGGTAGCGGTGTCCGCCCACGGTCTGGGGCCAGAGGCAGAACGTGCATTTCGAGCGGCAGCCGCGTCCCGTGTAGAAGCTGACGTAGGGGTGCTTCAGATAGCCAATGAAGTAGTTTTCGATCTTCAGGTCGCGCTTGTAAACGGGGGCGACGAACGGCAACTCGTCCATGTTCTCGAGAATCGGACGGGGCGGATTGTGCACGACGCGGCCGTCCTCGCCACGGTACGAGAGTCCACGGATGTCCGGCAACGGCCGCCCTTCAGCGACCTCCTTGCATGTGTAGTCGAACTCCTCGCCGCAGACGAAATCGACCGCCGTGGTGGCCTTCAGCGATCCGACCGGGTCCACCATGGTCTTGGCGCCCACCAGTCCGATCTGGACGCGTGGATTGTCCTGCTTGAGCAGTTCTGCAAACCGGGCGTCAGTCGGGAACGACGGCGTGCTGGTGTGCATGATCACGAGGTCGAAGTCGCGCGCGATCGCGAGCGTCGCGCCGACCGTCAGGCCATCCGCTGGCGCATCGAGGACACGCGAGCCTGGTACCAACGCCGCCGGCTGGGCGAGCCAGGTCGGGAACCAGAAGGACTTGACCTCGCGCTTGGCCTGGTAGCGCGAACCCGCGCCGCCATCGAAGCCATCGAACGAGGGGGCCTGCAGGAACAGGGTCCGCAGCGCCTGCGCAGCAGGGGGGGTTGAACTCATCTTGTCGGGGGCCTCGCAGCAATCCGGGCTGCCAGCAGGATAGCCCGAAGGTCCGGATGGATGCCAACCGCGACCGGCGGGGGTGCCACGGGGCGGTTCTCCGATCCATCTTAACCCGTTGGCTGAGGGTGATGCAGATTCTGTTAGCACTCGCCGGGCAGACAGCTATTATGTGGGCAGGGTGCGCCCGGGCCAGTCGGCTGGCGGGCGGTCGCTTTCGCTGGGCTGGCCAGGCCCGTCATGGCCATGCTGTGCCGCAGCGCCACCGACCGTTGGGTCGGGTCCGGGAGTATTCGCTACGATGCAAGTCACGCTTGACAGCCATGCTGACGCTGCCGAGGTCGCGGCCGAGTCCGAGACGCTGATCCTGGTCGACGAGGCCGACCGCGAGGTGGGCCACCTCAGCAAACTGCAGTGCCACGACGGACACGGCGTGCTGCATCGGGCCTTCTCGCTGCTGATCTTCAACGGCCAGGGCGAGCTGTTGCTGCAGCAGCGCGCCGCGACGAAGCGGTTGTGGCCGCTATACTGGTCCAACAGCTGCTGCAGCCATCCGCGGCGTTCGGAGAGCATGGAGACGGCGATCCACCGGCGGCTGCACGAGGAACTGGGTCTGCGATGCCCGTTGCAGTTCCTGTTCAAGTTCCAGTACCAGGCCCAGTTCGAGGCGGCCGGCGCGGAACACGAGATCTGTTCGGTGTTCATCGGGCGCACCAGCGATGCGGTCCGGATCAACCGCGGCGAGGTCCACAGCTACCGCTGGATCAGCCCGGAGGCACTGCAGGAGGAACTCGACGGCGATGGGGCCGGCCGGTTCACTCCTTGGTTTATACTGGAATGGCGCCGGATCTGGCGCGATCACCGCGCGGCCCTGCGCGCCCTGAGAGAGGAGACACGACCCTGGGCATTCCGCTGATCCAAGCCTATCGCGTTGGGGCTTACATCGCTGGCCGCAAGCTGCGCCGCGTAAAGCGCTATCCGTTGGTGCTGATGCTCGAGCCGCTGTTCCAGTGCAACCTGGCCTGTGCGGGCTGCGGCAAGATCGACCATCCGAAGGAGACGCTGCAGCGGCGCATGAGCGTCGAGGATGCGCTGCGCGCGGTCGATGAATGCGGTGCCCCGATGGTGTCGATCCCCGGCGGCGAACCTCTGATCCACAAGGACATGCCGCAGATCGTCGCCGGCATCGTTGCGCGGCGGAAATTCGTGTACCTGTGTACGAATGCCATCCTGCTCCCTAAGCACATCGACGACTACCGGCCTTCCCCGTACCTGACCTTCTCGATCCATCTCGATGGCAGTCGCGAGCGCCACGATGAATCGGTCTGTCAGGAAGGCGTGTTCGACAAGGCCGTCGCCGCCATCCGTCTGGCGCGCAGCAAGGGCTTCCGGGTCACGATCAACTGCACGCTGTTCCAGGGTGAGAACCCGGACCATGTGGCGGACTTCTTCGACGAAGCGATGTCGCTGGGGATCGAGGGCATCATGGTATCGCCTGGCTACAGCTATCACCACGCACCGCGCCAGGACGTGTTCCTCGCGCGCAGTGCGAGCAAGCGGCTGTTCCGGGAGATCTTCAAGCGCGGACGTGGACGCGCGCGTCCACGTCGCTGGGCCTTCAACCATTCGGCGCTGTTCCTGGATTTCCTGGCCGGCAACCAGGCCTACCAGTGCACTCCCTGGAGCATGCCGACCTACAACATCTTCGGCTGGCAGCGGCCGTGCTATCTGCTCAGCGACGAGGGTTATGCGCCGAGCTTCCGCTCGCTGCTCGAGGACACGCCGTGGGAGCAGTATGGCGTCGGGCGCAATCCGGCCTGCGACAACTGCATGGCGCACTGCGGCTATGAGGGTACCGCCGTGGATGACGCGTTCGTGCACCCGCTCAAGGCGCTGCTCACGGCGCTGCGCGGCCCCCGCCTGCAGGGGCCGATGGCGCCGGATCCTCCCGTGCTCTATGGCGATCGGGCGCGCCGGCCGGCGGCAGCGGTGGCGGCCGTCAACGTGAACGACATCAGGCACGCCAACCGCGAGCCGGAGCCCGATCAGGCCGCCACGCCCCGCCTATGAGTGCCTCAGGCGCATCGCCGGAGGCGCGCGCGTGAGCGGCGCTGCCGGTGCCCAGCTCGCCGTATCGGCTGGATCGGAAGGCCGGGACACCTTCGGCACGCAGTTCGACGCCTGGCGCGAGCGCATGGAGCAAGCGCTCGACGCACGCCTGCCGTCCCCGGAGCTCGCGCCCGAGCGCCTGCACCGCGCGATGCGCTACAGCGTGCTCGGCGGCGGCAAGCGGGTCCGTCCCGCCCTGCTGTTCGCGACGGCACGCGCGGTGGGGCTCTTCGAGCATGAAGTCGAGGCCGCCGCCTGCGCGATCGAACTGATCCACGTGTACTCGCTGGTGCACGACGATCTGCCGGCAATGGATGATGATGCCCTGCGCCGCGGGCGTCCGACGTGCCACAAGGCCTTCGACGAGGCCACGGCGCTGCTCGCCGGTGATGCGTTGCAGACCCTGGCATTTCAGCTGCTCGCCCGCGATCCGGCACTTCCCAATGCGCCGGCCACGCGGCTGCGCCTGATCGAGCTGCTGGCCGAGGCCAGTGGCAGCCTCGGGATGGCCGGGGGCCAGGCGATCGATCTCGCCGTAGCGGGTACGCGCCTCGAGATCGCGCAGGTCGAGCAGATGCACTCCCTCAAGACCGGTGCGCTGATCCGCGCGAGCGTGCTGATGGCGGCGGCCTGTGTGCCGCTGCTCGAGCCGCGACTGCAGCGTGCGCTCGCAGGCTTCGCGGCCCCGATCGGCCTCGCATTCCAGATCCAGGATGACCTGCTGGACGTGCTCGGGGACGCCGCGCTGCTCGGCAAGGCGACGGCCGCTGACGAAGTGCGCGCCAAGCCCACGCACCCGGCCGTGATCGGCGTCGAGGCCTCGCAGGAACGCGTGCGCCTGCTGCATCACCAGGCGCTGCAGGCGCTGGCGCCGTTTGGCGATCGCGCCGATACGCTGCGCTCGCTGGCCGACTGGCTGCTGGCGCGACGCTACTGAGCCGGGCGGCTCTGCATGGATCCTGACATTTCCGATGCGGCCTACCAGGAGCGGATCCTGCCGCACGTGTCGCGCACCTTTGCCCTGACGATCCCGCAGCTTCCGCCGGCGCTGCGTACCGCGGTCACCAATGCCTACCTGCTGTGCCGCATCGCCGACACGATCGAGGACGAGCCGGCACTGTCCGCCGATGCCTCGCTGCAGCTGCTGCAGCGTTTCGTCGCGGTGACGCATGGCCGAGAGGACCCGGCACGGCTCGCCCGCGAGCTCGTGCCGCAGCTGTCTGATCGTACTCTGGCCTCCGAGCGCGACCTCGTGCTGCACATGGATCGCGTGATCCGGGTCACCGCCGGACTCGCCGAGCATCAGCGCAGCGCGATCCGGCGCTGCGTCGAAGTGATGTGCACAGGCATGCACCAGTTCCAGCGCACCGCCAGCCTGCGCGGGCTGGCGCGCCTGGTGGATCTGGACGAATACTGCTACTACGTGGCGGGCGTCGTCGGCCAGATGCTCACCGAGCTGTTCTGCGGCTACTCGCCGCGGATCATGCGCCAGCGCCTCGCCATGCACGATCTCGCGCTGTCCTTCGCGCAGGGACTGCAGATGACGAACATCCTCAAGGATGTCTGGGAGGATCGCAGCCGCGGCGCCTGCTGGCTGCCGCGCGACGTGTTCGCGCGCCACGGCATCGATCTCGCACAGCTGCAGCCGGCACCGGCGGACGCGCGATTTACGGCTGCGATGCACGAGCTGGTCGGGGTCGCGCACGCACACCTGCGCGATGCACTCGCCTACACGCTGCTGATCCCGGGCGAGGAGGCCGGCATACGTCGGTTCTGCCTGTGGGCGATCGGGCTGGCCGTGCTCACGCTGCGCAAGATTGAGCGCACGCCGGGCTTCACGACCGGCGGCCAGGTCAAGGTCACGCGCCGGGCGGTCGCGCTGACCCGCACCCTCACGAGTCTCGCGGTACGTCAGGACTGGATGCTGCGGCAGCTGTTCGATCGAGCCGCCCACGGACTGCCGCTCGCGACCCTTTCGGGTGTGCGCCACCCGGCGCGCCGCTATCCCGACCTGCCGGGCTCCGCCGTGGACTACGAGCCGGCCAGCGCGCCTGCCACGCGGCGCGCACGACACGCGTCCGAGGGGAGGTCGACCGGTTGAGCGCCAACTCCCCTGCACTCGAGTCTGAAGCGGACCGCGTGCGTCAGTTCGCGCCGGAGCCGCGCGCGAGCGTGCCGTTGCGCGCGATCAGCGCTCCGTCGCTCGAAAGCGGGATCGAGCAGGCGCGCGCGGCGCTGACGGGGCTACAGCATGCCGACGGCTACTGGCTGTTCGAGCTGGAGGCGGACTGCACGATACCCGCCGAATACATCCTGATGATGCACTACCTCGATGAGCGCGACGGCGCGCTCGAGGCGAAGCTGGCTGCGTACCTGCGCAGCCGCCAGGCCGAGCACGGCGGCTGGCCGCTCTACCATGGGGGCGAGCTCGACCTGAGCTGCAGCGTCAAGGTGTACTACGCGCTCAAGCTGGCGGGCGATGCGCCGGAGGCGCCGCACATGCAGCGCGCGCGTGCCGCGATCCTCGCGCGTGGAGGAGCGGCCCGCGCCAACGTGTTCACCCGCATCGCGCTGGCGCTGTTCGGCCAGGTGCCCTGGCGCGCGGTCCCGTACATTCCGGTCGAGATCATGCTGCTGCCGCGCTGGTTTCCATTCCATCTCGACAAGGTGTCCTACTGGTCCCGTACCGTCATGGTGCCGCTGTTCGTGCTGTGCACGTACAAGCCGCTCGCGCGCAACCCGCTCCAGGTCCACATCCGTGAGCTTTTCACGACCCCACCGGAGCTCGAGCGGCGCTATTTCCGGCTGGCGCCGGGACGGGACGGGCTGCTGGCACGCGCGTTCCTGGGCCTGGACCGGCTGGCACGCCTGATCGACCCGCTGATACCGGCATCGATGCGTGAGCGGGCCACGCAGCGGGCCGAAGCCTGGGTGCTCGAGCGCCTGAACGGCGAGGACGGCCTCGGCGCGATCTTTCCGGCGATGGTCAACGCGCTCGAGATGATGGTACTGCGCGGCTATCCGCCCGAGGATCCACGGCGCGTGACAGCCAAGCGCGCGCTGGAGAAGCTGCTGGTGGTCAACGGTGCGAGCGCGTACTGCCAGCCGTGCGTCTCACCGATCTGGGACACGGCCCTTGCGGGCCTCGCGATGCTGGAGACCGGCGGCACCGAATCCGCCGCGGCCGCGCAACGCGCACTGGGCTGGCTGCAGGCTCGGCAGCTGCGCGACGAGCCCGGGGACTGGCAGGTGCGGCGCCCGGGCCTTGCGGGTGGCGGCTGGGCCTTCCAGTTTGCGAACAGCTACTACCCGGACCTCGACGACACTGCGGTGATCGCGTGGGCGATGCATCGCGCCCATGATCCGGCGCGTTACGCTGCGGGACTGCATCGGGCGCTCGACTGGCTCGTGGGCATGCAGAGCAGCAATGGCGGCTTTGCGGCCTTCGACGTCGACAATGTCTACTATTACCTGAATTACATCCCCTTCGCCGATCATGGCGCGCTGCTCGATCCGCCGACCAGCGACGTGACCGCGCGCGTCGTGACGGCATTGGCGCTCGTCGGCCGGGAAGCGGACCGGCCAGCGCTGGCGCGGGCGGTGCAGTTCCTGCGCCGCGAACAGGAAGCCGACGGATCCTGGTTCGGACGCTGGGGAACCAACTACATCTACGGTACCTGGTCGGTGTTGATGGCGCTCGCGGCGGCGGGCCTCGCCCCGGACGATGCGACGGTGCGTCGCGCCGTGCAGTGGCTGCAGTCGCAGCAGAACCCCGATGGCGGCTGGGGAGAGAGCAATGACAGCTATGCGCAGCCGGATCCCGTGCAGCGCGGCGCGGCTGCCAGCAATGCGTACCAGAGCGCCTGGGCGCTGCTCGGCTTGATCGCTGCGGGCGGCGCGGGCTCTGAGGCGGTACGACGCGGCATCGAGTATCTGCTGCGCACGCAGCAGGATGACGGATTGTGGAGCGATCCGAGCTACACGGCGCCCGGCTTTCCGCGAGTCTTCTACCTCAAGTATCACGGCTACAGCCGTTATTTCCCGCTCTGGGCCCTGGCCGCCTATCGCAACGGTGTGCGGACCGGTACCACCCATTGATCGCCGGGGTCGCCGGTTGACTGCAGTGGGAATCGTCTGCGCGCTGGCGGCCGAGGCGCGAGCCCTCGGACCGATGAAAGCGCGGGACGCGCCGCTGGCGGTGCTGGCCGACGGCACGCTGCTGGCAGTGAACGGGATGGGGTGCGCTGCCGCCGCGGCGGGTGCGAGCGCGCTGGTCGGAGCCGGTGCCGGTGCACTGCTCAGCTTTGGGCTGGCTGGCGGACTCGACCCCGGGCTCAACCCCGGCGCGATCCTGCTGCCGGCCCAGATTCTCTCGCCCGATGGTGCTCCGATCGCGACGGCCGGATCGTGGCGGGCACGGCTCGAGCAGGCGTTCGTGTCGCAGGGACTGGTGGCGCTCGTGGCTCGCGGGCCGCTGCTGACCAGCCAGCGGGCAGTCGCGTCGGTCGCGGCCAAGAGCGCGCTGTTCCGCGACAGCGGTGCGGTCGCGGTGGACATGGAAAGCTACGCCATCGCGCAGGTCGCACTCGCGAACGGGCTGCCTTTCCTGGCCGTACGCGCGATCGTGGATGGCGCCGACGACAGCCTGCCGCAGGCGGTCGCGGTCGCCGCCGATGCGGCCGGGAGGCTGCGCCTCTGGCGGCTGCTCGGAGCGCTGGTGCGTGCGCCGGCTGAGCTTGCGTCACTGCTGCGCCTGGCGCGTCGCTACCGGGCCGCGAGCCACTCGCTGAGCGCGGCCGCGCGTGCCCTGCCGCTTGCGCCGCCGTTGCTCCGCGCCGGGCCATGAGAGCCATGGTCACCGGCGCGACCGGTTTCGTCGGCGCTGCCGTCACGCGGCTGCTGCTGGCGCAGGGCTGGCAGGTGCGTGTACTCGTGCGTCCCGGCTCGGACCGGCGCAACCTCGGGTCCCTCGCGGTCGAGATAGCGACCGGCGATCTGACACAGCCGGCAACGCTGGATCCGGCACTCACCGGCTGCGAAGCGCTGTTTCACGTCGCGGCCGATTACCGACTGGGCGCGCTCGATCCGGGCCATCTGTACCGGAACAATGTCGACGGCACGCGCAATGTGCTCAGCGCCGCGCGCCGCGCCAGCGTCACGCGCATCGTCTATACGAGCAGCGTAGCGACCATCGGGCTGCCCGCGGATGGTGCTCCCGGGCGCGAGGACACGCCGGTTGCGCTGGCTGAGATGATCGGACATTACAAGCGCTCGAAGTTCCTGGCCGAGCAGGTCGCGAGCGAGGCCGCCCGCGCAGGAGCGCCGGTGGTCATCGTGAATCCCTCGACTCCGATCGGCCCCGGCGATGTCAAGCCGACTCCAACCGGACAGATCGTGCTGGACGCCGCCGCCGGGCGTACTCCCGCGTACGTCGATACCGGACTGAACATCGTGCATGTCGAGGATGTCGCAGCGGGGCACCTGCTCGCCCTGCAGCGCGGCCGGATCGGCGAGCGCTACAT
>Ga0265313_10004452_pt1 | contig 10760 bp, 6 predicted proteins | sample 4123metaG_FD_203122 | JGI IMG/M metagenome (GOLD analysis project Ga0265313, IMG submission 203122) | Rhizosphere microbial communities from Carex aquatilis grown in University of Washington, Seatle, WA, United States - 4-1-23 metaG | ecosystem: Host-associated > Plants > Roots > Rhizosphere >...
TGGCGTTGGCCGCGTTACCCGTTTGCCACGCTTGGCGCCGAATCCGTCTTACAACCAAGGTACTCGGGACATTCGTAGAGCCCATCTGTTCCTCCTCGTCGAGATCGGTTTTCATGGCGGTCACCGCGCACAACGCGCGATACCGCTGCAACCGCTATCGCCGATGAAACATCAGGTCAAGGAAAAAGCGAATCGTTACGGGAATGTTGCGCTCCACGCCAGCTGGGGTATGCGCTTGAGTCTCGGCACCCGAACAGTCTCGGGGGAGCAGCGTCCGCCTAGCCCTAAGGCCCTATTGCGGATGTGCTTCGATGGGGGCAAATTGGCACTTGGGCTGGGGAGAAAACACCGCGTGTACACAAAGAAACCGTTGATGGCAGGAATTCTCGCAACGATCCTCCTGTCTCGCACTGCGGCCGCGCAAACGTCATCCATGCAACAGCTTCTGAGCCGCTACGCCGATCAGCGGTTTGGGATGTTCATCCACTACAACATGAACACCTACTACGGCGGCTGGGCCGAGAATCGCGTCGATCCGAAGACGTTTGCTCCACCCAATGTCGACTGCCACACCTTCACCGATCAGTGGGCAGCGGCAGCCAAGGCAGCCGGGATGAAATTTGGGCTTCTCACCACCAAGCACCACGACGGCTTCGCCATCTGGCCCTCGAAAGCGACGCCTCCCACGTCGTCGCCGTACGGCACCACGCCCTACACCATCGCGCAGAGCACGGTCCCGACCATGGATGTGGTGAAGTGCTATGTCGATTCGTTTCGCGCCCAAGGGCTCGATCCAAACCTCTATTTCTCCATCTGGGATCCCAACAACGGCATTGGCTCACAGTCCGGACACAATACCGACCCCGGCACGATTGATTGGGCCGTGGTAGGTCCCTACATCACGGCGCAGATTACCGAGCTTCTCACCAACTATGGCGACATTCCACTCTTTGTCTTCGACGGCTACGCGTGGCTCACTGGCCACCAACAAATTCCCTATCAACAGATTCGCGCGCTCATCCGCAAGCTGCAGCCGAGCACCATCGTCATGGACCACAACGGTGGGGTTCCCTCCGAGGTGGACACGGAATACTTCGAGGAACCTCTCGGGGTCCGAGTTCCAACCGGCAACGTCACGGTGGGCTCCCAGGGACAAACGATCGCCAAAAACGGCAATTGGTTCTGGGATAGCGGGCAAGCGACGAGTGGCTACCTCTCGGCAGCGGATATCGCCGCCGAGCTAAAGACAACCGAGCCCAATTACACCAACTTCATCCTGGATTGCCCGCCAAATCCGCAAGGAAAGCTGGATTCCGGCGTTGTCACCATTCTTGGCCAGGTTCCCTCGTCGTGGACGCCGAATGCCGCGCGTGCGCCACTGCCCGCGCAACCGCAAAAGATCGAGATACCAATCACGGCGGTTTCAGCCACGGCGACCAGCGGAAGCCCGGCCCAAGCCATCGACGGCTACAACGATGGGCCCGCAGGAGTCAACAACACGCTCCACGGTACTGGCCACGGCGAGAGTCTGTGGAAGTCCACGGGGTCGCTACCGCAGTCCGTGACCATCAACCTCGGCAAGAGCTACGACAACATCGACATGCTGGAGTACCTGCCGCAGCGACACACGGGAACCACCGCCGGTAATATTACCTCGTACAAGATCTACGTGAGCACGGACAACAGCACCTTTACCCAAGTTACGACTGGAACCTGGCCGGCCGATCCCGGCTACCACGGCCTCCTTTCACCCCAGCGGGCACAGTTCGCGCCGCAGACCGCCCAATACGTAAGGCTGGAAGCCACCGCGGTTGGCGGCGGCGGAACCAGCGCGATCATCGGCGAGGTCGCGGTTGGTTCGACGGGCGCAGCAGCCGTTTCGGGCAGCGGAGGTGTGAGCGGTTCAGGCGGTGGTGCCGGCGCGGGCGGTGCAGGCAGCGGTGGCGCAGGCGGCGGTGACGCAAGCGCCTCAGGAGGCGCCAGCGGCTCGGATGGCGGTGGCGGCTCGAATGCTGGCGGCTCTGCCGGGCGCCTTGGTGTTGGCGGATCCCTATCCACGAATGGCGGAGCAGGAGGACTGGGCGGATTGACAGGGACGGCAGGCCAAGGCGGAGCCTCCGCACAAACCGGGGGCACCCAAGGGACCGGCGGAGCAACTTTGGCCGCTGGCTCAGGTGGAGTTAGCTCGGGGGGAAACTCATCCTCGGAAGGCGGCACGAGCCACGCGGCTGGAGGATCGAATGGAACGTCGGCGGCGGGTGCCAGCGGCTGCAGCTGCTCGATCGGAGGCAAGGCACGGCAACGGAACGAGTGGCTGCTTGTTGCTCTCGCTGCGACGGGATTTTGGGGGCGATCGCGACGGCGAGCCGGCGGCCCGCCGAATCGCTAGAGTCAGGATCGGAAGAGGTACGTCAAGAGGAAGGCGACAGCACCTGGGAAGGCCTGAATCCAGAGGATGGATCGTTTGGCAGTGACGGCACCGAACAGGCCGGCGATGACGACGCAGTTCAGAAAGAACATCCGAACGGCAAGGCCAGACGGACCAAGCACGACGCCCCAGACAAGACCCGCGGCGAGAAAGCCATTGTAAAGACCTTGATTGGCGGCGAGGCCGGCCGACGAGCGCGTGGCCTCGGGAGAAAGGCCAAAGACGCGCCTACCGATGGGCGAGGACCAGAGGAACATCTCGAGCACCAAGAAGCCGACGTGGAGCGCGGCCACGAGCAAGACGAGAGCGGTCGCGACGTAACTCATGAATAGATCTCCTTGGTGGGTTGTGCGCAGTCCGAGCAAACGCGCTTCTTGCTTCACTGAATTGCACCACACAAGGTCAGCGCCGGCTAGGCGCCCAGGCGCAGATCCATCCACGAATCGTGTCCCGCTGGCCCGATAATGCGGCGTACGCCTCTCAGCCAGGACCGAAAGGTGGAATCCCCTGGCAGGCGCCCGTACTCAAACAGAGGGTCGTTGGGTGAACAAACGTAAGGATGGTGTCATGAGGTCACGAAGCGCATTCGTATCCGAGTTGGTGGTTTGTTTGTTTCTCGCCGGTGGGTGTGGCAGCAGTTCTTCGGGAAGTGGCGCCGACGGTAGCCTCGGTAGCGGCGGAGGTTCCCTCGGAGCGGGAGGCATCCTCGGTCACGGAGGAACCGTGACGGCAAGCGGCGGCGCCGGGGGCAGCGGCCCAGCGGACGTTCCGCTCGATGTGCCCTCCGCGCCGCCCGACGCGGCAGTGGATGCGCCTACGTCTTTGGACACGACCGGGATCGCCAGCGACGCTGGCGTTACCCTGGCGCAGGTCAAGGCGTTGTTGGCTACTCGCTGCGCCGGGTGTCACACCGGAACCGGCTCGGCCGCTACGCGCATCGACTTGACCGATCACCCGGATGCTGCCACGTCCCTTTATGCGCGGTTGCTTGGACCGGTTCTGCTCGAGGCCTTCTGTGGGGAAAGCTTGGATGCTGGCGGTGACGCGGCAGAGCCCCACAGAGCCATCGTGCCTGGTGACCCCGGGGCGAGCTTCCTCTACCTCAAGATTACGGGGACGGAGCCATCGCCTGGTAATCCGCCTAGCAACTGCGGAGTACGGATGCCGCGTGTTCTTGTTCCCGGGGTGGACGGTGGTGCCGCGACAATGCCCTCCTGCGATTCGCTCGACGGCGGTGCAGCCGCGAACTGCCTGAGCGCCGCCGAAATCGATCTCGTTCGCGGTTGGATCGTGGAGGGCGCGCCGCAGTAACTGCGAAGGACAGCCAACCGCGCCTCACGCTGAAAGTTCAAGAGATGCGCCGATCCGACGATTTGGAATGGGCCGGGTCAGATGCGCTATTTCTCGTTCCAGCTCGCGGCTCTCTGCTTGCTCACTCTGCCGGTCATTGTCGGTTGCACGGCAGATCTCGGTAAGTTGCGTGCGCCAGGCCACGGAGATGCCGGGGTTGGCGATGCGACTGCCGTCGGTGTACAGGCCACTGATGCATCCGACTTGCCCGTCTCCTCGGAGACGACGACGCGCGACTCGGATGCCGGAGGCGCAGACCAGTGCGCCGACGCGCCCGCCGCCGACACGGCAACGGCCCAACCAGACAGTGCCGTTAGCGCGATGGGCGGCGCCAGCGGAGCAGGCGGAGGCACAGAAACCGGCGGAGTAGGTGGAGTGGCGGGAGCCGGTAGCGGGGGTGCGGGCGGTGCGAATAGCACGGGTGGCTCAAGCTTCGATGGCTCCTCACTCGTGGTCGACAGCGCCTCTTCGGGAGGCGCTCAGGCTGACCTCGGGCACGGCGAAGACGTGGTCGCAGACGTCCCAGTCGATTTGTCGCCAGACTCAACCGGCGATGCGTTCTTCGATGCGGTGCCCGATGTTCCTGCGAACACCGGGCCGGACCTTCCCGCGGGAACGCTAACGTGCCCGACTACGATTCTCGGTTCGATTGATGCCAGTGACAAAGTCCAGACCGGCCGCATTTCGCGCGTAGCACCCTTCTCGACCTGTGGAACTAGCAAATTCTATCCAGGCAAGGATGCCGATCCGACGAATTCCCACCTCTACGACGTCCTCCATTTCCTCAATCCCACCAACGCGCCCGTTTGCTTCAATTTCACGCTCACGTATCCCGGACCTCAACTCTATGGCGCAGCTTACGTTGCGTTCGACCCCACGGACATCGGCAAGGGTTATCTGGGCGACCTGGGCGACGTGCTCACTGCTCCGCAAGGGATGGGCATCACCGTCGGCGCGGGCTCCGCCATCGACGTAGTCATTTCCGCGGTTGCAATAGGGACTGCTCCCGCCGGTTCCTACACGCTCAGTTGTTCTGTGCAATAGCGGCGACGGCGTCGAACGTGGCGCTTGAATTGTCAGTGCGCGCGTGTTCTCGTTGGCCTCAAGGGAAGAGGAAGGTATCGGGGCGTTGTGGAATCCTTCTGAACCAGCTACGCGATAGGGAACAACCGCCATGCCACAACAGATCCGCAGTGCACGATCTTCCAATTGCCGTTGCCGTGGCCTCCTGGCCCTATGTTTTTTGCTCGGGGTAGGCTGCAGCAACTCGAGTAGCAGCGGTACGCCGTCCGGCTCCTCATCTGGGGGCACTGGCTCTGGGGGCACGTCGATCAACGGGGGAGCCCTCGGCGCCGGTGGAAACGTCGGCTCGGGCGGCGCCAGCGGGACCAGCGCGGCGGGCGGTGCGAAGGGCTCTACTGGCGGCGCCACCACCGCTTCAGATCCGACCTCTTTCACAGGCGGCAAGAGCGCTTCCGGCGGAACAGCCGCAGGCGGTGCTAGCGGCGGCGCCAACTCGACGGGCAACGGCGGTCAGACGGGCGGGACGTCAGGTGGCGGCGGCGCGGCGACGACCGGGGGTTCGTCCACCCAGACCGGTGGCACGAGCGGCGGCAGTAGCGCCACCAGCTCCGCTGCGGGCGGAAGCGGTGGCAGCACCGGTACCGACGCCTCCGGCGGCGCCAAACCGAGCGAAGGATGCAGCAAGACGCCCTCCACTCTGAAGAGCGCGACTCCCGGTCAGGCCACACCCGTCAATACCATCTCGGTAGGCGGCACGAACCGACAGTTCCTTGTACGCTGGCCGAGCGACTACAAGAACGACACACCCTATCGCCTTCATATTGGCCTACACGGCTTCGGTGGGGGCCTCGATGAAAACGGCAAGGACAACTTCGGCTTGTGGAGCCTTTCGAAGAACACCACCATTTTCGTGACTCTTGCAGCCGTCGGAGGATCCTGGGATCCCAACGTCGACTTGGCCTACGCCGACGCGGTTGTGAAGCAGGTCGAGAGCGAGCTGTGCATCGACACCTCCAGGGTCATGTTGGAAGGATTCAGCCAGGGAGGCGCCATGGCTTGGGTACTCACCTGTTCGCGTCCCGGCATTTACCGCGCAGCCGTGGGCCACTCGGGCGGATCGCCGACTTTTTCAGCTCCCTCTACCTGCTCGCCCGTCGCCTACCTCGGATCCCTTGGGCTCAGCGATGTCGCAGGCAATTCCCAGGCAACCCAAACGGATCGTTTCGCCAAGGCCAATGGGTGCACGATCGAGACCCTGCCCACCGCGCCTCAGGGCGGCCACATCTGCACAGCCTACAAGGGCTGTCCCGCGGCCTTCCCGGTCACGTGGTGCTCTTACGACGGCGGCCACGGTTTCCAACCAACCGATTCGGGCCAATCGACCACCTGGATGCCAGCAGCAGTGTGGGCCTTCCTGTCCCCGCTCTAGCGACGACGCCGGCAGAGAGCGCCACCGGCGGGTGGTAGCGACCGCACCGCTCGGTCAGGTGTGGCGCAGTAATCGCTCCGAGTGACTGAAGCAGGACCAAAGTTGGGTCGATCATGGACGACGACTCGGAAGACAACGGCAGATCCTCGGCCGTTGCGGCGGGCAGGGTAGGACGAGTATGCTGGCGGTGATTTAGCGCTTGAGGATTTGCTTAGACATGCGAGGTATCGTGGATTTGGGGAAGAACTGGTCCCGGCCGGCGTGGGCCGGGTTGTCGCTTGGCCTCCTGGTTTGGTCGGTCGGTTGTCAGAGGGAAGGCGTCCCCGCGGTGCCTCCTCCCGACAGCGCAGCCGCTCCCGGCATCGGGCCGGCGAATGTGGACGCTTCGACTCCGCTTTGGGACGCCCTGGCGGCGTCCGATTTGACGACCGGCGCTGACGAGGCGATCCGGCCGCCCGATGGCGAGCTCGAAGCGGTCGGCCCGAACACCGTCGTGGTGGACGGTTCGGCCGCAGACGCGCACCACGACGTTCTTGCCGTCGATGCTACGTCGCCGGCGGAGGACGTTTCGTCGGCGGCCGAAGCGGGCGCGGCGGCGGACAACCGTCCGTGGGACAGCTCGGCTGCGGTCGCGTGCCAGACCGTCGATGATTGCGGACCCGACGAGGCCTGCCGCGCGCGTAGCTGCCAGGCGGGCGTCTGCGTGTATCTGCCCATCGCGCAGGGAATCGCGTGTGGCAACGGTCTTCTGTGCGATGGCGCCGGGCTCTGCACCGGATGTGCAGGGCCCCATGATTGCCCGGGCGCGGAGACCGAATGCCAAACGCGGACCTGCGTGCAAGGCGTGTGCGGCCTGGTCATCGCCAAGCCCGGCACCCGACTGTCGTACCAGACGCCGGGCGATTGCCATGCGGACGTCTGCAACGCAGCCGGCGTGGCTGCCAAGGTGGTGGACGACACCGACCTTCCCGTAGACAACCTGGCCTGTACCCGCGACGTCTGCACGGCTGGGGTGCCCAGCAATCCGGCGCTCGCGGCTGGAGCCGAATGCGGATCGAACGGCGTGTGCGACGGCAAGGGCGCCTGCACGGGCTGCGTGGTCGCCAGCGATTGTCCGGGGCAAGAGAGCGAGTGTCGAACCCGCGTGTGCAACGCGGGCGTGTGCGGATTCGACGTGGCCAACGCGGGCAAGGTACTCGCCGCGCAGGCGAGCGGCGACTGCCGCAAGTTGGTTTGCGACGGACTGGGTGGCACCACCAGCGTGATCGACGACGCCGATGTCCCCGCCGACGACGGCAATGCGTGCACCGACGATACCTGCTCGAGCGGGGCGCCAGTGCACCCGCCCAAGTCGGCGCGAACCCCGTGCAGCGGCGGTGGCGGCATCTTGTGCAACGGGCTCGGCACCTGCGTCGCCTGCCTGCAGGCAAGCGACTGCGGCACCAGCAGCCTGTGCCGAGTCTTCGCGTGCGCGAGCGACCGTTGTGAAACCACCCTCGTGTCGGCGGGGACCAAAGTCGGCAACGCGACGGTCGGCGATTGCCGGTCCGACCAGTGCGATGGCCAGGGCTCGTTGCTGATCAACGCCGTCGACAATACCGACGTTCCAGCCGACGACGGCAACGTCTGCACCGCCGAGGTCTGCACGAGCGGAGCTCCGCAACACCCCGCCAAGACCACGGGCAGCTCGTGCAATCAGGGCGGCGTGCTGTGCGACAACACCGCCACGTGCACGAATCCGCCCGCACTGGTTTCGACCTCGCCCACCGACGGTGCGGTGACCGCGCTGGGGGCTGCCGTCACGGTGACCTTCTCCGTGGCCATGAATGCCGGTACGCTGATTGGACAAGGCGGCGCGGGACCGTGTACCGGCAGCATCCAAGTATCGCTCGACGACTTCGCGAGCTGCGTGGCGCTGACCGGACCGCAGATGTCCGCCGCCAACACCAGCGCCACTTTCACCCCGGCTCCCGGCTTGCTCTCGGGCCGCACTTACAAGATTCGGGTCAGCAGCGCCGCGCAAGGCGCGACCGGGCTACCGCTACCATCGACTTTCACCATGCCGACGGGATTTCAGACCAAGAGCCCGGATTCGTGCTTGGGCTCGCTGGTCATCTCGCAGATCTACGGTGGCGGCGGCAGCTCGACCAGCGACACGCCCTACCAAAGCGACTACGTGCAGCTTCACAATCGCGGCGCCACCGCGGTCGATCTCACGGGGTACTCTCTGCAATACGCCGCCGCCACCGGCGATACGTGGTCGAGCGCGGCGCTCACCGGCTCGATTGCGGCGGGCGGCTTCTTCCTCATCCAGCTCGGGACGCCCGGTCCGCAGGGCCAGGCCTTGCCGTCGCCCGACGCCAGCGGCAGCAACATCAGCCTGTCCGCCACCGCCGGCAAGATCGCGCTGGTACACGCCAGCGTGGCCATGCCACGCGGCACCTGTCCGTCGAGCGACGCCATCGACTTCGTCGGCTACGGCGCCGCCAACTGCTCGCGCAGCTCGAACGCCGGCGAGAACGCGGCGCCCCTCCTCAGCTACCTCGGCGCGCTGGTACGCGCGGCAAATGGCTGTACCAATAACAACCTGAACTCGTCCGATTTCACGGTGGCAACGCCGGCCCCGGCCGGCAAATCCGCGCCTGCCGTCGCCTGCACCTGCCCCCCGGTCATCCTCAACGAGACCGGACACCCGCTCGAGGCCGATCTGTGCAACGTGCAGCCGCCGCTCGACCTGACGATAGCGGCGGGCACGAGCACGGCGGTCATCAAGGGGCAGGTCTACGAGGCCGGCCTCACCGAGGCCGCGGGGGCCGCCCCGGCAGCACGGGCGCAGCTTGGCATCGGCCCCGCCAACCGCAACCCAGAATACGAATCGGGTTGGAGTTGGACCGACGCCGGCTACGACTCGCAGGTCGGGCAGTCTGACCAATACGCCACGACCTTGCCGCCCAGCCCCGCCGGCAGCTATCGCTTCGTCTATCGCGTGAGTCTCGACGGCGGCAACAGTTGGACCTACTGCGATGGCGCCCAGGCCGACGGCGGCGCTGGCGCAGGCACCGGCATGACGTTCGACCTCGAGAACATGGGCGTGCTCACGGTGACGCCGTAGCCGACGGGCCGCGGACCCTCGACTTGCCATTGGTCGGGCGGCGGTCACCGCGCTCGCCGATGGGCGACCCGAGCGGGACGTGGAGCGGCCGGCGGGCCGAGATCTTTACACACTTGCAGGTGCTTCGCGTTCTCCTTGCGACAGGCGCTGCATTCGCGCCTGCACGTCGCCGACGGCGACTTGCCCGCACTCTTGTTTTCGCAAGCGCACGCGTCTGCACAGCGCGAATCTGCGTCGCCGACCTTCTCCACACAGCGCTGCGCGAGGTAGGTGCGGTAGAGCGTATCTTCGTCGCTGGCCAAGTTAGGTAGATAACTTGCGTAGTCCGTGATGTCGCTTCTGGCGTGGCTGTTGTCCGGATGAAGCGCCACGCAGCTGATGAGCAGCTCCACGCGCGCCGACTCGGGCGCCGTCTTCATGCGCGCTCGACTGCGGGAGCACTGCGACTCCGAAAACGAAACGTCGCCCGCCTCGCGCAGCAGCTCGAGGCGGCGTTTGACGACAGACACGGCCTTGGGATGCGCCAACGCGTAGCTGTCGATCAGCGCTTGCTCCTCGAGGGAGCGGCCGGCCAGCCACAGCAGCCTCCCTTTCACCTCGACCACGAGCTCGATGTGTTCTTCATCAAGCCCCTTGTCGTTCAGGAAAGGCTCCAGCATGGGCAGCACGTCTTCGATGATCGGCCAGTAGTTGGTGTTCAGCTCCGACCTCGGTCGATAGGTCGGCAAGTCGTCCTCGCACGAGGTGCAACTCGTATCGACGAGCGAGGCCAGGCAAAACAAGGCCACCGCGCGCGCGTACGAGCTCACCGCCTCGAAGCTGCTCGGCGAAGCCTTGGCCGCCTTATACTTGCCGGCCATGTCCTCGTCCGGGAACTTGAGCTTGCCTTGCCGATCGCCCGACCGGAATCCATCGTCGGAGCTCTCCCCGCCCTTGCGGTTGTCCAAGGACGCCGAGCAGGCGGCGCAAAGGACCAGTGCGAGGACGACGAGAAGATGCTTCTTCACCCCCTTGTCTTCGGCAGATTGTCACCCGCCCTGGAGACCACGCCATCGAACAAATTTCGTCCGGGCCGCACGCATCACCGTACAATGGAACCCATGCGTACGCTGGTGTTCGGGTGGCCAAGTGGGAGCATCTTCCTTTGCTGCGCGTTTCTCTTCGCGGGCTGTGGCAGCTCGGATTCGGGCAGCGGCGCGATTTCTACGCAGGCGCTTTCCGGAAAGATCGGCGGCAAGACGTGGACCTTCGCGACCGGCGAAACCGACTCCTATCTTTCTGATGGGAACACGCTTTTCACCACGCTGTACGCCAGCACCTTTGCAGCGTGCAGTACCTTCATGCCGGATACTTCCGCAGGCACCATCATCGCCTCGCTTCCTAGGAAGACAGGCAGCTATGGCCTGAGCTTGTCGATG
>Ga0265313_10004453_pt1 | contig 10757 bp, 7 predicted proteins | sample 4123metaG_FD_203122 | JGI IMG/M metagenome (GOLD analysis project Ga0265313, IMG submission 203122) | Rhizosphere microbial communities from Carex aquatilis grown in University of Washington, Seatle, WA, United States - 4-1-23 metaG | ecosystem: Host-associated > Plants > Roots > Rhizosphere >...
CAAGCACCCGGCAAAGATGACATGAAGTCCCTCATGCCGAAAGACATGCAGGAGCGCATGGCCAGTTCTTTGACCGATGGCTTCAAGCAGCAACTGGGCGACAACCCGGGCGCCATCACAGCCGCATTCATGTCCGGAAAGGCTCCCGGCGAAATAACCCAAGCCGACCTTTCCACACCGGAAGCCAGACAATTGATGACCGCCGGTCAGCAACTTTTCGATGTTGCCAGCCAGCGTCAGCAGTCTTCCTCCTCAAACGGAGATCGGGTTGTTGGAACAGTTCCCACAGGCCAACGTGCCGAGTTGATTCAACAAGCGCTTTCCGAGATCAACCGTGCTGCCGATCAGGGCAATGGCAAACATGTTGAGCCGTCGCCTGCCAACCTGGCGGCCATCAACTTGATCATCCAGCGCGAAAGCAGCTGGAAAGCCGACATCACCAACAACTGGGATTCCAATGCACGAAAAGGCACACCGTCCAAGGGCTTGATGCAGACGATCGGACCAACCTTCGATGCCAACAAGTTGCCCGGGCATAACAATATCCTCGATCCGGTAGACAATATTATTGCCGGCGTCAGATATGCAGTTAAGCGTTATGGCTCCATCGAAAACGTCCCTGGAGTCAGAGCCGTATCGAGAGGACAAGCGTACCGCGGTTATTAAACTTCAGTGACGCCAATCTGTCTGTCGCTCATCTATTTTTTCTCTTCGGCTTCTTCACTTGTTCGCCATGAACTTTTGTCGTGGCGCCGGACATCAATTGAGCTTCTGTAGCGGCTTCGCCGGTAAAGTCTTGCTTGAGTTCGGCTTGGAAAATGTCGCCTGGTTTCACCACTGCTTCAGGTCCCCGAATAATGCTGTCAGAAATTAAAAAGCCGCCCGGAAGTCCGGTCAAGATGCCGAGTGCGAATGCCTTGAGGCGACGATGCCGCATGTTTTTTCCGACTGGCTGCATGAATGCAAAAGATGGGTTGATGGCGCCAATCACGCCAAAAGCAACCGGCACCGCGCCCATGCTGAAGACGCCACCGCAGGCGGCGCCGGCTCTGACAGCCAGGTGCAGAGCCTGCTGTTTGAGCTGACTTGAAAGCGGAGAAGCAATTTCATTGTTGCGATTGACACCAAGAACTCTGCCTTCATTGCTGTTTTTGATGATGCGCGCTTGTGTAGCCGGCGTTGCCACCAGAGGCAGGTGATCGCCATTGGGAGTGACAATTTCATCGAAGTTGAAAGTAAGAGATCCGGCCATTCGCATCCATCTCTTGTTCAAAACCAGCTCAGCAAAGATCATCTTTCTGGCCGGATAGACTTTGGTGATATGTCCGATTACAGTCGAGCCGTTTGGTGCCACCAACTTTCCGCCCACCTTCAAATCGACCTTCAGCCGCCCTTCAACAGGATCTCCGACTCTGGCTGTTTTGCTGGTCACGGTGCTGGACATATACACAGGAAAGCGAGCACCGGCTTGTATGAAAGTTTTGTCGGGAGAGTCGGCAATTTCCTTGAAAGCAAATTCTTCAACAGCTGCTGCTTTGTAGTCATCGTTATCGACTACCATCACATCGTCAGGACGAACCGCTTCTTTGACAGCCAGAAAGCGCGATCTTTCAGCTGCACCGGAAAGCACCTCGCTCTCATCGCCTTCAGAATCAGAAGGGATAACCAGAAAATGAGGGTCGCTTGCTTGCCCATCATCTGCCACAGCCATGGCAGGGGCAGACATGGTGACGCACCAGAGTGTGACTGTGAGAGCCGCCGACAATAGCTTTACAGGAAAGCTGGACATGTTGAGACCTCCGCATATATATATGCGCGCACTCAGAAAGAAAACGCGGAACTGCTTGTAAAGCCGGCGTTTTCAAATTGAATTTTTGTGTGAGAGGACGGACGCCTGGACAGGGGCAAAGTGTACCATTTCTAGCCGCGATAGAAGGCAAAGTGGTATCACTCGAAATGGATCAGGGGCGAGCCGTCCAAAAGCTCGGCGCTTGCTCACACGGCTTAAAATCGGCTCACAGACCAGGTATAGAAAAACCAGCCTGGCGATTAGGAACCGCCGATATAGTGCTGAATCATGTCGTACCAGTCAGGCCAATCATGGCCGAAACCATCCCATTCCCTGAATGCATGCCAGATTCCCTTTTCCCACAAGATTTGCGAGAACCATCGGTTATTTCCAAATAATGGATCTGATTTGCCAATTGGAATAATCAAATCAAGCTTTCTTATCTGGTCGATATGATTGCCATCCTGTAGCGAGAGCATATATTCGCAAGGGCTACCCTGTGCGATCACATCATTCATCTCGTTGCCAGTCCATTCTCTGACGTCATACACACCGCTCATGCCTAAGACTCGATTGAAGTGCTGGGGGTAGCGCATGGCGATGCTGTAAGAATGGTAAGCACCAAAACTGGCTCCAGTAGCAATTACATAGTCATTGTCATTTTTAGATTTGGTGAAAGGAAGAACTTCTTGAATTACATAGTCTTGATATTGCAGGTGTCGTCTTGCTTTGTCGGTCGGGCTTACGTGGCCGTTGAACCAACTTTCCGGGTCGACTCCGTCCACACAATATACTTGCAGCCAACCTTGATCGATATGATGGGAAATGGCATTGAGCATGCCGCGATTTTCCCAATCGAAAAACCTGCCGCAGGAGGTAGGAAAAACGATTACTCGAGCACCCGCGTGACCGAAGGAAAGCAATTCCATTTCCCGGTTGAGAATCGGGCTGTGCCATTTGTGATATTCTCGCAACACCTGTGTCCTCGCCTTTTTTGAGGTTTCCGACGGCGGATTGTAGCATGGCTAGGGGCGATACGGGTTTAAGGCCAGGATTTCCTATGCGATTTGTATCGCCGGAGGGCTTGCTGGTACACCTTATTGCGATAAAATCGGCTCAGATTAAAGGGAACCGGCCAGATTAACCATCCAGCTATGAATTCAGTATTTCTCAGCCCGCATTTTCCACCCAATTTCCAGAATTTTGCCTCCCGGCTTAGACAGGCAGGCGCCAATGTATTGGGCGTCTCAGACGTGCCCTACGACTCGCTCAGCAATGAGTTGAAAAGCAATCTGACCGAGTATTACAAGGTCAGCGACATGCACGATCAGGACCAACTGACCAGGGCTTTGGGCTACTTTACCCATCGCTATGGCAAGCTGCATCATCTGGATTCGCACAATGAGTACTGGTTGGAAACTGAAGCGCGACTGCGCACGGACTTCAATATCCCTGGCATCCAGATGGACCAGATCTACAACGTCAAAAAGAAGTCCGAAATGAAGCGGATTTTCCAAGAGGCAAAACTGAATCCGGCGCGCGGAAGAGTTTGCTCAACCGAGCAAGAAGTGCGAGACTTCATCAAAGAAGTTGGCTATCCAGTGATCGCCAAACCGGACAACGGAGTGGGCGCCGCAGCGACATTCAAGCTGGAAAGCGATGATTGCATCCCGGTATATCTGCGCGGTAAGCCCAATGCCGAATACATTCTGGAAGAATTCGTGACCGGACAAATTGTCAGTTTTGACGGACTGGTCGATAACAATGGCGAGCTGATTTTCTCTTCTTCACTGCGTTACAACAAAGGCGTGATGGAGGCAGTCAATGAGAATTCCGACATCTACTATTACACCGTACGCGAAATCGAGCCGTTTCTCGAGACAGCCGGCAAGGCTATTCTGAAAGCATTCGATGTAAAAGGCCGATTTTTCCACTTCGAGTTTTTCCTCAAGGATAATGCGGTCGTGCCTTTGGAAGTGAACATGCGGCCTCCAGGTGGCTTGACCCTGGACATGTTCAACTTCATCTTCGACTTCGATTGTTATGGTGCCTGGGCGCAAATGCAAGTGCATGGCGTGTCTAATCCAGTGATCGATCGAAAATACTTTGTCATGTATGTGGGCCGAAAAAATCACATCCACTACGATCTCAGGCATCACACGGTAGTTGAAAAGCATTGCGAACTGATCGTGCACCACGAGCGCATCGATTCCATTTTTGCACCGGCGATTGGAAACTATGGCTATATGCTCAGGCATACAGAATTAGAGCCGCTATTGGCAGCTGCCGAGTCAATTCAAAAACGCGCCAGTTAGTTGCGGCGGTATTTGAAGTCAGCTTGCGACCTTTCGAAATCTTTGCGATTGCGCGATTGTGCTTCGCTGAAATTTTGGTTGAATTTTGCCGAGCGCGCTTCTGCTGCCTTTTGCATTTCCTCTCGCTTTCTATCAAACTCCGCTGACTGGAGGGCTCTAAGCTCAGAGGCAGTATATTCGGGAACTACTTCCAGCGAATTCAAATACTCTGCTACAACCGGTGAATCAACCCAGGCCTTAGTGCCTGCGGCACCGATGATATAGACGTATCTGCGCACGACATAAAGGCGAAAACGTGCCAGCTGTTCTTTGCCTCCCGGCGGAGCCAATTCTACCTGCCGGCCTTGATAGCCCTGCAGGGTGAGCGAATTTCTGCGCACTTCCACGCTCTTTGTGGTTTTAGCAAGATTGGTGCAAACAGCATCGAGAAGAGGACTGATTTTGTCTTGAACAATCATTCCGGGCGCAATCAAGTAAGACATCACATAGGCGCCATTGGCTTCCGGATAACTGTAGTCTACCGAGCGCATACCGAGAGTATTGCTGTATTTTGTACTGGGATTGCCGGGCAAGAGAACCTTAAAACGGCCTTCCGGATATGAATATTTGGATAGTTTGCGGGAGCCAAAACTCACTTTCGCCTGAGCACTTTCTTTCGATCCTGGTTTCACAGCCAATGCGCTGATAGCATCATCGCAAGCAGTTTCGCCTGGCGGTTTTGCCGCTGCATCTTTCGGTGCCGTGGCGGCTGCCGCAGGGGCAGTTGCCACCGCTGTAGATGGTGGCGTATTTGGTGCAGCAACAGGTGCTGCTGCCGGCTTCACCGCCACTTCCTGATTGCCCTTCTGTTGATCGGAAATGATGGATTTAAACCGGGTGAGAAAATCCACTGCCGCGTCAGGCGGGTAATTCAAACGGGTATTGAAATAATGATCTTGTGGTTCTGAATATGGTGCCATGAATAAAACCATGTGCAAGATCATATTGGTTTCACTGGGCTGCCGTTCTTTGCCCGTATACTTGCCCGGCTTCACAACAATATCGCCTGCAACTCCGCCTGATTCGGGAGACAGATCCACCAGCCCCGACTGGGTTCCGTTCAAAGCCCTTGCTTTGTAGTCAAAATGCAACTTATCGGCGCTGCGCACAATTTTGGCTTTCGGATAGTATTCCTTGACCAGGCTCTCGATGTCGGCAAAGACAGCCGACACGTCGGAATTGGCTGGAGCGTCTGCTTTAGCCGGCGTATCCTTCGGATTTTTGGCTTGGCTATCAACCTTGTCTTCCGCCAGGGCGGCGAGTGCTATTGAGGAAAGGATGAGCGAAGTCAGGACGGCGATTACCTGCGTGCGCCGGCAAAAAACCCGACCAACCGGTTTGGAATTATTCATGTCCGCACTCGTCATAAGGGCATCTTCATATAAAGGTGCCACTCACCTCTAATTTATAAACAGGTGCCCAAAACCCTTGTGCGGCAAGGGCTAGTGATCGCATTTTCAGCGTGACGAAGCGGCTTGGTCGGGAACAGAGACGACCTGCTCCAACTCGAAGCCCTTTTTCTTCAAAAGATTCACCAGTCCTGTTTCTCCGACCATATGAGCGGAGCCGACCGCCACAAATAATGGGCTGCCTTTTGTCTTTAGAAAGGGCTCTATCTTGGCAGCCATGCCGACATTGCGATTGTCCAATAGCGCTTTGGTAAAAGGCGCCAACTCGGGATTATCGACGGACATGTGAGCGGCAGTCAGTTCCATTTTGTCCACATCACCCTGCTTCCAGGCGTCAAAAATAGAGGCAAGAAATGCATCGGTATCCTTCATTTCCAAAAGACTGACTTGCAAGAGTTTGTCTTGCACCTCTGGTGCCAGCTTGGAATCAAGAGCGAGCTGAAAGTCGACGGTTTCAAATTCCTCGACCATTTTTTTCGTAGCAATCGCTTTGCCGAGAAAATGTAAGTCAATACCCAATCCTTTCCTCAGCTTTGAAATATCACCTCGTCTGGGCACCGATGCAGAGACCAATTCGCGCACGTACCAGGGCTTGTATGGCTCGTAAATCGCCCAGGACTCGCCTGCCCAATTCAAATAGGCTTCGAACACATGCTTTGTGCTGGGTGACAGATGCTTGCTCAATTTATCTGGCGGTGTATATTTGCCGCTCGTTTCTACGAGCTGATGAACTTTAGCCGGATCAACTTTGCGCTTACTGATATCGACCTCGACAACCAGGCATTTGCTCTCATTGAAGGCTCGCTCGATCTCCTTGGGCAGTGGATAAAGAGATGGTGGCGCCGTGTGTATCGTGCCAAGCAAGTAGACCAGGTCAGGTCCCTTCCTTGCCTTCCAGAAGAACAATTTGCGTGCTGACGCCGGCGGTTTTACCGCTGCGGTTGGCTGAGCGGTAGTAGCAGGAAGTGACACGGCTGCCGCAATCGGCTTTGTGCTGACGGAAGCGTCTTGGGCAGGCGCTGTCTGAGGAGCGGCCAAGGCAGTCGCGGCACTGGCAGTATCTTTTACCTCAGGCTTTTGGACGGCAGCCGTCTGCGCCGGTGCAGGCAACAGTGTGTCAAAGTCTTTGACGACAGACTTGAATTTATCGACGAAGTCGCTTGTCGTATCGGGCGGATAGGATACTTTCACGCTCAAATAACAGTCGTGATTAGCGCAATACGGTGCCATCACATCGGTTTGATAATAATATTCGTTGACCGACTTGGCAGTCACTTTGCTCACACCCGGCTTAATTTCCACATCACCGAGAATTCCACCCACATTCGGTGCCAATTCAGGGCGGTTGGAACTTACGGACATATGCGATGCGACCTTAAATTCAAAATGCAACTTTCCTGAAGTCTCGGTGATTTTGGCATTCGGATAATAGGTGCGTATCAAGTTGGTGATTTCATCATAGACGGGCTTTTTCAATTGAGTAAGATTAGACGTCGCGGCAGTATCTTTTGACTGGTCCGGAGCATTTTTTACCTCGGCTTCAACCGACAAAATCGAAATACAAAATAGTGAGAAGACAACGGTTATTGCAGCGCGCGCATTCATTTAAGCCGTCCTTGAGGTGAACATGCATAGATTTATGCCCAGAGACGATCTAATTTAATACTTGGGCAAAAGCCTATTTTTCTAGAACACCGCATCAGCGGTGAAGTCGATTTGAATGTCTTCGCCTTTCGACTTCATTGCCAGGTTGGTAATTTTGAAATTGCGCCAGCGAGAGTCTTCTTTCTCGAACAGATCGATTTCACCTTTGTGAGAAAGAGGTATGGTCGTTTTCCGCAAGCGTTTGACAATAATTCTCCGCTCCGCAATTCTCAGCAAACCGTTTGTCACTTTGCTCCAGTCCAGACGCATATTGGCCGGCAAGGGCAGGTCCATAGTCAAATCATATTTTACGCGGCTTCTAGAAGAATCGGTGTCTCCAACAAACGCATATTTCACCGAACCGTCACCAGTCAGCTGCGCTTCCAATTTCCAGGGACATTCTTTCCATTCTTCCGTCTTCAGGAAAATTCCGCCTTTTTCAACAGTACCTTCGACAAGCGCATCACCGCTGGCGGTAAAGCTTAGTGAGCCGGCTCCGTGCGCAACCATATTGGAAATGACAAGATCGTCGATTTTCACAGACTTAGCTTTAGCGTTGCGGTAACGCCAGCGTTTGTCTTCCGAAATGGTTTTATCCAGATCCAGGTTGAGGTGATCGGGTATGCGCTTGGAAATAGCCTCGGCAAGAGCCTTTTCCGGCAAACCGACATGGCAGGACTTGAGGTGCAAATGGGCCCGATTTTTAAGCATGGCCAGATCGATGCCGCGAACCTTTACGTCAACCTCTTCTGCTCCCAATAGTTTGGAATGCTGAATAGTGAAGTCGACAGAGCTATTGAGCTGGACTTCTTTGTCAACATCAAGATACAGCTTGCCATTCAGATCGGCCAGATGGATGACACTTTTCGGCGTTTTCAACTGGCCTTCACCAAACTCCAACACAAGTGGCAATTTCAACCTGGTCGGCTCGGAATTGCCGCCTTTCTCAAGGAGCATACTGCTGGGCAAGGTCAATGTCGAAGAACCGGTCGTCGTTAAAGAAAACTTGCTGCCGTTTCCTTGCCAATCTAGCTGTTTCAACTTCGATGTTCCTTTTTCCAGAACAAACGCCAATGCTCCAAATTTGTCATAAGAAACTTTGCCGATCTTGGTGTCTCCGAGATAAAGCGTCAGCCTGGTTTCACGCTTGGCGATCGTGATCGTTCCGGATTGCGCCACCGAGTCACCGTCGGTCGAAAAGTGGGTTGAAGCAGGGCCTCCAGGCGTTAAGTCCACCTGCAAATTAGCCGGTACGGTTTCCGGAAAGTATGCATCAGTTTGATGAATGTCGGTCTTGAGAGTGAGCTTAGTGTCCTTCAGATCCATGCCCGACAGCAAGTGCATATTGTCGTCATCGATACCGCTTGTATGTCTCAGGGAAAATTCTTTCAGATGCATAAGGCATTCTTGTGCCAGAGCGTGACAACGCTTAAATTTGCCGAAGCTGAACCGGCAATGTTTCAAAACTAACTCAGATGGGTTTTCAGAGTCATCTTGAAGCGTGAGAAGAAGCTGATTCCCTCTTTTCTTAGCACGCCCAATGACGCGAGCTGTGCCGCCATCAAATTCGGTATCAACCCTTTGCCCCAACCATTTGCAATTTTTATCGAAGTTGACGTTGAAAATACATTTTGCTTGATAATTCAATTGACTGTCGACAGATACGTTGGTCAGCGAAATAGTTGAATCAGTGCCGACAACCACTGTCTTCGGACCGAATTTTAGTTCGGCGCCGGGCCTAAGCTCCAGCTGTGCCTCCTTGATCTTCAGGCTTTGAATGAGATGGTGCATGTCACCGTTGATTACGCCGACCTGCAAGAGATTGACAAAAAATGCAGCCATTCCCCGAACCAGATCGACCTCACCACTGACAGTGCCTCTGTCCAGTGAAATGGTAAGCGGCACCGGCATCGCCATCACGCTGATCGGGCGCGTCACCGAGAAAAAACCGGTCGCATTGCGCGTAGAAATCACTTTGGGATCATTGACAGGCAATGAAAGTTTGACTTCGAAATTCGTATTGGGAGAAATGGAGATCGGTATATTGCCTATTGAATACGTGCCGGGCGTAAACACTCCGGAAGCGACCAGCTTAATGCTGGAGGAGACATCAGTGAGACGTCTGATGTTCGGGTCGGTGATCTGGACATCGTAATCGGCCTTTAGCACTTGCCTGGGGTGAAAGCCGAAATTACTGCATCCGGCCAGCGTTAGAGAGAAAAAAACAAACGCCAAAATCACCGGCATACTCAAGGTGAGACAACGCAGTTTGGAAAAGGAACCTGTTTGAGGCGCTGAGTGGCGGGCGATTTCCAATTATTGCAGTTTTGTCGCATCCCCCTGATGCGCGAACATTTGGAGCGATTTACTCTGTTCGTTTTCGGTCATATGTAATGGTCGCACGAGTCTTTGACTGTGTCGAAGACCCTTTAGTTTCAACATGTCAAGATAATAAATAAATTGAAAGAAAGGCGCGCAAGCAAATCAATACGCGCCTTTCTTCGTTTCTCAAAGGCAGTCTCTAGCCGAAATAGGGAGGCTCGTTGCCCGGTTTCCACTTAATATTGCAGCCGGCACTGGGTTTCTGGTCTGCCGATATGGGCTTGCCAGCCAGGACACAGTCGATCGCCTGCCGTAAGTCTTCTCCGGTTGTGGGAATGCTGTTTCCCGGCCTTGAGCCGTCCAGCTGCCCTCTGTAGCTGAGTTTGCGCTTCTCGTCAAAGAGAAAGAAATCAGGTGTGCAGGCGGCGGTGTAGTCTTTAGCTACGGACTGCGATTCGTCATATAGCAATGGGTAGTTAAGATTCAACTCCTGAGCGAATTCTTTCAATTTATCAGGGGCGTCGTCTTTGTAATTATCCGCATCATTTGAGGAGATGGCGACAATGGCGATGTCCTCATTGGCATAATCATGCCCGAGCTTAGCCAGCTCTTGCTTTACGTGCACGACATAAGGACAGTGACGGCAGGCGAAAATGATTAAAAGCGCCTTCTTATCGGCAAAAGAACCAAGGGTGTATTTTTTGCCGTCAGAGACGCTGGGCAGGGAAAAGTCCGGTGCCAGGGACCCAAGCGGTCGCATCGTCGAATTCACAAGTACCATGTCAATTTCCTCCTTGCCCAAGCCTGGCCGGTCTCAAGGCTCAAAGAGCGCAAAACCTGACCGGGCGACATTCTAGCCAGGAGAAATTTACCACATACGCAATGTTCACAAGTCGGTAACAACTTGCGACCATCGCCCCTTTATAACTAAGGGTGCAAAGCGGCAGATTCTAGTGCACTTCCGCCTTTGCACCCCAGACACACTTACTAAAACCCCAAATATAAAGGAGTACGCCGCCATGGCATTTCCTTTCCCCGATTTTAGGCATGACCTTGTTTTCAATTTATTCAAAGACATTCACTCCACAGTCGGAGCACGTAAAAAAGGCAAACAAAAGACTGGGCATGGTATTGCCGAGGATACATACGCAGACGGCTTAGACCATCAAAATTGCCGGATAGACTATCAGCGAACCTCTCAAGAATTGATGATGACACTCGGAAAGCACGCAGGCGCTA
>Ga0265313_10004454_pt1 | contig 10754 bp, 6 predicted proteins | sample 4123metaG_FD_203122 | JGI IMG/M metagenome (GOLD analysis project Ga0265313, IMG submission 203122) | Rhizosphere microbial communities from Carex aquatilis grown in University of Washington, Seatle, WA, United States - 4-1-23 metaG | ecosystem: Host-associated > Plants > Roots > Rhizosphere >...
TAGAAAAGTTCACGATATGACCGCTACAGCGGTAGAAGCGATTCCCGGTGGGCATGGGCTCTTGAAGGCGGCGGATTCGCTAGGCATAAAAGATGCGCGCATTGCCAATGTTGAGACAGCCATGCGGCATACGATAGCAATGATGCCGTCCAACGCTCTTGAAGAATTGAAGACACAACACAATGACCTTTACAATCAGCTGACCACCGATGCCAATGTCGATAAAGACACTAAAGATGCCCTCAAAATAATGCTTGAAAATCCTCAGTGGGGCAAATCACCGGATTTAGTAAACCGCATGGTTCGCATTGGTCTGGACAGCAACAACTTCGATTTGTTCAAAGATGCGATGAGATTTTCCAGTCAGGAAGCTCGCGATGCTTTTGCAAAAACACCAGAAGCTCAAGAGGCAAAACGCAAATATTCTCTTGGTGCTGAGGTTGTTGCCGATTTGATTTCGAAAGGCAACGAATCTCTGATAACTGAATTACATCAAAATACGATGGGGTTCGGCTGGCTGGGCGCCAAAAGAGAAGAAGTACGGCGGCTTGTTGAATTCGCCGATCCTGCCGATCGGGCCGCGTTTACAAAAGGGGAGTCGCTATCAAGACTGAAACATCCCAGTGAAGATCAGAAAGCCTTAATCGACTATTTCAGGGCCGTGGATCAAGCCCTCAAGGATGCAACAAAGTACGACAAGACTGAATATGACGTTCTCAAGCATAAGATGATGGGCACTCCCGAGCTCTTCTCGGAATTGCGCACCCTTCATTCCGACGGAATTTTCGGAGCCTTACAAAAGGACGACTTCAATGGAATGAAGAAAGTTGTTGAAAACCTTTCAGAAGAAAGTTGGATGTCGCTTCGAAAAAATCCGGAACATTTGGACAAGCTCAACGAATATCTCAAAACCTTCCTGCAAGATGACCGACAACGCGCAGAAATTATGCACATGCTCCATGAAAAGGTAGGAGATAAATCAAAAGACAAACTTACCTACGAACAGTCCAGGGAAAAGGGCAAGCGTTCGGTAGAGCAATTCTTCAGCGAGCAAGTCGCGGAAAACCCTCTGGATCCGCATGGACAAACCAATAGTCGACTCTCTAAACTCGAACGCATTCTCAACCTCACACCGGAAGAAAAGGCCCAATACAGAAAAGATCCAAAAGCGATAGACAAGCTTGTCTCTGCAGATTTGCAGGGCGATGAATTGCTTGTTGCCAGACGCAAGTTAAAACAGATTCTCGCCGGTGACGATAAGGCTGATTCTATAAGCGAGGCCATTCTTGCTAATCTGCATGAAGCGGACAACGCTACGCGCGCACGCCGCCTGGAATCCGCACTGTCGACAATCGATCTGAAGCGCCTTGCCGATCCGAAGACTGACGAAGACAAAGAACTTCGCAATTCATTTGAGGGAATAATCAGGCACTTGTGCGACCAGTCCGGTCATGGACGCCAGCGCGACTTGGAAGGCAACACCGTAAGCTACGGCGAATACGACAAGTACATCAAGAAAACTTTCGAGACCGGCACCGTGTCTATGGAAATGAAGACATCGTTTTTGAAGGGATCGGGTGTATCAATAGAAGACTTGATGCACTTGTCGAAAGAGGACGTGCAAAAACTGCTGGCGAAGAATGATCCCGGCGCCATGTGGATGCAAAATGACATATTCAAGTCAAAAGAACAAATGGAGCTGGCTCGCGAAATTCTGCAACTGAAAAACCCGAATCAGATTACAGAGGTCATGCGCATTCGTGCTGCTGCAGTAGGATTTAACGAACCGATCGGCAAGGTTATCGATACGCTTGCCACCATGAAACCAAAAGAGCGGGCCGCACTTGAAGATCAATATCTCAAATACGGAACAACCATAACCGCCGATTTACTTCATACCGCTACCGGTGCGGAGCGGCGCAAACTTGTAGATATGTATTCGCCTGTTCCGATCGGGCAAAGAATAATCTCTCTGCAAAAAGAACTGAGCAGACAAGACGGCGCTGCAGACGGTGTATTAATGGGAGCAGCGGTGGACGCTCACGCTAAGGTTGCAAAAGTCTACGCGCAGAACAAAGAAGCAATGAACAAGCTTGATGACAAAACTCGAGAAAAATTGTTTACGGCGCTGGAAAATTATTATGAAGCGAAGGCAAATTATGTAATGACAAAAAGAGAAACCGCCGAGGCGGTTTCGGAAGCAACAACTATATTGATGTCCGTGGCAATCTCAATCGCTGACCCACCTGCAAGTGCAGCAATTCTTGCCTCAGCAGGAGTGGTCGGCGCGGGCGTCAAGTTGCAAATGACCCGGGCCATGATGGGAAGCGACTTTGATGAATCTCAGTCCGCCAAAATTGCCGCTTCCGGTTTTTTAGATATGTCGTTCGGATTCGCAGACAAAGTCATTCCCATCAGCAAATTGATACGAATCGATGAAAAAATCGCTGCCGAAGCCTCCGAGGCGGTTTGCAACAAAATAAACGGCACTGCTGCAAAATCCATCATCAATGAAGATGCAAAAGATCTGCTGCAAAAGGGAATGGCGGAGATGTCACATACTCACTGCGCTTTCGGGTCTAAAGAGTTCGACCACGAAGTGCACGAGTTGGCCACATCCCTGCTCAAACCGGGCGCTGATAAACATACGGTCGAAGATCTTGCCAAACTGATCAAGACTGAAACCAGAGAGAGAATCTCAGCCAACGCAGGCCAAAAGCTGAGAAATGAAGTTTACAAAGCAACTGAATTTTCCGCAACAGAAACCGCAACAGGTGTAAGTAAGGAAAAAATTCTCGATCCGGAGAAATTGAAAGGCAATGAAGAACTTGCTATCAAGTCGAGTACAGAAATGGTTTCCTCCCTTCTCAAATGTATGGAGATGCGCGTTGCCGGACACACGCTTGGCAAACTAACAGATTTGGCCAATCTCCAACTGGCAAAAAGTGAACTGTTTGCTGCTGCCAAGGAGGCGCTGCCAAAGGAAAACTATTTGCGAGTGATTGAGAACACAAAGCTCCTGGAGAAGCGGCTTAGCAACAATCCAAAGGAAGCGACAAGAACACTGGAAGAAGTCAGACGTTTTTTCGAAGCTCGACCGCAAAGCCTCGATGTTGATCTATCCAAAGTGCCAAACCCAGAACATCTCAAGAAGCTGGGCGAAATGACTCTTTTTGAAGTCGCTCATGCTCATCAGATCGATCAGGGTATGAACAACACCTGTAATGTGACTGTCCTACAGAAGCAACTGGCATTCAATGCACCGCGCCGCTACGCACAACTGGCCGCCGATGCTTCCGTCAACGACAATTGCGTCATTGCCGATGGTACCAGTATAAAACCATCACAACGGGGCGCTTTCATACTAGACGATGAAGGTAAAATCTACGAGAAGCGTCGCGACAATTGGACGACATTCGAAGACTTGAAGCGAGAGAACTTCCGAAGTCCAAGCGGAAAAATCATGCAGACAGTGATTGCCAATGCACACTGGAGCAGAGTAGAACGGGATATGTGCGTGCTGGAAACACCAGAAGGGTTATTCGTTGTCCCACCCAAGACTGAAGGTGCGATTGTGAAAAAATTTGCTCCTGGTGAAATTGCTTTCTTCGGCACTGAAACTCAGCATGAATTGCGTTACAAGAAAGGTGACAGCTGGGTGCCTTTTCTCAACCCGGATGCCGCGGACAACGAACTGGACATCAACTATTCCAGTCCGCACATCGGCAGCGAACACTTAGAAGATATGTACAACCAAGTCGCGGGACCGGGTCACTTTGACAAAGGTTTTGTCTTGATTGGTCCGGCACCGCAAAGCGCCGATCCAAACTTGCTGGAAGAAATGAGCAAGAGCCAGACCTTTGTCGGCAGTGAAGAACAGTTGAAGCAAATATTGATCGATCGATTCGCCAGTGAAAGAGGTGCCACAGCGCTGGCAGTAGATGCAGGCAAACTCGAGCCCGGCATGGGAGCCGGCGGTCATATTGTTTTAGGACTGTATAATCAGACAGAAGACAATTGTATGATTCTCAACAGTTGGGGGCGCAAGCATGACAAACAAATGGGATTCAAACAACTCTTCGATTGTCTTTTAAAGGAACAATTTGATGGCACTCCTGAACAATAGCAATCGCATTACTAAAGAACTCTCACTGCACGACGGTGTTCTGAAGACAAATGGTGCACTGGTAAGCATGCAGATATCTGCCGGCTGGGCTGCAAGCATGTCAGCGAAATCGATTCATCCCGGACTGCCATCCGAAACGTTTATTACGTTCAAAAAAGACCCCTCGTCAAAGACATCCTTCGGCATATTTTTTTCAGGACAAATTCTTGAGGAATTCGACGGTCAACTGCGTAAAGAAGAACTCTTCGACAGAGCGGTGAACCTGAAAGCGGGAAGCGCTGAAGCCACCAGGTTGGTCGAAACCGAAGGCGCACTGGCCAATGTCACCCATCTGCGAAATGCCTTGCTGTCAGCCGGACGGCATGCCGTACAAAGCGAGGAAAAAGATTGCCTCGCCGTAAAAACTTCTGATTTCAACGGACTTAAGGCTGCCATCTTTGAATTTCAAAATGAAAGAACAGGTACAAAGGCAGTCGAATATTGTCTAGATGTTCTAGGCAATGGAACAGTTGTCTATTCACTCTATTACAGAGCACCGATCGAAACCTTTGCAGACGAAATGGACGCAGCGATCTCCGCTTTTAGGTCCACTATCTGGCGCCAGGACTTCGATCCGATGAAAAACCTTGAACCGGTCGACTAAAGACCGGCTGCCACAATTGCGCGACGCCAAATACTGCGCACTATGTGCAGTATCACGCTGTTTGCTAGAGAAAAATTTGTGCCCGTTGGGATTCGAACCCAAGACCTTCGCCTTCGGAGGGCGACGCTCTATCCAGCTGCGCTACGGACACATGAATGCCCATTATATCCCGTCGCTTCAGGGCTGCCGGACCATTTCTTCCAGGGCGTCAAGATTGTGAATAGTGACGCGCTTGGATTCTATGTCAATCCAGTGGCTGGACCGGAATCTATTGAGGATCTGAGTCACAGTCACTCTTGACGACCCGACCAAATCGGCGATTTCTTGATGGGTAAGAGGAAACTCGACTCGAATGCCATTAGGAGTGACTTTGCCGTGCTGTTCCGCGAGTGTGACAAGCAACCGGGCGACACGGCTGGGGACCTGCCTGAAGACCAAATCTTCAATGCGCGCCTGTGCCTGTTTCAGCCTGCCGCCTATGATTTGAATCAGCCTCAACCCAAACTCCGGATTCTCGCGAATGAAGTTCTGAAAGGCTTCCCGGCTGATTTGATATATCCTCGACTCTTCTAGCGTTTCAGCATAGCTGTCATGCTCGCCGGCCTCCCAGGAGGCCTCACCAATCAGGTCTCCGGGTCCCAAAAGCGCCAGAATTACCGTTTTTCCTTCCGGTGAAAGTCTGGTCAGGCGTACCCGACCCTTCTCTATAAAATAGATGGCCTCGGAAGGTGCTCCGGGTGAAAAAACCATGTGGTGCTTTGGCAGCTCCAACTCTTCCAAAATGCCCAAGAGTCTGCCCAGCTCAACAGGGTTGAAGGACTCAAATAAGTCACTCTGCCTGATTGAGAATAGCTTCGGTGCCGCTTTCATTGCCACCTGCCTCCACAATTCAGTCCCAATACCAGATTCAGGTGTACCGAGGCTGCTTCAAATGCACCAGATAAAATATGCCGGCGAAATTGAACTCATCGGCGGCGAATTACGTCTGTAATTAACAAGCACCCTATATAAATTGTTGGGTAGCCAACCTTTTTATACCCCCGCCCCCGGCTTTGAAACAAAAAGCCTAATAGGGTGCTGGGTTGGCGCCTGCAATTTGACCGATCTGGAGTCACCGGTTACAAATTTGGCGTCGAGCACACCCAGAGCATACATATTCGATCTCAGTGACATATAAAAACGGCCGACATGCGGTCACGGAGCCACTTTTAATACGCTCCGCGTCTTTGTAGCGGCTATAATCTGAATTGGTGTGTGAATAAGGCAATCCGCATGACTATTAGGTTTTGCACCGGCCCCACGTGTGCAGAGCCCGTAGTTCCAACGTCACAATCGGCTGTGGAATGCTCGGGTACAGCAAAATCTAAAGGAGAATAGGTAATGGCAGTAGCAACAAAAGAGAAAGAGAAAGAGAAGTCCACGCCCGACAAAACCACGGAAAAAGCCATGGACAAGAAGAGCAATGCCGAACAAAACGGCAAGGACAACAAGGAAAGCAAGAATTCCGCACCGCAAGAAAGATTGAAAGCTTTGGGAATGGCTCTTGATTCGATCAAGAAAGCCTACGGCGAAGGATCAATCATGCGTCTGGGCGATTCGCGCCATCAGGCCATTGAAGTGGTGCCTACCGGCGCATTGTCCCTGGACGTTGCCCTGGGCGTAGGCGGCTTGCCTCGCGGCAGAATCATTGAAATATACGGACCGGAATCATCCGGTAAAACTACGCTCGCTCAACACGTTGCAGCCGAAGTCCAGAAGATGGGCGGCATCGCAGCTATTGTTGATGCTGAGCACGCCATGGATCCCGAATACGCCAGAGCCCTGGGCGTGAATGTGGACGAACTCCTCATTTCACAGCCGGACACTGGCGAACAAGCTCTCGAAATCACCGAGCAATTGGTGCGCTCCGGCGCTGTCGACCTGGTCATCATCGACTCGGTTGCCGCGCTTGTACCGAAGGCTGAAATCGAAGGCGAAATGGGCGACAGCTTGCCGGGCTTGCAAGCCCGTTTGATGAGCCAGGCGCTCAGAAAGTTGACGGCAATCGTCAGCAAAACAAACACCATGGTCATCTTCATCAACCAGTTGCGCCAAAAAATCGGCGTCATGTACGGCAACCCGGAAACCACGACCGGCGGCAACGCGCTCAAATTCTATGCATCCATTCGTCTTGATATCCGCAAGATCGAAACACTCAAGAAGGATGGTGTCGAATTCGGCAACCGTGTCAAAGTAAAAGTCGTCAAAAACAAAGTCGCTCCGCCTTTCCGGATCGCCGAGTTCGACATCATTTACGGACGCGGCATCAACTCCGCTGGTTGCTTGCTCGATACAGCCGCCGAACTGGAAATCGTCAAGAAATCCGGTACCTGGTTCAGCTATAAAGAAGAGCGCATCGGTCAGGGACGCGACCAGGCAAGACATTTCCTGGAAGGCAATCCGGCTATGCTCAAAGAAATCGAGCAACGCGTCAAAGCCGAACTGGCCAAGAAAGAGCCATAATCGGCAAGCGCCACAGACCGAAATAAGAATTGGCCTGCAGCATGCCAATTGAGATCAATCCAAAGGGAGCGTTAGACGCTCCCTTTGAAGTCCGGGCCGCTTGAATAGTCTCAACCCTGCCCATTTGGTATATAGAAATCATTTTGGGCACGGCAAAGAATCTATAATGACGTTGGTTGCAAACCACTAACTGTTTATTGGATGACGAAAACGGCCGAGAAGCGTCAAAAGAAAGAAACCACAACCAAGAAGCCGCATTTCAAGTTCAGCTGGCCTTCTAATTTGGGTTTGCCTTTACTTTCGGGCGCAGTGCTTGGATTGTCGGCGCCGGGAGTGACGCTGCAACTTCCGGGCAGCGATTATGCCTTTTCTTTCTCCTTTCTTGCCTGGTTGGCTCTGGCACCACTTTTGCTGTTGACGGCATCCAGCAAAACTATCTGGCAGGCGTTTTTCCGGGGCACCGTATTCGGCACCGCCTACAATATGGTCTATCAAAACTGGTACCTTGGCCTGCAACCGCTCGATTGGCTCGGCTTCAACAACTGGCAAGGCTGGCTTCTGGCTGCTCTTGCCTGGATGGTTGTTTCCGTTCATCAGGGAGTGATCATCGGCATTTTTGCGGCAGTCGCACACCTTGTTCCCACCACTGGGCAGTTTTTAACCGAGGGATCAAAAAAACGTCTAAAACTTCCGGCCTTCATTATCATGCCTCTAATCTGGGTTTTAGTCGTCAACAAACTCGGCAATGCGCATGCCGCTCTTGGCGTACCGTTTGCCATGCTCGAGTACACGCAGTACAAACAAATTTCGATGATTCAAGTCGCCAGTGTTGTCGGTGGCATCGGTCTTTCCTACCTGATGGTAATGTGCAATGCCGTTTTCGCAACAATAATCGCCAACCTTTCCAAATTGAAAGGCACCAATGCATTGCAAGCTCCTTCACGCACAGTGGCTCTGTATCAGGGATTTGCTATGGCAATAATCCTTACCGCAGTGCTGTCCTTTGGCTTTTATCAATCGTCGACTGACAAATATACTGCCGATATTCCTGTCTCGATTGTTCAGCAGAATATCAATATCGACATGCAAAAAACGAAGAAGCGCTATGTCATTGAAGAGCTGTTTCGCATTCACAAAGACTTGATGACCGGGGTCCCAAAAGGCCTGGCCGTTTGGAGCGAAAGTTCACTGCCTACCTACCTTTCAAGCGAGCGCGGATTGCAGCAGAATCTCAAGGATCTGGCCGTATCAAGCGGCACCGATATTGTGGTTGGTGCCATGGACTCGGATAAAAACGGGCACCCATATAATTCAGCCTATGGCATCACCAGTAGTGGCATTATCGTGGGAAACATTTACCACAAACGCTATCTCGTGCCTGTCGGCGAATATGCGCCGGCTTTCTTGAAGATGCTTCCTGAGTGGGCAAGACGCATGACAAACACTCCGGCAGGCGGGGGTTTCAGCTCCGGTGTAAAACCGGAGGTATTCGACCTTGCATCGGCTCGTGTCGGTCCTTTGATCTGCTTCGAGACCATCTCTCCGGAAGAAGCTGCATCTACTGTCCGCGCAGGCGCACAGGTGCTCGTAAATATAAGCGACCTGGCCTGGTTCCACGATTCCTTAATCGGCGAGCAGATGATTGCCACCTCTGTCATACGTGCGGTTGAAAATCGACGGTATTTTGTTTTTGCCGCCAACACAGGGCCTTCCGCCATAATCGATCCGCTTGGCAGAGTGAAAGAACGCTCCGACATTGGCAAGGCACAAATCTTAACCGGAAAAATCGGCAAAGTAGTCGATATGAGCCCCTTCACTTCGTGGTATAGATTGTAGTTACCGCCCGGAGATTTCAGTGACAACTGCAAAAAGCGACGTCCCTGCCGCTTTGCTAAGCACCATCGTCTGCTGTTGTTTGCTCACGCTTACAGCAGTCAACTGCCCCGCATCAGTTGCAAAAAATAAAGGGCCTGTTGCCGAAACAGAAACACAAAAGACAAACCGGCAAGAAAAGGAATCTGCAGGCAGCCATACGCCTGAGCAACAGACGACAAAAATAGAATTAGCTGAAACGCAAATGCCGGTATATGAGCCGGGTAAAAAATTGCCGAAGGGGATGGCGGAATCATCCGTAAGCATCGTCATCGCATCCGAGCCGGCCAATGTGTGGAAGGCTTTAGTAAGTTTCGAAGTTTATCCTCAGATCTTCAAACGCATCAAGACATCTGAGATAACGCGCCGCGATGGCGATTTTGTTTTTTTAGAGACCTATCTCAAACCGCAGATGTTCATCAAGAATCAGGTGCAGCACACAATCAGCAACATTGCAGCCAGTCCCAACCGTCTCAACTGGAAGCAACTGGACGGCAATTTCAAACACGTGGATGGTTCATGGGATCTGGCATCCGTCAACGGCGGCAAAACCAATTTGACTTATACGCTGCACGTGGACGCCGGGCCGCTAGTGCCACCGTCAATGGTATCGTTTTTTCTCAAATTCGTGCAGAAAGAAGTGGTTGGTCAACTTAAACAGTACGTCGAAAAAGAAGAAAAAAGAAGGGAGCCGCATGGCGTCTCCCGTACAAAAACTAATTCGAATTGATTTGATTACTGATTGTGTCGAATGGGACTGGCCGTCTAACGCACCAGCTTGCCGATCTTAGTAGCACCGCGCAAGGCGATATGCACTACCGTTTTTCCTCCGCTCTCATCAACTTTGCTAAGCGTGCCCATCGCTACTTCGCCCCATTTTTGCGAAGCCGGTGTCATACCTTCGCCCTGCTGCATGATTTTGACGTAGTCGTCGGCACCATTCTTTTTATCGAACTTGCCGTTAATAGCGATAAGTACGTCTGTTACACCGTCAGTGCAACGGGGCTTACCTTCAATCGTTCCTTCGGCGAAAATCGTCCAAATCTGATTGGTAGTATTTGTCCCCTGGCCCCACTCGAGCAACTGTACCGGTTTGCCGAGTCTAATCATCTAAAAGTCCTCACGCGCTGCCTACTTGAGATTCCGTTTTGTGATAGCAAATCTGCGAAGATTCAACGTTAGCATATTCGGCGCAGCCCTGCCTTATCCATTGTTTGGGTTGTTTCGTCAAAGACTAAAGTTTTTGAATAATTCGCGGCAGGGACTCTTCAAGAGTTCGCTCTGAAAGGGGGGCCGGCAGCTCCAGCTCGTCCTCCGAACACCTGGAATCCACCGTCATCAAGCCTATCAAATCGGTGTGCACGTTCTTGAGAATCTTGCCGAAAACCTTGGCAGACTTGTCGGCACTGTCGGTCGGCACATGCATCGTCGGCGTACGGATTTTCATGTAATGCCTAATCAAATCGATGAATTCAATCATCGTGTAAGTTACCGGCCCGCCAACCTCATAGAGCTTGCTTACCGAGCCCCGGTTGTAAAGACTCTGCACGATCTGATTGGCCACATCATCTACCGCCACAGGCTCAATCTCGTTCAAGCCGGCACCAGGAA
>Ga0265313_10004456_pt1 | contig 10744 bp, 9 predicted proteins | sample 4123metaG_FD_203122 | JGI IMG/M metagenome (GOLD analysis project Ga0265313, IMG submission 203122) | Rhizosphere microbial communities from Carex aquatilis grown in University of Washington, Seatle, WA, United States - 4-1-23 metaG | ecosystem: Host-associated > Plants > Roots > Rhizosphere >...
ACCGCGGGAAAACAGAGCTGGCAGTACGGCCGCTTCGAGATGTGCGCGAAGATCCCCATCAGCGCCGGCATGTGGCCGGCGTGGTGGACCCTGGGCGTCGCCGGCGAATGGCCGTCGAACGGCGAGATCGACATCATGGAGTTCTACAATAGCAAGATCCTGGCGAACATCGCCTGCGGTACGGCCACACGTTACACGGCCAAGTGGGACTCGCTCACCAGGGCGGTCGACGCGACCTGGGCGGCACGCTTTCACGTGTGGCGCATGGACTGGACGGGGACGCAGATCGATCTGTACGTCGACGACACGCTGATGAACACGGCGAAGCTCAGCGACATGTTGAACGCCGACGGAAGCAGCCCGTTCATGCAGAAGGTCTACATGATCGTCAATCTCGCGATCGGCGGCGTCAACGGCGGCGATCCAACCGCCACGGCGTTCCCGCAGACCTACCAGATCGACAACCTCCGGGTGTTTCAGTAATCGCGTTGGTGCGGGCGAGCTTTGCTCGCACGCACCGAAGCGCGGGGGATTCAAAGGACCCTGTCAGGGTCCTTTACTTGGTAATCGCGTTGGTGCGGGCGAGCTATGCTCGCACGCACCGAAGCGCGGGGGATTTAAAGGACCCTGTCAGGGTCCTTTACTTGATACTCGCGTTGGTGCGGGCGAGCTTTGCTCGCACGCGGTTCACATCGCGGCAACTGACTTGATGACCGGCGCGGCAGGGGCCGACCCGTAGTTGGCGCAGTAACCAAAGCTCCGCGTGCCGCCTGGAGGAATCTGGGCCAGGCCACCGCTGCCATTGGCGGTGTGCCTGCTGCCCGCCGTCGTGGAGCTCGAGAACCAGTGCCGGGACTCCGCCGCCGAGCCGGTGTCGTAGACGACGCTCCAAGACGGGATCGTCTTGGACCCGTTGTTCTTGACGTTCACGTTGGCACAGTAGCCGCGGGACGTTTCGTTGTACTTGCTGATCGTCGCCGACAGGGCCGCCGCGGTGCCGGTGCCGGCAGCGGTTATGGTGCCGCCGGTGGCCGCCTGCCGATACGTCGTGACCGTGTAGTTCCAGCCGTTGCAAGCCTTGAAACCCGAGTCGGGGTTGGGCGTGTCCGAGGGCGTGCAGGCGTCGGAGCAGTACCCCCCCGTACCGTTCTTGCCAAAGGGATTCACGTAAGGAGCGCCGACTTGATTCGCGCCGATCCGCCCAGGCACCACGTCCACGTCATACGATTTGCCATTGCAGTAGAACGCCTGAATCTTCGAGGGGTCGCCGCCGTGCGCCCCGGGGGCGAAGATGTTCCCGAAGAACGTGCCCTCTTGGTTGGGGTAGTCCGCGCTCAGCGACCACCCCACGCTCGGCTTCTGGGCGACCAGCCACAGAGGGACGTGCGAGCCCGCCGTGTTGATGTGCGCGATCATGCAAGCCGACACGTATTCCTGGCACTGCTGATTGCACGGTCCCGTCTGCCACTCGGGCGCGAAACCCAGCGCGCCCTGAAAGGTGTAGCTCGTGCCGTTCTGGTCCTGCTTGACCAGCGACGTGCCGGCGGGAAGGGCGCACCGCACCAGGTATGCCGTGGTCGTCCTCCCATCCGCGGTGGTCATGAGGCCGTTGATGGAGCTGAGGCCGTTGATGGAGCTGAGCCCATTGATGGAGCTGAGCCCGTTGATCGAGCTGAGGCCGTTGATGGAGCTGAGCCCGTTGATCGAGCTGAGGCCATTTGTCGAGTCGATGGCCGCCTGGTCGGAGCTGACGCCGCTTTCAGGCGGTTCGCTGCATCCTTCCAGCAAGCCGCCGCAGGACAGGGCCATGGTCAGCACGAGGTTCTTCTTCATCAGTCACATGGTTTGCAAATGGCATGCGAGCTTACGAATTTGACATGCACCATAGGTTCCGCCGTCTTCCTCGCGGTGTCGGGGGTGATGTTGTTGCCCCGGCGCCGCCCGGTGTTGCGTCGCGCGCAACACGATGGCGACGGGGAGGGTCAGCGGGCGAGCACCTCGAGGCGCACGGGGACGATCCCGGCGCGCATCATGTCGAGGCGGCGCGCGGCCGCCTCGGACAGGTCGATGATCTTCCTGCCGCCGCTGCAACGATCGTTGACGCGCACCACGACGGGCGGTGCGCCCCGGTCCAGGCGCGTGACACGGACGCGCGCGCCGAAGGGCAGGGCGGGGTGCGCCGCCGTGAGCAGCGCCGGATCGTAGGGCTCACCGCTGGCGGTTCGGTGTCCCGCCAGGCGCCGCGCGTAGTACGTGGCATTACCCTCCTCCACCGCGCCGGGCCGCCCGCCGCGGATCTCGGCCGATGGGCCGGCACAACCCGCGACCACGGCGACGGCGATCGCGACGATCCCGGGCAGCGCGGCGAACGCGCCGGCGCGCGACCGACCCGTTCGGCCTTGGGCGGCGCCATCACCTCGGACCGTCGTCGCCCCCGTCTCCGCTCGCCGGCGGCTCCGACGGCACCGGCCCATCGCCGAGCAGCTCCTCGCCGTCGCCTGGGCTTCGCGCTGCGTCGCCGTCCCGGTCGCCGCCGCGGGTCGCGATGACGCCGATGCCGTATTTTTCCAGCTTGTAGTAGAGCGCGCTCGTCTTCACGCCCAGCAAGCGCGCGCACTCGGTCTTGACGCCTTCGGCCTTGTCGTAGGCACGCTGGATCAGCTGTCGCTCCAGGTCCTCGAGGATCTCCGTGAGCGACATGTTGCCCTGGGGCAACGCCAGCGCGTGCTCGGCGGACGCCGTCTTCAGGAAGGCCGGCAGCGCCCGCACGTCGATGCGGTCGCCCTCGGCGAACACCAGGCTCTGCTCGACGGCGTTCTCCAGCTCGCGCACGTTGCCAGGCCACGAATACGCCGTCAGGCGGGCCAGCGCCGCGTCGCTGATGCCAAGCACGGCGGGGTTCGTGCGCGGGCCCAGCTTCGCGATGAAGTGGGTGACCAGGCGCCCGATGTCGTCGGGGCGCTCGCGCAGCGGAGGAACCTCGACCGGCACCACGTGCAGGCGGTAGAAGAGATCCTCGCGGAACCGACCCGCCGCGACGTCGGCCTTCATGTCGCGGTGGGTGGCCGACACGACGCGCACGTCCACGGTCACGGAGTCCTCGCCGCCGACGCGCTCGAATTGCCGCTCTTGCAGCACGCGCAGCAGCTTGACCTGCACGTTGGGCGACACGTCCCCGATCTCGTCGAGGAACAGCGTGCCCTTGTCCGCCAGCTCGAAGCGTCCGAGCTTGCGCTTGATGGCGCCGGTGAACGCTCCCTTCTCGTGCCCGAACAGCTCGGACTCGAGCAGCGTCTCGGCCAGCGCGCCACAGTTGACCTTGACGAACGGTCCGGCCGCGCGCTTCGACCGCTCGTGAATGGCGCGTGCCACCAGCTCCTTGCCGGTGCCAGACTCGCCATGGATGTAGACCGACGCGTCCGTCGGCGCCACCCGTTCGATGGTCTGGAACACCGCCCGCATCGCCGGCGTCTCGCCCACGATCTCGCCGAAGCTGTAACGCGCGGCCGCGTCGGCGCGCAGGGCCGCGGCGTCCGCCTCCGCGCGCTCGCGGGCCAGCCGCTCGCGCCGCAGCTCGAGGCCACGCTCGAGCTTCAACCGCACCACCTCGGGCGCGAACGGCTTCTGCAGAAAATCGAAGGCGCCGAGCCGCATGGCCTGCACCGCCGTCTCCACCGTTCCGAACGCCGTCACGATCATCGCGGGGCAATCGGGATCGATCTCCTGCACGGCCTTCAGCACCTCCAGGCCGCCCGTGCCCTCCATCTTCAGATCCGTGATGACGAAGTCGGCCCCGCGGCGCCGCATGTGGGCGATGCCCTCGGCGCCGCTGGCCGCGACGATGGCCTCGTGGCCCATGCGCCGCACCGTCGCGGCCAGGCCCTCGCGCATCGTCTCGTTGTCGTCGATGATCAGGATGCGGGCCATCGCGGGTGCCGGCGGCCAGCATAACCGAATTCTGCTAGTCTCGCGGCCCGCGATGAGCGAAGAGGACCGAGTTCGCGCGCCGGCGGCGGCACCGGCGCCGGCCGAAACGGCAGCGGAGGTGGACGTCGTCAGCTACGTGCGACCTGGCATCCGCGCGCTGGCCGGATACACCCCTGGCGAACAGCAGGTGGGGTTCATCAAGCTCAACACCAACGAGAGCGCGATCGGGCCGTCGCCGAGGGTGCGCGCCGTGCTTGCCGGGATCGCCGACGAATCGCTGCGCCTGTATCCGGACCCCGTCAGCAAGCGGCTCAGGGAGGTCGCGGCCGGCCGCTTCGGTGTCGGCGTCGACAACATCCTGGCGGGCAACGGGTCCGATGATTGCCTGACGATCCTGTGCCGCACGTTCCTGGACGCGGGCGATCGGGTGGCGTTCGCCTGGCCATCGTACGGCCTGTACGAGACGCTGGCCGGCATCCAGGGCGCGGTCGCCACGCGCATCCCCTACGAGCGCGCGCCCGACCGCTGGCGGCTGCCCGACGCGCTCGGCGCCACGGGCGCGCGGCTGACGATGGTGGCGAACCCCGACAACCCCTCCTCAACGCTGGCGCCGGTGGACAGTCTGCGCCGCCTCGCCGAGCGGGTGAAAGGCGTCCTGGTAGTGGACGAGGCGTACATCGATTTCGCGCTCGGCGTGAACCCCGGCGCCAGCATGTTGCCGCACCTTGGCGCGCACCCGAACGTAGTCGTGTTGCGCACGTTCTCGAAGAGCTACAGCCTGGCGGGCGCTCGCCTGGGGCTGCTGTTCGCGGCCGCGCCGCTCATCGCGCAGATGACGAAGGTGAAGGATAGCTACAACGTCAACGCGATCACGCAGGCGCTCGGCGTCGCGGCCCTCGAGGATCGCGCGCACCACGCCGATCTCGTCCGGCGCACCCTCGACCAGAAGGCCCGCGTCGAGCGCGCGCTGGCGGGGTTCGGGTGGAGGTGGCCGGCGGCGTTCGGCAACTTCGTGCTGTGCGAGATCGGACCGCGCGCGCCCGAAGTCCGCGATGGCCTTCGTGCGCGCAAGATCCTGGTACGCCACTGGAACACGCCCGAGCTGAGAGACTTCGTCCGCATCACGATCGGCAGCCCGGAACAGAACGACGCCCTGCTGGCCGCGCTCGCCGAGATCGTCAGCGGGGGCGTCTGACTGACCACGTGAGGCCCGGCCGGCCCCGGTCAGCCGATCACGCGCACTTCACGGTGAACATGTGGACGTGATTGTTCCCCGCGCTGGTCGAGTTGGTCATGAGGCCCGTCAGCATCATGCCGCTCTTGAGCGCCGTGATGTTCGCGGCCGTCAGCGGAAACCCGTGCGTGTGACTCGGCGTACCGGCCGCGCCCGTGGTGTACATCATCACGCCGCCGTTGATGTTGGCTGCCGTGATGGTCAACGTGTGGGTGTGCCCGCTCGCGGCCTGCGTCGCGTTCACGGGGTCCGCGCACATCATCCCGGTCGCGCCGCCTCCCGCGCCGCCCCCGTTCTGGCCCGCGGTCCCACCTCCGTTCCCTCCGCCCGGCCCATGGCCGGCGGCGCCGCTGCCAGATGAGCCGCCGCCTCCTCCTCCGCCTTGAGCCGAGCCGCCCGTCGCCGAGCCACCCGAGCCTGAACCGCCCGTGCCGGCCCCGCCGGTACCCGCGCCGCCCGAGCCCGAGCCGCCGTCACCCGAGCCACCTGTCGCGGCGCCGCCAGTGCCCGCGCCGCCCGTCCCCTGGCCGCCTGTTCCTGTGGCGCCGCCCGAGCTCGCGCCCCCCGAACCGTTGCCACCCGTCCCGCTGCCGCCGGACGCCGAGCCGCCCGTGCCGCTGCCTCCTGAACCGTTGCCGTTCTTTCCCCCGCTGCCGCCGCTGGCGCCGTTGCTGCCGCAATCCCCGAGGCTGGTCAGTCCCACACCGGCCCCGGCGAGCACCAGCGCCGATCGCAAGAACTCCTGTCGGTCCATTTTTCCCTTGAGCATGTATCAACCTCCCATGTTCGAGCTCGACAAGATCCGGTCCAGCATCGGCTACCCTCCGCCCCCGGCGTCCGGCCACAAGTGGGTCAGTATCGCCCAGATTGGGGCCTCGGCCACCTCGATGAAAGGGGGCTGCTAGACTGGCGTGCGAGCCAAGGAGGCGACGTGAAGGCTTCAGACGTGACCGGTGCGAACGCGATCCTGGCGGCGATTCCTCTGGGATTTCCGTGGAAGACCCCCGACCCGTTTCTGTTCTGCGTGCATCACGACGACAAGTACCCCGCCGGCAACGAGCACCTGGGCCCGGCGGCGGCGCTGGACGGCCGGAACATCGGTCAAGACTTCGAGGGCAAGGACGGCTGGCGCATGTATCACGGTGAGCTGGTCCCCGGGTTTCCGCAGCATCCCCATCGTGGCTTCGAGACCGTGACCGTGGTGCGCCGGGGCCTCCTCGATCACTCGGACTCGATGGGCGCCGGCGCCCGCTACGGCGGCGGCGACGTCCAGTGGTTGACGGCGGGGAAGGGGATCCTGCACGCCGAGATGTTCCCGTTGCTGAACCGCTCGCAGCCCAACCCGGTGGAGTTGTTTCAAATCTGGTTGAACCTTCCGGCGGCCGACAAGATGGTCGAGGCGCACTTCTCGATGCTCTGGAACCACATGATTCCGCGACACACGGCGCGCGACGCCGGGGGGAGGCCGACGGAGGTCACCGTGGTGGCGGGGCAGCTCGCCGCGATGGATGCCGCGGTCCCCGCGCCGCCGCCTCGTTCGTGGGCCGCGCGCGCCGACACGAACGTGGCGATCTGGACCATCAAGATGGCGGCGGGCGCGACGTGGACGCTGCCACCGGCGGCCCCCGGCACCAACCGGACGCTGTATTTTTTCCGGGGCGCGGGGGCTCCGCGCCGGGGGCCAGGTGATCGCTCCCTCGCGCGGGCTCGAACTGCGTGGCGAGTCCGCGTTGTCGCTCGAAGCGGGTCCCGACGAGGTCGAGCTGCTGCTGTTGCAGGGACGGCCGATCGGCGAGCCCGTCGTTCAGTATGGTCCCTTCGTCATGAACACCGACGCCGAGATCCGCCAGGCGTTCGCCGATTTTCAGCGGACACGCTTCGGGGGCTGGCCGTGGGACAGCGACGAGCCCGTTCACCCGAGGGACAAAGGTCGCTTCGCCCGCCACACCGATGGCCGCTTCGAGGAGCCGGCCTGAGGCTTCCCCGGCCGGCGGCGGCGGCGCCGACGAGAGCGCTACTCCACCGTCACGACGTCGCCCATTTCCGCCTCGTCGGCAGGGCCGGCGGCGATCGGCAGGTGGATGTTCGCCCGGTTGACGCCGGGCCGCAGCCATAGCGTGCTGCTCGCCTCGACCCCGTCGAGCTCCACGGTCAAGGTGACGCCCTGGTTCGCGGGTAGGCCTCCGACCAAGTGCCCGAAGCCGACACCCCAGGCGTCGCCGTCCGGCGCGGTTTCGACACGAAACGAGGCGGGAAGCCGGCGATGACCGGCGCTGTCGACGACCCAAACATCCAGCGCGGCGACGTTGGTGTCGCACGGTTCATCCGCGCACACGGGGACGAGCGGCTGATCGTAGCCGAAACGAATCGGCTGACCTGTAGCCGCCAGGGCGGATTTGCCCATGACGAACAGGTCCCAGCTGCTGCCCGGGGCGACAGCGGTGACGACGCTCCGACAGTTCGAGACAGAGAGGACTCTCTTCTGCGGATGGTCGGCGGGCTTCTGTTGCACGAGGATCGCCCTCCCAACGGGACATCGCCCGGACTTCGAAGGCGCGAAGATCAGCAGCGCGTCGCGTGGTCGGTCGAGCCGAAGCTCGAGGCCGGCGACTGGCGCTCGCACGATCGTCTCGGTCGACCGACCGTCTTCCGCGAGCGAGGTGAGACGAAAAGTCCCCGCGCGCAGGCCGTCGAAGCGAAAGCCGTCCGATGCCGAGACCGAGGCGGTCTCCACGTCGGCGCCGTCCAGGCGCTGGAGCGAGGCCGACGTCGCGAGGGCGATGCCGTCCTCGTCGATCACCCGCCCGGTGATCGCGACAGAGAGCGAGAGCGCGAGCTCGATGTCCGTCGGAGTGTCGCCGGCGACGGCGACCGCTCCGTCGAGGCCGGCGACAAGGAGGTCGTCGTTGCTCGCGACCTCGACCGTGTAGCGCCCGGGGGCGACCTGGATCTCGAAGGCCCCGTCCGCCGAGAGCGTCACCATCGGCGGGGTTGCGGTCGGGGTTGGTGCGGTCGCGGTCGCGATCGTAGCGTCGAGAGGCTCGACGCGGAGATCGAAGAACGTCTGGAAGGATCCCTCGGGGGGCAGCGGCACGTCATCGACCGCCGCTCCCTGGCTCGGCTCGGGTCCGGAGTCGGTGGTGATGTCCATGGCGGGGACGTCCGAGTCGACGCGGGATTGTTCGGAATCCGCGGTGGCGAGCTCCGCACGCTGGGCCGCCCGGCGCGCCCGCCACGCCGCTCGGATCGCGGGCGAAAGCGCCAGCCGCCCACGCCAACAAGCCCACCCGCGACGAGGTGTGCAAGCGGGTGCCGCGATGGATGGCAAGCTGCGCCGGCGCGTGATCGACGGCGACGGCGGCGCCCGCTCCTCGTCTCGCGGCGGCTCCTCGTTCACCGCGACCGCGGCCCTGCGCGCGCGCCGCTTGCCGAGCACGACCGAACCCCCGAGGACCAACAGGCCGACCAGCATCACCAGCAACGTTCCGAACAAGACGGGCCTCACGATCGCAGGGACACCCCGACCTCGGACAAGTTCCCGGGTCCCTGCTGAACCCAACTTGCCCCATTCGGGCCCGCCATCGCCCTTGACCTGGCGGTTCGCCTTCTCTATGGTACCGCCGCTCCGAGCGGTCGTGGCGGAATGGTAGACGCGCCAGATTCAGGTTCTGGTACCCGCAAGGGTGTGGAAGTTCAAGTCTTCTCGACCGCACTAATTTCAGGTACTTACGAGGTTTTTGGCAATCTGCGAAGACCCGTTTGCCTTCTTGTGAACCACCGTGAACTTTTCAAGCACCCGTTCCTGAACGGCGCTCTCGATGGCTTCGGTGCGCGCGTAGTGTCGCGCCGTCGTGGCGAACGACTCGTGTCCGAGCGCTGCCGCGACGAGGTGGCTGGTTGCCCCGGCGCTCACCGCCAGGGTGGCGTGAGTCCCGCGCAGCCCGTGTGAGGGGACGCGCGGAACGCCGGCCGCCTTGCAGATGCGATGAACGGCTCTGAGCACCCAGTGTCGGTGCACATTTCGCCCGAAGAGGCGATCCGCGGGCCGCTTGTCGCGCGCGAGACGCTGCAAGTGCTCTTGCAGCTGCGGAGGGACTTCGAGGCGACGAACGCCCGCCTGGGTCTTCGCGTCCGTGATCCAGAGCAGCCGGCCCTCGTCGTCGAGGTTTCTGACTGTCCGCTCGATGATCTCGGAGGCGCGCATGCCCATGAGGAGCGCCATCGTCGCCGCGATCGCGCCGTCGTCGTGCGCAGCGAGCTCCAAGGCCTTCGCCAGAAACTTCCTGGCTTCGTCCGTGGTGAGCTGAGGCTTCCCCCGGCGCCGTCGACCAAGGCCCTGCACGTGCTCGAGGGCGTTGATCTTCGCCCACCCCTTCGAGCTGCACCAACGGAGGAACGTCTTCGCCTCGGCGAGGATGTTCCTCCGTGAGTCCACAGCTCCCGTGAGCGCGTCGTACAGCTTCTCCGCGGCCGCGGGCGTGAGCGCGTTGACCGCAATCTTCGTCGCTCCTTCGAAGAGGCGGCGAAGTCGCTGCATGGTCGTCTCGACGGTTCTGGCCTTGTTGCCCTCGCCCTTGTGTCCCACGTCGGCCAACCAGCGCTCGTAGAGGTCGAGCGCCCCTCCGACGCTGATGCCTCCCTCGTGTCGCTGTTGCCGCTTTAGCGATTGAGCGGCGCGGTCAGCTTCTTCGCGCGTCTCGAAGACGCGGTTGGTCGCCTTTCGTGTCGCTCGATCGACGATCTTGATCAGCCACTTTTCGTGATGTGGATAGGGTCCATGTACTCGATGCATCGGCTTTCCTTTCGGCGATGCACCGTCTGGCTCGTCAACTATTCGGGTGTCAGAGAGCCCGGGAAAGCGAAGATCTTCGGCCTCGCGATCGGAGCTGTCAACGCCGGCGCGCGCGAGCTGCGCGAGCAGATCGCGGACTGCCGGATCCGCCGACACAAGCGCGGTCAGGGCGGCGAGCGCTTCGCGGGCCGGAGGTGCCGGCGCGCGATCGGAGTGGGACGCACGGTACTCGGGTGCCACGAAGAGGTTGTCGAAATGGCCACGGCTCGCGTTGTCGTCGCCCGTCGGGGTCGGTGGGGGCGCTGCGCCGCGAGTAGGCGCACCATGAAGGCGTCTGGGCTCATGAAGAGGCGCGCACGGCATTCAAGGACCGCTCGTATTCAAAGCCCCTTTCCAAGACCGTCCGGCTGAATGAGCAGCCGCCCGGCGGTGTCGCGCCTGATCGTGACGACACGCCCAACCAGCGGGCGCGCATCCGCCGGCATCGGTATGACAGCAACGTGTCGGCGGGATTGGTCGAGCACGCAGACGAGCGGCGCCCCGGCGGCGCTCTGACCACACGCGAGCAACGTACCCCGCATCCCGGGCAACGGCGCCGGCAGCGGGGTTAGGCCATGCTCGGCGCCGAGCTTCCGGGCGATATCGAACCGTTCCAGGCGCTCGAGCGCACGCGCGCGCTCGTCGGGCGGCGCGAGCGGAACCCCCAGGCCAGTCAGGAACCGCGCTCGGGCGTCGATGGCGGCGCCGAGCTCGACGCCCAACCCGAAGGGTGCGCGCGGCGTGGCAGGATC
>Ga0265313_10004457_pt1 | contig 10742 bp, 13 predicted proteins | sample 4123metaG_FD_203122 | JGI IMG/M metagenome (GOLD analysis project Ga0265313, IMG submission 203122) | Rhizosphere microbial communities from Carex aquatilis grown in University of Washington, Seatle, WA, United States - 4-1-23 metaG | ecosystem: Host-associated > Plants > Roots > Rhizosphere >...
CGGGCGCGGGGGATCCGGTCGAGCACCTCTGGAACGCGGCGCACGAGTTCTTGGCGGCAGCACGCGCCGTGATCGACGCGGCCGACGCGGTCGTCGTCGAGCAGCAGCGCCGCGTGGCCGCGCCGCGTCCGCCGCGCCTGCGGCGCATCGATGTCGACTAGCGAGACGGAGTCCGCGACGCCGCCGGCCGGGTCGACGGTCGGGCTCGACATCGGCGGAACGAAGGTGCTCGGCGTGCTGCTCGGCCCCGACGGCCAGGTGCTGCGCGAGCAGCGACGCCTGTCTCCGCACGCGGGAGTCGACGCGCTCGTGGCCACTGCGGCGCTGATCGTCGAGGAGCTCTCGGAGCCCGGGATACCGGTGGGGGTCGGGGCCGCCGGGCTCGTCGATCACGACGGCCACGTGCTCTACTCGCCGAACCTGCCGACGGTGCGCGACGCGCCGCTCCGCGACGCGCTGCACGCGGCGACCGACCATCCCCTCGTGGTCGACAACGACGCCAACGTCGCGGCGCGCGGTGAGGTCGCCTACGGCGCGGCGAAGGGCGTGCAGCACGCCTTGTTGGCGACGCTGGGCACCGGTATCGGCGGCGCGTTGCTGCTCAACGGTGAGCTCTACCGCGGCGCGCACGGATTCGGCGCCGAGATCGGTCACATCACGGTCGAGCGCGATGGTCCGTTGTGTGCGTGCGGCGAGCGGGGACACTGGGAGGCGATCGCGTCCGGCACCGCGCTCGGCCGCATGGCCCGCGAGCTCGTGGAGGGTGGCGGGGGCGCGCACATCCGCGCCGCGGCGGGCGGTGTGCTCGCGTCGATCACCGGTGTGCACGTGGAAGAAGCGGCGCGTGCGGGCGACGCCGAGGCGCGGGAGTTGTTGGTGCGGTACGCCGACAACGTGTCGCTCGGGCTCGCGGCGTTGGCCAACGTGCTCGACCCGGAGCTCATCGTCATCGCCGGCGGCCTCGTGGAGCTCGGCCCGCTGTTGTTCGGTCCGCTGGTCGAGTCGTTCATGCGTCACGTCGAAGGCGCGGCGTACCGTCCGAAGATTCCTCTCGTTCCTGCCCAGCTGGGCGAGCGGGCCGGCGCGGTCGGCGCCGCGGTGTTGGCCCGCCAGTTGCTCGCGTGAGCGTTCGCGTCGGCCTGACGTTGCCGTCGTTCGTCGACGATCCGGAGACTCCGATCAGGGTGGCTCGCGCCGCCGAGGCGGCCGGTCTCGACGCGGTGTTCGTGTTCGATCACCTCTGGCGCGGCGATCCGCCCGATCGCAGGCCCGCGCTCGAGTGTTTCGCCCTGCTCGGCGCGGTCGCCGCGGAGACAACTCGCATGCAGGTCGGCACGCTGGTCGCGCGGGCGACGCTGCGGCCGGCGGCCACGCTCGCGAACTCGTTCCTGACCGCGCAAAGGGTCAGCGGGGGTCGGCTCATCGCCGGCATCGGCTCCGGCGATTCGCACAGCCGGGCCGAGAACGAGGCGTTCGGCTTGGAGTTCGGCTCGATGGAGGATCGGATCCTCGCCCTGCACGACGCGGTGCGCGCCGCGGGTGAAGGCGACTACCCGGTCTGGGTCGGCGGCCACGCCGCGCAGGTGCGCGAAGTCGTGTCGGTGGCCGACGGTTGGAACGGATGGGGCGGATCGGTCGAGCGTTTCTCGGCCGACGCCGCCCTCGTGCGCGAAGTCGCGCCCGACGCCACGATCACGTGGGGCGGTCTCGTGCTGACCGGCGAGAGCGAGGCGCGCGCGGCGGAGAAGGCCGCGGCCCGGTCGGTCGCGGCCGACGTGCTCGTCGGCGGGCCGTCACGGATGGCCGAGCAACTCGGCGCATTCGTCGAGCGCGGCGCGGAGTGGGTGATCCTCGGTCCGATCGACTCGTCGAACCCGGGCAATGCCGACGCGTTGGGTGAGGCCCGCCGGCTGCTCAACGGTTGACGCGACGCGGCGCGTGAGAGGGCTGAGATTGTGCCTGCGCGCTCAGTGCATTTGCAACGATCGCGGGACCGGACAAATCGGCCCGACTGTTGCATTTGCAACGATCGCGAAACGTCGATTTCGGGTCCATCGGTGCGCGGTCTTTGCCAGAGTTGATGCTGTGTCCGAGCGATTGCTCCTCCTCGACGCCGTCGGACTGTGGGCGCCGGGCGGCATCCACCACGTCGGGAGCACGTCAGTGCCTGGACTCGCGGCGAAGCCCGTCATCGACATGCTCGTGGGCGTGCGCGATCTCGACGACTCGAGGACCTGCTTGCACACGCTTGAGAACGGCGTAGTCGGCTGCGACCGCGGGGTGCCCTCGGCGGAGCGGTTCGAGCACGACCGCGCGGCCTACACGGCGGCCAAGACCGATTTCGTGGAGCAAGCCCTGCGCGACGCACTATGACTCGGTGAGCTCCGATCCCGCGAAATACTCGTGCCCCGAACGCGAGCGCCGGTTCCTGCTCGCCGAGTTGCCGGCGGCCGCGACCGACCCGCGCGAGATCGTCGACCGCTATCTCGTCGGAACCCGCATGCGCCTCCGTTCCGTGAGCTCGCCGACGGAAGCGACGGTGCACAAGCTCGGGCACAAGGTGCGGCCCGATCCGACCGATCCCGGCCTCGTGATGCACACGAGCTTCTATCTTTCGGACCACGAGTACGAAGTGCTCGCCGCGCTGCCGGGTCACGAGTTGCGTAAGACCCGGCGCCGGGTCGTGGCCGGCAGCGGGACGCCGATGAGCGTCGACGAGTTCCATGGCGCGCTCGAGCGGCTCGTGACGGCCGAGGTCGATCTCGCGACTTCGGACGTGCCCGAGGGAGCGTTCCGGCCGCCCGACTACTGCCTCGCCGAGGTGACCGCCGACGAGCGATTCACCGGCGGGCAGCTGGCCGTCACGGATCGCGCGACGTTGCTCGGGCTCCTCGAGGTCGTGCGAAGACCGCCGCCGGAGCGTCGCGATTGACAACGAGCCGCGGTCGGCGCTCCCTGGGGCAGACTGTCGGGATGCCGCTCGAACGTGACGAACGACCCTGGGGAAGTTACGAGGTGCTGGTCGACGATCTCGATCACAAGGTCAAACAGATCGTCGTCAGTCCGGGGAAGCGCCTGAGCTACCAGCTCCATGCCCGCCGGGCCGAGCACTGGTTCATCGTGCGAGGTGCCGGCATCGTCACGCTCGACGAGTCGACGGTCGACGTCGTGCCCGGCACCGCGATCGACATCGCGATCGGCGTGTCGCACCGGATCGAGAACACGGGCATCGACGACCTCGTGCTCATCGAGGTGCAGCACGGCGAGTACTTCGGTGAGGACGACATCGTGCGCCTCGAGGACGACTTCGGCCGGGTTCACTGAGCCGGTCCGGCTCTTCCGAGCGGCGCCCCACTTCGGCTGCCCGCCCGGCATCCGGCGAATGTCGTCCCGGCCGGTAGCCTGGTGTCGCGAAAGCGCGATGGGGTGCGTGGATCGCCGGGGAAACGGGGAGGGGCACGATGCGCGCAACGCGAGGATTCGTGCTGATGATGGTGTTCGCGCTCGCGTTCGGAACGATGAGCCCCGCCGGCGCCGCGGGTCGCGCCCAGAAGTGCTCGGGGCCGCCGCCGACCACGCAGTCGGGCCGCGCCGCGCTGTCGCCCGGGCTGAGCGGCGCGAAGCTCGCCCAGCAGGTCGTGATCACCGTGAGCCTGTTCTCGTGCTCGCCGGCGCGGACGACCCGTGGTTCGGGATCGCTGAAGACCACGATCAAGATCAAGGCGCCGCAAACCTGTGAGCTCCTGCAGAATCCCCACATATTGCACGGCACCGCGGTCATCACGTGGAAGGACGAATTCACGTCGACCGTCCCGATGACGTTCTCGCTGACCGGCGCATCGCAGTTCGTGAACGTGACCGGGACCGTGAGCAAGGGACTGTTCAAGAACCACCCCGTCAGCGGACAGCTGCACTACGCCGACGTCGTCTCGCCGCACGGCGTGTCTTCGAACGGTCCGGGTATCGCGCAGGCGTGCAAGAACAAGACCAAGCCCAACCGTTACGGGCGCATCTCGATCGTCTCGCTCACCTTCGTCACCACGAAGTCGTTCGTCGTGCGCTGATCGGGGCACCGACCGCGCCCGCGACGCGTTCAAGCGGTGACGACGAAGATCAGTCCGGCGACGAGCCCGATCACGAGGTTCATTCCGAGCGCCGGGAACCAGTGCCGGCGGCGCGTCTCCACGCCGATTGCGGCGAGCGCCACGACAATGGTCAGCGCGATCGCACCGCCGAAGGATGCGAACGCGACGATCGTCGCCGCGCAGCCAACGATCGTGGCGATGAGGTCGTACGGGAAGAGATCGGCGGTCGCCGGGTTGATTCGCTTGCGCGCGACCCGGGTCGGCAGCACGTCGAGCGTGGTGGCCGGATACGTCGCGGCGACGGTCGCGGGCGACTCGGGCGGCCGGTGCTCGGCTGCGTATCGCTCCAGTCGGGCCAGGATGTCGCGAGCGGCCGAGGGATCGGGTTGGCTCGAGTCGAGGATCGGTGAGGACACCGGCACTCTTTCCCCCTGGGCGGTACGCACTGGACGGTGCCGGGCACGCAAAAAGGAGGCCGCGCGACTCGGCGCTATCCAATCGGCCGGTACCGACGTGCAACTGAGGGAAACGTTGTGGGCTCAGGCGGCTCCGCGGCGGCTCACGTCGCCGCTGACCAGGTGGAACGCGTCAAGCAGCCGGGCCGGCGCCCAGGAGCAGCGAGGCCGCGCGCGCGAGGTGGTCGGCCATCGCGGCCGCATCGATGAGGCCGCCGCTCCAGAACGTGAGCTCGGCGAACCACACCGACCCGAGCACCCGCACGATGTCGTCGAGGTCGGGCACCGGGGTGCCGTCGACCGCGTCGATGATGATCGCTCGCAACGTGTCGTTGATCTCCTGCTTGACCGGCGCGGCGGTGTCGTCACACACCGACATGGCGGTCACCATCGCGTGCGTGACGCGCGGTTGGCGCTCGAGCGCTCGAGTTGCGCGTCGCAACACGTCGGAGACGCGATCCGCGGGGGCATCACCTCGGGGCGGGCGCTGATCGAGCCGCTCGCGCAATGTCGTTGCCTGGTCGGCGAGCGCCGCGAGGAGCAGCTGGTCTTTCGACGCGTAGTGCCGGTAGAGGGTGCCGAGCGCGACCTCGGCCCGAGCCGCGACGTCGCGCATCTGCACCGCGTCGTACCCGCCCTCGGCGGCCAAGTGCGTGGCGGCGAGCAGCAGGCGTTGCTTGCGGGCCGCGGTCTCCGCGGCTCGGGTGCCGCTGCGTCCGGCATTGCTGCGCCCGGCACTGCTCTGCGTCGTCGGCCCCGCCACGATTCGCACCGTAGCCCGAACTAGAACGTGTTGCAGCTTTGATCGGGGCGACCGTACGATCCCGGGCATGCGTACACGACTGGCCCGGGAAATGGGCCTCGAATTCCCGATCTTCGCGTTCAGCCACTGCCGTGACGTCGTCGCCGCGGTCACGCGCGCCGGGGGCATGGGTGTGCTCGGCGCGCTCTACTTCACGCCCGACGAGCTCGAGATCGAGCTGGCCTGGATCGACGAGCACGTCGACGGCAAGCCGTACGGCGTCGACCTCGTCATGCCGGCCAAGGTCGCGCTCCCCGAAGGCGTCGACGCGGCCAACCTCGAGCACACGCTCGAAGACATGATCACGCAGGAGCACCGCGACTGGGTGGAGAAGATCCTCGCCGAGCACGACGTCCCGCCCCTGCCTGACGACGTCGAGCGCGGACATCACCTTCTCGGTTGGACCGACGCGACGGCGCGCCCGCAGCTCGACGTCGCGTTGCAGCACTCGCCCTCGCTGCTCGTGAACGCGCTCGGCGCGCCGCCGAAGGACATCGTCGACACCGCGCACGAGCACGGCATCAAGGTCGCGGCGCTGGCCAGCAACCTGCAACACGCGCAGAAGCACGTGAACATCGGCGTCGACATCATCGTCGCGCAGGGCACCGAGGCCGGCGGTCACACCGGTGAGATCAGCTCGATGGTGCTGTGGCCCGAGGTGATCGAGGCGTTCCCCGACACTCCGGTGCTCGCCGCGGGTGGCATCGGCAAGGGTTCGCAGATCGCGTCGGCACTGGCGATGGGCGCGCAGGGCGCGTGGACCGGCTCGATCTGGCTGACGTGCGCCGAGAGCGACATGGCGCCGATGGTCGTGGAGAAGATGCTCGCCGCGCCGTCGTCGCAGACGGTGCGTTCGCGCGCCTTGAGCGGGAAGCCCGCCCGTCAACTGCGGACGGAGTGGACCGACGCGTGGGAGCGCGACGACTGCCCGGGATTCCTTCCGATGCCGATGCAGTTCATGTTGGTGTCGGATGCCCTGAACCGCATCGGCCGCGCGCAGCGCCGCGAGCTCGTCGGCATGCCGGTCGGACAGGTCGTGGGGTTGATGAACCACGTGCAGCCGGTGCGCGACGTGATGCGGCAGCTGGTGGAGGAGTACGTCGAGGCCGTCGAACGCCTCGACAACCTCAACGCCGACTAGCGCCGGGCCGAGCCGAGCTGCTTGTCAATTGCCGTTCTCGTCGGGGAGGTCCTGCGCCGAGCCGCCGGCGATCGGGCTCCAACCCGTCGCGGGCGCCGCGTCGGCGTCGCACGTCGTGACGTGATCTTCCGTCACGTAGGTCGCGCCGGCGGCCGGTGACCAACGCCCGAACGCGCAGATCTCGCGGTTGGTGCCCGACACCGCGATCTGGTCGGCGCCGGTCACGGTCGCGACCGAGATGATCGTGTTCGTCGTCGACGGTGTGCTCGCGCTCACCCATTGATACGAGGGTTGCTCCGACGCGAGCTGCGCGGTCGTGAGCTGCGCGCCGCCCGGACCGGCCGCCGAGATCACTGCCGACATCGCGGTGTGCCGTGACGACTCGGCGGCGATCCGCACGATCGCAGACAGGCTGGTGGGGATACCGGCCGACGGTGTCTCGGGCGCGAGGATCGTCGGTGTCTCCGCGGTGTGGTGACCGCCGTGGGGCACGAGCGAGAACACCGCACCTGCGATGCATACCGCCACCACCGCCGCGATCACGACCGACCGTCCGTTGATCCGCGACTGCCGGACCGCGGGCGCCACGGAGATGACCGGCTCGCGCGGCAGCATCGTGTCGGGTCCGATGTCGCGAGGCGCGGCGCCCGGCAGCAGAGCGTCGTCGGGCGCGCCGTATCCCGTCTCGGGTTGGCCACGGCGCGCGTCGACCCGGGCGCGGGTGCCGGGCAGCGGAGTGGGTGGCGGCGGTGGCGCGAGCGCGAGCGCGCTGATCGTCTCCGCGATCGACGCCCCGACGGGTGCGGCTGCCGGCACTTCCGTGCCGCACTTGCGGCACTCCGTCCAGGCGCGCGGCATCTCGTAGCCGCAGCCCGAGCACCGATTCACGATTCGACCCCGACGTGCATCGGGTCAAAGGATCGGCATTCCGCCCGTCCGACTGGAGCCCCCGCACGCCGAACCGTCCCCCTTTCGAACTGGCGTCAGTTTGGCAACTCATGGATGCCAAACTGACGCCGGTACGCGCTAGTCCTGGGGGAGTTCTCCGAAGATTTCGAGCGCCCGCTCGGGCCGGGGTCGCACGAAGAGGCCGTCGGCCTGGGCGGTGAGCGTGTCGCCGTCCCAGAGCTCGGCGCGGGAGATGATCCGCCGGCCCTCGATGCGGTCGACCGCGGCGCGGAAGTGCAGCTCGTGGAACAGCGGCGTCGGCTTGCGGTAGTGGACGGTGAGCCGGGCGGTCATGCCCGGGTGACCGGCCGCGATGTTCGCGATGCCGAGCACCTCGTCGAAGGCGAGCGCGATCATCCCGCCGTGCACGTGGCCGGGCGGCCCTTCGTAGGGCGCGCCGAACGTGCCGTGCGCCTCGATGCCGGGCTTGCCGTCGAGGGCGGTGTCGGAGTTGTCCCACTCGATGCGCGGCGCGAGCGGGCTCGCCTGACCGACCACCGGGCTGCGCGGCAGGTACTCGCCGTGACTCTGCGGCCGGTAGCCGGCGCCGCCTTCGCGCCGGCGGCCGAGACGCTGCGCCAACGCCTCCGCCCCGTCGGCCACTTCGAGCAGGAGCGCGGCGTCGTCGCCTTCGCTGGTCATCACCGCGTCGATCAGCTCGCGCACCGCTTCCGCGAGCCGCGCGCGCTCCGGGGTCGCGAAATCAGCGGAGTCGGGAAGCCCGGGCGCCGCTTCACTCATGCGGCTCCGGTCTCCAGCCCTCGATCACGGGACGCCTTCGAATCACAGTCCGGGCTTCCGACCTGCGCCTGGCTCGACACTTTCTACCGGCCCTTGTATTGCGGCTCGCGCTTCTCGGCGAATGCTTTCGGGCCTTCCTGGGCGTCTTCGCTGGCGAAGACCTCCCATCCGATCTTGTCCTGGTGTTGCATGGCGTCGTAGTCGCTCATGTGCTCGGTCTCGCGCCAGGCCCGCAAGATCGCCATCGTCGACAGGGGAGCGTTGCGCGCGACCTGCTGCGCGACCGCCTTCGCGACTTCGAGCGCGGCGCCGTCGGGAACGACGCGACCGATCAGGCCCATCTGCTGCGCCTCGATCGCGGGGATCGCTCGGCACGACAACAGGATGTCCATCGCCTGCGTGTACGGGATCTGGCGGGGCAGTCGGCACGCCGAGCCGCCGAGCGGGAACAGGCCGCGCTTGGCCTCCCACACGCCGAAGATCGCGCTCTCGCCCGCGACGCGGATGTCGGTGCCCTGCAGGATCTCGGTGCCGCCCGCGACCGCGAACCCTTCGACGGCGGCGATGAGCGGCTTGCTCAGCCGGTAGTCGCGCAGCAACGCCTTCCAGTGCGGGTTGTTGCCGCGCGCCATCACCTCCTGCACCTTGGTGTCGTCGGAGGGTTGGCCCATCGCGACGAGGTCGGCGCCCGAGGAGAAGTTGCCGCCGGCGCCGGTGAGGATCGCGCAACGCACCTCCGGAGTGGCGTCGATGTACTCGTAGCCGAGCACGAGCCCGGCGAGCATGTCGCCCGAGAGCGCGTTCTTCTTCTCGGGACGGTTCATCGTCAGGATCACGACCGCTCCGTCGCGCTCGACGGTGCAGTGCTTGGTGGTGATGTCAAGGATCTCGGTCACGGGCGGCAGAGTAGAACACGTTCCACCAAGGCGACTACTCTGCGCCGTCCGGCCAGAAGGGCCGGTCGTCGGGCGGAGCACCAGGGCCGAAGGAGCGCGGATGGGCTTTTGGAAGTACGCGCAGGAAGATCCCGGGTACCTCGCGATCGTCGATCCCGACGGCACCGAGCACACGGCCGGCGATGTGCTCGCTCGCGCGAACCAGGTGGTGCACGCGCTCCGCGAGCTGGGCCTGCAGCGCGGCGACACGGTGGCCGCGGTGCTCCCCAACGGCTCGCACCCGATGCACGTCTACCTCGCCGCGCTCCAGGCCGGCTGGTTCTACGTGCCGATCAACTACCGCCTGTCGGCGCCCGAGATCGCGTACATCCTCCAAGACGCCGACGCGAAGGCGATCGTCAGCCACGAGCGCCACGCCGACGTCGTGAGCGCGGCGGCCGACGAGGCCGGCATCCCGAGCGCGAACCGGCTGGCGCACGGAACCGTTCCCGGCTTCCGCTCGTTCGACGAACTCGTCGACCGCCAGCCCACGACGTTGCCCGCGGATCGCGCCACCGGCGCGGCGATGCACTACACGTCGGGCACCACCGGCAAGCCGAAGGGCGTGAAGCGCGCGCTGGCCGACATCGATCCCGACGTGAGCGCCGAGCTGTTCACGTTCCTGCTCGGGCTGTTCGGCATCACGATGGGCGGTGGCAACGTGCACCTGTGCACGTCGCCCAACTACCACACCGCGGTCACGACGTTCGCGGGCAACTCGCTGCACATGAAGCACACCGTTGTGTGCATGGACAAGTGGGATGCCGAAGAGGCGTTGCGGCTGATCGAGCGATACAAGTGCACGCACACGCACATGGTCCCCACGCAGTTCATCCGCATGTTGCAGCTCCCCGACGAGGTGAAGCAGAAGTACGACGTGTCGTCGATGCGATGGGCGATCCACGCCGCCGCGCCGTGCCCGGTCGACGTGAAGCGCAAGATGCTCGACTGGTGGGGTCCGGTGATCTGGGAGTACTACGCGGCAACCGAAGGCGGTGGCACGATCGCGCCGCCCGACGAGTGGTTGAAGTATCCCGGCACGGTCGGGCGCGTGTGGCCGATCGCCGAGTTGAAGATCACCGACGACGACGGCAAGCGGATGGCGGTGGGTGAGCCCGGCACCGTGTGGATGAAGATGGGCGCCGGCGACTTCGAGTACAAGGGCGACAAGGAGAAGACGTCGAAGTCGCACGATCCCGAAGGGTTCTTCACCGTCGGCGACATCGGTTACCTCAACGCCGACGGCTACCTGTTCTTGTGCGACCGCAAGTCAGACATGATCATCGCGGGCGGGGTGAACATCTACCCGGCCGAGATCGAGGGCGCGATCCAAGAGCACCCGCAGGTCGCCGACGTCGCGGTGTTCGGCATCCCCGACGACGACATGGGTGAGCAGATCAAGGCCGTGGTGCAGCCGCTCGACGGTGTCGCCGGCGACGACGCGTTGCGCGCCTCGATCGTCGAGCACATCCAGCAGCGGCTCGGGAAGTACAAGTGGCCGCGCAGCATCGACTTCGTCGACGAGCTCCCGCGCGAGCCGACCGGAAAGCTGTTGAAGCGGAAGCTGCGCGACCCGTACTGGGAAGGCCGCGACCGCGCCATTTAGCCCGTTTGTCCGAGGCGTCTGTGGACCAC
>Ga0265313_10004458_pt1 | contig 10741 bp, 13 predicted proteins | sample 4123metaG_FD_203122 | JGI IMG/M metagenome (GOLD analysis project Ga0265313, IMG submission 203122) | Rhizosphere microbial communities from Carex aquatilis grown in University of Washington, Seatle, WA, United States - 4-1-23 metaG | ecosystem: Host-associated > Plants > Roots > Rhizosphere >...
TGGCGGCGCACGCCGCAATCGCCGTGAACTTCCGGGTCCAATCGGCGCCACTGCGCGTGCGCAGCCGCGCTTCGCCTCGCAGCACGCGCAGTTGCATCCGATAGCCGTCGAACTTCACCTCGTGCGCCCATCCGGGCGCCGCGGGAGGAAGACTCACTAGCTTGCACAGCTGGGGCTCGATGAACATCGGCATCGCGTGCAGCGCCTGCCTCTTCGATTGCGCCACGGTCGATTGCGCCACGGCGGGCAGCTTCGGTGCGGCGTCGGGTGCCAACATGAACGCCATCGGAGCCCTGCCTCTTCCCGCAGCGATCTGTGCCATGGTCCGTCCAGAGGCGACCGAGCGGTCCAGATCGAGCAGGCGCCGCCCGTCACCCGGCCTGGCGAATTGATCGCGCTTCTTCATCAGCAGCCAGTTCACGCGCCCGCGGGCCGCCCGATCCGACTTGATGCGTACCAGCACCCAACTGCCGTGCAGTCGCTTACCACGCAATATGAATTTGAGGTCTCCCTCCTTCAACGCTGCTTCCGCACTGTTGGTACCGAGGAGAGTCCAATAGCCCCGGTCCCACAGCTGAACGGTGCCACCGCCGTATTGCCCCTTCGGAATCGTACCCTCGAAATCGCCATAATCGAGGGGATGATCCTCGACCTCGACTGCGAGGCGCTTATCAGTCGGCTCGAGGGAGGGGCCCTTGGTGACTGCCCAGGATTTGAATACCCCATCGAGTTCCAGGCGCAGGTCGTAGTGCAGGCGGGTTGCCGCGTGCTTCTGGATCACGAAGCGCCGTTGACGCGACGGTAAGACGGCCGAGCGACCACTCGGCTCCCCGGTACGCGTGAAATCGCGCCGCTGCCGGTAGTGCGCAAGTGGGGCCTGCTCCGCCATTGGAATTCCCTCACCGGGCAGCAGTGGCGGACATTGTTTTTCAGCGAGCTGCCAGCGTCCAGTGGGAGTGGGACTGCATCCCGTGTCGGCGTGGTCCTGCTACCGCGCCCGGCGCGTCAGCGGCATTCCCGGAGGCAGGGCCTTTCGGAGCGGCCTCGCGTCCCTTCAGGCCGCGGTCGACAGCAGCTGCCAGCCCTTCGGCAGGATCAGCGTATCGAGCGCATGCAGCACGCCGTTGGTGCCCATGATGTCCGCCTGCGTGACGCGGGCGCCGTTGACGCGCACGTCGGCCGAGGTCACGACGGCGTTAAGTGGGCTGCCCTGCAGGGTCTTTAGGGCACCGGACTTCAGGTCGCGCGCCGTCAGGTAGCCGTTCACGACGTGGTAGTTCAGCACGGCCCGTAGTCGCGCCGTGTCGCGCATCAGGGCTGACAGGGCCGCGGCGGGCAGCCTGGCAAAGGCCTCATCCGTCGGCGCAAACATCGTGTACGGGCCGCGGCCGGCCAGAGTATCGGCCAGGCCGGTCGCACGCAGTGCCGTCACCAGGGTGGTGAAGTTCTCCACGGCAGTTGCGGTCTCGACAATGTTCCTTGCGGGCGGTGCGCGCTTCGCGGGAGCGGCGGGGGATGCATCCATGGCAGGACCTCAGCTGGTGACCGACGGATCGGGGCGCCGCATTATGCGCCACTTACGGCGTGGACGCGCTCGAGATTCATTGCGCGACCGGCGCGCGCAACTCCGCGAGCTGTGCCTCGAGTGCCTCGATCCGCTGATCACGCTGTGCGATTGCCTCGGCAACCTCGGCTGCCTCAAAGCGCTGCGGGATGTGCTGCGGGCAATTGGCGTCCCAGGCGCTGAGCTTGAATACGATGACCTGCGAGGCGCGTGCCTTGTATCCGGACGGCATGAGCCGCTTGGAGAGCTCCTGGTCATCCTCGATGACCCGCGCTTCGCCCCAGAGCTTCACGCGCTGGCGCTGCGCGTAGTCGATGAGGAACAAATGCGCCTTCGGGTTCTCGGAAAGATTTCCGAGCGTGATGTACTGCCGATTGCCGACGAAGTCGACGAAGCCCAGGGTCTGATCGTCCAGCACCTTCAGGAACCCCGGAGGGCCACCCCGGTGCTGGATATAGGGCTGGCCTTGCGTATTCGCCGTGGCCAGGAACACGCTCGTCTGGGTCTCGATGAACGCTCGCAACGCGGGCGTGATGCGCGTCTCCCACGACCCCGAATGCTCCAGGCGCGCGTAATGCTCGCGTGAGCCCTTGCGCCGTTGCACGGCCTTGACCGCGTCTGAAAAAGCCACGTCGCTCGAGTAGCGCATCAACGTCGCTCCCTGCAGTCTAGAAGACCAACTCGCTCAGCTGATCCGGCATCAGGCGGCCTGGTGGGCCTGCACTGCCGGAAAATCAATCTCCGTCTGGCCGACGGTGTTGATGTAATTGGTCCAGGTGTTGAGCGCCACGTGCTGCACGATCTCGATGATCTGTGCATCCGTGTAGCCGGCCGCCTTGACTGCCGCGAAGTCCTCGCCCGTCACGTGACCGCGAAGCTGTGTCACCTTGACGGCGAAGCGCACGGCCGCATCGGCCTTGAGGTCGTTGGACACGCCGTGGCGATTGGCGGCGATCTCCGCGTCATCGAGCTTGGCGATGTTGCGGCCGAGGTAGGTGTGCGCAGCCAGGCAGTAGTCGCAGCCATTGATCTGCGCGACCGCGAGTGCGATCCGCTCGCGCGTTGCCGCGGGCAACTCGCCCTTGGCGAGGGCAGTGGAGAGGCTGACATAGCCTTCCAGCGCGGCGGGGCTGTTCGCGACGAGCCGGAACAAGTTCGGCGCGACGCCGAGCTGCTTTTTGACTGCCTGCAACAGCGGCTGCGAGGCGGCCGGCGCGAGTTCGATGGTGGCGGGAGTCGGGATTCGTGACATGGGAGTCTCCTTCGGTAGGCTGCTTGAGTGGGCCTTGTGGCCTGGATGGATACACTACGAGCTTCCGATATTTAGCACTAGAAGGTATATTTGCCACTCTATATTCCATTTTATGGAAGAAGCACGTGAACCGCCTGGAATCGATGTCCGTGCTGCTGGCGGTGGTCGATGCCGGAAGCCTGTCGGCCGCCAGTCGCGAGCTGGGAATGCCACTGGCAACCGTCAGCCGCAGAGTCTCGGATCTGGAGGCGGCGTTGAAGACGCGGCTACTGATCCGTTCGACCCGCCGGCTGACGCTCACCGAGTCGGGGCGTGGCTACGTCGAGGCGTGTCGCCGGATCCTGCAGGATGTGAGCGAAGCCGAGCGTGCCGCGGCCGGGGAATACAGTGCGCCGCGCGGTGAGCTGGTCGTGACGGCGCCCGTCGTGTTCGGGCGTGTCCAGGTGCTGCCCGTGCTCAGTGAGTTTCTGCATGCCTACCCCGAGGTCAATGTCCGGCTGGCTCTGGGGGACCGCATCGTCAATCTGCTGGAGGATCACGTGGATCTTGCACTTCGCATCGGTGAATTACCCGACAGCGGACTCGTCGCAAGCAATCTCGGGAGCGTTCGCCGCGTCCTTTGCGCAAGCCCTAAGTACCTGTCGAGGAAAGGTACGCCCGATCGCTTGGCCGACCTGGCAGGGCACGATTGCGTCAGCTTCGAGCTATTTGCGCCTGGAGATTTCTGGCGGTTCCAGGACCACGGCACCGAGGTCGTTATCCCCGTTCATCCTCGGCTGACGGTATCGACGGCTGAGGCGGCCATCGATGCGGCGGTCGCCGGCCTCGGCATCACGTGCGTGCTGTCCTACCAGGTCGAAGCCGCGCTGCGCGCTGGCCAGCTGGCACTGACCCTGGAGACCTTCGAGCCGCGGCCACTGCCCGTGAACTTTCTTTATGCGAGCCAGGGCCGCCTGCCGCTGAAACTCCGGGCGCTGCTGGATTTTGCAATCCCCCGATTGCGGGCGCGCGTGCAGCAGGCAGCGGCTCTGCCCTAACGGCGTCCAGATGGCAGGTGCGCGGCAAACCGCAGTCGCACGTAGTCGGCAGTCCATTTGCCGCTCGAGTCGCACAGCTGCGGCTTGATACGTTCACGTACACACTGGAGATAGTCCGTGCGCTCCGCCTCAGGAAGCACGGCAGTGAAGCAGCCACAGAACGTCGTGAGCCATCCCATCACATCCCCCGGCAACGGCGTCGGTCGAGGGATCAGCGCGATATAACGCACGTCGAAGCCTGCGGCGGCTAGCCGCGCACCATAATCTTCGACCGTCGGAAAGTACCAGGGATTGACCAGGTGACCATCGTGTCCGCGGCGGTCGAGTTCCTCGATCAGGGCCGACAACAGCGTCTGGACGCAACCGTACCCGCCCATCTCCGCGACGAATCGCCCGCTGGGTAGCAGCGCGCGTGCGACCCGTCCGATCACCGCATCGGCGTCCTTGATCCAGTGCAGCGCGGCGTTGCTGAACACCGCATCGAATTGCGCACTGAATTCCATCGCGGTGGCGCTGCGCTCCACGACCGTAAGGCCGAGCCTCCTTGCCGAGGCCACGAACTCCGCACTCGAGTCGAGGCCCACCACGCTGCAACCGAGATCGGCGATCTTCTTCGTCAGCACGCCGTCGCCGCAACCCACATCGAGGATGCGCTCTCCCGGTTGCGGCGCGAGCAGTTCGAGCACTGGCCCACCAAGATCGGTGACGAAGCGTGCGTTTCTGGCGTAGCCCTCGGAACTCCAGGTCTGTGCAGTCATGGACTGTTCAACTCCAGCATGCGCACCGCGCCCGGATACGCGCGCCAGCGCACGGACAATGGATGGCGCCAGCTCCAGGCTGACGCCCCATGACGAAACTCACCTCCGCGGCCAGGAACCACGTTGCCACCCGCGAATTTGCCTTTCCTGCGCAGCGCAAGGAGCCGCTCGAGAACGCCAGCCATGTGCGAAATGCGATTGCGCGCTTCAAACAGGTCGAAGGCGTAAGCGATTCGGAACGTGACGAGGCGTGGCAGCGGATACTCCTCGCTGCGCGCAAGTACGGTGTGACTGTACATGAATCCAGCTGGCGCGCGATGTAGAGCTGTGCATGCCCGTATCAGGGACGGGTACTCGCAAACGCATAGCGCAGAAACAGCTGGCTGCCCCCACGTCTTGCATCGCTCAGGGTGCCCCACAGCGCAGCGCGCGGCGCGAAGTGTGCTCCCATGACCATGCCGGGACGTCCGTCGCCGTTGCTGCGGCCGGCAAGCTGCGCGGAGAGCGTCAGGAACTGTTCATCGATCAGCCGCCGGCGATAGAAATGAGCCAGCAACCGCGGTCCGCCTTCGACCAGGATTCGCTGGCCGCGCCGGCCTGCACACACGGCGCCGAGAATTGCACCCGGCTCGATCGCAATGGCTCGTCGGTGCAGCGCGTGGATCCGGACCGATCCGGGCCTTGACTGGCGGGCCAATCGCCTGGCGCCTGCGGTCGTGGTCAGAATCAGCGTCTGGACGCGGCCCGCAGCGAATACCGGCAGGCGCAGGTCGAGCGCACCGGTGCCACTCACGATGACATTCAGTGGCGCGACCGCCATTCCCAACGCGGCCCGGAGGCGCGCATAGTCCCGCCCGAGTTCCGGGCAGATGGCCTCGGGCGTCCACAGGTGTTGCGGATCGGCCGCGAGGGTCCCGGAGCCGACGATTACCGCATCGGCAGCCGCGCGCAGCAAGCCCATGACCATCCGGTCCTCAGCGCTGAAACCGCTGATATCCGCCCCTGTGGCGTGGCCCTTGGCATGCAACGAGACGACCCCATCAAGGGTGGTCACGAAGTTGCTGTACACATAAGTGCGCGTGCGCGCCGCGGGCAGCCGCAGGGCTCCGTACAGCCGTGCGAGGCGACGCGGGAGCGGCAGGATCTGCCCGCGTCGTGCGATCACGAGGGGTTGGAGCGCTCGCAGCGCGCGCGAACGGGCAGGCAAGGGCGCTGGCCTCAGTTCTGCTCGCGGACCTCAGCCCTTGACGCGGGCCTCTGGGCGATCGTCACCCGGTGCCAGCTCTTTGTGCCATTTCCCCTTGCTGTCCTCGTAATTGATCTGCGTGGCCTCACCCGGCGCGATCTGCTCGGCCGCGGCACGTTCCGCGGCCCGGCGGGCCGCATCATGTGACGGAAAAGTTTCAGAGAAGGTTTCTCCCGCACGGTAGGCCCAGCCACCGTCGTGCTGAACGATTTCATAGATGAAGCGAGTCATGTCGGTACTCTCCTTGAAAGGGACCTTCTAGCACGCCCGCAGCCGAAAGTCGGTCAGATCGAACGCCATGCGTACGGAATCTTTAAGTCAAACGGCCCGGATGCGCCCGACCGGACTGTGCGAGCACTTCGGTTTGTGACGTGGTTGGGTTCTGCGCGGTCCGGGCCGCGCGTAGCATCCGGAGCTTCTGCGACCCATTCCTCCACTGCGCGGTGCACGCCGCGGGAGTCTCATGATGAGCGACCCGTACGATACGGTGAAGGCACGCACCTCGATCCTCGGCCCCACGATCCAGTTCAAGGGCGAACTGTCGGCGGAGGAAGACCTGATCATCCAGGGCACCATCGAAGGCACGATCACGCACACCCAGCGCCTGACCATCGGGCGCGAGGGCACGGTGCGCGCCAGCGTCGAGGCGCAGCTGGTCATCATCGAAGGCACTGTCGAAGGCGACGTGCACGCGGAGAAGTCGGTCGCGGTGCGTGAGCACGCCAGCATGACCGGCAACATCACCGCTCCGTCGGTGACGATCGTTCAGGGCGCGCACTTCAACGGCAACGTCGACATGAGTGCGGCCCGGACCGCGAAGGCCGCCGCACCCGGCGAGGCGGCCGCGCCGCGCCGTAGCTCCAGCGCCGGCTAGGCAGCAGGGGGCCTGATGAGCTGGTTCAAGAGCACCGCTGAGGGAGAACGATCCATGAGCAACGCGCCGTCCGATTCCCGTTCGCCGCGCGCGGCCGAGCCGCGCCTGTGGGAGAGCGAGCTGAAAGGCCTGCCGCCGGCCGCCGCTCCACGCACGGAGCCCAAGCCGGCGGTGGAGCCTGCCAAGCCGCCCAAAGCGCCCGTGCCGGAACCGAAGGCCTCCGCCGATCCGCAGGCCACGGCACCACCTGCTGCGGCGCCTGCGCCTGCGCCCGCACCGACGGGCTCGGTGTTCGGTCCCACGCTGCGCTTCAAGGGCGAGCTGCGCGCCGATGAGGATTTCGTACTGCAGGGCCGGATCGAGGGCTCGATCCACCACACGCAGAATCTGACCATCGGCACCGATGGCGTGGTCAAAGGTGACTCTCGGGCCCGCTCGATCATCGTCGAAGGAACGGTCGAGGGCGACCTGTACGCGCTCGAGTCGATCAGCATCCGACCGACCGCGCGGGTGCTGGGCAACCTGCTCGCGCCGCGCGTCGCGATCGCCGATGGCGCGCATTTCAACGGCAAGGTCGACATGGCCAGCGCCACGCGCGCGGTACGCAGCATCGAGGAACGCACCCTCAATCTCGCCACTCCTGGCTGACCCCCGGCAGCGCACCGGCGGGTCCGACTACGCGCTGCGCGGCCATGCGGCGCGCGCCATCAACGCGCGCCCGAAGTCAAGGGTCTTCCCTGTTCGGCGCCAAAGTGTTTCCATCGCGCCTGGCGGTGGGTAGACGTCGATACGGCGCAGCAACGATGACAGGCTCCCAAGGCGGACGACCGCGTACGCGGCCATGGCGTGCGCAGGTCCGGATCGGGCTGCTCGCCGCGCTCGGTTCCGCGTTGTTTGGCACGTTCGCAAGCGCCGCACCGCCCGTTCGGGGCGTGCTCCTTCCGGTGCGCGCGCCGGACCCGAAACAGCTGTTGCGGCAGATCAAAGCCAGCGGACCCAAGGCCGTGCTCGACACGCTGCGCCGCGACCAGTGGCCGCCCATTCTCCAGCGCATCGAGACTGGCGATACCGCCTGGCTCAACGTGGCCGTAGCACTGGATGGTACGGCGGACGCTGACCTGGCCGGATCGCTGACGCTCGCGGTCGGAGTGGCCCTGGTCAAGGCGCCGCGCACGGTGCTCGGCATCCTTGGCGGCGCAATGCCGGTAGACGCGGTCTGTGGCTTTCCGGACCTCGGCGATCCGCGTACCAATACCCAGAAGAAAGTGCTCCATTACTTGACGGCGCGCGAGAGCGCCGTGCGGAAACTCAAGAGCGTGCCGGATCCGCAGGTGCGCAATGATTGCCTCGCCGTGCTGGATCGGCGCCTGCGTGACGTGGCCGGACCGGACGGGCCGTTCTCGCACTGAGCGCCATCAGCGTCGGTGAGGCGGAGGCAGGGGGCTATACGATGAACCGGATCCACCGCGTCCTGTCAGGCGGGAACACACCCCGGGGTGCGCTGTGCGTACTGCTGCTGGCGCAGTTGGGGTCCGACCCGCGGGCGCTGGCGCAACCGGCGCCTGATGTCGACCGGGCCTGCACGGCCATCGCGCGGCTCGCGCTGCCCGATACGCGCATCCTGAAGTCCGAAGCGATCCATCCCGCACCGCGCTATGCAGTACCGGGCACCGAGCAGGGTCCACCCCGTCCTCATGGACCCGTGGAGGTCGCGCAGCCGTTCTGCCGTGTCCAGGGTGTCGTGGCGCCGCAGATCCGCTTCGAAGTCTGGCTGCCGCTGGCGGGCTGGAATGGGCGCTTCCAGGGTCTGGGCGTCGGCGCGTTCCTCGGCGCGTTGCCGTACGAGCCGATGGCTGCGGCGCTCGAGCAAGGCTACGCGGTCGGGGGCACCGATACCGGGCATCAAGGCGGTGGTGCCGACGCCAGCTGGAGCATCGATGCCCAGGGATTGAATGCGGAGCTGGTTGCCGACTGGGCCCATCGCGGCATTCACGAGATGACCGTGAAGTCCAAGGCCGTCGTGCGTGCGATGTACGGCAGGCCCGCAGGCCACAGCTACTTCGTCGGCTGCTCGAGCGGCGGGCACCAGGCACTGACGGAAGCGCAGCGCTATCCGGCCGACTACGACGGGATCCTGGCTGGCGCGCCGGCGAATTACTGGACCCATCTGATGGCCGGCCAGCTTTGGTACGGGCTCGCGACGCGGACCGATCCCGCGACCGATCTGGAGGCGCCGGTCAGCCGGATCGCGCTGATTCACGAGGCGGCGCTGCGCGCCTGCGATGCGGCCGACGGTGTGCGCGATGGCGTGATCGAGAATCCGCTCGCGTGCCATTTCGATCCACAGGTACTGCGCTGCCAGCCCGGGCAGACGCAGGACTGCCTGAGCGCCCCGCAGGTCCAGGCCCTGCAACAGATCTATGGCGATGCGCATGACCGGGACGGGAAGCGGATCTTTCCGGGACTTGCGCCTGGCAGCGAACCAGGTTGGCCGGCCATGAGCGCCAACCAGGTGTCATTCGCGCAGACCTTCTATCGTTACTTCGTGTTCCAGCAGCCGGGCTGGAGCTATGCCGGAATGGATTTCGGGCGCGATGTCGCGACCGCCGATCAACGCATCGGCGGGATCGTGAATTCAATCGATCCGGATCTGCGGCCGTTCGCGTCCCGAGGCGGCCGGCTGCTGCAGTACCACGGCTGGAGCGATCCGCTGATCTCCCCGTACAACAGCGTCGCCTACTACGAGTCAGTGCTCGAGCAGTTCGGCGCCGGCCGCGATCGCGGCGCAGCACTCGCCACCGTGCAGCGCTTCGATCGCCTGTTCATGGTGCCTGGGATGGGGCATTGCCGCGGAGGGGAGGGCACCGACACCTTCGACGGCCTGGGTGCTCTGCAGCGCTGGGTCGAGCACGGAGAGGCGCCCGCGAGGCTCGAGGCCGCAAGATTCGCCGACGGCGTTGCCGTCCGCACGCGCCCGCTGTGCCCGTACCCGAAAGTAGCCCGCTACCAGGGCAGCGGCAGCACTGATAGGTCGGGGAACTTCGCCTGCATCCAGCCTCCGGTGATGGACAATGATCGCGTCACGGTCTGGGACACGGATACCCCCCTGCCGGCGGCGGCGCACGACTTCATCGCCATCCCGCTGGCCCACAAGGGCACCGCGCTTCGCGGTCACCGTGGCGATACTCCGGGTCAGGCCGGGGCGCGCACCATCATCATTGAACTGAAGGACCATGTCCCGACGGCCAGTCCCAACACCGCAGGAGTCCCGAACGCGTTTCCGCGCCCGGGTGCCGTGAAACTGCTCGAGGACGAGCAGGTCATCGTGTGGAGTTACCGATGGCAGCCTGGCCAGCCCTCGCCGATGCATTTCCACGATAAGGACGCGCTGGTCGTCTACGAGGAGGACAGCGCGCTGAAGTCCACGACACCGGATGGCAACAGCGTGACCAACCACTATACAACCGGCGAGGTACGGTATAACCCCCGCGGTCGCATCCACAGCGAACTGCTCGCGGGCAGCGGCGCCAGCGCGGTGATCACCGAACTGAAGTGAACGGCGGCCCGCCGCGCTGCCTACTGGGCCGGAGGCGCAGCGCCAGGCGGCCGCATCGGCATCTTGGCCATCGCGTCGGAGCAGCCCGGGCTGAGCTTGGTGGAGTTGCCGCGCAGGCACATCATCATCTCGCGCCCCTGCTTGTCGGCACAGAGACTCTGGATGTCCCCGGTGCACGCTTTCATCATGGCCTCGCGGGCCGCCTGCCGGTCAGGGGGTGGCGCGCTGTCAGGCGTCTGGGCCAGCGTCGATCCCGCGGCCGCAAGGGCGGCCAGCATCATCACGGTCATGGCGCGGAGTTTCATCGTTGGCATCCTTCGGTATTGGTGTAGTGTTCCGACGGTACGCGCGGTACGCGGCACCAGCACAGTGTAGCAGCGAACGATCCCGGACCCGTCGGCCACCCATAGGAGCGACTGTGCAGCAGCGTACCGACTCTTCCGTCCCTGGATGA
>Ga0265313_10004459_pt1 | contig 10741 bp, 6 predicted proteins | sample 4123metaG_FD_203122 | JGI IMG/M metagenome (GOLD analysis project Ga0265313, IMG submission 203122) | Rhizosphere microbial communities from Carex aquatilis grown in University of Washington, Seatle, WA, United States - 4-1-23 metaG | ecosystem: Host-associated > Plants > Roots > Rhizosphere >...
GTTCGTCTTCCCATCCCGCCATGGTCAGCCCTCCAAGAGCCAACCACCCATGAATCATTGAAAAATTGATTCGGGAATCCTATAAAGCACGGCAAAATCAACGATCTGCCAAAGTAGTGCTAGTTACCTATGTCGAGTATGCCACTCTCCGTGGGGTCCGACTTGGAGATCGTACTCGCAAATCTGGGATCTCGACGATACCTTGAACTTTGTCGAACGCATCGAGTGGTAGCCGACGATCTCGCCGAAAATTTTGGATCCGAGCCGATGAGAATAATAGCGCGCGACGCTTGCCGGCGCTATTGAATACTGACACGTCATCAACCCAATGAAAGTACGCCCTGACAGCCCATTACGTCGATTGTACCGTGTTTCAATAGGCAGCTGGAACCACTTGGTGCGGTCCGGCGATCGAACTCGGCGCTGGGAGCTGATCTGTGAGCCCACCGAGCGGAGAACCCGTATCACTAACGCCGTTGGTTGGCCCAAACGATGCCATTGCCTGCGTCAGCTGTGCGTTCGCTGACGAGGTGCCGCTGGCCGAAAGAGCAGCAGCGACGCCGGCGACCGACCACTCAGTGCCGACTTGGCCCATCGACTCCGCACTATCGATCTTATTGTTGACGATGTCGTAGACTTCGAAAGTGCCGGTGCTGTTGCGCATCAGCATGTCACTGGTGCCAGGTCCATCCATCGGGCCAAAGCCGACCACTTGCCATTCCAGCCCGACCTGTCCCATCGGTCCAGCTAATGCGATCTGATTGTTGGCGATGTCGTACAGCTCGAATGTGCCGGTATTGCTGTTACGGATCAGCATGTCCGTTTCGTTGGCACGGCCGGAGAAATCGCCAAATCCCGCCACTTGCCATTCCGGCCCGACCTGACCCATCGGCCCGGCGAAGGTGATCTGGTTGTTGCTGACGTCGTAGACTTCGAACTGTCCGGTATTGCTGTTGCGCATCAGCATGTCGCCGTTCTCACCGGCACGGCCGGAGAAATCGCCGAAGCCGGAGACCTGCCATTCAAGCCCGACCTGGCCCACGCCGGTCGCAAAAGTAATGGCGTTATTGCTGATATTGTAAAGTTCGAGCTGTCCGTTGTTGCTGTCGCGCATCAGCGTATCGGTCTCGCCAGTACGCCCAGAAAAATCGCTGAAGCCTGAGACTGACCACTCCGGTCCGACCTGGCCCATGGCGGCCGTACCGGTAATGGCGCTGTTGCTAATGTCGTAGACCTCTAACGCGCCCGTATTGCTGTTGCGGAGGATCATGTCGGAGGTGTCCGCGCCGTCGAAATCGCCGACGCCCGCCGCTTGCCATTCGAGACCGATCTGACCAAGCGGGGCGGTCGCGAGGATCGCATTGCTGCCGAGGTCGTCGATTTCGTAGTCACCATTGCTGCTGTCGCGCAGGATCATGTCCGCGGAGAACACGGTGTCGACAAATCCATGCTGACCCGAGTTGTTGTTGTAATAGCCGAATATTCGGTCTTCGTCGTTGATGCCAAGAATGGCGGTCTGAGTCGCACCCGGTATGTCGATAGTGCTGATGATGCCGGAATTGTCGACGAAGCCGTGGACGTTGCCGAACGCATCGACGTAGTAGCCGGCGATTTCGCCAGGGGCGTTGAATCCGGAAACGTAGGTGCTGGTGGCGCCGCTTACGTCAACGGTGCTAATGTGACCGTTGACGAACACAAATCCATGATTGTTCTGGGCGCTGTCCTCATAATTGCCGACAATTTCGCCACCCGGCGTGATGCCGAGTACGTCGGTATTGACCGCTCCCGGCGGGCTGATCGTTGTTATGCTGCCGCCCACATCGATATAGCCGACGGTTCCATTGCCCGCGCTGGCGTCGCCGACGAACGCGCCGGCGGCGTCTATCCCGGTGACCTCGGTGAAGGTGTAGCTCGGTACGTTGACGATGGAGAATTGCCCGTTGTCGTCGATGAAGCCACTGAATTGGCCGAAGCTGACATTTGAACCATAAATCGCGCCGCTGGCGGTGACGCCGATTACCCAGGTACTGCTCGCCAAGAAGACGTCGACGTTGGTAAACGTGCCATTGCTATAGGCGAAACCGTGCTGGGCGTTTCGGTTGTCGACGTAGGTGCCGAAGATTTCGCCGCTCTCGGTGATGCCAATTCCAAGGTTGTTGCTGGACGTCGGCGGGTTGAAGCTTGAAAAGACGCCACCGGTGTCCTCAAAGCCCTGGAAATTCTGATCGCCGTCGCCGTCGACAAAGCCATAATAGCCGACGGCGTCGCCCGCGGCATCGACCCCAGTAACCGCGATATAAACATTGTTGCCGGGGGGTTGAGGGATGTTGATTGTCTGGTAGGTGAAGTTCGACATGGCATTTCCATCTTTGCTCCCATTGGTCGAGCCTCCGGTTCCATACGTTCAAGCCGGCCGCGGCGAAGTGGTGCGCCGCCGCCGGCGGCGTCGCTCGTTGAGCAAGCGGGAAAGTCGTATCCGCGGCATTCCCAGGTACTGACGATTCGCCTTTGCCTGCCGTAGCATCGGACAATACGCGGCCGTATCTTGTGGGGCAGCTCAGAGATGCGAGTTGTGTACTTCGGTTCGGAGCACCCATCCGAGATGCGGCGGAGCCGATCGCCGGCGCAGCGCCGCCGATGCGTGAGGCGAAGAACTCCGGTTTTCGGCGGGAACTAGCCGACTTCTTCAGTCGGCCGTGTGAACCTGGTTCGGTCCGGCGAAAGGGCTCGGCCTTTGCGGCTGGCTTGTTAGCGAGTCGAGCGCTCCGGCCGGATCCGCGGCGCCGCCGGCCGGCTCAAATGACGCCATTGTCTGCGCCAGCTGCGCGTCTGCTGATGAGGAGTTGCTGGCCGAAACGGCCGCAATGCCGGTAACCGACCACTCGGCGCCAACTTGGCCCATGGCCGCCGCGGCCGTGATCTGATTGTTGACAATATCATAGACCTCGAATGCACCAGTATTAGAGTTGCGCATCAGCATGTCGCTCGTGCCGGCGCCACCCATCGGACCGAAGCCGACCACTTTCCATTCCAGCCCGACCTGTCCCATCGGTCCAGCTAATGCTATCTGATTGTTGGTGATGTCGTAGAGCTCGAATGTGCCGGTATTGCTGTTACGCATCAGCATGTCCGTTTCGTTGGCATGGCCGGAGAAATCGCCAAATCCCGCCACTTGCCATTCCAGCCCGACCTGACCCATCGGCCCGGCGAAGGTGATCTCGTTGTTGCTGATGTCGTAGACTTCGAACTGCCCGGTGTTGCTGCTGTGCATAAGCATATCACCGGTCTCGCCGGCACGGCCTGAGAAATCGCCGAAGCCCGAGACCTGCCATTCCAGCCCAACCTGGCCCATGCCGGTCGTAGAACTGATGGCGTCATTGCTAATATCGTAGACTTCGAGCTGGCCGGTACCGCTGTTGCGCATCAGCATGTCGGTCTCGCCCGCGCGGCTCGAGAAATCGCCGAAGCCCGAGACCGACCACTCCACGCCGACCTGTCCGACAGTGGTGTTGCCGCCAAGGGTGTTATTGGCAACGTCGTAGATCTGGAAGACGCCGCTGCTGCTTCGCAGTATTATGTCGGACGTATCGGTGCCGTCAAATCCGCCCAGCCCGACCACCTGCCACTGGGTCGAGATTTGACCGAGCGCACTCGCCGCCAGGATCGTGTTGCCGCCGATATCGTAAATCTCGTAAGTGCCGTCCGCGCCTCGATCCAAAATCATATCGGCTGTCGTATTGGCAGGCAGCGGAGGGGTGGAACTACCTGACCCGGATTGCCCCGCGATGCGATAGCCGAGAGCATTCATTTCGGCGATGTCGGATTGGGAGACCGTGTCTTCCTGGCCGGTTGGCGTGAAGGCAAGGTAGGAATCCGCCCCCGCGCTAGACGCCCAGTCGCCGAGATCACCCTGTGGATTGCTATTGAAATAATCGAGGTTGGTGGTGCCGCCGTTGGGCGAGAAATAATTAGTCGTCAGTCCCGTATAGGTGTGATGGCTCGGGGCTGTGTAATGAAACATGTCCAACAGCGAGTAGCCTGTGGTGCCGCCGATGGAGTCGCCGAATAGATCGATCCGGCCCATCACCTCGGTGAATTCGTGTTCGACGACGCCGATAAAGTCGTATTCGCCTAAAACCGAGCGATTGTTCTGATCATAAGCAAACGGGAAAACATCACTGAACCCGGCGAAGCCGTCGACATCGGTGCTGGGCTGTTCAAGCGGCAGGCCGAGCGCCTTGGCTTCCGCGGTCCCGATCCACATCGTGCCGTTGACCGGCATGCTGGACGGCAGGCTCGACGCGGCAGATGCGTCGACACCCGCGAGCGCGTTGACGATGCTCGAATAGCTGTAGTTGCCAAGGAAGGTTTCGCTCTCGCCGAGCGCGTCCGATTGCAATTGCTGGCCGTCGATCTCGCCGTAGCCGACATCGACGTTGACCGTGATCGGCGCGGTGAAGACGCTCTCGTAATAGCTGACAACGTCGTTGATGGCAGCGACAAAGCCGGCCGGCAGGCTGCTCACGCTCTGGTCATAACTGACGTTAATGACGAAGCCGGACGAATTAGCCGACGGCGCGGAGACAGGCGACGATCCAGACGAACCGCCGGTGTCCGATTGCATCGGCGTCGAGGGCTGGTAGATCGTGCCGAGATCGCCGACCATCGGCAGAGTCCCGCTAGGGCTGCTCATCGCCGCGGGCCCGCTGGCATCGCCAGTATTTCTGTCCGAGACTGTGGATTCGCCGCCCGGGGGCTCGCTGAACGCCGGAACCGGCCTGCTGCCGCCACTCTGAGCGCTCGGTCCGGGTGCCAGCTGGCCTCCACCACCGCTGCCGTCGTCAGATATCGTGCCGGCCGCAGCACTCGGGCCGCTTGAAACCGCAGGGGCTTGAACGCTGGCCGACGCAGCACTCGGGGCACTGCCCGGAGCGGTTCCGGCGCCGGGCGAATCGAAGGACGTCTCGCTGCCGCCTGCCGCACCGCCGGGCACGGGATTTGGATTACACCCGATGCCGAAGCCGGGGCTTGCAGGCACGCTGTCATCGGAAAACCGGGTGGCTCCGTTGGTCAAGAACTCGCCGGCGCCCACCGTACCGATGTTGCCGTCTGTTCCGGCAAGCGGCGCGGGGACAAATCCGTCATCACCAGGCGCTGGAGTGTTCCCGCTGTCAGTGTCACTCCCGAGCGCGGCGGCGCCGATATCGTCGCTGCCATTGCGCGGCATCAGGGCGTCGGCACCGCCACTCGCGCCATTATCGGCGCTGCCCTCCTCAAAGTCGCCGTAAGGTAGTTTCACCGTATCGATCCTGTTGGCTGCCCTTCTGTGCGTGGATCTCGAACGCCTCTTGCAGACCCGCCGTAAGAACATCGAGCGGGTGTCACTCGTCGAGCCGTTACACCGCCGAAGGCGCCCATTGGCGACTCGCCATCGGATTGACCGATTAGTACCTAACTCGACTTAAATTCGATGGGCGGCAGCAGGCTAGCCCACAGGTACGGATCGAAGTCCTAAATCTCGATTAATCCGCATGTTAGTCCCGCCGTTTCCGCGGCCCCAAGAGGTGCTTTGGCCGCCCTTGGTCACGGGCACCCGTTTGGCCTGGCAAGTCATATATAATATAGAAATTGGAAACCGAGACAGGAGCGGCACGGATCAGGCTGAAACAGTGCGCAGCATCGTTGCGACGATTCGGTCTACGTCCGGTTCCCCCAGGTCCCTGAAAAATGGCAGGCCAAGCGTCATGTTCGCTAGATTTTCCGTCGCCGGCAGAGGACCGCGCGGATGGTGAACGGCCGCCTTTTCCCGGTGCGCGCCGCTGCCCCACCACATACGCCAATCGATTCCCGCGGCAGTAAGCTCCTGGAGTACCCTAGCGTGGGAACGCTCCTCTATGGATGCCACGCACGTTGAGCTGACCCAGTTCACCCCGAATCCTGGCTGGAGGTTGATATGATTCGACTGCGCCAGCGCGCGCCGGTAGTGGCCCGCGACCGCCATCCACTCCGCTCTGGCCTCCGTCCACGCGTCAAGAGCCGCAAGACCGACTGCGGCATGATATTCGCTGAGCTTGGCATTGAGTGCTGTCACCTCTGCATGGCGTCCAGCCGTAAAACCAAAATTGCTGCGCTGCCGGATGGCGCGAATGATTGCGTTGTCGCGGCTGATAACGAAGCCGCCTTCGCCGACACCGAGAACCTTGGTCGCATGCAGGCTCACCACCGCTGGAGCGAGACCCACCCGAAGCGAATCGAACGCGGCCGCGGCGTCGATGACGACTGGCAAGCCGGTGCGTACCATGAAGTCGTCCCAAGCCTGGACGTCGATCGGTCTGCCGAACGGAATGACCACCATGACGGCGCCGACGCGCGCCGGTGCCCGCGCGATCTCATCCTCAATTGCCACCGGATCGAGTGCCCAGCTCAGAGGGTCGACGTCGACAAAATACGGCGTGAGACCGCCGAGGGTTACGGCGTTCGCCGAAGCGATGAATGTCCATGCCGGCATGACGCACAGCGTACCTGCCGGCGCAGACTGCGCCATGAGGGCAAGGGTCAGCCCAAGCGTGGCGTTGGCGGCCGTCGTAACTGTTCCGTCGGCAGAACCGAAGTGCGCAGCGAGTCGCTCCTCGAGCGCCTTCACATGCGGCCCGAAGTTCGAATAAAGCCGCGAACGGTCAATATCCGCCAAATAGGGAACCAGGCGGTCGACCGACGGCAGCTTGGGACGCAGGACAGGGATCATTGTCAGACAAGAGTCGATTCAGATCGCATTAACAGGTTGGCTCGACAAGACTAATACGTGATCGCAAACATTCTTCGATGCCGCGCCACGGCAAACGCAATAGTGATCTGATCATGACAGCAGCGCAAGCGTTCTTTCGGCGACGCGGCGCATTGAGGCTTTGTCGTACCGGTGATCGCAGGGCAGGGTGATGAGCTGGCCGCATAATTCGTGTTCGATGGCGAATGCTTCCGCAGGACTCGGCAGTGACGGATAGTGCACAGCTGCAAAAATGCCGTCGCCGTGCAGGCCGCGCAGCACGCTGGGTCGCTGCGCAGTCGAAACCCTTATGACGTAGCCGAGTGGCACGGCGTCCGAATCTCCCTCGCACGCGAGCCATCTGCCAAGATAGTCCCGCAACACTCGCCAGTTGTCGCGTTGGCGGTCTGCCAGCGGTCTTAATGTTGTATGTGACAGAATCCAGCCGCTCCAGCGCGTCATCTCGCAGGCGTCTACTTTCATCCAGGCTTTTTTTGTTTGGTTGGCCTGATGCCAGGTTTGATTGCTCGCGTCGGTGCGGTCCTCGTAGCGCAGAATTGGCGCGGTCCACAGCGCGATGGCGTCCGGGCGTTCTTGAGGATGAGGCACCTGGCGGCCGGGACGCTCCGCGACCAGAATTCCGCCGTCGGCAACGCCCAGCAGTTTTCGCGGACTATAAAGCGTCCAATCGGCCCACGGCCTTATGCCTGCGTCGAGAGCTTGGGCGCGATCGTCGACGAACAGGAGATCGCGCCGCCGCGCGGCGAAATTCAGAAATCCGGACCGCGGCGGAAATCCGAAAAAATCGACTGCCAGAACCAGGTCTCCGGATGCTGCCTCCCGGTCGAGTGTTGCGGCATCGGGTTCAAACTCGACGCCCGTCGGATAGTACCGGATACGGTCCCGCCACTGGTCGGCGATCAGGCCTTCGCAGATATAGGCCGGCAGCCACACCCGCGGCGGCGACGTTGCCTCGATAATCGCCGCAAAGGCGGAGCGCGCGTTGCTGAATGTCGCGAATTCACGTCCTTCGGTCCAGCGAAAAAGCACGCTGTCCTGAAAAGCGCTGCAATCTGGCTCATGCAGCCCGAAAAACCCCCCAATTTTCTCTGACTGACCCAAAGGCCGCGCCCAACGATTGAGGTTCACAACCCATCCAAATCCAATGAAGGAACCGGCGGCAATTAACACCTTGATGTTTGCAACGTCAACGCCGACGACAGGCGCGCGTGCAGCTCGGCGCGCTGGGGTGGATCCCTCCATCGCGATATCAAAAATCGCAAGGATTGGAATGGCGCTGCGTTTGGACTAAGCTCAAGCGCGTATTGGGGAGAGCCGATGTCATTCATCAAAGAGACGGAAACGATGCATGAAGTTGTCGCCGTAGGCGGCGAATTCTCCGAATGGTTTGCGGGCAAGGAATTCAGTGCCGATTGGACTTCCGGGCACTTTCCCTCGTGGAAGATTTTGCTTGCGTCGCTGCAAGATCGTCCGGCGAATCTTCTGGAGATCGGCTCCTACGAGGGATTTTCCGCTCTTTTTTTTCTGAATTTCCTCCCGCGTTCTTCTATTGTCTGTATCGATCCGTGGGACACTCGGTATATGGTCTCGGATATTGCCAAGCTGGTTCCCGGCGTGGTGGATGAATATCCGCGCGCGGAAGGACGATTCGATCGGAACATGCTTCCGTTTTCAGATCGGTTGACCAAGGTGAAAGCGGCGTCTGCAAACGCACTTGGCGAGCTCGGCGTAAGCGGCCGACGCTTCGATATGATCTACGTGGACGGATCGCATCGACGTTTGGACGCTTACCGCGATTGCACATTGTCCTGGCCGCTGCTGAGGTCAGGCGGAATTATGTTGATTGACGATTATGAATTTGGCGCCCGTCTTCCCGACGATCTCAAACCGAAACAAGGGGTCGATGCATTCCTCGCCAACGTCTCGGGGCAGTATGATGAAGTGCATCGCGGCTATCAGATCGCCGTTCGCAGACGCTAATAGGCTTACGTCCGCCAATCCTTAAGAAACGCGGAAAATATCTCTTCCGGAATAGCGTAGTCTGCCGTGTGCGAATACGGACTATCTTCGCGTGTGGCCGGACCAGTCAAAATTGTCGTATCGATGCCGAGCTTCTCTAGGAGACAAGTATAGGATGTCGAACGAAAAACATTCACTGAGCTCAGGATGCAGAGCTTCGCCCCCGACCGTGCGAAAAAGCCGAGCAGCATGGCCGAGCCTCCCTGGCCGAGAATGTACTGTGCGCCGCGAATCAGTCCTATCTGTGTGGCGAAGTCGAGATCCTGAGGGTAGACGACGACAAAGCCCTCCTGTTTGGCGCGTTCTTCAATGGCGGGATAATTCACGAGCTTGCGCGCCTGGTAATCCTTGCGAGCGAGAAAAATTCGTTTAGGCCCGGATGCCGGCGGCAGCGAAGGCGACATCCTTCGCAACATCTCGGCGATAACGGAAGCGAAGCGGTCCGGAGGTGCGGTCCGAAACGGGATCCAGGCCGGATCGACGGTCTTCGGGTGCATGGGAATGAAGAACAATCGCGGCGCGCACCACAGCCGCCGCACATTCACCGTTGCGGTGAGAGGAACTTCGATGATTTCGATCTCGGGAGGCAGGATCATGCGAAGGAATTCGCGATGCGTCGGCGGCATGTGCGCGTCAATCAGCACCGGAACGCGGGACATCTGCGCCGACATCGCGGCGGCGACATATTTCGGCATGTATTCCCAAATCCAGTGTCCGAATTGCGGGCTGTGGGGGCCGAGCAGGCTGAAGGCCTCGTCCAAATCGATTTTGCATCCCGGCGAGGAGCACATCCACACCCCGTCTTTGCTTCCCTCTAGGACCGGCAAATCAAGAACGACCTGCTCATCAACGCGCTCCAGCTCGTGCCCTTGAAAATCCAACAACGCCGAGCCGCGAAACTCAATAAATCCCGACCTGCCCCTCACAGTGCACTCGGGTAAGCAGGCGAAATACAGCGACCGAGTGACACACTCGAATGCACGCTGATCGCCCGCTCCGATCACACGAGGCGGATGCGCCGTAAAGGCAATCCCGCTTGGTCCAGTCTCAACAAAGACGCTCGCGTGCCGGCGCGCGACCTCGTATAGGCTTTTGACCGGTAGGTATTCGATTGTCGAATTTTCTGGAAAATTAAAAAGTTCGCGAAAGACCGCAAATGCGTCAGCCAAAGACCGCCGAGCGGTCAACGCCTGCTTGAATGGCGCTAGCTCATAAAGGAATTGCGACGGCCTGTCCGCAACGAGCTTCGCCACTGTGAGGAACTGCTCGCGCTCTGAGGCATCAAGCATTGTGGGCGACGAAACATCGTTGTTCAAGCGCCGCGATACTGTATCTCCTTTTTCCGGCACGCTGCAGCTCCAACAACCTCGGATCCAACGGAGTAACCGGCTGAGAGTGCTTTCCTGCCATGGTCGAAGAGTGGTAACCCAGATCGCCGGTGGAGCTAAAACGCTAATGTACCGGATGTCCGCGACACTCGAACAAGCTTTTTCGCCATTTCCGCAAGCTGGACGTTCACCAGTGGCGTGATCCGTGCGGCGATGGGGCCGTAACGTTCGGGCTCCTCGTTCTGCAGACGGTTCAATTGCTCTTCCATCAAAGTGGCATGGGCAAGATGACCGAGATATATACGCTCCTCGACTTTCGCCCTCTCGGCGTCATTTGTCTTTTCCGCCTCCAATGACAGCGACGTGTTCTGTCCGTGCACCCGATATTTGAGCAACGGTTTATTGATGAAGCGGGCGCCCTTCAGGAGATAGGCATAGAACGGATACATGATGTCGTAGGCGCGCAGATATGGAGGAACCCAGTCAAATTTCTCGTAGATCGCGCGCTCAAAGCCGATGGCCGGCCCGAAGCAGCAGGCATTGGTGCCATCGCGGGCCAGCGTTTCAAAGCTTTCGTCCGCTGGCTGCGCAGGATCACGGAAAGTTCGGT
>Ga0265313_10004461_pt1 | contig 10738 bp, 10 predicted proteins | sample 4123metaG_FD_203122 | JGI IMG/M metagenome (GOLD analysis project Ga0265313, IMG submission 203122) | Rhizosphere microbial communities from Carex aquatilis grown in University of Washington, Seatle, WA, United States - 4-1-23 metaG | ecosystem: Host-associated > Plants > Roots > Rhizosphere >...
CAGGGTGCTGCAGACGAGTGAATTCGATCGCGAAGCCGTCTTCGATGTGACGCACCACGCGGCCTTGCGTCTTGCCGATGGTGACAGCGGAGCCGACAGCCGGGCGCAGGTCCGGCGCGATCGCCACCGCCGCGCCAGACGCCGACAGGTCGATGACGCGGCAGGCGACGTTGGTGCCGTTCGGCAGGACGAGGCGCGCCATCGGATTCTTCGGCACGAAGCGGCCGTGGCGGCGGTCTTCCGGCAAATTGAGGATCTGGCGGTTGGCGAGCCAGGTGAGCTGCGCGGCGAGCTTGTCGCGTTTGCGCAAGGTCGCCGAGATGGTCATGGCGAAACCGTTCTCGACCGTGCGCGCGATCTTGCCTTCCAGCCGTCCGAGATGATCGACATAGGCGATGACGCGCTCGCCGGGGTTGCCCGTCACCGGCGCGATCACAAGCATGCCGCCGGGTGACATATTCACAACCTGACACGGGAATTCGCGCCGGTCCGCCAGCATGTAGCGGCCGAGCAGGTTGACCTTGACGCGTTGATGCTTCCGGCGTTCTTCGGCCAGCGGCAGGATTCTTGGTTTTGTCAGCGGCAATGCCATAGACGCGGGCGTTTGGGGGACGAATGTCCCCGCTCGTCGCCGAGCCTATGAACCTATCGTTAACGGCGCGTTATGCCGGCTCATTTTGTGTCGAATTCGCGTCGAAATTCTGGACCGTTCGCAGCCCTGAGTTCTTGTCTGCGGGCTCGTCGGCGCGGCCGCCGGCGTAGACGGTAAAACCATGACGCACGTCGGTACCGTTGGGCAATGCAGCAAAGCGTCGGGCTGACGGATTGGTGGCTTCCGCGCCAAGGTGACGCACAGTCTTGATCTCGATCGCGGCGACCGGCTTGACTCCGATCCAGTAGATCGGCGTTGCCGGTGCGAGCACGCCGAGCAAACCGGTGCGCGATTGCGCGGTGCGCGCGAGCGGCAACAGCAGCATCTCGAGATCGGCGGTGTCGCCGTCTTCGGCATGACCGGTGAGGCCCATGACCACACCCGCGGTTTCGGCCGTGATGATCGACAGCACCTCGTCGATGCTGTTGCGGTTGTCGTCGTGCCACAGCTCGGTGAGGGCCTCGCCCTTGATCTCGCGGCAGAACAGCGCGCAGACGCGCGTGCCGGCGAGGCGAAAGCGAAGCTGTTCGGCGAAATCCGCCGACAGCATGAAGGTGTCGCCGAGTGCCGGCGCGATCCGCGACGGATCGATTTCATTGCGTCCTGGCGCCGGGCGGTTGCCGCGGCGCTCGTTCCAATAGGCGAAGACTGCCCGCGTGGAAGCGTGTTTCATGACACCGCCTGTTCCGTCGCGAGACGAGCCCATGTCAGTTCTGTCCCCGATCGGGACAAAAGCGCCGGGGTCTTACCGCGACGGCCTACAGGCAGCAGGGCGCGTGCCGCCCGGTGGCTAGGGCGGCAAAAGCGCCGGTCGAATGCGGGTTAGCGTTAAAATCGCGGCCGTCATGGCGCGGCGCAAAGCGAGGCTATCGTCGCCGCCGATCCAGATCACGGGCACTGAGCGGAGGGCGAAAGTCCTCTTTTTTTTGTGCGTGACCGGGGACCATCAACTTGCGGGAGGGCACCCGGCCAGCCTATGTGGGTTAGAGCCACGATGTCCTCATCCCCGCAACGCGAACCGCTTCTCAACATCCCACCGGTTGTGGCGTATTTCATCGCGTTGTTCGTCGTCGTGCACGTCGGCCGCGTGTATCTGCTCACGCCGGCGCAGCAACAATACTTCCTCAATCTGTTCGCCTTCATTCCGGCGCGCTACGACAATACGTTGCTGTTGGGCGAGGTGCTGCCGGGGGGCTGGGGCGCCGACATCTGGACCTTCTTCACTTATTCGCTGATTCACGCCGACTGGATTCATCTCGGCGTCAACACCGTCTGGTTCCTGCCGTTCGGTACCGCGATCGCGCGCCGCTTCGGGCCGCTTCGCTTCATTGTATTCTTTGCGGTGACGGCTGCGGCGGGGGCGTTGTTTCATCTCTTCACACATGGCGCCGACAACTCGGAAGTGGTCGGCGCATCCGCCGCAATTTCCGGCACGATGGCGGGTGCGATGCGCTTTGCGTTCCAGCGCGGCGGCCCGATCAGCCAGCGGCGCGACGGCGATCCCTATCGCGTGCGTGCAATCCCGCTGCTGTTCGTGCTGACCGATCCGCGCGTGCTAGGGTTCCTGCTGGTGTGGTTCGGGATCAACCTCCTGTTCGGCCTGGGCTCGGTCCCGATCACCGGCAGCGGCCAGAGCGTGGCGTGGCAGGCGCATATCGGCGGCTTTCTCGCCGGGCTTTTCCTGTTTTCCTGGTTCGATCCGGTGCCCCAAGAGCCCTAACGCGGCATTGGTGCGCCGCCGCATTGATTTCGCGGCGCACACCGACGGTCTTGACGGAACTGGACGAACGGCGGGATCGTTCACTTAGACCCGGGAACAGCGGGTCACTCACGGCGCGGCTTTCCCGGGCAAGGGAGGCTGCCATGAACGTCCAATCCATCCTGGCTGCCAAAGCTTCGGGCGGCGACATCGTCAGCATCGAACCGACCGCGACACTCGCGGCCGCGGCAACACTCTTGTCTGCGCATCGTATCGGCGCAGTCGTGATCCTCGGCGCTGGAGGTCGCCTCGCGGGCATATTGTCGGAGCGCGACATCGTACGCACCCTCGCCGAGCAGGGCGCGGCAGCTCTTGATCTGCCGGTCGGGCAGGCCATGACGCGCAACGTCGTCACCTGCAACGCGGATGAAACCTGCGCCAGTATCATGGAGCGGATGACGCAGGGAAAATTCCGTCACATGCCGGTGATGGCGGAGAACCGCATGGTCGGCATCATCTCGATCGGCGACGTGGTCAAGAACCGCGTCGACGAGGTCGAGCGTGAATCCGAGGCGATGCGCGATTACATCCGCACGGCGTAGCGCGAGCGTCTTATTTCGCCACGCCGTTGGCGCTGACCGGGTGGGACAAAGCGGCGATCGCTTCGCTAATACCGGCGATCTCTTTTTCCGTGGTCTCGGTGCCGATCTTGATGGCCTCGGCGGCACGATGAAAATCGAACCAGCCGATGTGGCCGAGCCGAGGGCTGATCATGACGTCGGCCGGATCGCCGGCGAGGCGTGAGCGTGTGATGCGGTCCTGCATGACGTTGAAGGCTTCCACCATCACCGTCGGAATGCCCGGGCTGGTGCGCGTGCCGAAGAGGTGGCGGAACGACGGTTTGCCGCCAAATACACCGCGCAGCTTGCCCGACGATTCCGCGGGGCCTTCGTCGCTGGCGTCGGAGCCGTGATCGGGAATGATGGTGCCGCGGCCGAAGATGTCGGCGTTGAGGTTGACGGCGATCACCAGCCGCGCGCCGAGCGCGCGGGCCGCCGAGACCGGCACCGGATTGACCAGCGCGCCGTCGACCAGCCAGCGTCCGCCAATCCGCACCGGTGGGAAAATGCCGGGCAGGGCGTAAGAAGCGCGCAGCGCCTCGGCGAGCCGCCCGCGCGTCAGCCAGATTTCGTGACCGGTGTTGAATTCGGTAGCGATCGCGGCGAAGCGGATCGCCAGTTCCTCGATGCGCTTGTCGGGCAGACCGTCTTCCAGCCGTTTGGCCAGATTGCCGCCGCGGATCAGGCCGGAGCCCGACAGATTGATGTCGAGGTAGCGCAGGATGCTGCGCACGGTCAGGCTGCGCGACCAGTCCTCGAGCGCGTCCATCGCGTGCGCGGCGAAGCAGCCGCCGACGACCGCGCCGATCGAGGTGCCGACGATGACATCGGGAATGATGCCGTGCGCGACCAGCGTGCGCATCACGCCGATGTGGGCAAAGCCGCGCGCGGCGCCGCCGCCGAGGGCAAGCCCTATGCTCGGACGAACCATTTCGGGCTGGACCGGCGCGGTGGTCGCTTCGGCTGAACGGTCGCCGTTACGCGCTCGGGAAAAAAATCCCTCAAACACCAAAATTATCTCCCCAGGGCCCCAATTGTCAGATCGGACAAGCCACTCGGACAAGCGCTTCGTGCCGGTATGGTGAAAATTGCTGGCGGAGTCTTGTGACCGAAACGTGACGGAGCAGGGTGCGCCGATGTCATTACATTAGGGTAAACGCCCGCTGCGGCTATTTGTTCGGTCGCTGCATTGCAAACACGGCCTCGACCACCGCGTATTCGTCATAGCCGCAACGCGCGATCGGCTTCATCGCTGCGGTGTCGAGCCGGCCCTCGACGATGAAGCCGTCCTCGATGTGCACGCCGATGACCTGCCCGAACACCACGTGACAATCCATCGCCGTGCCGTCGATGTCCTTGAGCGTTGTGATCTGCAGCAGCTTGCATTCGAGTGCGCAAGGCGCAGCGGCGACGCGCGGCGGCTTGACCAGCCGCGACGGCGCAGCCGTCAGTCCGGCGCGCTCCATCTCGTTGACGCCGCGCGGCAAGGGCGCCGAGGTGATGTTCATCTGCTCGCGCAGATCCCAGGTCGCGAGGTTGCAGACGAACTCGCCGGTCTCGGTGATGAAGCTCACCGAGTCCTTGCGGCCCTCGCTCGCGAACATCACGACGTTGGGCTTGCTGTTCACGCCGTTGAAAAACGAATAGGGCGCGAGATTGACTTCGCCTTTGGCGCTGATTGACGTCACCCAGCCGATCGGGCGCGGCGCGACGATCGCCTTGAACGGATCGTGGTGCAGCCTGGGATCGCGTTTGTCAGGCTCGTAGAACATCGGTTGCTCACGCCCCGTAGTAGCTGACGATGTCGGCGAGCTTCGGCCGGTCGCGGTCCTCGGGCGGCCTGGCGGGACGTCCAATATGCACGAAGGCGGCAACGCGTTCGTTCGGGGCGAGGCCGAGCGCGTCCAGCACGCGCCGGTCGTAGGCGTACCATTCGGTAATCCAGCTCGCGCCGAAGCCCATTGCGTGCGCGGCGATGACGAGGGACATGGAGGACGCACCGGCGGAGAGCTGTTGCTCCCACTCCGGGATCTTGGCGTGCTGCGTCGCGCGGCTGACGACCGCGATGACGAGCGGCGCGCGCGAGAGCCGATTGCGCTCGAACGCCAGCTGGTCGGCAGTTGCGTCGGGATGCGCGGCGGCAAATACCGCGGCGATCTTGTCGCCGGCCGCTTGCCGAGCGCTGCCTTCGAACACGATGAACCGCCACGGCGCGAGCTTGCCGTGATCCGGCACCCGCGAGGCGATGCCGAGCAGCGTATCGATCTCGTCGCGCGTCGGCGGCGGGCCGGTCAATTCCATCGGCTTGATTGAACGGCGCGTTTTCAACAATTGCAGCGCGTCAGGCATCGGTCATCCATTCGTTCACAGGCCGTTGCGCCTAGCATGGCGTTACCGGGCGGCAAAGCCCGGCTTGAATTCGCCTCGATTTGGCCCGACAAACGAGTCGCATGAACAGGCAGACCGGCACATCTCGTTCGTCCGGCCGTTGGTGGCCGGCGCTTGCGCTTGCCGCGGCCCTGTTGCCGCATGCGGCCGCGGCGCAGTCGTCTCTGTTCTCGAATGCGCCGACCGCAGGCTGGCCGGCCTCGACCGACCGCGGCGGCGTCGCCGTCCCGAACAACGTGCTTGCCCCGGCGGTCAATCCGACGACGCCGCGTGCGCCTCTGCCGATGGTGCCGGCCGGCCAGGTCGCGCTCGCGCTCGATGCCCGCTTCGGCAAGGACGCGCCGCCGATCCCGGGCGGGCTGACCTGGCGGGTCTATTCCAGCAAGCCGGACGCCACCGGCAAGTTCGTTCTCCTCAAGGAAGACAAATCGCCGGCGCCGACGCTGGTGCTGCCGGCCGGCAATTATATCGTTCATGTCGGCTTCGGGCTCGCCACCGCGGTCAAGCCGGTGACGCTCGCCAACGAAGCGGTGCGCGAAGAATTCGACCTGCCCGCCGGCGGCCTGAAGCTCGAGGGCCGCGTCGGCGACGTGCGCATCCCGGCGGGGCAGATCTCGTTCGACGTCTACAAGGGCAGCCAGTTCGAAGCCGGCGACCGCCGGCCGATCGCCGAGCACGTGATGACCGGTGATGTGCTGGTCGTGCCGGAGGGTACCTATTACATCGTCTCGAACTATGGCGACGCGAATTCGGTGGTACGCTCGGATATCCGCGTCGGCGCCGGCAAGCTCACCGACATCACCGTGACGCATCGCGCCGCCGCGATCACGCTCAAGCTGGTGAGCGACAAGGGCGGCGAAGCGCTCGCCAATACCGCGTGGTCGGTGCTCACGCCGGGCGGCGATGTCATCAAGGAATCGATCGGCGCCTTCCCGCGGGTCATCCTCGCCGAGGGGGAATACCGCGCCATCGCCCGCAACGAGGGCAGGGTGTTCGAGCGCGAATTCAAGGTCGTCACCGGCGTCGATGGCGACGTCGAGGTGCAGGCGCGATAGCAAACGGCGCAATTGCGCATATATACGAGTTGCTGGAACAATTTTAGTCGCGCATTTGTTGGGCGAAGGGTGCCGCCATGGATATCTTCCCCTCCCTCGACCCCCAATTCATTGCGCTTTTGCTCGATGTCGATGGGACGCTGATTGACATCAAACCGGCACCGAGCGAGGTGCACGTGTCCGACGAACTGCGCGAAGTGCTGGCGCGTCTGTCGCGGCAGACCGGTGGGGCGCTGGCGCTGGTCAGCGGGCGGCCGGTCGCCGATCTCGACAGGCTGTTCGCCCCGCTCGAGTTGCCGACCATCGGTGGGCACGGCGCCGAAATCAGGCTGCGGCCCGGCGAACTCATGAGCGGCGCCGCGCCGCTGTCCGCAAACCTGCGCCGGCAGCTCGCCGGTGCCGCGACGCCGGGGTCCGGCATCCTGGTCGAGGACAAGGGCTATTCGCTGGCGCTGCACTACCGCAATGTGCCGCAACACGAAAAAGATCTGCGCGCCTCGATCGACGCCGGGCGTGCCGCGTTCCCCGGAGAAGCAACGGAAGTGCAGCCCGGCAAATTCGTCTTTGAAGTGAAGCGCCCCGGCGTGAGCAAAGGCGAGGCCGTGCGCACGCTGATGACGCAGTTGCCTTTCGCCGGGCGCCGTCCGGTCTTTATCGGGGATGACGTGACCGACGAATCCGTGTTCGCGATTCTGCCCGAGCTGAAGGGCCTCGGTTACTCCGTCGGCCGTCATTTCGACGGCATGGCCGGCGTCTTTGATTCGCCGTCGCAGGTCCGCCGCGCGTTGAAAGAATTCGCCGCGCGTCCAGACGGGACGCCGGCATGACCGACTACGGCCTCGACCTCGCAGTCATCGGCAACGGCCGCACCGCGGCGCTGCTCGACCCGTCCTCGCGCATCGTCTGGTGGTGCCTGCCGCGCTACGACAGCGACCCCGTGTTCAGCCGTCTGCTCGCCGGCACTGAGGAAAAAGGTTTCACTGACGTCGTGCTCGACGGTTTCGTCGAGACGCGCTCGAATTATGAACGCAACACCGCGATCGTGGTCACCGAACTGATCGACCGCAACGGCGGCGCGGTCCGCATCACCGATTTTGCGCCGCGGTTCCAGGAATATGGCCGCGTCTACCGGCCGCCGCAGCTTATCCGCATCATCGAACCCATCGCCGGTACGCCGCGCATTTCCGTCCGCATCCGCGCCACGCACCGTTACGGCGAGCCGGTGGCGACGCGGACTTCCGGCAGCAATCACATGCGGTTCTGGCGCGACGACGTCGGCATGCGCGTGACCACCGACGTGCCGCTCTCCTATATCGAGAGCGAGGCGCCGTTCGTTCTGACGCGGCCGATGCACATGGTGTTCGGCGTCGATGAACCATTCGCCGGCACGCTGGATTCGACCTGCCGCGACTTTTGCCAGCGCACCCGCGATTACTGGCAGGAATGGGTCCGCCGCCTCGCCTTTTCCATTGACTGGCAGGAAGAGATCATCCGCGCCGCGATCACGCTTAAGCTGTGCAGCTTCGAGGAGACCGGTGCGATCGTCGCGGCGCTCACCACCTCGATCCCCGAGTGTCCCGGCACCGGGCGTAACTGGGACTACCGCTTCTGCTGGCTGCGCGACGCCTTCTTCGTCGTGCGCGCGCTCAACCGCATCGGCGCGACGCACACGATGGAGGACTTCATCTCCTATATCCTCACCATCGCCGCCGGCCGCGCCGACACGTTGCGCGCGCTCTACGGCATCGTGCACACCGACAAGCTGGACGAGCGGGAGGCGCCGGCGCTTGCCGGTTTCGGCGGCGACGGTCCGGTGCGCGTCGGCAACGCCGCCTGGGCGCAGGACCAACACGACGTCTACGGCAGCATCATCATGGCGGCGGCGCCGATGTTCTTTGACCGGCGGCTGCCGCGGCCGGGCGATGAAGCGTTATTTCGACTGCTTGAGCCAATCGGCGAACAGGCCGCGAAGTTCGCGCTCAAGCCCGATGCCGGCATCTGGGAATATCGCGGGCGCACGCGCGTGCACACCCATTCGGCGGCGATGTGCTGGGCCGGCTGCCAGCGGCTTGAGGCGATCGCTAACCATCTCGGTCTCACCGACCGTGCTCAATATTGGGGCAAGGCCGCCGCCGGAATTCGCGAGGAGATACTGCAGCACGCATTCAACCCCAAGCTCAAAGCGTTTTCCGCCGCGTTCGACAGCGACGACCTCGACGCCAGTTCGCTGCTTTTGGCGGAAATCGGGCTGATCGCCCCCGACGATCCGCGTTTCGTGTCCACGGTGAAGGCAATTGAGGGTGAACTTCGCCGTGATTTCCACGTTATGAGGTATGCGGCTGCCGACGATTTCGGCTTGCCGGAGACGGCGTTTTTGATTTGCCGATTTTGGCTAATCGACGCAATGTGGGAAACGGGGCGGCGCGAAGAGGCCCGAGACATGTTTGTCGATGCGCTTCGCCTGCGGAATCGCTATGGCCTTCTGTCGGAAGACGTGCACCCCGTGACCGGAAAACTGTGGGGAAATTTTCCGCAGACCTATTCGATGTCCGGGTTGATCTTAACCGCGATCAAGCTGTCGCGCAGCTGGGGAGACCGGTATTGGCGCGGCTCGTCATAGTCTCCAATCGCGTCGGCGTTCCGGACAACGGGGCTCGGGCCGGCGGGCTTGAGGTTTCCATTCGACCGGCGCTGCGCAAGCGCGGCGGCGTCTGGTTCGGCTGGAACGGGCGGGTCGCCGAGAGCGATCCAGGTCCAGCGAAGACGATCGAGCGCGACAACGTCGCCTACGTCACCATCGGTCTGCGCAAGGACGACTATGAGGAATTCTATAACGGCTTCGCCAACCGGGTGCTGTGGCCGATCCTGCATTACCGGCTCGATCTCGCCGAGTTCACGCGCCGTGACCTGAGTGGCTATTTCCGCGTCAACGAATATTTCGCCAGCAATCTGGAGACGCTGCTGCGGCCCGACGATGTCATCTGGGTGCACGACTACCATTTGATTCCGCTGGCCAAGACGCTGCGCGAGCGCGGGCACAAGAACAAGATCGGTTTCTTCCTGCACGTCCCGTGCCCGCCGCCGGAAATCCTGACCGCGTTGCCCAATCACGAGCGGCTGATAGCCGCGCTCGGACATTACGACTTGGTCGGCTTCCAGACCGAGATCGATGCCAACAATTTTTCGCGCTACCTGGCGAATGAATGCGGATTAAAACATATCGGTCCCGACAGCTTTGCCTTCGACGACCGCGAGGTGCGCATCGGCGTGTTTCCGGTCGGCGTCGAGGCGGAAGCTTTTTCGCGGCTGGCGCGGCGGGCCATGGGCTCGGCTTTCGTGCGTGAGGTGCTGGAGAGCCTGTCCGGCCGCGCCATGATCATCGGCGTCGACCGGCTCGATTATTCCAAAGGTTTGCCAGAGCGCATGAACGCGTTCGAGCGATTCCTCACCATTTGTCCCGAATGGCACGGCAACGTGACCTACCTCCAGATTACGCCGCAGAGCCGCGCTGGAATTCCCGAATATGCCGATATTGGGCGCGCGGTCGGCGAAGCGGTTGGCCGCATCAACGGCGCCTTCGGCGAAGCCTCCTGGACGCCGCTGCGTTATATCAACAAGGCGCACAGCCGCACCGCGCTGGCTGGGCTTTACCGCGCCGCGCGCGCCGCGCTGGTGACGCCGCTGCGCGATGGCATGAACCTGGTGGCGAAGGAATATGTGGCGGCGCAGAACCCGGACGATCCCGGCGTGCTGATCCTGTCGCGCTTTGCCGGCGCGGCGCGCGAATTGACGGCGGCGCTGCTGGTCAACCCTTACGACCACGAGGGCGTCGCGCTGGCCATCAACCGCGCATTGTCGATGTCGGTCGAGGAGCGCCGCCAGCGCCATGCGGTCAATTATCGTGTGCTGGTGCAGAACGACCTCGGGCGTTGGGCCGAGCGGTTTCTGGCGACGCTGGAGGCGCCGGCGGTCGCGACGCTTCGCCCACAGGGGCGGCTGGCGAGCGGCGGCTAGAGTGCTATATCTCACGGCGGCGAATATCTCGCCGCATCAGCAAGGAATCGGATTCATGACGACAATGCGGGTGTCGGCGATTTGCGGAGTGTTGTCTGTCATTCTGGCGCCAGGCGCGGCGCTCGCAGCCGACGCCAACCACGGCGGCGAACTGGCCAAGCGCTGGTGCGCCAGCTGTCACATCGTGTCGGCCGACCAGAAGAGCGGCTCGACGCAGGCGCCGCCGTTCAGCGCCGTCGCCAAGCGCCCGCATTTCGACCAGAGCCGGCTCGCGTACTTCCTGCTCGACCCGCATCCGAAAATGCCGGAC
>Ga0265313_10004466_pt1 | contig 10718 bp, 11 predicted proteins | sample 4123metaG_FD_203122 | JGI IMG/M metagenome (GOLD analysis project Ga0265313, IMG submission 203122) | Rhizosphere microbial communities from Carex aquatilis grown in University of Washington, Seatle, WA, United States - 4-1-23 metaG | ecosystem: Host-associated > Plants > Roots > Rhizosphere >...
CGCGATGCCGGCGATGATCCAATTCCAGGCCGAGCTGTAGGTGTCGGCGGCCTTTTTGGCTTCCTTCTGGCCGCCATGGGTCTGGTAATCGATGATCGCGTGCAGGGTGGCGTTATACTGGTCGAAGGTCTTGCTCATCTCTCCGACATAGAAAGCCTGCGCCCCCTTGTCGTCGTCCTTGCGCGACATCTCGATCAGCTTTTCGTGCAGTTCCAGATAATGGCTCCACAGCGGGGTCAGCTGGTCGTTGAGGCGGCGTTCCTCGCCCGGATCGATGGTGGCGGCATAGGCGGCATAGGAACTGCGCACTTCCTCCAGCACGCCGGCCAGGGTGGCTTCCTCCCTGGCCCGCTCGTCGGCGTTGGTGGCGAGGATGTGGGTGGCCTCAAGCTGGCGGAAGCGCACCGCCGAGCCGTTGACGTCGCCCAGCTTGGTCGCGGCCAGCAGATAGTTGGCGCTCAGCTCGACCGCGTTGTCATTGACCAGCGACAGGCGCTGGATGGCGAAAGCGCCGAGACAGCCGGTCACGATCAGCACCAGCGCGAAGGCGCCGATGATCTTGGTACGGATAGTCAGATTGTTGAGCCAGGACATTTGCTTCTCCATCAGTTTGGCGAAACCTAACCCGTGGGCTTCACCGGGGTTTTTCATGGCGGCGCCGGTTTATGTCGATATGTGTCGCAGCGGTTCAGAACCGCCGGGAAATTCCGAAATACAGCTGGCTGCCGGGGGTGTTGCGGTTAAGGCCCAGATTGACGCCGATATCCAACTGAAGGTCGGCATCGCCGCGCGGCTGCCAGGCAGCGTCCAGGTCGAAGGAATATTGCGAGGCCGCGCCCGAAGGGTCGAAATCCTGCGAGGTCCATAACTCGGCGCCGAGGGTCAGGCCGTTTTCGAGCGCCCGGCCCAGCCCGATCACGTCGGCCACTGCGGCGTGCCGTCCGCTGCCGGAGGCATTCAGAAGAATGTCCATCTCCGGGGTCGAGGCGAGCGACCAGTCGTCCCCCAGATCGTAGGACAGCGGCAGCACCAGGCCTTCCTCCATCGCGCCATCGCCCAGCCCGCGCCTGGCGGTCGCGATCTTCACAAAGGGCTCGAGGACGGCGGCGAAATCGCCGCCATCGCCGAGGAAATTCCACTTGCCGCGCAGATAGAGGTCGCCAAAGCCGGACAGGGTGGTATCCGACAGGGCGTCGCGGGTGCGCCGGGAAATGTAGGGCGTGACGGTGGCTTCCACGTCGACGCTGTCCCCGACACCGTATTTCAGGGTGGGACTCGCTGCGACGTAAGTGTCGCTCGTAACGCCGTCGGTGCGCTGGAAGCTGCCATCGAACGCATCGATCTCCAGCTGGAAATGGCCGGCATCCAGGGTGCAGGCAGAAGTGCCCTTGCCGGGGCGGTCAGGGCAGAGGGGGCGAAGCGCCTCGGCGTTGCCGGCCGTGGCGGCACACAGCACGGCCGCCAGGCTCAGGGCGATGATCGCGTAGATGTTTCGCATGCGCGGCTCCGCAAGCGAGCCCGCGGCGGCGCCTTGCCGGACGCATCTGGCTCGTTCGGGCCACGCTAGAAAAATCCGGCGACCGCGGTTTTTCGCGAAGGTTTCGGAATGTGTCCGGGTATGTCAGGGACGCGGCGGCACCGCGCTCAGTGCCGGGTCACTTTTCCGGCGAAGATATAGCCGCCGTTGCGCACGGTCTTGATCAACTGCGGATTGGCCGAGGAATCGCCGAGCTTCTTGCGCAGCCGGCCCACCCGCACATCGACGCTGCGATCGAAGGCGGGCGTGTCGTTGGCGTAGACCAGTTCCAGCAGCTGGTCGCGGCTGAGAACACGGTTGGGGCGGGTAACGAACACTTCCAGCAGCTTGTATTCGCCGCTGGTGAGCGGCACCGGCGCGCCATCGGCGTCGAACAGGGCCTGGGCAGCGGCATCGACGCTCCAGCCGTTGAAACGGTAGAGCGCGCGCTTTTCGCCGTCCTGCAGGGCGGTGTCCCTGCGCTCGTTGCGGCGCAGGACGCTTTTCACCCGCGCCAGCACTTCGCGCGGCTCGAACGGCTTGGTGATGTAATCGTCGGCGCCCAGTTCCAGCCCGACCACCCGGTCGGTGAGGTCGCCGCGGCCGCTGACGATGATGATACCCAGATCGTGATGCTGGCGAAGCTGGCCGGTGAGGGTGAGGCCGTCCGCGTCCGGCAGCCCGACATCGACAATCACAAGGTCGATGTCCCCTGCCGACAGCGCCTCGTTCAATCCCGCCGCGCTGGGCAGCGCGGTGACGCGATAGCCATCGGAAACCAGGCAGCGTTCCAGCACGGCCCGGACATCCGGATCGTCTTCCACAATTGCCAGATTCTTGCCCATTCGCTCCCCAGGCCTGCGCGGCAATTGCCCGGAATAAACCCAATTGGTTACCAATTCGCTAGCCCGGCGGCGCCGACACATCCCGACACAATCTGAACCCGGACGGCAAAACCCCCATCGCATCGCACGCTCAAGGTCGGGGCGAACATCACGTCAATGGGTATTGCACATGACGATTCGGGAAGACGCCGGCGACGATGCCAGCCACGCCTTTGTCACCTTCATGGTGGCGGGGCAGGTGCTGGGCATCCCGGTGATGAAGGTGCAGGACATCCTGACGCCCGAAGCGATTGCGCGGGTGCCGCTTGGGCCGCCGGACGTGCGCGGGCTTATCAATCTGCGCGGCCGCATCGTGACGGTGATCGATGTGCGCACCCGGCTGGCGCTGACCGCCGCGGCCCCTGGCAAGAACCAGGGCATGTGCGTGACCGTGGAGAATGACGGCGAGCTTTACACCCTCTTGGTCGATGACGTCGGCGATGTGGTGAGCCTGCCGGCCGAAGCGCGCGAGCCGGTGCCGCCGACCCTGGATTCGTCCTGGACGGACCTGGCCGAGGGCGTGTTCCGCATGGGCGACGAGCTGCTGGTGGCGCTGGACATCGCCAAGCTGCTCGACATCCGCCGCAAGAATTGAGGAGGGGACGATGGACGATCTGCTCAGCGAATTTATTACCGAGACCAATGAAAGCATCGCCACCCTCGATGTCGAGCTGGTGCGCTTCGAGCGCGAGTCCAGCGACACCGCGATCCTGGGCAACATCTTCCGGCTGATGCACACCATCAAGGGCACCTGCGGCTTTCTCGGCCTGCCGCGGCTGGAAGCGGTCGCCCATGCCGGCGAGAATGTGCTGGGCAAGTTCCGCGACGGCGAATTGCCGGTGACGCCGCAGGCGGTCACCCTCATCCTGCGCTGCATCGATCATATCCGCGTGCTGCTGGCCGAACTGGAAGCGGCCGGGCGCGAGCCGGACGGCGACGACCATGTGCTGATCGGCGAGATCAACGCCGTTGCCGACGGTACGCAGACCCGAATGGCGGTGACGCCGCAGGAGTCCAATGCCGGCGACTCGGCGCCGGTGTTCGACGAGGCGGGATTTCCCGTCGCCGCCGAATTGCTGGCGGAAGTGGCGCAGGCGCTGGGCCCGGTCTCGGACGGCTTTCCGCCCCTGGGCGACACTTTTGTTGAACCGGCGCCGGAGCCCGAGCCGGAACCTGCGCCGCAATCCGTCGCCCCCGCGAAAGCGCCCGAGGCGCCGCGCGAAGCGTCTTCCGAGGCGCCCGCCCACGCCGTCTCCTCCATCCGGGTCAATGTCGATGTCATCGAAAACCTGATGACGCTCATCAGCGAACTGGTGCTGACCCGCAACCAGCTGATGCAGCTGCAGCGCAGCCAGAAGGGCGGCGAGTTCAAGGTGCCGCTGCAGCGCCTCAGCCACATCACCTCCGACCTGCAGGACGGCGTCACCCGCATGCGCATGCAGCCGATCGGCAATGCCTGGGCCAAGCTGCCGCGCATCGTGCGCGACCTCTGCCTGGACGCCGGCAAGAAGATCGACCTGGTCCAGCGCGGCGAAGGCACCGAACTCGACCGCCAGGTGCTGGAGCTGATCAAGGATCCGCTCACCCACATGATCCGCAATTCCGCCGATCACGGCATCGAGGATCCCGCCACGCGCCTGGGCGCCGGCAAGCCGGAAACCGGCACCATATTGCTGGAGGCTTATCACGAGAGCGGCCATATCTTCATCCGCATCGCCGATGACGGGCGCGGGCTCAATGTCGAGCGCATCCGCCAGAAGGCGCTGGCCAACGGGTTGGTGACGGAAGCCGAACTGGCGGGCCTCAGCGAAAAGCAGATCCTGCAATTCATTTTCCGCCCCGGCTTCTCCACCGCCGAGAAAGTGACCAGCGTGTCGGGCCGCGGCGTCGGCATGGATGTGGTGCGCACCAATATCGAGCGCATCGGCGGCACCATCGAGATGACCTCGGTGGCGGGCGAAGGCACCACTTTCCTCATCAAGATTCCCCTCACCCTGGCCATCGTTTCCGCCCTCATCGTGCAGACGGCGGGCGAGCGTTTCGCGCTGCCCCAGATCAATGTCGTGGAGCTGGTGCGGGCCGATGCCCGCTCGGGCACCCGCATCGAGACCATCAAGGACGCGCCGGTGCTGCGGCTGCGCGACCGGCTGCTGCCGCTGGTGTCGCTGCGCGGCCTGCTGGGCCTGGGGGAGGCGAAGGCGGACAGCGACCGCTTCATCGTCGTCACCGAGCTGGGCTCCTTCAAGTTCGGCATCGTGGTCGACCGGGTGTTCGACACCGAGGAAATCGTGGTCAAGCCGGTGGCGCCGATCCTGCGCGGCAATCCCTATTATGCCGGCAACACCATCCTGGGCGACGGCAGCGTCATCATGATTTTGGACCCCAACGGCGTCGCCGCCGCCGCGGGCCAGGCCCGCACCGGCAATGACGGCGCCGCATCCGCCGCCGCTGCCCATGCCGGCGGCGACCTCACCTCGCTGCTGCTGTTCCGCGCTGGGGGCACCGAACTGAAAGCCGTGACCCTCGACACCGTGTCGCGCATCGAGGAGATCGATGCCGGTGCCATCGAGCATGTCGGCGGCCGCCCGGTGGTGCAGTACCGCCAGCAGCTGATGCCGTTGGTGATGCTGGGCGACGGCCAGAGCTTCAAGCCCTCGGGCAAGCAGCCGTTGCTGGTGTTCACCGAGAACGGCCAGTCGCTGGGCATCGCGGTGGACGAGGTGGTCGATATCGCCCGTGACCATGTCGAACTGGAACTGGCGCCGCGGGGCGACGGGCTGATCGGCAGCGCCATTATCGCCGGCAAGGCCACCGACCTGGTGGACATCCGCCACTATCTTATGCGCAGCCGGGACAACTGGTTTGCGCCGGAAAGCGTGGAGGCCGCCCATGGCTGACCCCCAGAGAAGCTGCCTGGTGGTGGACGATTCCGCCACCATCCGCAAGGTGATCGTCGGTCTGTTCAAGGAGTTCGGCTATGCCGTCGCCGAGGCGCCGGACGGCCAGCGCGCTGTGGAGCATTGCCGCAAATCCACCCCGGACCTGGTGATGCTGGACTGGAACATGCCGGTGATGGATGGCATCACCTGCCTGCGGGCGCTGCGCGCGGCGGAGCTGCCGCGGCGGCCGCTGGTGGTGATGTGCACCACCGAGAACCAGATGCCCAAAATCCAGCAGGCGCTGATGGCGGGCGCCGACGAATACATCATGAAACCGTTCGACAAGGACGTGCTGCTCGACAAGCTTTCCCAGCTCGGCCTGGCGTGACCCCGATGCAACCGGCCAAACATATCGACACGGCGGCGCCCGTGCGCCTGATGATCGTGGATGACTCCGCGATCGTGCGCGGCTTCACCGCCCGTATCTTCGAAGCCGAGCCGGGGGTGGAGATCGTCGCCACCGCCAGCAATGGCGAGATGGCGGTGCGCGAGATCGCGCGCAAGCCCTGTGACGTGGTGATCCTGGACATCGAGATGCCGGTGATGGACGGCCTCACCGCCCTGCCCAAGCTGCTGGCGGCGGCGCCGGGGGTACGGGTGCTGATGTCCTCCACCCTCACCCAGCGCAATGCCGAGATCAGCCTGGAAGCGCTGTCGCTGGGCGCAGCGGACTATGTCCCCAAGCCCAGCACCAGCCAGATCGGCGGCAATGCCGAATTCAAGCGCGTCATCGCCGAGAAAGTGAAGGCGCTGGGCCGCCGCCGCAGCGCCACGCCCCGGCCGGTCGTCGCGCTGGACAAGCCGGCGCAGGCGCTGCGCCCCGGCTCGCAGCGCAAGCCGCACATCATCGTCATCGGCAGTTCGACCGGCGGGCCGCAGGCGCTGCTGGCGCTGATCAAGGCGCTGCCGCGCGGCGTCGATGCCCCCATCGTCATCGCCCAGCACATGCCGCGCACCTTCACCACCATCCTGGCCGAGCATCTGGGGCGGGCCAGCCACCGTCCCGGCTGCGAAGCAGCGGATGGCGAGGCGATCCTGCCGGGCCGGGTCTACCTGGCGCCGGGCGGCTTTCACCTCGAACTAGTGCGCCATGGCATCACCCTGGCGGCGAAGCTGACCCTGGAGCCGCCGGAGAATTTCTGCCGTCCCTCGGTCAATCCCCTGTTCCGCAGCGCCGCGCGCCTGTTCGGCGACCAGACCGCGGCGGTGATGCTGACCGGGATGGGCAGCGACGGTCTTGACGGCGCGCGCGACATCGCCCGCGCCGGGGGCGCCCTGGTGGCGCAGGACGAAGCCTCGAGCGTGGTCTGGGGCATGCCCGGCGCGGTGGCCAATGCCGGATTGTGCACCGCCATCCTGCCGCTGCCGGCCATCGCCGCGCATGTGACCGGCCTGTTCGGAGGCCGGCCATGAACACCGCCGATTTCACCTATGTCGCGGCCCTGCTGAAGGACCGCTCCGGGCTCATCGTCACGCCCGACAAGCAATATCTGTTCGACACCAGGCTGGGGCCCATCGCCCGGGAATACAAGCTGAAGGGCGTGGACGAAGTGATCGCCGCCATGCGCCAGGGCCGCAACGAGGCCCTGATCGCGGCGGTGGTGGACGCGATGACCACCAACGAGACGTCGTTCTTCCGCGACCGCCATCCCTTCGACGCGATGCGCCAGACCATCCTGCCGGAGCTGATCCGCCGCCGCGCCCAGCAGAAGCATATCCGCATCTGGAGTGCGGCCTGCTCCACCGGCCAGGAAGCCTATTCGCTGGCGATGATGCTGGCCGATGACTTTCCCATGCTGGCGAGCTGGCGGATCGAGATCGTCGGCACCGACATCTCGCCCAGCGTGCTGGCGCGGGCGAAGGAGGGCGCCTTCTCGACTTTCGAAGTGCAGCGCGGGCTTCCCATCCAGATGCTGGTCAAGCATTTCGCCCAGGAAGGCGATCGCTGGATCTTCAAGCCCGAACTGCGCAAGCGGACGAGTTTTCAGCCCTTCAACCTGCTGGGCGACCTCGCGCCGCTGGGCCAGTTCGACGTGATCTTCTGCCGCAATGTGCTGATCTATTTCGACCTGCCGACCAAGACGAAGGTGCTGGAAGGCATGCATCGCCGCCTCGCCGCCGACGGCACCCTGGTGCTGGGCGGTTCGGAATCGGTGTTCGGCATCTGCCCCAAATTCGCCGGCGTGGCGGGGCTGCGCGGCATCTATGCCCATGCCGATGTCCAACATCCCGTCCGCAATGCGGCGGGCTTCTGAAGAAATCGAAGGAGAGACGGATGAGCCTGAACAAGAACATGCGGGTGCTGATCGTGGACGACTACAGCACCATGCTGCGCATCCTGCGCAACCTGCTGCGCCAGCTCGAGCTCAACAATGTCGAGGAGGCCAGTAACGGCGAGGACGCGCTGACCCTGATGAAGCAGAAGCCGTTCGACCTCGTCATCTCCGACTGGAACATGGCGCCGATGACCGGACTGGACCTGCTGCGCACGGTGCGCGGCGACAGCCAGCTCAAGCACACGCCTTTCATCATGGTGACGGCGGAAAGCAAGACCGAGAATGTCATCACCGCCAAGCAGGCGGGTGTCTCCAACTATATCGTCAAGCCGTTCAACGCCGAGACCCTGCGCGCCAAAATCGGCAGCGTGTTCGGAGTGCAGTAGCGCCATGACCGAACAGCCATTGGGCCTCGACAGCGCCCAGGATTATCTCAACCGCCTGATCCGCGAGCTGCACGCGACAGCCACGGAAAAAAAGCAGCCGCTGCTGCTGGTGCTGGAATATCTCTCCCGCCACATCAAGCTGACGCGGGACGAGATCGGCGCCCTGCGTCCCGACGGCACGCGCGGCCTGTCCTCGGCCGCCGACGAGCTGGAGGAGATCGTCGGCGAGACCGCCAAGGCCGCCAACGAGATCATGAATGCCGCCGAACTGATCGAAACCATCGCTACCCGCACGGAACCGGAGATCGCCACCGCCCTGATCAATGCGGTGACCCGCATCTACGAGGCCAGCGCCTTCCAGGACATCACCGGCCAGCGCATCACCAAGGCGCTGCGGGCGCTGCAGGAGATCGAGGGCAAGATCGCGGCCCTGTCGCGGGCCTGTGACAGCCTTTCCGGCGCGATGGGTGAATCCGCGCCGGCGCCCGGCGACGCGGCGTTGCTGAACGGCCCGCAGCTTGGCCGCGACGCCTTCACCCAGAGCGACATCGACCAGCTGTTCGAGTCCTTCGGCAAGACGCCATGAGCGCCGCCGCCCGCAAAGTCACCGCCGCGGCCGAGGCCGGAGGCGGCGAGCAGTCGGACGCCGACCGCGACGCGCTGCACATCCTGCCGATCGCGATCCTGCCGGTGGTCCATCCCGCCCTGCGCCGCACCCGGCTGGTGAAGAACAGCAGCCTGGAAACCATGGTGGAGATGTTCAACATCGGCGACGCCGGCAGCGGCCATATGGCGGTGCCTGCCGCTGCCCGGGCGCTGGGCCTCAGTGAAACCCCGCCGCATCCCGATCTTGTGCTGCTGCGCAAGGTTTCCCATCTGCCCAGCTTCGATGTCTACAGCCTCAGGGTATTGCTGCGCGGCTGCGGCATCCAGATCGCCGATGATTCCGCCCTGCGCCTGTCGCGCGCCAAGATGGAATCGCTCAACTCCTACATGGCGGTGTTCACCCGGCCGCTGGTCGCCGAAGTGTTCGGCGGCGAGACCGCGGTCGGCGGCTTCACCGACCTGGTGGGCATGATGCGCAACTGCCCGGCGGAGACGGTGCGCGACCGGCTGGGCGCCCTGTCGGGCAAGCTGGGCATCGAGATCGGTGCCATTCCCAAATTCCTGGAGGATTATGCCGACATCTTCATGTCGCTGTCCTATTACCGCCAGTGCCTGGACATCATCCTGCCCCTGATCGACGATTTTATGAAAACCGTCACCGACCTGCGCGGCAACTACCAGATGAAGCAGGATCCCAATTTCATGCGCGTGCTGGACACGATGGAGGAAACCATCAACGCCCTCACCGCCAATGTCACCGGGCGGCTGGAAAGCTTCGAACGCAGCACCAACGACATGTGGCGCGATCTCACCGCCGAACGTTTCGTGCGGATCGAAGCCCTCATCAAGAGCCTGCACACCTCCATCGGCGGGGTGCTGTGCGCCCTCAGCGTCAAGCTTTACGCCTGGCAGCGGCTGTTTCCCAAATCCTCCAGCACCGGGCCGATGCGCCGCGCCGAATTCATCATGTCCGACATGCGCCAGGGAATCGACACGATCCGCACATTGGAGGATTCGGCGCCGATGATGTCGGTGCTGCAATAGCAACGGGCGATCCTATCCGCCCGTATAGTCGGGATATACGCAAGCACGCGCGCTTCGGGGCTTGTTTTGCGGTAAAGCAGGCGGCATTTCGCCGAAGGTTCGCCATGGACAAAGCACTCGCCTCTCTTGGAAGCGCGCCGGTCGGCGATGCCGTCCTTCGCCGCCTCGATCGCCGCCCGACCATCCTGGTAATCGATTCCGACTTGCGCCGCCGCGGCGAACTTTCCTGGATGATCGCGGGCCGGGGCTTTGCCGTGACCACGGCGCGTGGCGGCGAAGAAGCGCTGGTGCGGATCGCCAAGGGCGGCGTGGCGCTGGCGGTATCGTCGGTGGAGATGCCGGGCATGGATGGGCTGGAATTGTTGCGCATCATGGGCGAGCGCCGGCCCGCGATTCCCCTGATCGCGATCGCCACGGGCGACAGGGCCATCGACCAGGTCTATCTGCGCAGCGCGGAGCTCCTGGGGGCGGTGCGATCCTTTACCTGGCCGCTGCTGGAATCGGCCTTCATGGACAGCATCGGGTCGCTGCTGCAATTCGCCTGAACCCGGCGATTCGCCCGCGACGAAATCAGGTGCGCGATCATTGCTTCCGCGCTAGATTTGGGGCGGTTCGCAGGGGGACGCAACCGTGCAGGGTCCGGGCGGCAGGCGCTTGACGCAGCGCGATTTTCTCGCCGCGGCACTCATCGTGCTGGGTACTGCGGCCCTGTTCGTGATCGACGTTTCCCAGCCGCGCGGCGTGGTGGACGGGGTCGGCTATGCCGCGGTGGTGGCGCTGACCATCCGCTTCGGGCGCCGCGCCCTGGTGGCCACCGCCGCGATCACGACAGTGCTGACTCTCATCGCGGCGGGTCTGCTGCCGGATGCGGGAATCTCCGTCGCCGGGATGTGGGCCAATCGCGGCTTCGCCATCGCCTCGATCTGGATCATCGCCGTCCTGCTGCTGCACCGGCTGAACCTCGAAACCGAGCTTGAGGACCGCGACAGCCTGATGCGCCGCCATCAGGCGGCGCTGGCGCAGATGGTGCGCGACGGCGTGCTGCTGGACGGCAGCTTCGAAGACCG
>Ga0265313_10004468_pt1 | contig 10713 bp, 4 predicted proteins | sample 4123metaG_FD_203122 | JGI IMG/M metagenome (GOLD analysis project Ga0265313, IMG submission 203122) | Rhizosphere microbial communities from Carex aquatilis grown in University of Washington, Seatle, WA, United States - 4-1-23 metaG | ecosystem: Host-associated > Plants > Roots > Rhizosphere >...
CCACGGTGGACCGGCTTATATGGCCAACTTTGTCTTTTATCGGATCCTTGGCGGCGTGGGGGTGGGACTGGCCTCCATGCTTTCTCCCATGTATATCGCGGAAATCGCACCGGCCAAAATCCGGGGCAATCTGGTGGCGTGGAACCAGTTCGCCATCATCTTCGGCATGTTGGTCGTGTATTTTGTCAATTTCGGAATCTCCAAGGCGGGCGGGAGCGACACCTGGCTCAATACCGTCGGCTGGCGTTATATGTTCCTGTCCGGCGCCATTCCCTCGGTGGCGTTCCTGCTCCTGCTGTTTTTCGTGCCTGAAACCCCGCGGTACCTGATGTTGAAGGGCAATGAACCCGGCGCGCGCGCGGTGCTGGCCAAACTGACGACCGCCGAGGAAGGCGAACAGGAAATCACCGAAATCCGCGCTTCCCTGGCCGAACATCATTCCGGCCGGATGTTTTCCTTTGGCATGCTGCTCATTTTCATCGGCATCATGCTGTCGGTCTTTCAGCAGTTTGTCGGCATCAACGTCGTGCTTTATTATGCGCCGGAAATTTTCAAGAACGTGGGTTTTGACACCAACGCTTCACTGTTTCAGACCATCATCGTGGGCGCGGTCAACCTGATCTTCACCGTGGTCGCCATCGTCACCGTGGACAAGCTGGGCCGCAAACCCCTGCAGATTATTGGCGCGCTCGTCATGGCGGTGGCCATGCTCGCCTTGGGCGGCGCTTTCGCGCTTCAGGTCAAAGGGGTGACGGCGCTGCTGTGCATGCTGCTCTACATCGCCGGATTTGCCGTGTCCTGGGGACCGGTGGTCTGGGTGTTGCTGAGCGAAATCTTCCCCAACCAAATCCGCGGCAAGGCCATGGCCGTGGCGGTGGTCGCCCAATGGGCCGCCAACTATCTGGTCAGTTGGACCTTCCCCATTCTCAATGAGAATGCTTATCTGGTGAACGCCTTCCACCATGGATTCGCTTACTGGATCTACGGCGTGATGAGCATCCTGGCGGCCTTGTTCATGTGGAAATGGGTCCCGGAAACCAAGGGGCGCACGCTGGAACAGATGGAGGCCCTCTGGCTCACGCATGGCAAAAAGCCGTGAGCCTGGTTTGACTGTCGCCGGCACGGACACCGGACGCGGCCCGATGAAACCCGTTGACAATAATTTTGTTCAAACAGTATTCCATTTATAATGTCCACCATGTACCAGCATTGTCCCATGCATAGAAAACTGCTCACCCTCTTCGTGGCGATTGCCGTTGCGGGCCCGTTGACCACCCACGCGGCGCCGAATCCGCCGGAGAAACTCGCCGATGGCATCATTGTTCCCGTCAATGACACTTTCCTGCGGGTGCAGGTTTACGCCGACAATATCGTGCGCATCGCGTGTGCCCGGGACCGCGCGTTCTTTGACCGCCCGAGCGTGGTCACGGAACCAAAGCGCGTCGTCAAAACCGACTGGTCGCTGAACACTGAAAATAACGAAGCCATCCTCTCCACGGCCCGGCTGCAGGTCCACGTGAACCTGGAGAATGGCGCAGTTTCATTTTTCGATGCCGGCGGCAAACCCGTTCTGGCCGAATTGTCCGGGGGCCGGACCATCACACCCGCCGAGGTCCAGGGCGAACAGACCTTCCACGTGGGCCAGACATGGGAACCGAACGCCGACGAATCGCTCTACGGTCTCGGCCAGCGGCAGATCGGCATTATTGACATCAAGGGTTACGACCTGGATTTGTGGCAGCACAACACGCATGTGGTGGTGCCCTTGCTGGTTTCCAGCCGCGGTTACGGCGTGCTCTGGGATAATCTCTCTTATACCCGCTTTGGCGACCTGCGCGAATTCGAGCCCATTCCGCCGGATTGCCTGATGGATGCCTCCAACCAGCCCGGCGGACTTACGACCGGCGATTTCACAGCGGACCAGCCCGACCAGTTGGAAAATGCACACGCGACCAATGACATCGCCTTCGCGTCCCGCGGTCGCGATGGCGGTGGCGAGCACCGCTGGACACGCTGGGAGGGCGAACTCGTTGCGCCGACCAACGGCGAGTATCAACTGAAGACCTATTCCAACGGCCGCATCAAGGTCTGGCTGGACGGCAAGGTTGTTGTTGACCATTGGCGGCAAGGCTGGCTCACGGCTGAAGATCAAATCAAGGTTCACCTGGAGGCTGGACATCATTACCCCATCAAAATCGAGTCCGGCGGCGACCAGCGGTCCACCATGGAACTGACCTGGAAGACACCCGACCCGAATGAAAATACTTCCTTGTGGTCCGACGTGGGTGGGGGAGTGGATTATTATTTCATTTACGGCCCGGCGCTCGACCAGGTGATCGCCGGGTTCCGCAGTTTGACCGGCCAGGCGCCGATGATGCCGGAATGGGCGTTCGGCTTGTGGCAATCGCGCCAGCGTTACGAGACGTCCACGCAAAGTGTTGACGTGGTCAAGGAATATCGCCGCCGCGCCATCCCGTTCGACAACATCGTGCAGGACTGGCAGTACTGGACGCCCAACGCCTGGGGTTCCCATGAGTTCGATCCCCAGCGGTTTCCAGATCCGGTGAATTGGCTGAAGGAGCTGCATGCATTGCATGCACACGTCATGATCTCCGTTTGGGGCAAATACTACACGGGCACGGCCAACTTTGATGCGATGCAGAAGGCCGGTTTCCTGTATCAGCCCGATCTCAAGGAAGGCATGTCGGATTGGATTGGCTATCCCTATACCTTCTACGACGCATTCAATCCCGCCGCCCGCCAGTTGTTCTGGTCGCAAATCAATGCCGGGTTGTTCAGCAAGGGCATCGATGCATGGTGGATGGATGCCAGCGAGCCCGACATGACCCCTTCGCCGCCGACCCTGGAAGGGCAGCTCACGCACATGACGCCAACGGCGATGGGACCCGCGTCGAAGGTGTTGAATGGTTATCCGTTGATGAACAGCATGGCGATTTATGATGGACAACGCGGCGTGAGTCCCAACCAACGGGTGTTCATCCTCACGCGCTCCGGTTTCGCCGGCACCCAGCGTTATGCCGCCGCCACCTGGTCCGGCGACGTCACCTCCACCTGGACCGCCCTGCGCAAACAAATTCCCGCCGGCCTCGGTTTCTGTCTTTCCGGCATTCCCTATTGGACCAGCGACAGCGGCGGTTACACCATGGAATCGCGGTTCTCGGCATCGGACCCGAGCGCAGCTGATTTTCAGGAATGGTGCGAATTGAACGCGCGCTGGTTTGAGTTCGCCACGTTCTGTCCGCTGACGCGCTTGCACGGCGAATTAAAGCATCGCGAACCGTGGGCCTTCGGCGGTGATTCCGGCCCGGCCTATCAAACCATCGTCAAGTTCGACCAATTGCGCTACCGGCTGTTGCCCTACATCTATTCCCTCGCCGGAGAAGTGACCCTGGACGCCGGGACGATCATGCGCCCGCTCGTCATGGATTTCCCCGGTGACGTGAACTCCCGGGACATCACCGATGAATACCTGTTCGGCCCGGCGTTGCTGGTGGCCCCGGTCACCACCTACGAGGCGCGCAGCCGCAGTGTTTATCTCCCGCAAACCGAGGGCGGCTGGTATGATTTTTGGAACGGTCAATCGCTGGCCGGCGCGCAAACGATTGACGCGCCCGCGCCCTACGATGCCATTCCCATTTTCGTCCGGGCCGGCTCCATCATCCCAACCGGACCGGAAATCCAATACACGGGCGAAAAGCCCGCCGACCCCATCACGCTCCACGTCTATGCGGGCGCGGATGGCCGGTTTACGCTTTACGAGGACGATGGCCTGACTTACAGCTACGAAAAAGGCGCCTATGCCCGCATTCCGATCAGCTGGGACAACCAGTCCCGGACCCTGACCATCGGCAAGCGTGAAGGCAAATTCCACGGCATGCTGGCCAAACGCACGTTCAACATCGTGCTGGTAACCCCGGCAAAACCGGCGGCCTTCTCGTCAGTGCCGACCTCGGAGCATTCGGTGAAATACAGCGGCAAACCGTTAAAAGTGAGGTTTGATTAAGGGGTAGCACCGTTGGAAAGTCTCTTGCTGCGTGCCGAGACGGTGCTCGGCGCTCCAGTTTTGCAGAGATTACCGTTGAGGTTGGCAATGACAGGAAAATTTACGTTCTGGTTGCTGTGCGTCTGCAATTGTTTTGCGGCAACCGCCATCATTTTTACCGCCGACCAACGCCTCAGCGCCGCGGAAGTGCCACCCTATCTCAAACCCCATTTGCCGATCGACACGCGCGTCCGCGACCTCCTATCCCGCATGACCCTCGACGAGAAAATCGGCCAGATGGTCCAGGCTGATTCCGGGGCGGTCACGAACGCAGCCGACGTGCAACAGTACGGACTGGGCGCCATGCTCAGCGGCGCCAATTCCAAGCCACCGGAGAACACCCCGGCGGCGTGGTTGAAAAGCGTGGGCAATTATGAATCCTGGGCCTTGAAAACCCGCCTAAAAATTCCGCTGCTTTACGGCGTTGACGCCGTACACGGCCATAATGATGTCCTCGGCACAGTCATTTTCCCGCACAACATTGGTCTGGGCGCGACCCACGATCCCGCGCTGGTGGAACAGGCCGAGCATGTCACGGCGCTGGAGATGGCGGGCACCGGCATCCGCTGGTCTTTCGCCCCTTGCATCGCCGTCGCCCAGGACGAGCGCTGGGGACGCACGTATGAAAGCTTCGGGCAATCGACCGAACGGGTTTCGGCAATGGCCGTGGCGGCGGTTCGGGGATTCCAGGGCGGGGAACTTTCAGACCGGAACGATTCCGTGTTGGCCTGCGCCAAACATTTTATCGGTGACGGCGGCACGCAGGACGGCGTGGATCAGGGCAACACCGTGTGCGATGAGGCCACGCTGCGTAAATTGTATCTGCCGCCGTATCGCGCGTCCATCCGGGCCGGGGTCGGTTCCATCATGGTGTCCTACAACAGTTGGAACGGCGAAAAAATGCATGCCCAGAAATACCTGCTCTCCGGCGTGCTCAAGCAGGAACTCGGATTCAAAGGTTTTCTCGTCTCCGATGACGCGGGCATTGACCAGATTTCGCCGGACTACCAGGTCGCCGTTGAAACCGCCGTTAATGCCGGCATTGACATGGCCATGATTCCCCGCCGGCCGGACGAGACGAACAACTACATTCAATTCATCCAGGACCTCAAGTCGCTGGTGAACGAAGGGAAAGTTTCAACCTTCCGGATCAACGACGCGGTCTCCCGGATTTTGCGGGTCAAGTTTGAGATGGGCCTGTTCGAGCATCCTGACACCGACGATCCGGCATTGACGGCGGCCATTGGTTCGGCGGCCCACCGCCAGGTTGCCCGCCAATGCGTCCGGGAATCGCTCGTGCTCCTCAAAAACGAACACCATGCGTTGCCCTTGTCGAAGACCATAAAACACCTCGTCGTGATCGGCGGGGCCGCCGATGATCTGGGGGTTCAATGCGGCGGTTGGACGATTACCTGGCAGGGCCATGCGGGCGAGGTCACCACCGGCGGCACCACCATTCTCGCCGCCATCCGCCGCACGGTATCACCGGACACCCAGGTGACATACTCCCCGGATGCCAGCGGCATCACCAACGCGGACGCCGTGGTCGCCGTGGTTGGGGAATCGCCTTATGCCGAAGGGAAAGGCAATGCGACCGAACTGCAGCTCGATCCGGCGGATGTCGCGCTGGTGGAACAGGCCAAAGCCTCGGGCGCACCGGTGATCACCATTCTGCTCTCCGGACGGCCGTTGATTCCCGGTTCCGCGCTGGAAAACAGCGACGCTTTCCTGGCGGCCTGGCTGCCGGGAACCGAAGGGCAGGGCGTGGCGGACGTTCTGTTCGGCGACTATAAGCCCACCGGCAAACTCCCGCGTGAATGGCCGCGTCAGGGGTACCCGGCGGCGGCCAATGAGTTGCCCGGCGAACCGCTTTTTCCCACCGGATTTGGCCTGACTTATTGAGCCCATTGTGATAGAATCAACTCCATGACGACTCAAATTGAGGAAAACGTGATTATCGAGAAAACCAAGGCGCTGTGTCAGGCCATTGTTGACGAGCCCGTGATGTCAGCCATCCGGCAGCGCATCAACAGTTTTATGTCCGACACCAGCGCCCGCGGCCAATACGAAGCCGTGTTGAGCAAAGGTCAGGCGCTTCAGGAAAAACAGGCGAAAGGCCAGCAACTGGAGAGCACCGAAATCGCTGATTTTGAAAAACACCGCGACGCGCTGTTAAACAATCCCATTGGCCGCGGCTTTCTGGACGCGCGCGAGGAACTTCACGAAATCCAGCATTCCATTCAAAAATACGTCTCAAAAACGCTCGAACTGGGCCGCGTGCCCACGGCGGAGGACATGGAAGAGCAGGAAGACCACTCCTGCGGCGACGGCGGCTGCGGCTGCCATCATTGAGAAACTATGTAGTGGCGGTCTGCGACCGCCGCTTTTATCTGGTTTCTTGGATTAAAGGTCACTTGGCGTGACGCTGGAGCGGTTTCAAAAATACTGTTGCCGGCAAGATGGCTTGGGTTAATCGAATTGCGCGCCAGCGTCTTGGACTGCGGCAGCCCTCTGCCGCTATACTCCCGCAAGACAGGCGACGCGAAAGCGGCAGAGGGCTGCCGCAGTCCAAAACCTCGCGGAATTTTCCAATCGGGCTTCAGAGTCAGGCCACAGCTTTATTTAAAACGCTCTAACCGTTTATGGCGTCCCTGGAGTGTCCCGCATATTGAATTTCATTCATCGGATAGAAGAGCCGCCAATGGTATCGGCTTTTCATTTGGTTCATCCTCTTCTCGATTTTAATCGTTCAGGCATAGGGCCAGCGCATAGACCAGCGCGGAATTCCAGTTGATGGCGATCTCATTGGTCCGGTAATCCCCCTGTTCATCATGCCAGTCGGTGGCTTTGGGATGCGGACCGCCGACAAGGTAACCGGGCCACGGGTGATTCAGGTATTCACCGGTGTCGCGACGATCGTGCGGGTGCATCGGTGGCTGGAAACCGAGGCCGGTGACAAACGACCGGCCGTAATAATTGCGGCCGAACAGGTGGTTCAACGCATCCAGACAGGTGTCGCGATAAACGTTTTTGGATGACCGCCAGAAAATGTCATGGCGGGTGGCACGGTCGGCGGCCATGAGAATGATGGTTTGGCGCGCCACGCCGCCGTTGTCGCCCCAGTAGTAGATTGATCCCAAGGGACGGGCGTAAGCATTCTGATTGCGGGTCTGCACGATTTTATCCGCTGTCGCCAATAGGTTTTTATGGACCAGTTTCACCAGGGTCCGTTCGCGACCGGGGCGTTCCGAAAATAAATACGTGAGCAGCCCCAGGTCCTTGGTTTCATCCCAGTCAAAATCAGCCGTCATCTGGCCATTGACCCCCTGCACCCGGCTCTCGAGATCGTGCAGCGCGTCGGGCGAGCCGGTCGTTTCCCACAGTTCCGCCGCGGCCCACAACCGGTTTTGGGGAACGCCACTCAGGCGGTGGTCGGGTTCGTTGATTTCATAGGCGCCGGTATGGAAACCGCTCTGGTCGGCTGGATGATATTCCGGGTGCGCTTCCAGGAATGCGTAACTTTTTTCGGCGGCCTTCAGACAGCGGTCGGCATACGTCGGGTCGTAGGGCTGGAAAATCCGGGCCGCCTGTGCGGTCATGGCCACAAAGACCGCCGTGGCTTCGCTGCCCCAGGGGGTGAAATAGCGGTTCGTCGTTTCCAATTCCGGCGGAATAAAAGCCCCGAAGTGGGTGGTGCTCAATTTGTGATACACCGATCCGTCCGGCGCCTGCATGGTCAGCACCCAATCCATTTCCCATTTGATTTCGGCCAGAAAATCCGGCAGCGGACCGCCGGATTCCGGAAGGTCCAGCCGGACACTCTTGATTTGCGGCCCGAAATCTTCCCAGGCGCGAAACAGGGAACCCACCGTGACGCCGGCGTTGACCACGTATTTGTTGTAATCCCCGGCGTCGTGCCAGCCTTTCGTGCCGTCCTGGTTTGTGTGTCCGCCGCCCACATAATCCAGCCAGGCATCGTTCGTGTGACAGGCGGCGTGCGCAAATGTTTCCCCCTGATACGAGGCGCTGACCGCCGTGCCGCAGCGCCACAGGTAAAATCCGCGCATGACCAAATAAAACGGTTCGCGATAAACATCCGCCGCCACGCGGAACGGCGCTGACTGGCCCAGGCCCGGCACCTCGAGTTGATAGTCCCCGGGCTCTCTAACCTCGGAAAAATCCGCGGTATAAACGTGTTCCTGTGTGTCCGGATCCCAGACTGGGCCAGTGACCTGGCCTTGGAAAACCGTTTTTCCGTCGGCAACACGAATCACGGCAAAGTTCGTGCAAACCGCGCCGATGGAAGCCTGTTTGGTTGCCAGAGGGAGATAGCCAACGGTGTTGAGCCGGATGGAATACGATTCCGCCGCCCGGGCCGGATTCATGATGAAAATCGCCAGGATGACAGCGGTCAGATAAATTTTCGCGCCCGGTTGCCGGTTGCTGTCGGTTTTAGAACGGAAACTGGAGAAGAATGACGTTATCCGGCTCGGGGTTGTCATATCTCCGAGTCAACCGGTTTCCGAATTCGCTGGCAAGCAACAAAGGCAGCCGGCAGCGCCGATTTTGGTGGTGTCCTAAAATCAGGTAGGGACGGCGCGCTGCGCCGTCCGCGCCGCGTTCAGCGGCGCAAGGGGATGAGAAGTGGAACGTGGGTGATGGATGTGATTCATTTCGCCCGCTGTTGCGCGGGCGAGGACATCGCAGCGCGATGCCCCTACCACCAAATTCTACCACTACCGCCTTGACGCATGGCTGGATAAAATTATGATTTCCGCCATGCACCGGCTGACCATCTCTTCACCACCCTTTTAACCTCAGCCCACCCTATTCCGACCGGTAAACCCCAAACCACCCAACCCCCCACTTAACTTATATGCAACTTCACTGGATCGACATTGGCATCATCGTACTGTACTTGATCGCCACCATCTTCGTCGGTTTCTGGGTGTCGAAGCGGGCTTCCCAGAGCATGAAGCACTACTTTCTGGGTGGAAATCAATTGCCCTGGTACATGCTGGGAGTTTCGAATGCATCGGGGATGTTCGATATCTCCGGCACCATGTGGCTCGTTTCCATAACGGTCATGTATGGAATGAAAGGCGTGTGGCTCCCCTGGCTTTGGCCGGTGTTCAATCAGATTTTTCTGATGGTTTATATGTCCATCTGGTTGCGGCGATCGAACGTGATGACCGGCGCGGAATGGATCCAGACCCGGTTCGGCAAAGGGCCGGGCGCCACGGCGGCGCACATCAGCGTGGTGGTGTTTGCGATGGTGGGCGTGATCGGTTTCCTCGCCTACGCGGCCAAAGGCATCGGCAAGTTTGCCGGTGAGTTCCTGCCGGGGCATTTCTCGGATAATACGTACGCCTGGATCCTGATGGGGATTACCACATTCTATGTCGTCAAAGGCGGCATGTTCAGCGTGGTGTTCACCGAAGTGGTCCAGTTCTGCATCCTGACCATCGCGTCCATTGCCATCGGCATCATCGCCATGGTCAAGGTCGCCCCGGCCATGCTCAACCAGGTTATTCCGTCCGGCTGGCATGACCTGTTCTTCGGCTGGAACCTCAATCTGAACTGGACCACCATTCCTGAAATCAACAACCGGATCGCGTCGGATGGCTATTCGCTCTTCGGAATTTTCTTCATGATGATGCTCTTCAAAGGAATCCTCATCAGCGCTGCGGGTCCGGCGCCGAATTACGACATGCAGCGGGTGCTCGCGACGAAAGGCCCCCGGGAAGCGGCGTTGATGAGTTCGACCGTCAATGTGGTGCTGTTCTTCCCGCGGTATATGTTGATCACGGGCCTGACGGTTTTGGCCCTCGCCTTCTACACCCCGAACCTGGCGGCAATGGGCAAAGATTTGGATGTTGAAAAAATATTACCGCTGGCCCTGGCGAAATTTGTCCCGGTCGGCATCCTCGGCCTGACCATGGCGGGGTTGATCGCGGCGTTCATGTCGAATTTTGCGGCAACCGTCAACGCGGCGCCCGCCTATCTCGTCAACGATATTTACAAGCGGTACATCAATCCCCATGCCTCTCAAAAGCGCTATGTGTGGCTGAGCTACATCGTCTCCTTTGCGGTGGTCGTGGTCGGTCTTACCTTTGGCATCTTCACGCAGTCCATCAACTCGGTCGTGCAATGGATCGTGTCCGGTCTGTGGGGTGGCTATACCGCTTCCAACGTTCTCAAGTGGTATTGGTGGCGGTTCAACAGCTGGGGATATTTCTGGGGCATGGTGACCGGGATTGCCTCGTCATTGGCTCTGCCGCTGATCATGCCGTCCATTATTCCCCATCTCCAGCCGTTCGTGGAATCGCATTGTGGCAACAACGTCGCCAATGTCATGGTGTTGCTCGGCCATCCCATCACCTCGTTTCCGCTGATCCTCGGCCTCTCGCTCGTGGGCTGTTTCCTGGGAACCTACCTGACCCAGCCGGAAGAGGACCAGGTCTTGAAAGATTTTTACCGCCGGGTGCGGCCCTGGGGTTTCTGGGGACGGATCCACGCGCTAGTGGTCAAGGAAGACCCCACCTTTCAGCGGAACAAGGATTTCTACCGCGACGTGTTCAATATCGTGGTCGGCACCATCTGGCAGACCTGTTTCATTGTGCTGGCCATGTTCCTGGTGACGTGCCATT
>Ga0265313_10004469_pt1 | contig 10713 bp, 13 predicted proteins | sample 4123metaG_FD_203122 | JGI IMG/M metagenome (GOLD analysis project Ga0265313, IMG submission 203122) | Rhizosphere microbial communities from Carex aquatilis grown in University of Washington, Seatle, WA, United States - 4-1-23 metaG | ecosystem: Host-associated > Plants > Roots > Rhizosphere >...
CAAGAAGAAGGCCGCCAAGAAGAAGAAGTAATTGACCTAACGGTTAGTTAGTTCTTCTCGGGTCCCTGGTTCATCCGGGAGCATCCGATGAATAAAGCGAAGGCCGCGGTCACCTGAAAAGGTACCGCGGCCAAGCTGTTTTTGGAGCATTGATCTGCGCCGCCGTTCCGGGCGTTATCGCTTCCGCAAGTGCGATGTGGAGAGGCCCATGGCAGCCAAAACCCGTAAGAAGACGGCCAAGCAGGCCAAGGCCCGAGCCCGGAAAGTCAAAAGGGCGCCGAAACCGATCCAGTTCTTCTATTGGCCCACCCCCAACGGCCACAAGATCGGCATCATGCTGGAGGAAACCGGCCTGCCCTATGAAATGGTGCCGGTGGACATCAACAAGGGCGAGCAGTTCGAGCCCGCCTTTTTGAAAATTTCCCCCAACAACCGCATACCCGCCATCATTGACCCGTATGGGCCCGGCGGCCGCCCGGTTTCGGTCTTTGAATCAGGGGCGATCCTGCAATATCTGGGGCGCAAGGCCGGCAAATTCTATCCGCGGGACGAACGTGCCCGCATTGCGGTCGAGGAATGGCTGTTCTGGCAGGTCGGCGGGCTGGGCCCGATGGCGGGGCAGGCCAACCATTTCATCCATTATACCGCCGAAGACCTGCCCTATCCGAAGAAGCGCTATACCGATGAGGTCCACCGCCTGCTGGGGGTAATGAACACCCGCCTCGGCAAAATGAAGTTCCTGGCGGGGACCTACTCCATCGCTGACATGGCCTGTTATTCCTGGGTCAAATCCGCGACGAAATACCAGGCGCTGGACGAATTCCCCGCCCTGACGGCCTGGTTCGAACGGCTGGGCAAGCGCCCCGCCGTCCAGCGCGCCATAAATCTCGGTGCGGAGTTGCGCAAGCCTATGAGCGCGGCGGACAAGCAGGTTTTGTTCGGCCAGCGCGCTCGTTGAAGGCGGCGGCATTAGCCCTTCCTTCACCATCCCTAACCGTTCTTAGCGATTATGACTAACGCGCGTTTACCGCGTCTTAGTTTCTCCGGCGCCACGATGCCCCCGCACGAAGAAGGGTTCTTCGCGCGCAGCCGGTCCAGGGAGAGACCAAAGTGGCCTGCATCGACATGGACAGCCTGACTCAGTTCGAGCAGGACGCGAAAGCGGGGCGCGCCGATGCGCTCTACAATCTCGGCTTGGCCTATTCCAACGGCCAGGGCGTTACAGCCGACTATGTCGTGGCCCACAAATGGTTCAACCTGGCGGCCTGCCGTGGCATCGAGGAAGCCAAGCGCTGGCGCAACTCGATTGCCGCCGAAATGAACCCCAGCCAGATCGCGCAAGCTCAGAAATTGGCGCGCGAGTGGCTCAACATCTTCAAAAGCTGATTTTCCGCCGCGCCCTGACCCGGCGTTTTCGTTTCTATGGCCCTGTCGATGATGGCGGCGCGCCCGGGGCGTAGAGATCGCTCAAAATCTGCACCGGCACATCCTTGCCCGCCAGCCGCGCCCTGTAGGCGCCGGTATTCTCCAGCACCCGCTGCTCGTAATTGCGGGTTTCCGGGAACGAAATTCGCTCGATCCAGTCGATGGGATCAACATTGCCGACGCGCGGATCGCCGATGCCCTTGATCCAGCGCGCCGCATTGGAAGGTCCGGCATTGTAGGCCGCGATGGCCAGCACCACCGAGCCGTTGTAATGCGTCAGGAAACCGCCGAATTCGCTCATGCCGAGCTGGATGCCGTAATTGGTGTCGCCCAGCAGCGCTTCGGGCTGGTAAGGCACCTCTGCAATCTTCGCCTGGGCCCGCGCCAGCGACGGCATCATCTGCATGATGCCCTGCGCCCCGGCGCTTGAGATCGCGTAGGGGTCGAACTCCGACTCCTGCCGGATCAGCCCCAGCACCAGAGCGGGCGGCGGCGCGGTACCGGCGCCGGAGAAACCGGGCAGGGCAATGACCGGGTGGCTGTAGGCCAGGATCAGGCTGCCGCCATAGCCCAGCAGCTTGGCCTGGCGCACCGCGATTTCCGGATAGCCCCAATTCGTCACCGCCATCATCAGCCGCTTGAGATGGCGGGGCGCGGGATTGGCGGCGGAATCCGCATCCAGGAACAGGCGCAGATCGGATTCCTGGCCCAGCTCGGCCAGGACGCGCATTGCCGGCAGCAGCGGGTCGGTTTCCAACTCGCTTTCCGGCGCGGCCTCGACCGCAGCGTCCTCCAGATGCAGCAACCCGCCGGTCTTGGCCAGCGCCAATTGCCCATAGAAGGTCTCCGGATGGGCGGCGGCCCGGCGGTATTGCGCCATAGCGGCGGCGCCTTGGCCCAGCGCCTCCAGGCCGCGCCCCTGCCAGTATTGCGCCTTGGCCTTGGAGATGGGACGGCCCACCGCTGCTTCCATGCGCTGGAACCAGGGCAGCGCCGCCGATGGCGCGTTCAGCAGGCGCAACTCGATGAAGCCGCCCAGGAATTGCGCCTCGGAATAATCGTCGCCACCGGTCAGCGCCGCGTGCGTGACCAGCTTTAGCGCCAGGGCGTTGTCGTTATCGGCCAGCGCGTCGCGCGCCTGGATATTGTGCTCGGTCCACCAGCGGGCGGCATGGTCCTTCAGCAGCGAAGCGGCGGGCGCGCGCAGCAGCATGGCATACGCCTCATCGTCCTTGCCGGCGTGGCGCAGCGCAGTGGACCAGTCGAACAGCAGCGCCGGATCGTCGGAGTTCGCCGCCGCCGCCAGCGCCGCCTTGGCCGCTTTCAGTCCGGCGGTGAGGGCGATGCGCGCCTTGGCCGCCACTGTGCTGCCGGTGACACGCGCCAGTTCGCGCCTGGCCGCCGTGGTTGCGCCCTGCCAGATCAGATTGTCCAGCCGGGCGCGGTCGTCCGTCTGGGTGATGAAGTCGCCGTCCTTCTGCACGATGGCCAGTTCGGTGGCGGGGTCGAAACTGCCGCCGACCCAGCCGTCGCGCACCAGGACACGGCCCTTGGCGGTCTGGCCGTCATCAATCAACGCTTCGCCCAGCCGCACCCTGCCGATGGCGGTGGCGGGGCTGCGCGCGCCGAACCAGGCGATGATCTCGCTGCCGCCCATGGTCAGCGGCAGCGATTGTTCGGCCCGGGCATAGAGCAGGCCGCGCCCCGGCCAGCCTGTACTCGATTTCAATACCGCGTCTATTTCTGGGAAGCTGGCGCCGCCTTCACGGGCGTAAGTCCATTCCAGCAATTGCCGGGCGACGGGGCTCGCGCCTTGTGTGGCCAGATTGCGAGCCCCGGTCCAGTCGCCGCGCTCCGCCGCCTGCCAGGCGCGCAGGAAGAGGTCATGGTCGGCGGGCGACATCACATGCACGCTGGAGGGGCGGACGGGCGCCGCCGATGACCCGGCCCAGGTCAGGGCAAGGACGCCCAGCCCTGCAAGGATCGCGGTGCGGAAAGACGTGGAATTCATGGCCCGATGCTTGTTCCGAAGCGGGGTTCAGCTTAGACGGAGCAGCCGTCTTGAGGCCATACTGTCCTAAAGGCCCAGCAGAAATGAGACACCACGGAAGCCCGCCATGAGCATCAAAGGCTCGATCACCGCCCTGATCACCCCGATGAAGGACGGCAAGCTGGATGAGGCCGCTTTCCGCAAGCTGGTCTCCTGGCAGATCGCGGAAGGAACCAACGGCCTGGTTCCCTGCGGCACCACCGGCGAATCACCCACCCTGTCCCATGACGAGCATCGCCGGGTGATCGAAATCTGCGTTGAGGAGACGGCGGGCCGCGTTCCCGTCATCGCCGGCGCCGGCTCCAATTCCACCACCGAGGCGATCGAACTGACCAGGTTCGCCATGTCGGTGGGGGCGGACGCGGTGCTGTCGGTGACCGGCTATTACAACAAGCCGTCGCAGGAAGGGCAGTACCGCCATTTCATGGCGGTGGCCGACGCGGTGGATATTCCCATCATCCTTTACAACATCCCGCCCCGCGCCATTGTCGAGATCGGGCTGGAGACCATGGCGCGCCTGGCGAGGCACCCCAACATCATTGGGGTGAAGGACGCCACCGCCAATCTGCTGCGCCCGTCGCGCGAGCGCCATGCCATCGGCAAGGACTGGCTGCTGTTGTCGGGCGAGGATGGCACGGCGCTGGCCTATATGGCCCATGGCGGCCATGGCTGCATCTCGGTGACGGCCAATGTCGCGCCGAAACTCTGCGCCCAGTTCCAGGCCGCCTGCCTGCAGGGCGGTTACGATGCCGCGCTGAAGATTCAGGACAGGCTGCTGCCGCTGCACGACGCGCTGTTCACCAATCCCAATCCGGCGCCGGTGAAATACGCCGCCTCGCTGCTCGGTCTGTGCTCGGCCGAGGTGCGCCTACCGCTGGTGGAAGCCGACGAGACCGCGCGCGCCAAGGTGAAGGAAGCGTTGGCCTTCGCCGGCCTCGTGGGCTGATGCCGAAAAAGAAAGCCGACAACAACAAGCTTATCGCCGAGAACCGCAAGGCGCGTTTTTCCTATACCATCGGCGAGACGCTGGAGGCCGGCATCATGCTCACCGGCTCGGAAGTGAAATCGCTGCGCGGCGGCCATTCCACCATCGCGGAAAGCTATGCCCACGCCAAGGACGGCGAGCTCTGGCTGGTCAATTCCTACATTCCGGAATATCTCCAGGCCAACCGGATGAATCACGAGCCCAAGCGCACCCGCAAGCTGCTGGTCCGCAAGCGCGAGGTCGCCAAGCTGGCCGCCGCCATCCAGCGCGAGGGCATGACCATCGTGCCGTTGAAGATGTATTTCAACGAGAAGGGCAAAGCCAAGCTGCTGCTGGGCATGGCCAAGGGCAAGAAAATTCACGACAAGCGCGAAACCGAGAAGCAGCGCGACTGGCAGCGTGACAAGGCGCGGCTGCTGCGGGCCAAAGGCTGATTCCCGTTATTGCCGTCCTTCGAGCCGCTTCGCGCTCCTGACGGTGCCCAGCAGCGCGGCGTCGTATACCTTCATCCAGCAGGGTTCGATGTCGAAGTAGAGATCCTCTCCATCGAGATCGGTGGGTACGCGCTTCGTGAAGACCAATTCCAGATCGCCGCCCTTCAGGCGCATGACGCTGACTGGTCTATCCAGCGCATAATCGCGCGCAATCTCCTCTCTTTGCGTGGCCCAGATGTCGTCGCCTTTCCAGTTGCGGCCCAGAAGATGGGGCTGGGCGGGCAAAATCAGGCTGTCCCGCATCCCGGGCTGCCAGGCGAAGGCACAGTCCGTTGTCCGGGGCACTGCGCACCCGAACAGAAGCGCGCAGGGCAAAAGCACGGCAAACCGCATTCTGTCCCGCCCGTTCACGTTGCCACTGTTCGCATGGCGCATTGCTAACCCTGGCGAAATGCTGCCGTCACGAGGAACCTGCCATCCTTCCCGCCGTTGTTCCAGAATAGCGAGGAGAGTTCCATGCGCATCGGCATCGGTATCGTTGCATTGGCTTTGACGCTGGGCGGGTGCCAGTACGTCGAATATCCCCTCCCAGGTCCGGACGCGGGCAATCCCAACCGCATGCCTTATGCTGGCGGGCCAGGCAGCCTTTATGACAGTGCCGCCAACCCGCCCAGCAATATCGGCCGCGCCAGCTACGACGCCTATTCGCCGCTGACCAATTTGCCGGCTGATGAGGCCCTGCCGCCGCCCTCCGCACCGCTCGCTGTGACGGCGGCGCCGCTTCCACCCATGGCCAACCCGCTGGCACGGGGTCGCTGACCCGTTCCCGCCGATAGCCTAGACTGGTGGAATGAAGCGATTCATTCCGCTGGGGCTGTTCGCGCTGACGCTGACCGGCGCGGCGGCGGCCGTCTGGACGCCGCCCGATATCGCCGCCTATGTCGAACGCCGCAAGGGCTGCAACCATTTCGGTGGCGAGGAGGGCTATGACAAGGCGCGCCGGGAAGAAATCAACCGCGCGGTGGCGAAGCTGAACTGCAACGCCATCGACGGCGACGAAAAGGCGCTGCTGCGCCGCTACCGCCATGCTCCGCCACAATTGCAGCAGATCCACGCCGCGAAGGATGCGCTGCTCTAGAGAGCGCAATCCGAAAAGTGTGGAGCGGTTTTCGGATAAATTGCGCGACCAAAATTAAAGCCCGGCCAAAGCCTTGGCCTTGCCAACGGCGGATTCGAACATTGCTGTCGTCAGCACCCCGGTGTTGGTGTTGTAGCGTGAGCAGTGATAGCTCGACACCAGAGTGAAGCGGCCGATCCTGTATTCTGTCTCATGACCAAAGGGGTGGGCCGCGATGCGCGCGCCCAGCGTCTTCAGCACGCTGTCATGGGCGATCTTGCCCAGCGCCAGGATCACCTTCAGCTTCGGCATGTGCTCCAGTTCCGAAATCAAGAACTGGCGGCAGGTGTTGATCTCCGACGGCTCCGGCTTGTTCTGCGGCGGCACGCAGCGCACCGAATTGACGATGCGGCAATTGACCAGTTCCAGGGAATCGTCGGCGCGTTCTTCGTACACGCCTCTGGCCAGCTTCAGTTTCAGCAAAGTGGCGTAGAGAAGGTCGCCCGCCCAGTCGCCGGTGAAGGGCCGGCCTGTGCGGTTGGCCCCTTGCAGGCCGGGCGCCAGGCCCGCAAGGGCGATGGCCGCGTCGCGCGGACCGAAGCATGGCACCGGCGCGTTGAACCAGTCGGGATGCTTTTTCCGGTTCTCCTGCCGGAAGGCCGCCAGCCGCGGGCAGAGCGGGCAATCCTTGGGTGGCTCAAGCGGCGTGGTCATGGCAGCGGCCTTAATGTGCGGCCGCGACCCTGTCCAGACGCGCGCGGCTTGCCGCTATACTGGCGGCATGCCGACCGAGACGCCGGAAATCCTGATCGCCCTGGGGGCCAACCTGCCTTCGCCCGCTGGGTCGCCGCCCGAAACCCTGAAGGCGGCGCTGGCGGCCTTGGAGGAAGCTGGCGTCACCGTCCTGAAGGTCTCGTCCTTCATCCAGACACCCGCCTGGCCCGATCCGGCCGATCCGGTTTTCACCAACATCACAGCGTCCCTGAAGACCTCTTTGCAACCCCTTGCTTTGCTGGAGCTTTTTCACCAGATCGAAAAGACTTTCGGGCGTGTCCGTTCCCGGCCCAATGCGCCGCGTCCGCTCGATCTCGACCTTCTGGCCTATGGCGATGCGGTGCTGAACGGGCAGGGGGTGGAGCTGCCCCATCCCCGGCTGGCCGAGCGACGCTTTGTGCTGCAACCGCTGGCGGAAATCGCGCCCCACTGGCGGCATCCCGTCACTGGCCTGACCGCGAGGCAGATGCTGGAAAAACTGCCGTGATCATCGCATGGTCGGACATGGTTCGCCCGACACGACATATCCTCGCGCTTGGCGGAATGCTGGCCCTTATCGGGCTTTGGCCGGCGGTGGCACAGATTTCCACCAAGGGTACGTCCGGCATCGGTCCTTTCACTCAGGTCCAGGTGGATAGCGGGCGTGTTGCCTACAATGCCGCCTGCTCCGGCTGCCATGGCGTCAATCTGCAGAATGGCACGCACCGCACCTCGCTGATCGGGCGGAGCTTCCTCGCAGGCTGGGGCGACCGCACCACCTGGGAATATTACCGCTATGTCAGTTACCGCATGCCGGATCGCGCGCCCAACTCGCTGGCGCCGGAGACGTATGCCGCCATCATCGCCTACATCCTGGCCGCCAACGGGGCGCAGCCCGGCAGCGAAACCCTGACGTCGCAAAGCTCGGTACGCATCGATACCATTGCCGACGGCGTCGTCCGCGCGCCCGTCCTGATGGGGAATTCGCAGCCGCAATAAACGTTTGCGGGGCTTGCCTGCCGCACTGGGCGGGAGCATGTTTCCTTACGGATTCCGCAGAAATCCGGCAAAGACGAACCAGGGGGCTCTTTAACTTGCGAAACCACGCTCAATCGGCGGCGCTGGCGCTGCTTGTGCTGAACGCCATGCCGGCCCTGGCGGCCAGCAACTACACCCTGTCACTCGATCCCGTCGCCTATGACAATTCCACCCGCGACGTCATCGTGGGGGATGGCCATCTCAAGGCCAGCCTGGATGGCAGTACTCTCACGGTCAGCGGCAATTTCTCCGGCCTGTCCTCGAACGCCACCACCGCCAGGCTGGGACTGGGGCTGGATTTCGGTATCCCCGCCACAGTGTTCTTCGCCAATCTGACGGCGAGCGGCGCCCAGGCCGGCACGATCAGCGGCAGCGTCACCCTGACCCCGGCCCAGGTCGCGGGGCTGAACAAGCGCCAGCTTTTCCTGCAGCTCAGCAGCGTCAAGGGCGCCGACGGCTCGCTCTGGGGCTGGTTCGTGCCGGTTGACAACGCGAGCGGCACCGCCCGCACTACAAAAAAGACCGGTGTAGCGAAGGACAAAAAGTAAGATGCGCATCTCCGGAAAAATCATCGGGCTTTCAACCGGCGCGCTGGCCCTGGCTGTCGCCGCTTTCGCTGCGGCCCAGGCGCAGATATCCACCACCGGCACCGCCGGCGTCGGCCCCTTCAACCAGGCGCAGGTCGATGCCGGGCGCACCGCCTATCAGGCCAATTGCTCGGGCTGCCACGGCCCGGCGCTGCAGGGGGGCCCCAACTCCACCGCCCTGGCCGGTCCTGGCTTCATGGCGGCGTGGGGCGGGCGCAATTCCGCCGACTATTACCGCTATGTCTCGACCCAGATGCCTTATGGCAATGCCGGCGGCCTTTCGTCCGACACCTATGCCAACATCATCTCCTTCATCTATGCGGTGAACGGCTCCAAGCCCGGCGCCACGGCGCTGACGGCGGACAATGCCACCCGCATCAACACTTTCACCGACGGCCACATCGTCGATGCCACGATCGGCGCGCAAGTGGCGCAAGCCGGGCGTGGTGCTCCCGCCGGTGACGGCGAGGCGGGCGGCGCGGCCCCCGCCGGACGCGGCGGACGCGGCGGGCGCGGTGCGGCAGGGCCGGCCTTCGGCCAGACCGTGTTCGGCACGGTGCCCGACTACAAGGACATCAGCGACGCCGAATTGCGCAATCCTTCGCCCAATGACTGGCTGATGTTCCGCCGCAATTACCAGGGCTGGAGCTATTCGCCGCTGAACCAGATCACTCCGGCGAACGTCAAGAACCTGCAGCTCAAATGGTCATGGGCGATGAACGAGGGCGGCGCCAGCCAGGTCACGCCCATCATCCATAACGGCGTCATGTTCCTGTCGAACACCTCCAACACCATCCAGGCGCTGAACGCGAAGACCGGCGAACTGATCTGGGAGAACCGCATCGGCCCGGCGCCGACTTCGGCCTATGGCGGCACCCGCTCCATCGCGGTCTATCACGACAAGGTCTATTTCGCCTCGACCAACGCCATCATGTATGCGCTGGACGCGCGCACCGGAAAAATCGTCTGGCAGACCCAGATCGCCGGCGGCACCCACGGCACCACCGGCGGTGTCATGGTCATCAACGGCAAGGTCCTGTCCGGCCTGATGGGCTGCGACAACTATTCGACCGAGCATTGCTTCATCAGCGCCTATGACGCCGAGACCGGCGCGCGCGACTGGAAGTTCTACACCACCGCGCTGAACGGCACGCCGGGCGGCGATACCTGGAACGGGCTCGAGGACAACTTCAAGGGCGGCGTCGATACCTGGATCGCCGGCACCTATGATCCCGAGCTCAACACCACCTACTGGGGCACCGCCCAGGCCAAGCCCTGGTTCCGCGCCTCGCGCCGCACCTTCGGCGGCAATGCGCTCTACAGCGTCTCGACCCTGGCGCTCAATCCCGACGACGGCAAGCTCAAATGGTACTTCCAGCATGTTCCGGGCGAGAGCCTGGACCTCGACGAAGTCTTTGAGCGTGTGCTGATCGACCATGGCAAGAGCAAGGAAGTCCTCACCATCGGCAAGTCGGGCATCCTGTGGAAGCTTGACCGTGTCACCGGCAAGTTCATCTCGCTGCTGCCGACCCTCTTCCAGAATGTCTATTCCAAGATCGACCGTCAGACCGGCGAGCTTCAATACCGCCAGGAAATCATCGACCAGAAGACCAACCAGTGGTTCTCCTCCTGTCCCAGCCCGGAGGGCGGCCATAACTGGCAGGCCACCAGCTACAACCAGCCCACCGACCTGCTGATCATTCCCGAAAGCCAGTCCTGTGTGATGATCACCGGCCGCGACGTCGATCTGCGGCTGGGCGGCGGCGGCACCGCCAACTCGCAGAAATTCTTCTTCATGCCCGGCACCGACCGCAACATGGGTCGGCTGATGGCGGTCGATACCAAGACCATGAAGCCAGTCTGGTCATGGCAGCAGAAATCGCCCTTCCTCACCGCGATGCTCTCGACCAAGGGCGGCATCGGCTTCATCGGCGACTTCGACCGCGTCTTCCGCGCCATCGACGTCAAGACTGGCAAGACGCTGTGGCAGACGCGGCTGGGCACCACCGCCCAGGGCTATCCCGTCACCTTCGCCATCAACGGCAAGCAGTATATCGCCGTGGCGGCGGGACTTGGCGGCGGCAGCCCGGAACAGAAGCCCACCCAGTTGTTACAGAATGTGGTGCACCGGCCTTCGACGGGGCAGCAGCTCTACGTCTTCGCCCTGCCGGACTGATCCGCGGCAGAAACAAAAAAGAGGCGCCGGAAACGGCGCCTCTTTTCTTTTGCGTTTGCCTTAGCGGCCTGCCGGCGCCGGACCGCGCCCATCACCGCCGCGCCCGCCACCAGGCCCGCGACCGCCGCGACCCGGAAATGGCGGCGGC
>Ga0265313_10004475_pt1 | contig 10704 bp, 10 predicted proteins | sample 4123metaG_FD_203122 | JGI IMG/M metagenome (GOLD analysis project Ga0265313, IMG submission 203122) | Rhizosphere microbial communities from Carex aquatilis grown in University of Washington, Seatle, WA, United States - 4-1-23 metaG | ecosystem: Host-associated > Plants > Roots > Rhizosphere >...
TTGGCATGTAACTTACCGTAACCGTTCGGTGACAGCGCGCGGTTTGTTGATTGCGCGCTTGGTCGAGGGTAGCTGTGTGACGGGATCAGGGCGTCAGAGTGGACATAAACGGCTGAGTTCGACACTCCCATTGCGCCGCCAATACCGATGACTCCAAGAGCCACCTGACCCAGGAGACCCTGGGCAACGGTCTCGCCGACAGCTACAGCTACGACGCCGACACCGGACGGCTCCTCACCATCCAGGCCGGCACCAGCGGCGCGGTCGAGAACACCAGCTATCACTGTGACTCGCTCGGCAACCTGACCCAGCGGATCGAATGCCTGAAGCGGGAAGATATGGGGTCGGAGTGGACTTAGCTCTCGCTGACACCCGCTCGGCGACCCGACCCAGCTCATCGACTTTGCCACAGGCCTCACCGGCGCTCCCTCCCACCGCGGGCTGAACCGCCTCCCCCAGTCAGCGACCCGCAACCCCACCAGCCCGGCCAAGAGGTAGTGTCCAGAAACTTTCGCACTTTGTGGCGGCTGCCGTGCCCATGGCCGGCGGGGCCATGGTGGCCATGCACGCCATCATGACCGGCGGCATCGACCCCATCGAGTATTTCCAAAGGAACCATCTGGGCTCCATCGCCCTGGTGACTGATGCCAGCGGTAAGGTGCCCGGTCTTCAGTCACCGACCGGCACCCCAGATATGGGTGTTTATGGGTGAATGTATGGGGGTAGAGGATACCGCCAATGCTCAAAACCGACCCCATCCAGATTACGCCCGAGCTGCTGACCCTCATCTCTGAAATCGACGAATTCAAAGGTGCCTGGCGCGCCCTGGGAATCCTAGCGCCCGAGCGTCTGAACGCCCTGCGCCGCGTGGCCACCATTGAAAGCATCGGCTCTTCGACCCGCATCGAGGGAAGCAAGCTCTCGGATCGCGATGTCGAGCGCCTGCTGGCGAATCTCGAAATCAAGTCTTTCGCTACCCGCGACGAGCAGGAGGTCGCCGGCTATGCCGAGACCATGGAGACCGTCTTTCGGGCATGGCAGGACATCAAGATCACCGAGAACCATATCCTCCAGCTTCACCGTGACCTTCTGCGCTATAGCAGCAAGGATGAGCGGCACCGCGGCGCCTACAAGACATCGCCGAACAGTGTCGTCGCCTTTGACGAGGGCGGCAAGCAGATTGGCGTCGTGTTCGAGACTGCGACGCCCTTCGACACTCCCCGGCTTATGGCCGACCTCATAGCGTGGCTGGCCGAGGTTCGCGAGACCGGCCGCCTGCATCCTCTGCTAGTCGTCGGCGTGTTTGTCGTTGTCTTCCTGGAGATCCACCCCTTCCAAGACGGCAATGGCCGCCTGAGCCGGATTCTCACGACGCTGCTTTTGCTGCAGTCGGGCTATGCTTATGTGCCCTACTGCTCGCTTGAGAGCGTCATCGAGCACAGCAAGGAAGGCTATTACCTCGCCTTGCGCCAGACTCAGGGAACCATCCGTACAGAGGTGCCGAACCGGCAACCATGGCTCTTCTTCTTTCTGCGCGCATTGCAACAGCAAAAGCGCCGTTTGGCCGAGAAAGTGGAACGAGAGAAGCTCGTGGTGTCAGCGCTGCCGGAACTGGCCGCGCAGATCATCGATCAGGCCCGCAATCATGGCCGCGTGACCATCGGCGACATGATCCGCGCCACCGGGGCGAGCCGCAACACGCTGAAAGAGCATCTTCGGCGGCTAGTCAAGCAAGGTCTTCTTGTCCACCACGGGGTGGGGAAGGGATCGTGGTACGCTCTGCCGTGAATGCAGGCGACGCGATAACGCTGGCCAGGATGACGATGAAGCTCTCTCCAGACGAGCAGCTCAGAAGCAAAGACATCGACACGCTGAAGCGCTATCTCCGCTGCATAAGAACTGGGGTCGCAGTTCAAAGTTCTGGCGTCGAATGAGTCGGCTCACATCCAGCGGTCCGCACTTGACATGATTAGCACAGGCGGCGGCTTGCTGGCCCTGCTGCGAGAGGCGATGCCAGACATGCAGACGCCGGCGCTCGTGGCGGCGCGGGATGGCATCCAAGGCAACACTGATGTCCGGCGGCTTTCTGCGCTTAACCCCCGACGGCCCCGGCGACGCAGCCCGAGCGTAGGTCAATTCGCGGCGGAGTCCGACACATCACCGACCAAAAACGACCCGATCACGATCGGCAGCGCCGCAGCCTTGCTCAGCTTCCGAACCAGCTCGCGCCTGCTGGGCGACGGATTATCCGATTCGACGGGATCGCTTCGCTTGCCGGCGTTCTTGCGTTCATCGTTCATCGAAGTCGCCTCATCGGTCGTCAAATTGACCAACAAATCAACACGGTAATATTGGTCGCATGCCCCGGTCAATGCGTGACGGGGCCACAGTGGACATAGCCGGCTGGGCTCAGGCACTCCCTTCATGCCGCCAATACCTGTGACACCGAGAGCCAGCTCACCCCAAGAGACCCTGGGCAACGGGCTCTCCGATGCCTACAGCCGCGACGCCAACACCGGGCACCTGCTCACCATCCGGGCCGGCGCCAGCGGTGCGGTCGAGAGCGCCAGCTATCGCTGAGACGCGCTGGGCAACCTAAGCCAGCGCATCGGCCTTGCCGACAGCCTCACCTATGACGGCATGAACCGCCTCACCCAGGCGGCGCCCGGCAACCCGGGCCAGATCATCAGCCTGACCAAGACCGTGGCCTATGACGCCACCGGCAGCTTCGACGCTGGCTCGACCGACGACCTACAAGAGATCGACGAATTCCTCGACGCTCAACCCGGCTTGGCGAAGGATCGCTCTCAAAGTGCCTGGCTTGAGATCCCGCCCCCCATGAACGGGAACGGTTACCGCTCGGCGCGGGCTTCCTCGAAAAGACATGACATGATGGCTTCCAACAATCCGCTCGACGGCAAAGCCGGCCTTTTCAAGCGCACGAACAACCTCCCGTCCCTTCAGGACCGGCAGACGCCCGCCTGTCACGCCGCAGCTACGGTGACGAGCCTCACTTCCGGCGGTGCATCGTCCGGGATGGGAAGTCCATGCGCCCTTCGGTGCTCGATGACCGCCAAAATGGCCTCCTTTGCCATTCGAAGGGCCTCCTCCTCCGTGTCGCCCTCCGTCACGGCCTCCGGCAATGCCGGGACGAGCACGGTAAAGCCGCCCTCAAGCTGAGGCTCGAGAACCACGGAAAAGCTGTATTCGCGTGCCACAGTGGCATTCCTTGCAACGGTCTGCGAAAGACACTCGGAATGCTACCAAGTTGGCCGGGCCTGTCAAACGCGATGCCGGCGAGACCCTGGCCTGGGACGCCACCGGCAACATCGCCTCCTGCCCGGACCCGGGCAGCTAAAGTTACGACTCGGCCCATGTCCATGCGGCCCCAATTCGTTGTACAACGGTCCAAGCAGGCCTCGAGCCAGGATCGAGCGCGGGCGCTAAGGCAGAACAAGTCGATCGGCAATGAAGCGCGCGAAGCCGTCCCAAGGGCGTTCAATCCCGACTCCTGCCGATGGATGAGATGACTCTCCCCGACAAGCCCGCAGGCGGAGAGATTGCCAAAGCCGCTTCGCTTCTCATACCGGTCACCGTCGCCTGCGGCAGCCTGATGAGCAGCCTCGATCAGAATGTGGTCGTCACGGCTTTGCCGGCCATCGGCAGAAGTCTGGGCGAACCGCCGAGCCAGCTGGGGCTGGTCATCACATCCTACGTCGCCAGCCTGATCATATCGATGCCGATTGGCGGTTGGGCCGCCACCCGCTTCGGCCTGCGGCCGTGCTACTGCGTCGCCGTGCTGGTCTTCGGCCTGGCGTCGATTTTGTGCGGCGCGGCATCCGCGCCCTGGATGCTGTTTGCGGCCCGCGGCTTGCAGGGCTTCGGCGGGGCGCTGATGGGCACGCTGGGGCAGGTCGTGATGCTCTCCAGCTTCCCGCGGGAACGCACGCTGAAGATCAATACGTTCATCGCGCTGGCGAATCAGATGGGTCTGCTGCTTGGGCCGCTCGTCGGCGGCGCGCTCACCACCTATCTTTCGTGGCGCTGGATATTCTTCATCAACGTGCCGCTGGCTTGCGGCGCCAGCATCGCGGCAAGATTGTTCTTTCCCGCACAGGTGGCGACGCGACGGGTGCGGTTCGATTTGCCGGGCTTTTTCCTCGTCGCGGCCGGCATGGCGATGCTTGTCTACGGAATGGACGCGCTGGGCAGGAACAGCGGACCCGGCTGGACTGCCGGCACCGAGCTCGCCGTCGCCATCACGATCCTCGCCATCGCCACGGCCTATTTCCTCGTTGTGCCCCAGCCGCTGCTCGACATCCGGCTGCTGCGCATTCGGACGTTCCGCGTCAGCTTTTTGACCGGCGGCGGCGTCGACACCATTACCCTCTCCGCCGTGCTGTTTCTTCTCCCCTTGTTGTTCCAAGAGGGATTCGGGCTGACGGCGGTACAGTCCGGATCAATCACCTTCGCAGCCGCGGTCGGCTCCGTTCTGGTTCGCGTCACCATGCCGCGATTGCTGCGGCGCTTCGGGTTTCGCAGTGTTCTCGTTTGCAATACGCCCCTGATCGCCGCGATAGCGGCCGGCTTCGCGCTGTTTCACGCCGGCATGCCGTATTGGATCGCGGTCGCCTACATATTCGCCTTCGGCATGTTTCGCGCCATCCAATGGTCATCGAGCGGCAACCTGGCTTATGCGGACATTGGTCAGGAGGAGCTCGCCCATTTCAGCGCGCTCTACTACATTCTGGCGCAGCTCGGCGTCGCCATCGGCATTGGCCTCGCGTCCGCCTTGTTGTCGCTTCTATCGAGGCAGGAGCGTCACGCTTCGGTCGGCGATTTCCGCATCCTCTTCGTCGTCGAAGGGGTGGCCACTCTGGCCGCGCTGTTTGGGTATCTCAGTCTGAAGCCCGAGGACGGCACCAATGTCAGCGGCCACCGCATGCGTGGGACAGCGCGGGACTAAAGCCGGCGCCGCGACGCGCCACGGTCGCTATGCTTCCACGAGCCGAAGAAAGCTTCTTTCCTCGCTCAAGATGAAGCGGTTCTTCCGCGCGAACTGAAAATTGACAACACCGTCTTCGTCGCTGCGCAGTCGCGCCCGGTAAGCTTCATAGTCGCCGAGACTGCCAAACGATATCAGCGCCAGGGCTATGTTGTTCGTGCCTTCATGGGGCATGAAGTAGCCGAGCAGAGTCCCGCCGCATCTGGGTATGATGCTCGCCCAACGACGGGCATATTCCTCGAACGCCTCGCTTTGGAAGGGGTCGATCACGTAGCGGATAACGCAGGTGACGGTCATGGCCAGCTCCAGCGTTGATTGCCCCCAATGATGGCCCGACTGCGGCGGACGATGCTTCGGTCTGCATCGAAGCGTCGGCCTCGGGAAAGGCAGCTCGCGTTCGGTGGACGCCGGCGCGGCCTGGCGCTGGTCAGCCCGGGGATTGTCGGTTGTGTGGCGCTCAATTGTCGGGTAGGGCTCGCAGATCGTCGACACGCGATGAAGGCGGTAGAGGTTGAAAAGGACAGCTAGCCGCAACGAGCGGCGCGCCGATCATAGGTTCCTGCTCCGGCTTCGGACTCTCGCCTTGGTCCTGATGCTTGCTGGGGGCCCTGGTTGGACGGCATGGGCGGCGGGCACGGCGACCGACCAGGGCAATTCCACGCCGCCGCCGGTGGCCGACAGCTCGGGCGACATCATGACGTCCGGCACCATCGATATGCTGTCGAGCGCCGCGACGGCCATCACCGACAACCTGAAACCCATTCTTGCGGCCGGCGCAGACATCCCGGCCGATCTCGCCGGCTTCGCCGGCCGGCTGCTGGATCCCGGCCAGGGCCCCGTCGCCGGCTGGCTGATCCAGATCGTCTGCGCCTTGGCCGGCGCGGCCCTGTCGTTGCTCCTGCCCGGCATGCTGACGCCAGTGCGCCGGCGATTGCTGCACGCCGATGCCGGCCGAGGCGCCAGAGCGATCGGCGCCTTCCTTGGCGATGTCGCGGGCCTCATCGCCCTGGTCGCGGTGTTCTATGTCGTGCAGGCCCTCTGGTTCTCCGATCAATCGGCGCGCAGCGTGGTTGCCATATCCCTGTTCGGCGGCCTCATCCGCTGGCGCCTTACGCTCCTGCCGGTGGACGTCCTATTGCGGCCCCGTGAGCCCGAAGCGCGGCTGGTCATGGCGACGAGCGATCATGCGGCTCAGATGCGCCAGCTGGGGTCCTGGCTGCTCGGCTTCATCGCCTTGTCCCAGGCAGCGCTGAGGGCCCTCCTTCATTCGGGCGTGCCCACGGCGGACGTCCGGCTGCTCGCCCTGATCATCGGTCTCGCCAACGCAGGGTTTGCCTTCTACTTCGTCATGCATCTCCACCGCACGTTTTCCCAGCGGCCGACCACGGTACTCGCTCCGTCTGTGGCTGCGTCATCCGCCGAGACGGTTCCCGCGGCGACCTTGCTGCAGCGCATCTGGTATCCGCTGGCCCTCGCCTTTGTCCTGGCTGTCAGCATGGCCTGGCTGCTGGGCGTGATCTTCCGGGCCCTTTCGGTCTATTTCGCCCTGGTCGACACGGGCGCGATCCTGCTGGGGGTCCTCATCCTGCAGTCCGTGGCGGCGACTTGCCTCAGCCAGGCTTCCCCGACACGCGCGCGCCCGACGCCGGGAAACCGCAAGGCGCTCTGGCAGCGCCTGTTCCGCCGCTGCCTCGCCGTTGCGCTGTGGACGACGGCGGCCGCGCTGATCGCCGAGATCTGGATCGGGCGTCTTGCCCGTGTCCTGCCGGCGGGGCAATGGCAGGCCTGGCGCGGCTCCGTCATCAGCGCGGCGCTTGCCCTCTATGTCGCCTATGTGCTGTGGCAGATCGTGCTGATCCACACCGATCATCGGAACTACGCGGCGCAGGCGCCCCAGGCCACCGGGTACAGCGGCCCGCTGCCGGTGGCCTCCCGCATCCAGACCATGATGCCCGTGGTCCGCATCTTCATGCTGGTGCTGATCGCGCTGGTCGCCGCCCTCGTCGCCCTTTCCAGTCTCGGGGTCGACACCACCTCGCTCATCGCCGGCGCCTCGATCTTCGGCCTCGCCATCAGCTTCGGGTCCCAGTCCCTGGTGCATGATGTCGTGTCCGGCATCTTCTTCATGGCCGACGACGCCTTCCGGATCGGCGAGTACATCGATACCGGCAAGGCCAAGGGGACGGTCGAGGGAATGTCCATCCGGTCGCTCCGCCTCAGGCACCAGAACGGCCAGATCCACACCATCCCCTTCGGCCAGATCCAGCAGGTGACCAACTTCAGCCGCGACTGGATCACGGTGAAATTCAACCTCACTCTCGATCTGGAAACCGACCTGGAGAAGCTGCGCAAGACGGTGAAGCAAATTGGCGCCGAGATGCTGGAGGACCCGGAGATCAAGTCGGAGCTCATCGAGCCGTTGAAACTGCAAGGCATCACCGACATCGGCACCGCCGGCCTGGTCATCCGGCTGAAGTTCACCGCCCGACCGGTGCAACCTGCCCTGGTTCAGCGCGACGCCCTGAAGCGCCTCACGATGCGGTTCCGCGAGGCAGGCATCGGCTTCGCGAACTCCGCCGTGACGGTGCAAACCCAGGCCGGCCCGACGGTCACGGAAGAGGTCGTGAAGACTGCCGCGGCTCCAGCCGCTTCCCCTGTCCCCGCCCCGGCCCCGGAAACGACAGCGACGGAAGCGGTCCGGACCGGCTAACCCCTGAAGCTCCTATGTCATCAACGCCTGGAAAGCATCCGCCAGCGGAACAGATGACCACGCGCGACAGCCGCCGCGAGGCCCACGGCCTTGTCTCCCTGATCTTCCTGATGCTGGGGCCTTTCGCCTGCGGCTATTTTCTGTCCTATCTGTTCCGCTCGGTGAACGCCGTGCTCGGCGAGGATCTGGTGCGGACGTTCTCGCTCAGCGCCGGCCAGCTCGGTCTCGCGGCCGCCGGCTACTCCTTCGCCTTCGCGCTGTTCCAGCTGCCGCTTGGCCTGTTGCTTGATCGCTACGGTCCGCGACGCGTGCAGGCCGCCCTGCTCTGCTGCTCGGCCTTGGGCGCGCTGCTCTTTTCCCAGGCCTGGGGCGTCGCGAGCCTGACCTTCGCCAGCGCGCTTATCGGCTTTGGCTTCGCGGGCGGGCTCATGGCCGGATTCAAGGCCGTGACCCTTTGGGTCCGACCGGAGCGCATCGCGTTCGCCAACGGCTGCATCATGGCCTTCGGCGCCCTGGGCAGCGTCGCGGCGACAATCCCGGCGAATTGGGCGGCGGAGCGCTTCGGCTGGCGCGCCGTCTTCGAGGGCTTGACGGCAATCGTGCTGGCCGTGGCGGCCTTCATCTTCTTTGCCGTGCCGGAACACAAGATGGAAGGGCCCGCGCCCTCTATTCGCGATCAGCTCGCCGGCCTCGCCCGATGCTTCGCAAGCCGTCCATTTCTGCAGGTGGCGCCGCTCGCCGCGCTGTGCGGCGGGGGCAGCATCGCGGTGCAGAGCCTCTGGGTCGGCCCTTGGCTTCGCGATGTCGGTGGATTTGATCGGAGCGGAGTCGCCGAGGGCCTCTTCCTTGTCGCCCTTGTCTTCAGCGGCGGAATCCTGATGAGCGGCATTCTCGCCGATCAGCTCGCTCGCCGGGGGATCGACCTGCTCGTCACCATGATAGCCGGGCTCACGGTCAATTTCCTGTGCATGGGCGCGATCATTCTGGGCGCCGGTCGTTCGATGCTGGCCGTCTGGTTGATTTACGCCATGACCGGACAGGTCGTGGCCCTGGTGTACGCCCATCTTTCCCGGACACTCGGGAAGAGTCTGGCCGGGCGAAGCAATGCGGGCGTCAACTTCCTGGTCTTCGCCACCGCCTTCTTGACTCAATGGGGCATCGGCCGGGTGATCGATCGCTTTCCTCAAACAGCGACGAGATACGACCCCGCAGGCTATCGCGCAGGGTTCGGCCTTCTGTTGGCGCTCCAGCTCCTCGCGCTGGCATGGTTCTTCCTGCTCCGCCCAGGCACTCCTCACGACCATTCGCCGCCAGACGCATAGTCCCGCGTTGTTTCTTAAGGGGCGGCTGCAATGTGCACCTGGTCGCCGTTGCGGCCGGCGAAGTCGATCGTGCATGCAAACCCAGCCCGGCGCATCAAATTCCCGGACATGGATGCATAAGGCTGTCACCGCGGGCCGCAGGCTTGTAAGATTGGCCTTGGGAATGGTACTGATTGAGTCTATGTATACATATCTATGCGCTGGGAGGCGCAGTTCAACATGCGCGAGGCACCCTCACCGCAACGCCCGGGTCCGGACGGCCGTGGATACAAGGCGCCGGTCTACGTCGTCACCCTGCCTGGAGCCCTCAGCCCTGAGGACGCCCTGCGAGCGGGGCCGACCGAAGCCGTACCGGTAGGACAAGGGTTCGAATCCACGCGCCTTCCGATCAGCGAGGCCCGACACGCGCCGGGATATTTCTATTGGCATCCGGAAGTGTTCCGCCTCGAGAAGGAGCGGATGTTCCTTTCTGACTGGCTGATGGTCGCACGCGAGGAGGAAATCGAGGATCCGGGCGACTATCTGACCCTGCGCATCCTCGGCGAGCCTATTATCGTGGCCCGGAATGCGGGAGGCGAGATCTCGGCTTTCTACAATCGCTGCGCCCACCGCGGAACCGCCGTGGCTCGTGAGAGCGGCAACACGCGCGCGTTCGCCTGCCCCTATCACGGCTGGTCGTACGATCTTGGCGGCGAGCTGCTCGGCGCTCCGCACATGCAGGCGACGACCGGATTCGACGCCGCGAAGTGCCGCCTCAAGCCCATCGCGCTCGAGCGTTGGGGCGGCTGGTGCTTCATCAACTTCAGCGCCAGCCCCGTCTCGTTCAAATCCTTCATCGCCGACTTCGAGAGCGACTTTGGCTTCCTCAGGCAAGAAGACTGCCGCCTGGCGGAGAAGCTCGACATCACGCTCGAGTGCAACTGGAAGCTCGTCAAAGAAAACCTGATGGACGCGTATCACAGCCCGGTGCTGCACAGGAAGACCATCGGCAAGAACATGAGTTCGAACCGCTACACCGGCACGCGCCAGGGAAAGGGTGCCTTTTCGGCCTTCTACTCGGGCCGTCCGATGACGGCAGACAACAAGAGCCGGTTCGGCATCATGCCGTCCTTGGCCGCGCGCGGGGCCGGCGAGGACTTCGCTTGTGGCGGGCATCTCAGTCCCAACGTCCAGCTGTTCGCCCGGTCAGACAACGTACATCCCTTCGTGATTTGGCCGATTAGTCCGACCAAGACGCGCGTCTTCTGTTATCAGCTGTTCCCGAAACAATGCTTCAACGTCGAGAATTTCGCCGAGAAGGTGAAGGCGTACACGGAGTACACGACGGAAGTGGTCAAGGAGGACTCGGCGATGATGGACACGCTGCAGGACGCTGCCTTTTCCGCGCGCTTCGAGCCGGGCTACATGTCCGAAAAGGAGCTCGGCGTCTACAACGTGATCAATCTCAATCTCGATCGCATTTTTGGGCGGGACGGGGCGTCGAAAGATCGAGCCGCAGAATAGCAGCCGCTTCCGCTCACCCCAAAAGGCCGGCCAGGTCGGTGTAGTTAGCTCGTGATGTGTCCGGTGTTTGTAGCTCGTGATCTGTCCGGTTCTAGAGTCGCTCCAAAGAGGGGGCGGATATGGACCGGGCGGTCGTTCACGAGGGAGTTCGACGGATGCGATTT
>Ga0265313_10004477_pt1 | contig 10700 bp, 12 predicted proteins | sample 4123metaG_FD_203122 | JGI IMG/M metagenome (GOLD analysis project Ga0265313, IMG submission 203122) | Rhizosphere microbial communities from Carex aquatilis grown in University of Washington, Seatle, WA, United States - 4-1-23 metaG | ecosystem: Host-associated > Plants > Roots > Rhizosphere >...
TTTCGGGCCGCTCAATGTCGGCCCGGGCGGCGACGTCGACAACATCCTGGTGCCGGTCGACACCACGCTCGACGGAGGCGGCAGCGTGGATCTGATCGGCGGCGGCATCGTCTCCGACCAGAGCCTGATCGACTCCGGCCAGACGGCGACAGTCACCAATCTCGACAACACCATCTCCGGCAGCGGCCAGCTCGGCGACGACAACCTCAACCTGTTCAACAGCAGCGGCGGCACGATCCTCGCCAACTCCGGCGACAACATCTCGATCTACGCGCCGAACACGCGCAACGTCGGGCTGATCGAGGCCAATGGCGGCTTCATCTACGCCAACAATGTCGACGACTGGTATGGGCAGGGCGTGGTGTCGGCGCAGAACGGCGGCTACGTCGCCATCTCCGGCAACCTGCAGGGCAACGGCCAGAATTCGATCGGCGACAATTCGACGATCGAAGCCTGGACCATCCAGAACGGCAACACCACGTTCACGAGCAATACCGGCCAACTCGTGATCGATCATGCGAGCGATCCGGCGTTCCCCGGCGGCAGCGTCTCCAACTTCATGCAAGGCGACCAGATCGACCTGCGCGATATCTTCGGCGACAACGCCACGCTCGACTACCAGGGCACGACGGCGGGCGGCACGCTGACGATCAACGACGGCGTCAACAACGCGACGCTGCTGCTGTTCGGCAACTACATGGCGTCCTTCGGCGAGCCGGACGCCGTGCACTTCGCGACGGCGACCGACTTCCAGGGCGGCACGATCATCACGACGGACATCGTCCACCCGCACGCGTAATGGGGTGGGTATTTGCGCGCAGCGCCGCCGCCCTCTATCTGAACTCCAGTAATTTCTAATCCGAGTACGACAGCTTGCTGCTTAGCAGTCCTGGCCGTCGAGGGTCATGTAGGTTAGGGCGGTGGCCAGGTCCCCATGTGACGTTTGCCTGCCGCCAGAATCGCCGTAAATCTTCGTACTGCGCTGTTTCGACGCCCTAAAGCTCTCTTTTCATACCGGCTCAGTTTCACGAGATCTGGGATAGCTTCGTACATCGCATCGATGTCGTTACGGTCTTCCAAGGCAGTGTATTTCGCCGGCTCTTCACCCTTGCGCGGGGGCTTTATATCCCACATGCGTAAGACGTTTTCTCCTTCTTTTTCGAGCCGTATCACGAGCTGGCAATACTCTTTGTGAGCCACTTTGGTCCGCTCAAAGTGGTCTCTTGCCATTCGCAGGCTGGTGTCGCCCCGTGCGAAGGAGGTCCGATAAGGATCTCGGAGTCTATCGACGACGATGAGTTTCTGTGCCCGCACGTTGTCGAGCCAGATTGTGCTTTCGGCAATTACAAGAGCCTGTTCGTACAAGAGAGGATTGTCATTCCCAGCGCATATGGCTTTTGCCAGCAAAGACGTGAGCCCTTGATGGCCCCCTCGGGGTCGCGAGAGTCCATGCTTAAGCGCATTTAGACTGGCTCGCGCCTTGCCTTCAGGGGATCTGGGGCCACCACCTCGACGCAGAGGTTGGTGGCCCCGTTTGCTGTTTCCCCTCGCCATCAGGCCGGCTCTTGATCCGAAGGTGCAGTCGATACCTGCCCTTCGGGTACTTCAACACATTCCCCCTCGATGGTTTTGCCATCAGACCCGCGGCGCCGCCGTTGTTCCAGCGCCTCATTGTGAATGAGTAATTGCTCGAGGGTCTGGTCGCGTTGCTCCAGCTTGTCGGCTTGCAACCCGTCGACGATCTTATAGTACGCTAATTTTTGTTCGAAGGCCCGAGCTTGAATGGTTTCGCCTTTGATGTTGAGGATGGCATCAACATCCTCGGCTGTGCCTTCAATCACACTGTCCAGCGCAACGATCCGGTTGTGATCCTTGGACGCATTTGGATCTATCTCTGCATGTGCCTCCAAGGTCCTTTTGGACCGTTGCGCCTCGAGTTTCCGTATATCGCGATGGGCCTGTTCGATGCCAAGCACCTTGTATCGATCGAAGCGGGTTGCTTCGAAAGTTTGATCCGTCATCTCTTTTACGAGGAGCCATCCGAGAAAGTCCTTCGGCGGAAAGGCCCGCGCAAATTCTGTTAAAAGCGCCTCATATGCTTGCGGATTTTCCGAAGCTAGAATTGGTGGCCCTCCAAACAGCTGTTTTAGCTTTTCGATGCCCTCAGCAATCGCTTTCTTGTCGTCGTCAGCCATTGTGTGCTCCTGATTCGGGGCAGCTCGGGCTCAACGCCTGCTGCGAGTTTTGATTGTCGGTTGGCGGATGTTGGACGCGGCGCGGGGACACTCGGCGCTTGACCTAAGTTTCGTCCGCTTGGGTTTAGTGCTTCGAGATTTTTCCTTCACGGCTCTTCCTTTCTGTTGGCAAAGCTCCGCCTTTCCCACGCTGGACTGTGAGTCCAAGGGGTCTTTCATCCGACGGCGATATTTAGCGCTGCTTCTTTCGAACTAACTTTCCGGCGTCATTTCAACTCTCCTTATGTTATCGCGTCCCTTTGATGGAAACCCGGGCCTTGATCGCCCCCGCGCCAAATCAAATCGATCACTTACAGCGATCCATTTAGTCCGCACGTTTCCGAGCGATGTTTTTAATAAAAAACATCCGTTTCGGAAGATTTCCGATTTTTGAGATCCTGGCGGTCGCGGCCGCTGCGCACGTGACGCAGGGTGGGCGACGGCCTTCAATTCCACTCACCACGGACCTACCGATGGTGAGGGTGCCTGACCAAGGCCTGCTCGCTGGTTTCCCGAGCATGCGGCGTGGCGCTCAAACTATGGTCGGCCTGAGCTTGCCCGCCCCAGAGTCGCACAGCTGGTTTCCCTGTGCGACCCGAAGTTCAATTTCAATTTACTCCGCGAGAGTTGAATAAATAGTTTCTAGTCGTGGCAGCCACGAGTAGCCCCACTGATCTGTCGGTCTGTTTCTGCTCAACGCTTCGCAGCATCTACTGTGCGCGGCTGCACACGAGCGCGTCTCTAAAGCTGCGACGCGTGCGATTCCGTTGCGTTGACGGCACCGCCGACGATTCTATCGCGTCGGAATTCCACCACGCCGCGTGAGACTCGGACGATAACGGAATCCAGATCTCGGCGGCTGCATTTCGCTAGATCGACGCACCCGCAGTTTATGTATCCCAACTGGCGCAGCCTCCGGCTTCCGAAGTTTGGATTTCTTACTTGACGCTTCCTCGGTCGCTTCCTGCTCAAAAAAGTCATGATTTGCTTCGCGGATGATGCTTTAGCTATTCACAATTCCTTCTTTAAAATTTTAGCAAACTTGGCACAACTGTTAGTTGTGGTCGTGCAAATCGAACTCGAAGGCAGACATTATGCCTACGCCGGCTGTGCAGCAGCAAAATTGCCGTGGCGCCATGAACGCTCAAAAAGCCTCAAACAACGCCAGATAAAGAGCGAATAGAAATCCTGCGACGGTTGGCAAGACCACAACCGAGCCACCGCCGTGGATGGCTTCCGGAATCATGGCGTGCGCAACCAGCGCCAAAACGGCGCCGCCGGCAACCGCCTGACTGAAGATCGCCATCAGTGAATCCGGGCTGCCGATCAGAAGCTTGCCTGCCATCGTTGCAACGACACCGGCGATGAGCACCGTCGACCACAATCCGAATATCGTCGTTGCCCGGAAGTTCGCCTTTCGCAGCATTGTTGCGCTTGCCGCGGCTTCCGGGATGCCGCCGAGAAACATGCCGAGCATCAAGGTGAGCGAAAGGCTGGCAAACCCGTTGAATTTCGCACCGATCACCAGGCAACCGGGAATAGTGTCGAGGATATTGCCGAGCACGATGGCGAGGCCGGCGCCGTGGCCCGTTTCGACCAGAAGCGCCTGCGCCTCGCTGTGACTCATATGCTGTACGTTGTTTTTGGCGATGTTGGCCCAGGTCGCGGGATCAAGCCCGCTGGCGCTCAGGTTGCTGATCGCCCGCTCGTGGCTCAATTGCTGAACAGCGCTGGCAAGCACGCGGTCGTTCTTGACGAGACGATCGAAGTCGTCCTTTCCGATCGCCAACAGTTCAACGTCCGTGGTGGCGCGAATTGTTGCCGTCCGCGGGCTGCCGGTCAGCAACGCCATTTCGCCAAACGCCTGGCCCTCTCCGAGGGTGGCAATCGAGCGGGATGCGACGGCGTCGTCGTTCTGGGAGCTTGCCAGCACCTCGACGCTGCCGTGTGCAACGATGTAAAGGGCGTCGCCTTTATCTCCGGCCCGGAACAGTATCTCGCCGGGGCCAAGTTTGCGCGGGCGCACGTAGGGCAGAATGCCCTCGATCTCGTCCGGCGGCAGATGCCGCAAGAGGTCGCATCTGGATAACAGCCCAATGAGCTCTTTGGTCTCTTGCTGCTTGCGGCCGACTGCAAATTCACGGAACCGGGTCGGAAGCCGGACCGCACCACCCTTGTTTTCGAGGAAGATGGTGGCCGAATAATAAACGACAGCTCCCAATGCGAATCCACTGCCGATAAAGGCCCAGGCGGGCTGCATTCCGAACGCCTGAAGACGAAGTTGCTGCGCGCTTTCGAAGGCAAGCTCGATGGCGAGCGCGCTGATCAAGGCTCCGGCGGCGAATGCGAGAATGGCGGCAAGCAGCCGTTTTGGCAGCCGAAAATAAAGACCGATCGCGGCACCCAAAAGATTGGACGACGTCGTGAACAGGCCGAGCAACGCGACCGCGGCGAGTTCAACAACACTGGTCATGCGCTATGGTCGTTATTGCCGACAAGCTTTCTCAGGCTGCGCTTTGCAGCCCTGAGCCACAAAACAAACCGATTGTCTTTGTTCCGGCCGTCAAACTCAAGAATATCCGTAAGAAATATTTTTGCACATCCCGGCGCCGGGCTTTTGCTGTCGGCAAACCTGACGGCCGATTGCTTGAACAAGAAGATGCCGCCAACGCGCTTGTCGGTATCACAGGCCACCCATAGACCGTCGCTGTTGCGGCCGATAAAGAAGACCGGAATCGACGGATTGATGATGTCAGGAGCGGGACGCTGCAGCACGTCGGCCTTGCGAGGCTGGCCGCCTGACCTTGCCGGGTGAAAGCGGTGACCGGATTTGAGCGCCCGCGGTTCAATGTGCTTCATCGGCGTGTCTTTCACAAGGAAAGCTCTATTTGACGATCCACATCGGCAACCAGATGAGGAGCCGAAAGGCTATTGTGGCGGCGAGCAAGGCCAAAAGGGTCGCGCACACCACGACGGCCGGATAAGCGCGCTTCACCGCGTCGCGAATAGGCCGTTCAACGCGTTGCGTGCGCGGCCTCGACGACTGAAGCTGCGCGGGCTTTTCGTTCCAGTGCAGGATCGACATCGGGCTCTCCTTCAAGAGCGCGCGGAATGAGCCGCGCGGGCACGACCAAGCCTTTGACGACGCGGCATGCGCTCGCCGAGGCGCGAAAGCCCGATAATCGAGGCGATCAGCGCAAACAGGACGATCAGTTTGAAGTATTCGATCAGTACGGCGGTCATTGGAGTGCGCCTCCCACACGAGGCTTTTCCTTTGCTTGGCCGCAATGTGTGCGCCGCGTCATAGAAATTCGATGGGGAAATCGGCACGCCGGTATAAGGGCGACATAAAGATCGGGTTTTGCGGCCAGCCGAAAAAAAGCGGGCCAGCGCGCTGGCTGGCCCGAGGTCGGGGAAAGATCCGGGCGCGGCATTTTGCCGGCGCATGGTTCAGGCGAAATTGTCGCAACAGGCCACGTAGGCCGTTGCCGCCCGCGCTTGCGGCTCAGCCGGCCTCCTTGCCTCGCGAGCGGCTGCGACCCTTTGTCGTGTCTCGAGGAATGCAAGCAGGATCGCCAGCGGCAGTACGCTGTGACTGGCGTCGGCTGTGTCATCAACCGCTATTGGCGAATACGGCTGCTCAGTCAGTGAGCAGAGCCACTCGCCATCCTCGCAGATCAGCCGGCGCAGCGTCCAAGCCGGTGCCTCGAGCTCGATCAGGGCAAGCGCGGCGTCGCTCCAGGCGTCATCCTCGATCAAGCGGAAAAATCGCGCCGTCTTTCCGGCCTGCGTCAGCGCCGAAAGGCGGACACAGGCCTTCGCAACCACATCAAGCATGAGGGCAGGAGTGAGCGCCGGCGCAAGCCGAAGCTGTTCCGTCAGCAAATCGAGAGAATCGTTGCGCTTTGGATCGGATGCCATGACACGATCTCAGCCGACAGCGACGCGGAGGTCGCTGTGGCCGGTTCCGGACATTTCACCGGCCAGGTCGCCAGAATAAATCCGGCACATTTTCTCCATGACTGCGGCGACCGCTGCCTCGCTTTGCTCGGTCAGTTCAACCAGCGGCAAGCGAACCTTGGGCGACATCAGGCCAAGCATGCTGAGGGCGTATTTGAGCGGAACCGGGCTCGTCTCTTTGAACAGAACCGAGGTCAATTCCGCAGCCGCGCCGGCCAACCGTTGCGCTCTGCCGATCTGTCCCTGCCGGCATGCCAGAAACATGTTCCGGCACAGGCCCGGCGCAAGGTTGGACGTCACCGAAATGCAGCCGTTGCCGCCCGCCGCAAGAAACGCCAGCGCGGTGGCGTCGTCGCCCGACAGGAGCCTGAAATTCGATCCGACCAGCGGTCTCAAACGCGCCAGCCGGGTCACGTCGCCGGTCGCGTCCTTGAGGCCGATGAATTGCGGCCGTTCGGCCAGCCGCGCAACCGTTTTGTCGGCAAGGCTGCAGGCGGTTCGCGACGGCACGTCATAGAGGATGATTGGCAAGCCCGTCGATTGCGCGATGGCGAGGAAATGAGCGTGCAGGCCGGCCTGCGTCGGCTTGTTGTAGTAGGGCACGATCGACAGGATGGCGTCGGCGCCGGCAGCTTCGGCTTCCTTTGTCAGCTCGATGGCGTGCGCCGTCGAGTTCGAGCCGGCGCCCGCGATGACCGGTAACCGGCCACGGGCGACGCCAACGGCGGTGCCGATGATGGCGACATGCTCCGCCGGACTCAGTGTCGGCGCTTCACCGGTCGTCCCGCCAACGACCAGCGCCGTGGCCCCTTGCTGGATTTGGCGTTCGCAGAATTTTGCAAGAGCGTCGCAATCGACGCTTCCGTCATTGCCGAAAGGCGTCGGCAACGCAGGCGCGTAGCCCTGCAACTTGGAAACATGTGCGCCGATGGCGATCATCGTCATTGCCTTCAGGCAACTTTGAGCGCGAGAGAGTGAGAGCTGTCTGAATTGACCGGCAGATGCCGCGCCTGACTGGCGCTGCGGCTCATGTCGAGTTCCAGAACACCAGGAACCATGATGGCGGCTTGCGGCCGGTTGCCGTTCTCGAACATTGCGTAGCGGAGAGCTTCTGCGCGGCCGACGAATAGCCCGCCGCGGGTACCTTGCTGGTCTTGGACCACCCAGTTGCCCCGGCTATTTTTGCCGATCAGGAACAACGAGGTTTTCGAACACTGCTCGAGCGAGGGAGGTTCCGCATTTTTCATGACACGATTCCTTCAGTTGAAACGCCTGTTATCGCTCCCGACGGACGATCGGGAGATCGTCGTCCACGCGCCGCGCGTGAACGCGCGCAAGCCGTTGCGGGCGGATGCCGATGGATGTTTCGCGGTATTCCGATTCCAAGATGTGATGAGCGACATTGTCCGCTCCTCTCAAGGCCAGCCGGCTTGGGATCTGCCGGCTTGCGGAAGCCTTGCTTGGCCTCCGTGGCGCGCAATGTGTGCGGCGCGCCATAGGAATTCGATTGGGAAATCAACGCACCGATATAAGCGCGTCATAAAGACCGACTATTTTTGAAAAGGATTGGCTATTTGCGACTGCGAGGCGGATGGTCGTCGCGATCTTTATATCGTCTTGATGTATCGCAACCGCGATTCACATCGCTTCTTTATCCTAGCGCTTCTATTTGACCTGTTGCTCCAGAAACCATTGGAAGGGAGCACGCACATGCTCGACCTCATTTTGTCCCTCGGCGCCTTGGCCCTGTTCGTGGCGTCGATCGGTTACGCCTACGCCTGCGAGCGCCTCTAGGAGATGTCCATGACCTTCGACTATTCACTCGCCGGCCTCGTGACGGCGGGATTGTTGTTCTACCTCACCTACGCGCTGCTGCGGCCTGAGAGATTCTAACGCGTCCGACGCCGGAAAGCGGCGATCGGTTCTCGGGCAAAGAAAATATGCGCCAAACGAGAGATGTGCCATGACTGCGATTGGCTGGATCCAGATTCTGCTTTATTGCGCGATCGTCGTCGCGATCACGCCGCTGCTCGGCGGCTTCATGACGCGCGTGTTCAACGGCGAGCGCACCTTCCTTTCCCCGGTGTTGCGGCCGGTCGAGGCCGCGATCTATTGGGTCGCCGGCGTCGACGACAAGCACGAGCAACATTGGCTGATCTACACCGTGTCGATGCTGCTGTTTCATGCCGGCGGCTTCCTCATCATCTACCTCGTATTGCGTTTGCAGGATGTGCTGCCGTTCCAGGCGCAGCTCAATCCGGCCGGTCAATCGGCGGTCGCGCCCGACCTGTCGTTCAACACGGCGATCAGCTTCATCACCAACACCAACTGGCAAAACTACGGCGGCGAAGGCACGATGTCGTACCTGTCGCAGATGCTGGCGCTGGCGCACCAGAACTTCCTGTCGGCGGCGACCGGCATCGTGCTGGCGGTCGCGCTGATCCGCGGCTTCGCCCGCGCCTCGGCCAAGACCGTCGGCAACTTTTGGGTCGATATCACCCGCTGCACGCTCTATATCCTGCTGCCGATCTGCATCGTCTACGCGCTGTTCCTGGTGTGGCAGGGCATCCCGCAAACGCTCGGTGCTTATGTCGACGCCACCACGCTGGAAGGCGCCAAGCAGACCATCGCGGTCGGCCCGGTCGCGTCGCAGATCGCCATCAAGATGCTCGGCACCAACGGCGGCGGCTTCTTCAACGCCAATGCCGCGCATCCGTTCGAGAACCCGACCGCGCTGTCGAACTACGTGCAGATGATCTCGATCTTCGCGCTCGGTGCCGCGCTCACCAACGTGTTCGGCCGCATGGTCGGCAACCAGCGCCAGGGCTGGGCCATTCTGGCCGTCATGGGCGTGCTGTTCCTCGCCGGCGTCATCGTCTGCTACTGGGCCGAAGCCAACGGCACCACCGCGCTCAACGCGCTCGGCCTGACCGGCGGCAATATGGAAGGCAAGGAGGTCCGCTTCGGCATCGTTGCCTCGGCGCTGTTTGCGGTTATCACCACCGCGGCCTCCTGCGGCGCCGTCAATGCCATGCACGACTCGTTCACCGCGCTCGGCGGCATGATCCCGCTCATCAACATCGAGCTCGGCGAAATCGTCATCGGCGGTGTCGGCTCCGGAATGTACGGCATGCTGCTGTTCGTCATCCTTGCAATTTTCGTCGCCGGACTGATGGTCGGCCGCACGCCGGAATATGTCGGCAAGAAAATCGAGGCCAAGGAAGTCAAGATGGCGATGCTCGCCATCCTGGTGCTGCCGCTGATGATTCTTGGCTGGACGGCGGTTGCCGCCGTGAACCCGCAGGCGGTGTCGCAGATCGCCAACAGCGGGCCGCACGGCTTCTCGGAGATGCTCTATCTCTACACCTCGAGCACCGGCAACAACGGTTCGGCCTTCGCCGGCATCACGGCCAACACGTTGTTCTTCAATACTACCGGCGCGATCGCGATGTTCGTTGGCCGCTTCTTCATGATCGTTCCGGCCATGGCGATCGCGGGCTCGCTGGCCGAGAAGAAATCGGTGCCGCCGTCCGCCGGCACGTTCCCGACCACGGGCGGCCTGTTCGTCGGCATGGTGGTCGGCGTCATCCTCATTGTCGGCGGCCTCACTTTCTTCCCCGCGCTCGCGCTCGGACCCATCGTCGAACATCTGGCGATGACCGCAGGCACGCTGTTCTAGGACGGACCTTTTCGGAGTTATGGCAATGGATACTTCCAAACTGCGCAAACGGATGCCTGTTTCCACGCTCTTCGACCCGAAGATCGTGATGCCGGCCATCGGCCAGGCCTTCGTCAAGCTCAATCCGGCCACTCTGATCACGAATCCGGTGATCTTCGTGCTCGAGATTGTCACGGCGCTGACCACCGTGCTGCTCGTGCGCGATATTATCGAGCATCACGAAAGCGTCGGCTTCACCTTCCAGATCGTCCTCTGGCTGTGGTTCACCGTGCTGTTTGCGAACTTCGCCGAAGCGGTGGCGGAAGGGCGCGGCAAGGCGCAAGCCGATAGCCTGCGCAAGACCCGCACCGAGACGCGCGCCAAGCGGCTGCTGTCGGCGGACAATCGCGACCGGTTTGAGACGGTTGCGGCCAACGATCTGCGTGCCGGCGATCTGGTCGTATGCGTCGCCGGCGACGTCATTCCCGGCGACGGCGACGTCATCGAGGGCATCGCCTCGGTCAACGAGGCGGCCATTACCGGTGAATCGGCGCCGGTCATCCGCGAATCCGGCGGCGACCGCTCGGCCGTGACCGGCGGCACCACCGTCATTTCCGACCGCGTCGTGATCCGCATCACGTCCTCGCCCGGCTCGTCGTTCCTCGACCGCATGATCAAGCTGGTCGAAGGCGCGGAGCGGCAGAAGACGCCGAACGAGATCGCGCTGAACATTCTGCTCATCGGCCTCACGATCATCTTCGTGTTCGCGACCGTGACCATTCCGAGCTACGCCGCCTATGCCGGCGGCGCGATTTCAGTCGTCATCCTGGTGGCGCTGTTCGTGACGC
>Ga0265313_10004479_pt1 | contig 10698 bp, 10 predicted proteins | sample 4123metaG_FD_203122 | JGI IMG/M metagenome (GOLD analysis project Ga0265313, IMG submission 203122) | Rhizosphere microbial communities from Carex aquatilis grown in University of Washington, Seatle, WA, United States - 4-1-23 metaG | ecosystem: Host-associated > Plants > Roots > Rhizosphere >...
CACAGGCATTTCCGGCTTGCTGGGAAATTCCGACATCAGTGGCGACCTGGCGGTGAATGTGGCGGATAAAATTCCACTGCTCACCGGCACTGTGGCATCCCGCCGGCTCACTTTCACCGACCTGGGCTCGTTGCTCGGCAGCGGCAAGAATGACCCTGCGCCCGAAAACCGGCTGCTGCCCGATCTGCCGCTGCACACCGACCGGCTGCGACAGATGAACGCCGAGGTTGATTACAGCGCCCTGAGGGTGGTGTCGCGCGACTTCCCCCTGCGCGGCTTCGGCACCCATATCTCGCTGCAGGGCGGTATCCTGGACCTGAATCCACTGACCTTCCAGTTTCCACAGGGCAAGCTGTCGGGCGAACTGAAGATAGACGGCCGCAAGGACGTGCCTGTCACCAGCCTCGATGCCCGCTTTACCGACATTCACATCGAGAACTTCGTGAAGAATAGCGACAAGCCGCTGACCGGAATGCTGGAAGCCCGTGTCAAAGTCACTGGCCACGGCAAATCCGTGCATGAGGCCGCCTCCACCGCCAACGGCCAGGTGACGGTGGCGATCCCTGGCGGCGGCATACGCCATTCTCTCGCGGAATGGTTGGGGGTGGACCTGCTGAATGCCATCGGCCTCAGCCTGTCGGGTGACCGGAGCAACACCCGCCTGCGCTGCGCGGTGGCGAATTTCGACACCAGGAACGGCGTCATGACGGCGCAGCAATTCTTGCTGGATACCGATCCGGTGCGGATCGAAGGCGGCGGCCATGTGGACCTGCATGACGAAAGCCTGAACATCACGCTGCAGGGCCATCCCAAAAGCTTCCAGATTTTCCGGATGAAAGTGCCGGTCGTCATCAGCGGCAAGCTGGCCTCGCCCGCCATCGGCATTGATCCCAAGCCGGCGCTGGTGCAGGGCGGCATCGGTCTGGGGCTGGGCGCGCTCATCCCGTTCGCCGCCATCCTCGCTTTCATCGATCCTGGCCTGGCGAAGGACGCCAATTGCGGCGCGCTGCTGAGCGATGCGCAGGACAAGGGCGCGCCAGTGAAAGACAAGGCGATTAAGCAGGCCGCGCCTGTCAGGAAATAACCACTCTGACAAGAGTGAATATTTTGGTGGCGGGAACTTGTACCCCGCTGGCTAAGGGCCATCTTTACGCCCGTGACGATGCTTGAAAGGGCAGGGCAATGAATTTCTCGCGCAAACTCATGGGTTTGGTGGCGGCGCTGGGCGTGGCGTTCAGCCTCGCCGGTTGCGGCATCAATGACATTCCCGCCAAGGATCAGGCGGTGAAGGCACGCTGGGCCGACGTCCAGGCCGCCTATCAGCGCCGCTCCGACCTGATTCCCAATCTGGTGAACACGGTGCAGGGATTCGCCAACCAGGAGAAGTCGGTGCTGGTGGAAGTCACCCAGGCCCGCGCCTCGGCGACCCAGCCCAAGTTCGACGCCTCCACCGTCACCGATCCGGCCAAGTTCGCCGAATTCCAGCAGGCGCAGGACAAGCTGTCGGGTGTGCTGGGACGGTTGATGGCGATCAGCGAGCAGTACCCCGAGCTCAAGTCCAACACCAACTTCCTGGCGCTGCAGTCGCAGCTGGAAGGCACCGAGAACCGCATCGAGATCGCGCGCCGCGACTACAATGCCGCGGTGCAGGACTACAACACCACGCTGGTGACCATCCCCGGCTCGCTGTGGGCGGCCACCATGTACAAGAGCTACAAGCAAGCCACGCCCTTCGCCGCCTCGGCGGCGGCGCAATCGGCGCCGGTGGTGAACTTCAACACCGGTGGCGGCGCGGCCCCCGCACAGCCCGCTTCGCCGTAAGCTGATGAAGGCGTTCTTCGCTGGATTGTTTCTTGCCTTCCTGGCGCTGCCCGCCCAGACAACAGGGGCCCAGGCAGCGCCAACTTTTCCGGCGCTCAGCGGCCGGGTGGTGGATGACGCCCGTATCCTGTCGCAAGCCACCAGGGACGATCTGACCCAGAAGCTGGCGGCTCTGGAAGCGAAGACCTCGCGCCAGCTTGTCGTGGTGACGCTGTCCTCGCTGCAGGGCTACGAGATTTCCGATTACGGCTATCAGCTGGGCCGCGCCTGGGGCATCGGCCAGAAGGGCATGAACAACGGGGCGCTGCTGATCGTGGCGCCCACCGAACATCGCGTCCGCATCGAGGTCGGCTATGGCCTGGAGCCGATCCTCACCGACGCCTTCTCCTCGGTGGTGATCACCACCCAGATCACGCCGCAGTTCAAGAAAGGCGATTTCGACGCCGGTATCGAAGCCGGCGTCGCCGCCCTGATCCAGCAGCTTTCGCTGGATACCTCGGCCGCCGAGCAGAAAGCCGCGGCGGCGGCGGCGCAGTTGCACCAGGGCAGTCAGGACGACAATACCGGCGTTCCCGCCCTGGTCGTCTTCCTGGTGATCCTTTTCATCATCTTCCGCGTCTTTGGCGGCTGGGGCTTCCTGCCCTTCCTGTTCATGGGCGGCGGCGGGCGCGGCTTTGGCGGCGGCGGTGGCGGCGGATGGGGCGGCGGCGGCTTTTCCGGCGGCGGCGGCTCCTTCGGCGGCGGCGGCGCCTCGGGGGGCTGGTGATGCTGGGCAACGACGAGCGCAAGCGCATCGCCGACGCGGTGACTGCGGCAGAGGAAAACACCGACGGCGAGATCACCTGCGTCCTGGCGCGGGAAGTTTCCAATTATCGCGAGGTGCCGCTGGGCTGGGCGGCGCTGGCGGCGCTGGGCCTGCCGCCGCTGCTGGTGCTGGCAGGACTTGAGCGCCTGGCCCTGGCCGACATTTTCACCAGCTGGACCGACGAAAGCCTCCATGCGGTGGAAGGGCTGATCCTGCGGGCGCTATCCTCCTATGCCCTGCTGCAGGCCGCGCTCTTTGTCGTGGTGGCGCTGGTGGGAAGCCTGCCGGCGGTGCGCCGGGCGATCACCCCGGGCGCCTTGAAGCGCCATCGCGTCCGCATGGTGGCGCGGCATCATTTCGCCGCCTCCGGCTACCGGCTGGGGCATGGCGTACCGCATATCCTGATCTTCGCCTCGCTGGCGGACCGCCGGGTCGAACTGGTGGCGCACAAGGCCATCCATGAGGCGGTGGGGCAGCAGACATGGGATGACGCGGTGGCGGCGGTGAGCGAAGGCATGAAAGCGGGCAGGCCCGCCGACGGTTTCATCCGCGCCATCGGTCTTTGCGGCGAGGCGCTGGCGAAGCATTTCCCTTCAACCGGACCGGAAGCCAACCGGCTGCCGAACGATATCCTCGAGCGCTGAGGAGCGGCGGCCCCGCGAAGTGCGAAGCGGTTGGCGTCAGGTCGCGCGACCATAGAAAGGATCAGATCGGACGGAGGATGGCGTAGAGATAATCGTTGAAGGGAATCCGGCCATAAAGCCGGAAATGGGCCTTGAAGCCGCAATCCTCCGCCAGCTTCGCCATCGTCCTGTGGGTGAAATACTGGGTGTGATCCGGATGCCAGAAACCGGTCCAGCGCTTGCCCAGGATGGAGCGGTTCCAGCAGCCATAGTCCGGCACTTTGACCAGCACGATGCCGTCCTGCTTCAGCACCCGCCGCACGCCTTGCAGCGCCTGGCGCGGTCGCGATTCATGCTCCAGATAGCCCCACAGGCTGACGCCGGTGAAAAAACCGGCCGGCAATTGCGCCAGTCCCTCGCAGCCCGAAGCCTGGATGACGTTGCCGCCGCGCGGTTCGAAGATCGCGGCGGCGGTGGCGGCGGCCCGGCGGCCGATCTCGATGCCATAAGGCACAAAGCCTGTCGGCAGTTTGGCGAAATGCTTGCCGGTGCCGCAGCCGACATCCAGAACGGGGCCGGGCTTCGCCCAGGCTTTGAGGCCGCCGGCCGGGGTCGGATCGCCCAGCAGGCCCAGCCGCCAATAGGTGAGCTTGTCCAGTCGCGCCAGGATGGGCTGTTCCCTGAGCCGGTTTTCCCAATAGCGGGCGTGCTGGTCGATGAAGGCGATGTCGTCGACCAAGCTATCCTGCGCCGGCACCCATTCCAGATAGACCAGGCCGCAGCCCGGGCAACTTTTCATCGGCCAGTCGGGATGGGAATAGGAGAGCGTCTGGCGCGGCGGCTTGGTCCCGCAGCCCGGACAATCGCGATGTTCGCGCGCGACTTCCGGCGCCCTGCTCAACATGGCCTGCTCCAAATCAGATGCGTGAACTATACGTCATCGGGTGGCTCGCATACTGCGGCCATTGACGCAATCCAGCGGCCCCCGCCTTGGGCGGGCGGCCCGAATCACGGTGCCCCGGAGCAGGTAAGGCTGAAAAGGCCGTGACGGCCAGATGTTGCCAATCGCAACTCTATCGCGCCCCCAATTATGAAAAAACCTTATGAAGCGGGGCTTTATGTTGGCGACCACAACCCGGGGGTCCCATCCAGAGGCGCGAAACCGGGTGCTGGATGAGGCGGCGCTCGCCCAGTCTGTGGCTTGAGCCGCGGGGCGAGGCCGGTATTTTCGCCTGGCGCGCGCCCATGACGCGGCGCGCTCCGCGCCGATACGCTGTCGCTAGGGCCTGCGCCGCCTGCTGACGCCTGTCGTTCATTCGGTTGCCCTGCGGAATGAATGGTGCCGGATGAGAGGATTGAACTCCCGACCTTCGGTTTACAAAACCGCTGCTCTACCGCTGAGCTAATCCGGCCAAACACGCGCTGAATAGGGCACGCCGCCCGTTAAAGGCAAGTTCAGCCGCCGCCGGGACCGAAATAGTCATAGGTGTAGGTCCAGCGCTTGGTCTGGCCGGGCTTGAGGGCGATGGCGATATAGGGCTCCCAGCTCACATTGGTGCGGATGGACCAGAAGTTGATCCGCGCCACGGGCTGGTCGGAACGGATGCGCTGGCCAAAGCCGGTGGCGGTGTTTCGTACCGTGAAGTCATAGTCGCCGACCTTGCCGCTGAAGCCGCTGATGGGCGAGGTGACGCTTTCGCCTTCCTTCACCGCGCGCAGATAGCGCAGCGTTCTGCCTTCCACCACGGCGGCGCCGGGCGTGAAGGGCCGGTCGGCCTTGATGTCGAAAGGCGCGGTGATGGCGACATTCTCGTCGCCCGGCGAAAGCGTGAGGAAGTTGTGGCAATAGACATCGGAGACGATGTCCCGCTTGCCGGTGTTGGTGAGGACATGCTCGATGGTCATCTGCGCCTTGCCCGGCACCAGCCGTACCGTCTTCACATAGGAATAGCCGAAGCCGCTTTCCTTGTCGGAGATGCTGTGGGTCAGGCGGACGCTGCTGCCGGTATGGCTTTCGCCGCGCGTACCTTCGTTCATGATCGGATAGGGATGGACGAAATCATAGGCGCGGGCATCGCGCTTCATGACGCCGACACCGATCTTGAGGAAGCGTCCGCCATCGCCGGCCTGGTCATAACCGGCAGGCGAAAAATCCTCGGCGGGGCCGACCGCCGCGCTGACGGTGGAAACGGTGACCTGGCCGTTCTTCCACATGAAGTCGCGGGTATAGGGCGAGTAGCTGGAGAACCAGGGCTGGCCATAATCATGGCCCTTGAAGGTGGCATGCGCGACCACGCCGGTGCGGTCGAAACGGGTGCCGCGATAGAAGCCGCCTTCGCCGGGCAGATAGACCTTGGCGGAGACGAGACCGTTGGAGATGTCCCGATGCGGCAGGCCATCCAGCGCGCTGACGGGAATGATGCTGCTTTCCGGCACCATCTGCGTCTGGGCCAGCGCGGCGGTCGCCATCATGCTCAGACCGAAAAGCCCAAAAATCCGCTTCATGGCGCACCCCCCTTTTCCCGGCCTTCGAGCCGCGTGTTGTCTCATGCGCCCGGCTTCTGTAGGACTGGCAGGCGTCACACCAAGCCTAGTCTCAAGCCCCTGCCATGTCCGCAAAAAAGCGCATTCTGATCACCTCGGCCCTGCCTTATGTGGCGGGGGTCAAGCATCTGGGCAACCTGGTCGGCTCGATGCTCCCGGCCGACATTTTCGCCCGCTTCTGCCGGGCGCGCGGCCATGAGACTCTGGCGATCTGCGCCACCGACGAGCATGGCGCCCCCATCGAGCTGGCGGCGCTGGAGGAAGGCATCGGCCCGCGCGAATTCTGCGACAAGTGGCATGCGGTGCAGAAAAAGCTGGGCGAGGATTTCGGCCTGGCCTGGGACAATTTCGGGCGCTCCTCCTCCGCCGCCAATCACGAACTGACGCTGCATTTCGCGCGGGCGCTGTGGAAGAACGGTTTTCTGGAACTGCGCACCACGAAGCAGGCCTACTCCGTCACCGACAAGCGCTTTCTGCCCGACCGTTATGTCATCGGCACCTGTCCGCATTGCGGCTACGACCGGGCGCGCGGCGACCAGTGTGAGAACTGCACACGGGTGCTCGACCCCGTCGATCTCATCAGCCCGCGCTCGGCGGTGTCGGGGGCGACCGACATCGAGATCCGCGACGCGACCCATCTCTTCCTCAAGCAGTCGCAATTCACGGAGAAACTGCGCGCCTGGATCGAGAGCCACAGGCAGGACTGGTCGCCGGTGGTCACCTCCATCGCCTTCAAATGGCTGGACGAGGGCTTGCGCGACCGCGGCATCACCCGCGACCTGGACTGGGGCATCCCGGTGCCGGACGACATCGCGGACGGCGCGCTCACGGGAAAGGTCTTCTATGTCTGGTTCGACGCGCCGATCGAATACATCGCCGCGACCAAGGAGTGGGCCGACCGCAACGGCGCGGATTATCGCGACTGGTGGCAGGGCAAGGACGTCACCTATTGGGAGTTCATGGGCAAGGACAATGTGCCCTTCCACACCGTGGGCTTTCCGGTGACCATCATGGGTTCGGGCGAGCCCTGGAAACTGGTCGACCGGCTCAAGGGCTTCAACTGGCTGAATTATGACGGCGGCAAATTCTCCACCTCGGGCAAGCGCGGCATCTTCATGGACAAGGCGCTGGACGTCGCGCCCGCCGATGTCTGGCGTTACTACCTGATCGCCAACGCGCCGGAGAGCGGTGACGCCAATTTCACCTGGGAGCATTTCGCCGCTGTGGTGAACAAGGACCTGGCCGATGTGCTGGGCAATTTCGTGCTGCGGGTCACCAAATTCTGCGCCGCCCGCTTTGACGGGAAGATGCCGGGGGAAGGTGACTATGGCGAGGAGGAAAAGGCGCTGATCGAGGACCTCGACCGCCGCGTTGCGAGCTACACGGATTATCTTGAGGGCGCCGATTTCCGCAAGGCGCTGTCCGAACTGCGCGCCATCTGGGTGGCGGGCAACGAATATCTCACCCGCGCCGCGCCCTGGACCCATATCAAGACCGACCGCGACCGCGCCGCCGCGGGTGTGCGCATGGGGCTGAACCTGGTGCATCTCTTCGCGCATTTGTCCTGGCCGGTGATGCCGTCACTGGCTTCGGCGATCCATCGCGCCATCCAGCCTATCGGCTATGCCGGCGGCGCCATTCCCTGGCCTGAGGGCAACATGGCCGAGGAACTGGACCAGCTCGAACCCGGGCAGTCCATCACGCCGCCCGATGTTCTGGTCGCCAAGATCGCCGATGAACAGGTGGCGGAATTGAAAATCCAGTTCGGCGGTGGCGGCGCGTGACGCGGGAATGCGGAACCTGCACCCTGTGCTGCAAAGTCATGGGCATTGTCGAGCTGGAAAAGCCGAAGGGGGTCTGGTGCGATCACGCCGTCCCGGGGCGCGGCTGCGCCATCTATGACCAGCGGCCGCACAGCTGCCGCGTCTTCTCCTGTCTCTGGCTGCTGGACCTGACGCTTGGCGAGGAGTGGAAGCCGGAAAAGAGCAAGCTGGTGATCGTGCCCGACAATGACGGCAAGGCCACCAAGGTTTTCGTCGATGGCTCCTCGCCGGATGCCTGGAAGCGTGAGCCCTATTACAGTTCGCTGCTGGAATTCATGCGCAAGGGCCTGCTGGAGGGCCGGCTGCTCTTCATCAATGTCGGCAACAAGTCCGGCCTGCTGCTGCCTGACGACAAGGCTGGCTGGCGGCTGGAGGATATGGGGAAGGTGCAGGCGGGCGACGAGATCCGGCTGAAGCGTGTCGGACCTCCCTTCGCACCCCGCTATGAGGTGGAGATCACACGGCGGACCACCTAGATCAGCACTTCCCAGCCGTTCGGTGTCAGCGCTTCCAGCGGCGAAAAGCGGATCTTGTAGTCCATCTTCTCGCTGCCCTGTACCCAATAGCCGAGATAGACATAAGCCAGGCCCTGTTTCCGCGCCCGGGCGATATGGTCCTGGATCATGAAAGTGCCCAGGCCCCGGTCATGCGCGCCGGGATGGAAGAAGGAATAGACCATGGACAGGCCGTCGCGCAGCCTGTCGGTGAGGGCGGCGGCCATCAGGGCGCCGTCGCGGTCGCGATACTCGACGATGTGGGTGTCAACCGGCGTCTCTTCCACCATGGCGACATAGTCGAACAGGCCCATGTCGCTCATGCCGCCGCCGGGATGGCGGGAATCGAGATAGGTGCGCAGCAGGGCGAACTGCTCGCGCGTCGCCTCGGCGGCGACTTCGGCGCGGGCAAGGTCGGCGTTGCGCCGGGCGTTGCGCCGCAGGTTGCGCCGGGCCCGGAACTCGCTGGCCAGCACCCGCACCGAGACGCAGGCGTTGCAGCCCTCGCAGGCCGGGCGGTAGGCGATGGACTGGCTGCGGCGGAAACCGGAATGGGTCAGCGCTTCCGACAGCGGCTGCGCCAGGTTGCCGGCCAGGCGGGCGAACACCTTGCGTTCCACACGGCCGGGCAGATAGGGGCAGGGCCCTCCCGGCGTCAGGAAGAATTGCGGAATGCGGGCGGCGCGTTGGTCGGTCACGGCCCGACTATGACAAAGAATCCAGGCGCCGCGCCAGTCTCCGGTCTCTCTATGGGTTAACGTCCCACCGTCGAAAAGCCAACACCATCGGGCATTTGGTTCCGGATACTGATGTCAGGACTGAAGCAGGGCGGCTTCGTCAATTGCCCAGCGGACCGCCCGAAGGCGCCGGCGGCGCTTCCTTGAGCAACAGGATCGAGAGTCGGCGATTCGCCGAGGCGCCGGGATTTTCCGGCAGCAGCGGTTCGGAACCGGCCTTGCCCTCGACGTCATAGACGCGGTCCGAGCCCAGCCCGCCGGCCTGCAGCACGGCGCGGGCGGCGTTGGCGCGGTTGATGGACAGGGCCCAGTCATCGCCGGCACTGTCGCCGCCGCTGGTATGGCCGGCGATAGTGACGCGGTTGGGCAAGGTCGCCACAATGCCGCCGATCGCCGTCAGCAATTTCTTGGCGTAAGGCATCAACTCGGTCGAGCCTTGCTGGAACATCGGGCGCCCGTCCTGGTCGGTCAACTGGATGCGCAGGCCCTGGGGTGTCTTCTCGGTGATCACCTGGTGCGAAAGATTGGCCAGATCGGGGTTGTCCTGCACCGTCTGGTGGATCGCTTCGGCGGCGTGATTGAACTCGCCGTTCTGCGCCGATTGCGAATCGGCGGTGCTGGAAGAAGACGCGTTGGCGCCGCCTTGCGCCCCGCCGGCCGCCATCGCGTTGGCCTGGCTATTGGGCGAGGGCGGTGACTGTTTCTGCATCACCGACTGGGCGCCGCCGGCATGGGCCGAATCGGCTCCCATCACCTTGCCGCCCAGGACGCCGCCCGAACCGGACACGGTCTGGGCGATGGACTGGGGCGCGAAATAGTCGGCGATGCCGCGCTTCTGTTCCGGGGTGGTGGTGTTGATCAGCCACATCAGCAGGAAGAAGGCCATCATCGCCGTGACGAAATCGGCATAGGCGACTTTCCACGCGCCGCCATGATGGCCGGCGTGACCGCCCTTTTTAATACGTTTGATTACGACCGCTGCATCGCCGGCCATGATACCGCCACCCAATCTACCCGGCTCGCCGCCCCGGTCTTTCCGCCGGGGCTGGTCTCGCCTAACTTGAGCGATAATGCACAGCCCCGCTTAACCGAGTGTGAAATGGCCGGCGACCAGACCTTTGATTCCCGCGCTTTGCGCGACGCCTTGGGGCTTTACCCCACCGGGGTGGCGGTGGTGACGGCGGCGACCGGCGGGGAAGCGTCCCATATCGGGATCACGGTCAACTCCTTCACTTCGGTCTCGCTCGATCCGCCGCTGGTGCTGTGGTGCATCGACCGGCGCTCGCGCCGCCATGACGCTTTCGTCGCCGCGCCCGGATTCACCGTCTCGCTGCTGGCGGCCGGGCATCGCGCGGTGTCGGCGCGGCTGGCGGGCGCGGGCGAACACAGTCTGGACGGGCTCAAGCTGCTGGAAACCGAACTGGGGCCGCCGGCGCTGGCCGACTGCCTGGCGGCGTTCGAATGCGCGCGGGAAAAAGTGGCCGATGGCGGCGACCATTCGGTGCTGATCGGCCGGGTGCTGCGCTTTCACCGCCCACAGGAAGGCGCGCCGCTGGTCTTCTTCCGCGGGCGCTACAGCGCGCTCGCCTGAAGTTCTCTGTGTACAGACTTACCGGATTGTAATCCGCGCTTCCTGGAATAGGGCGGTGCGCCGGCCGGCTTTGGAATGGAACAGGGGACTTCGGGCGTGTCCGGGTCGCCACAGCGGCCAATTACTAACATGTCGCAATGTTGGAAAGCGCGGAATCCCTGCCTTACGCCCGCCGTGTCACATCTCTGTCACGAAACTTTCACCGGCCCGTCGCGGGCCACGGCGATAGCAGCCCCCGCGCGCAATTGCGCAATGCAACA
>Ga0265313_10004481_pt1 | contig 10693 bp, 7 predicted proteins | sample 4123metaG_FD_203122 | JGI IMG/M metagenome (GOLD analysis project Ga0265313, IMG submission 203122) | Rhizosphere microbial communities from Carex aquatilis grown in University of Washington, Seatle, WA, United States - 4-1-23 metaG | ecosystem: Host-associated > Plants > Roots > Rhizosphere >...
CCTCATAACCTCTAAAACCACCGTCAATAATGGCTTTGAGCAGCCATGATGAGACGTAAATCGACCATAGCCCCCAGACTGGCGACAGGGCCAGCAACACCGCCAGACCGTTGCGCGCCTGGTCTTCCTTGTAATGGATGTTCAGCTGGGGCTGGAGTTGATGTTCTGCCAATGGAAAGTTGATTGGTAAGTCTATAGACGCGGACCATTTATATTCCCGAAAGTCGGTGCGGATCCTCGGAATCTCTCCCCTGTGCCGGATAAATGAGTGCTAATCTTTTGCCTTTTAAACCCGGCCGGCGAAGCAGATAAGCGGGCATAATGCAGTTTGAATTGGATGTCCATAGCGGGGTTCGCCTGGTTTGAGAGAACGGTTTTCACTTTGCCGGTTGCTGCTTTTGCTGATTTGCTTATTGGCGCCGGCCATGGAAAAGAGCGCAGCGGCCAGGCAGATAACCCGGCAAATCGGCACTTATACAGACCGCGTAGACCTGTCGTCCAGATTGGGAGCAGCAGGCAGCGCCGCTTATATATTGAGTGCCCGTTCGTCTAATCGAGGCTTGTACATCACCTCAGTCAGCTCAGGCTCGGTGGCGGCCAAGCTTGGTCTGGAGCAAGGAGACGTACTTTTGCAATTAAACGGCAGGGTCGTGCAAACTGCCGCCGATGCCGACAGAATATTGGGCGCAGCCCCGTCCGGACAATTGAAGTCGGTTTTTGTGAAACAGACCGCCCAGGCCCTCAACTGCTACAACCAGACGATTGCTTATACAAATGACGCTCCTCAAGACGGAACTGCGGTGATGGGCTCAGGCGTTTCGGCACACACGAGTTCTACTCTTGAAAAAATTCAGACCTCTGTGCCTGTTCAAACGCTGGAATCGTATATGTGCGAAATCGTCAACGCCGATCGCGCCGCCAATGGAGTCGGACATGTTTCCTTGAGTGCCTCACTGTCGGCGGTGGCACGTGCGCACGCCGAAGATATGATCAAGCGAAACTTTTTCGACCATATAAATCCGTCCGGGATGGACCCACGTGAGAGAGCTGCTGCTGCCGGTTTGAACATAATGGTGGCGGAAAACATCGCCACGAAAAACGGACCAATGAGCCCGCAACTGAAGGTGGCGGGCTGTGAAAGTATGATGATGGCGGAGCCGAAAAACGATCCGCATAACCACAGAGGAAATATTCTCAACGCTTCATGGGTTAGCGTGGGCATCGGCTGCGCATATAGCCCGGGCGGTGCCGTCGTTGTCGCGCAAGAATTTTGCCCGACTGTGGTTCCTTAGTTGAATCAGAGATTTTTTTAATCGGTCTATATCGAGGACTTTGCCAGTTCTTCAATCGTAGGAACGCGCCCAGTGCGGCGTTCAGAACCGTCCACGCAATGCCTGATCACTTCATTGAGGTTGTCAGTAATCACGCTGTTTTTACCTTCTTCTTTCTATGATTTCAAGAAGTCGTGTCATGGAATTGTCACATGGCAGTGAGACGATCAATGTTGGCGTGCGATCGAAATTATGTATCGTGCTTGTTCCGGGAGTGGGCAGATGGCGGCAGATCTAAATAAGGCGGAGCTGGAGGTTTTTCATCCTTTTCAGTATCTGGATCCTTCCTTCTATAAAATGCGCGATTATTTTGACAGCTTCCTGCGCGGGATTAGCTGCGGACTTATATTGAATGCACCGATCATTCTGTTGGGAGTATTTTCTCCCACTTTGTTTTTTTCATTTTTCCCTTGCATAGCGGCCGTTTCATGTTTATTGGGAGTAGTTTTTGCGGCCGTAGTTCACAGCTATCGAGTCGGTTTTAGCGAAAGCCTGGCAGTGCGCGGCATCAGTGCTTTTCTCACCTATGAGGACGTAAATTTGCCGCTTTCTGAAGCTTTTGAATTGTGCCTTGCTTCTACAATGCAACTTCGCTCCGCTCTAATAGTTAGATCGTTGGAAGGTGTAGGGATTTATGCGCGCGTGAAAGCGGTTCCCGATCGCACTGTCGTAATTCGATTGGAGAGTATGCGCACGGGAATAACGCGAATTGCCATCGATTGCGTCAAGCATTGGCACCCCATTCATTCGAAATTAGTGCGGCAACTATTTGGCAGGAAGTTCGAGCAGCTCATTGTCAGAACTGATGATGGGCTCAATGCAGAACTGATTGAAGAGATTGCTTCTTTCCTAAGAAATACTCCCAACTGGGATCATGTGTACGACGGCTTTAAGCCGCATGAAAGTTTGAGCAAGCGACACCTGACTGGGAAAGTAACCAGTTGACACGCATACAAATGTATGTATAATGGAAATATTAGGAAGATATGCTTGCCGCACTGCCCATGGTGCCGCGCAGCACACCTATGCGTGATGTGCCCCGGGGCCATCACGCGAGAAAATAGGCGTGCGTGCGCGTGCAGACGGGCAGTCAATCGTGTTGGCGCGGCATTGAAAGGCACTAGCCGCTCCTTATGAAAGGGTAACTTCCCTCTAAGGCAGCTTCTCTTGGACTAGTTGGCGGACCTTGTTTAAAGCATCCGAAATATTCTCCGGATTCTTTCCGCCGGCTTGAGCAAGCTGCGGTCTGCCACCACCGCTGCCACCACAGATTTGAGCGGCTGCTTTGACCAGTTCACCGGCGTTAAGACCTTTTTTCACCAGTTCGTCGGGAACTCCGACTACGAGTGAAACCTGGTCCGGACCGCTGGATGAGGCCAGTGCGACCAAGAGTGAATTGGAACCGTTCTTGAGTGCTTCAGCGATTGATTTCAAACCGTCGACGTTCATATTGTCGATTTTTTCAACGACAACTCTTACTGAACCGACTTGCTGAACTTTCTGCTTCAACTCGTCGACTCTCGATAGGGCCAGCTTCGATTCCAAGTTTTGCAGCTGCTTTTCACGTTCTTTAATTGTCTCTTGCAATTTCTCAATTTGAGAGGACAGCTCGTTTGGTCGAACCTTGAGCAATTTGGTCGCATCAGACAGATAAGCGAGTTGATCGTTTAAATATGTCCATGCTTTCGGTCCGGAGTAGGCAGAGACACGGCGTGTGCCTTGAGAAACGCTTTCCTCGGAAATGATTTTGATCGGTCCTATCTCGCCTGTTTGGGAAACATGGGTGCCGCCGCAGAATTCCAGTGAGAAATCGCCCATGCTCAAAACGCGCACTGTGTCGCCGTATTTTTCTCCGAACATAGCGATAGCACCGGTTCGCTTCGCATCGTCCAGTGACATTTCCTTAGTGATTACCTGGGCGTTTTGTTTCACCCAATCGTTCATCTGCTTTTCAATTTGCCGCAATTCTTCCGGCTTGGGTTGTTTTTCCAAAGTGAAGTCAAAACGCATGTAAGCAGGTCCGACTTGCGAACCGGCCTGGGTGACGTGCTTGCCGAACAAGTCACGAACGGCAGCATGGAAAAGGTGGGCGGTGCTGTGGTGCAGTACCGTCTGGTTTCTCTTTTCCGGATCTACTTTTGCATGCAAGGACTGCCCGGCTTCCAAAACTCCCGAGAGGGCTTTGACTTTGTGCAGGTGCAAACCTTCGTGCTTTTTGGTATCGAGAACTTCCAGGCGAGCACCGTCGCTTTCCAGCATTCCGGTGTCGCCGACCTGACCGCCTGACTCCGCGTAAAATGGCGTTTTATCAAGGATTACGTCCACTTCTTCGCCTTCTTCTACGTGGTCGACAAAGCGGCCGTCTTTAACCAGCGCCACCACTTTGGCGTCGCCGGCAATTCCTTTGTAGCCACTGAATGTGGTGGTGCCGTGTTTCTTGATTATTTCTCCCAGCGCTTCGTCGCCGGCGATGGCAACATTGAAATTACCGACGGCCGAGACTTCGCGGTGTTCTTTTTTGGCTTTTTGAAAACCTTCCAGGTCGACGGTTTTGCCGTGCTCAAGAGCTATTTCCGTGGTCAGCTCGACCGGGAATCCATAGGTAGCATAGAGGTCGAAAACTTCCTTGCCCGGCAGAACTGTTTCCTTCTTTTGCAGGAGTTCGTCCAGCAACGCAGTTCCACGCTCAATACTCCTGGCGAAGTTTTCTTCCTCGGCTTTGAGGTGTTTAATGATGGCTTGTTCGTTTTCTTTCAGTTCTTTATAGTGGCTGCCGTAGGCTTCCACGACTTTTGGCACCAGCTTATAAATAAAGGGCTCTTTCAATCCGAGCAGTCTGCCAAAGCGGGCAGCGCGCCTGGTGATAAAACGCAGAACGTATCCTCGCCCCACATTGCTGGTTCTGACGCCGTCGGCGACCAGGAAAGTCACACAGCGCACGTGATCGCAGATGATTTTGATGTAGCTGTCAATTTTATGTTCAGGCGAACCCGGCTTTTCGTCAATCGGTTTTCCGCCTGTGTATCTGACGCCGGCAATTTTGCAGACTTCTTCCAGAATAGGCATGAAAAGGTCGGTCTCAAAAGTATTGTTTTTCTTTTGCAGAACCAGTGAGACTCTCTCAAGCCCGGAGCCTGTGTCGACATTTTTCGCCGCCAGGGGTGTGAAATGACCGTTTTCGTCTTTGAAAAGCTCCATAAAGACGAGGTTCCAAATTTCCAGATAACGATCGCATTCGCAAATCCCGATACCGCATTGGGCCGGATCATCGCTGCAACCGTAGTCGCGTCCACGATCGTAGAAGATTTCAGAACAGGGTCCGCACGGGCCTGTAGGACCAGGAGGTCCCCAGAAATTTTCCTTACGCGACATTCTGAAAATGCGCTCTGCCGGTATGCCGACATCTTTATTCCAGATGCTGAAAGCTTCCTCGTCAGCCGGATTAAGCTCATCGCCTTTAAAAATTGTGACCGAGATCTTGTCCGGCTCTAACCCCAATTCCTTGGTCACGAACTCGTAGCCCCAGGGAATAATTTCTTTTTTGAAATAGTCGCCAAAACTAAAATTGCCTAACATCTCGAAAAACGTATGGTGGCGCGCAGTTCTGCCGACATTTTCGATGTCGGAGTCCTTGCCACCGGCCCGTGCGCATTTTTGGACGGTGACGGCGCGGGGCGGCGTGGGCGCCGGGCTCTGTCCCAAAAAGATAGGCACGAATTGGACCATGCCGGCCGACGTGAGAAGCAAAGTAGGATTGTCCGGAATCAAGCTGGAGGAAGGCAAATAAAGATGCCCCCGCTTGTCTCGGAAGTACGAAATGAATTTGTCTCTAATTTCTGCGCCAGAAAATGTCATGAATGCCTCCCAGCACCAGATCCCCGTTCCAATCAACTTTGGGATCATCAAGTATATCCTAGGAGGTCTTCCCGGCGCCTCTTGTAAGCTTCGGTAAGGCTGCTGCAAGCGCCCTGCGATCGCGGCTTTTGCGGCATGCTGAGGGGCATTCTAATTTTAGAAATCGCACAGGCCTGCAGTGCTCGACAACTATACATAGCTTCATGTCTGCCGCAGGCAAGAAAGCTTTGGCGCCGGACCTTGAGGCCCGACCTCGCACGACCTCTCTCAGTGGCATTAGACTGCCGAATCTGCTAGATTCTTCACTTCCCTGCGCCGCATTTGGAACCCTGAGACACCTTACTCTGGGACGCAGTATTCTTGTTTTCCAGTTCGGGCGCGGACCTCTATCACCAACATCTGCAGCTTTGGACAAACCGTGAAACTCCGCAAAGTACTGATCGTTCCCAAGAAGTCCACTTTCCAGCTCCAGGCTGTCGAGCATAAGGAATCTAATTTCCTCAAGCTTCTTGAGGAAGGGCATGCTTCCGTAACCAAGGTCAAACTCGCTCACGAAGAACATATCGAGACTTTGGAGCATCTGCTTTCGGCACTCGATCAGCGCGGAATCGAGCACCGCTCAGTGGTGCGCGCCGAACTGGAAGGTCGAATAAAAGGTGTTGACCTGGTCATTTCTGTGGGCGGAGACGGCACTTTCCTTGATGCCTCCCATCACGTGGACACGCTTCCTTTGCTCGGCATCAACTCGTCGAGATCGTCGAGTTTTGGGCACTTTTGTCTGGCCTCTTTGAAAAACATCGATAAGGTTTTGGACGATATCGAAAGCGACAGTATTAAACCGATTAAGCTGCTCAGGCTTGAATTGTCCCTGAATGGAAAAGTTTTACCTGATCTTGTCCTCAATGAGGTTTTGATCGCGCACTCAAATCCGGCTGCAACAAGTCGATTTATAGTGCATTTGCGCGGAATTACAGAAGAGCAGAAGTCCTCCGGTATATGGGTCAGTACTCCATCTGGATCTACTGGCTCGATGCGCTCTGCCGGTGGTACTGTATTGCCTATAAATGACCAACGGTATCAGTTTATCGTCCGAGAGGCCTGCATGCGCCCGACTGAAAAATGGGAGCTGGTGAGAGGGATTCTCGATCGCAAGGAAGAAATGCGTTTTATCTCGCAAACACGCACTGGTACTTTGTTTATCGATGGACAGCATATCGAGCATCATTTTGGACTGGGAGACGAGCTTACCATCCGCGCCAGTGAGCATGATTTAAACGCTTATGCGGCAGCTGATGTTAACGACATTTTCGTATGAATTGGCAATCGGAACTTAATTGGGATCAATGACGAGCAATGATAGAGTCGCTGTTGCATTCGGCAAGATGGCAGCGAGGACTATTCGAATTTTAGGTGCGGGGCTGGGCTCGAATCTGCCCGGACGCGTGGCGCGGAAATTTGCTCCGGAAGTGCTTTCCCATCTGGCCGGTCAGTCCAAACGGGGAGTGATCGCGGTGACCGGCACCAACGGCAAGAGCACCACATCCGGTTTGCTTTCGTCGGTTTTGAGAACGGCCGGCTTTACTCTAATCCATAACCGCCAGGGCGCCAATCTTGTCACGGGCATCACAGCAACCCTTGTCGATGCAGCCTCCTGGGACGGTCATATAAACACGGATTATTGTCTTTTCGAAATCGATGAGGCCGCACTGCCTCTGGTGGCCAAGGAAACGCCACTGTCGGTGGTGGTGGTCACCAATCTGTTTCGCGATCAACTGGACAGGTTTGGCGAACTGGACACTACGGCAAAACTAATCGAAAAAGGTATCACCATCTGCAAATCTCCGGCAATTTTAAATGCTGACGATCCCAATGTGTGCCAGTTGGTTCCTGATAACAGCAGATTGTTTTTCGGATTGGATGCTGCCCATTGCGATATTGCCAGTCAGAGAAATGACGACTCGCAAAGTTCTGATGGTTGGCAATCCCTGGAACTCTCTTATTGTCTCAAGTGCGGCTCGGAGATAGTCTACGACTGCTTTTTCTATGGGCAGCTCGGTCACTGGCGCTGTTCTTGCTGCAATTACAAGCGACCGGACCCGACCATTGTTGCCACGCACATACAATTGCTTGCGGCCAGCTCGCGTTTTAGATTGACCGACAAGAGACAGAATCTCTCGGTGGAAGTGAAACTGCCTATCCCCGGTTTGTTCAATGTATACAATGCTCTGGCAGCGGCTGCTTGCGCGGTAAAACTGGGTGTCACCCTGGAGTCTATTAAACAGGGACTGCAAACCTACACCACTCTTTTTGGACGCTCTGAGAAAATCTCACTGCTCGGCAAACCTGTTTTAATCCAATTGATAAAAAACCCGGCCGGTGCCAGCCAGACGGTCAAGGCAGTGGTGGAAGACAAAACCGCCCGAGTGCTCATCGCCATCAACGACAACTTGGCTGACGGACGTGACATTTCCTGGCTCTGGGATGCTGACTTTGAGCCTTTGAAGTCGGTTCAGGGTCAAATGATTGTCACAGGGCTGAGAGCCGACGATATGGCCGTGCGCTTGAAGTATGCCGGCGTGGAGTCCGAGCGCATCGTCACTGTGCCAAGATTGGAGCGTGCATTGAGGCAAGCGCTCAGTGACATTGGCCCGGATGAAACACTCTGGGTATTGCCGACCTATACGTGTCTTCTTGAATTGCAGAAAATCGTTAAATCCATGGGCCAGTCGCTCTCTGGGACCTGAAGCCCTGATTGTTTACCATCTTTGTGGGAACTGCCCAGTCTAAACTCCGTCGATTGCAAAGCAAATCGAGAGGGAGAATTTATGAACAAAAATAAGGCAGAAAAGAGCAAGGAAAATCCCGTCTATACACAGCAGGACGACTCCGCATTGCTTAATTCAACAGGCACCAATGCATCCGATGCTGACCCGGCTTTGACTTCTAATCAAACCGGCAGTGAAGGGAAGGCTGACAGCCATCTGCCGAACGTGCATAAAAAGGCGGCCGAGAAGCTTGCCAAAAAGGACGACAAACCGGACGGTGAATCAGGCTAATTTTCCAATTTTTTAGACTTGTTAATCGTGCTTGGGGATTGCCTTGAAAAGATCGGAGACGTCGTCTTCCTTGGCCATGCCGCGCTCCTTCATGAGCACTTCCATTTCACTATTCACTTTCGTGTAGCCCTTTGGCAATTTGAAAATGGCGGGATCGACAACCGCTTTATTAACCAGGGTCGTTTGCAAATAAACTATGTTGCCGCCGCCGGTAATCCTTAAGGGCAATCCCTTTCCAGGCGGCACATAGCAGCAGATGGAGGCCACGTCATTCAATTTTTTCGGCAATCCGAGATTTTCAGTGCAGACATAGTCAAAAAGCACCAGAAAGTGACTGGTATTTTTCGGGTCGTAACCAATCCACCGATAGTGCTTTCCTTTAACCCCGGCCAGTGTTTCCTCAAATGGCTGGCCGGCCACTACCTTTTTCAACCATCCTTTGGGGATGTTTCTTTTCGGCACGCGTTCTTGAAATTCTTCAATGGTTTCTTCGAAATAAAATTTTGTACGCTGGTTCCAGAATTTGACACGGTATTGCGGTGCTTGCATGCCGACCTTAATGTCACCCATCTCCAGCCGCATTCCATCGGCTGAGACGAGCGTTTTAACGATGCCATAAGTTTGACTGTTTTGCCGGATTAGCCAGCCTGGCTTGGATGCAGTGGCTGGTGGGGCTAAGAAAAGCACGAAAATCGCAACCAGCAAAATGGCTTGGCTCCGCTGCGGATAATTTCTGAGAATGCCCGTCATAGTTTTCATTTATACCCAGTAAGGAAGCTTTAGTCCTCAGTCTCTTGCCTTGATGATTACTGAAAAGAAGATCTGCTTTAGGGGTAGATAGAACAGTAAATGGGTGGGGACCTGTGTGATCAGTTCATGACCGAAGAGAAAAAAGATCAACCGGTGAGCACGCCTTCTGCCGAGAATTTGGACGAGAAGACGTCGATAACCGATTTTTCGCGCACTATCCTGGAAGATGCAGTCAATGCTCAGCGGCATAAAGCAAGCCTTTCGGGAGAGGAAGAGCTAAGCGTTCGCCCGCTCATTTTCGACAATCACTGGTTGATTACCGAGCGGCTCGGAGAAGGCGGCATGAGTGTCGTCTACAAAGCCCGCCACCTGGAAATCAATCGGGTTGTGGCAATAAAGGTGCTCTTGCCTCATTTGACCTGTAATACGAAAAATTTGCAGCGTTTTCGCCAGGAAGCCGTCACTGCCAGTGCTCTCAATCACCCCAATGTGATTCGGGTGGAAAACTTCGGCATGACTCCCGACGGGCGCACATTCATCGTCATGGACTTTATCGAAGGCATAAGCCTTGGCGATTTGATTGCCCGGGAGGGTAAAGTCGATCCGGTCCGTGCTCTTTTCATTTTTGTGCAATGCGCAAATGCATTGCAACACGCTCACGAGCGCAATGTTATTCATCGCGACTTGAAGCCCAGCAACGTCATGTTGGTGGCCGGCGGAGAGTCGGGCGAATCGGTCAAAATTGTCGATTTTGGCATCGCCAAGCTGGTTTTGGACGACGAAGATCAAGTTCAACATCTGACGCAAACGGGTGAGGTTTTCGGCAGCCCGCTTTACATGAGCCCCGAGCAGTGCCGGGGAGAAAAGCTCGACAATCGCTCCGACATTTATTCTATGGGCGTGCTGATGTACGAGACCTTGACCGGTCGTGCGCCGCTCAAAGGTGCCAATGTCCTGGACACGATGCAAAAACAATTGGCTGGGATACCCGACCCGATTGTTGATGAAAAGGCTCCCGACAGCCTTTTGAAGCGCCTCAATACGATTGTTTTGAAGGCTCTGGAGAAAGATCCGGCTATGCGCTATCGGTCTATGCAAGAGCTGGAGGCAGACTTGAATACGGCTCTTATTACGGCGGAAAAAGACTGGCGTCATCGCTCCAAAGTCTTGCAGAAAACCTATAAAAAACTGAGACCGCAAAAATGGACGGCCCGGCGCATTGCCGTACTGTATGCCATTTGGCTGACGGTGGCATTCATTGGTTATTTCGGAGTCAAGGTGGCCATGTTCGATCCATTGAGTTCAATGGAGATGGAGCAAGAGTCGCTCTTTTCTAATGTGGAAAAGCCTGTGCCGAAGAATTCCGATGGTCAATACGCTCAGCGAATCGAGCAAATGGATGTGGTGGTGACGCGCGATTTGCCGATTTGGAAAGCCATTGATGCTCGTCTTAAAAGCGGTGACAGGCGTGCTGATGACTTAGATAAAGTGACAAATGAGCTGATTCCCGATGCCGTCACGGCAGCAAAGTTGTATCGCGAAACAGGCAACTGGAAGACTGCAATCAGGTTCGGCAACTGGGTTTTGGCGATGTATGACGCTCTGGCCCAGCCGGATGCCTCCGAGTATGTCAGCACGTATACACTGCAGGGCAAAGATTATCTGGCCATCGATGATTATCGCGAAGCCCTAAAATGTTTT
>Ga0265313_10004483_pt1 | contig 10692 bp, 5 predicted proteins | sample 4123metaG_FD_203122 | JGI IMG/M metagenome (GOLD analysis project Ga0265313, IMG submission 203122) | Rhizosphere microbial communities from Carex aquatilis grown in University of Washington, Seatle, WA, United States - 4-1-23 metaG | ecosystem: Host-associated > Plants > Roots > Rhizosphere >...
AGCCGAACTCTGGAAAATCGGCCAGCTCAAGCCCGGCGATCAAGTCCGCTTCCGTCCCCTCACCGCCGAAGCCGCCCGCATCGCCACCGCCGCCCAGGACGCCGAAATCGAATCCCTCGCGGCCGCCCGCGTATCCAAATCTTCCTTCGTGCTGCGCGGTGCGAAAATTTCCGAGCCCGCCATCCTTCACTCGATTTCCGAACGCCCCGCCGTCCCTGCCGTCGTTTATCGCCGCTGCGGCGACGCCAATCTTCTCGTCGAATACGGTCCGCTCGTCCTCGACATCGCGTTGCGCATGCGTGTCCATGCGCTGCAAACTTGGCTCGAGCGTCACCGTCTCCTCGGCGTCATCGACCTCACGCCCGGCATCCGCTCGCTTCAAATTCACTTCGATCCGCGCCCGCTTCCGCTTGAGCGCCTCCTCGAAATCCTGCTCCGCGCCGAAACCGAACTGCCCGTGATCGACGACATCGAAGTCCCCTCGCGCATCGTTCACCTGCCGCTCTCGTGGGAGGACGAATCCACCCTTCTCGCCATCCGCAAATACCAGCAGCTCGTCCGCGCTGACGCTCCGTGGTGTCCGAGCAACATCGAATTCATCCGCCGGATCAACGGCCTTGATTCCGTCGCCGACGTCCACCGCATCGCCTTCGAGGCGAGCTACCTCGTCCTCGCGCTCGGCGACGTCTATCTCGGCGCACCCGTCGCCACGCCGGTCGATCCGCGCCATCGCCTCGTCACCACGAAATACAATCCCGCCCGCACGTGGACGCCGGAAAACGCCGTCGGCATCGGCGGCGCCTACCTCTGCATCTACGGCATGGAAGGCCCCGGCGGCTACCAATTCATCGGCCGCACCTGCCAAATGTGGAACCGCCACAAGCAAACCGCCGACTTCACCGACGGCCACCCGTGGCTCCTCCGCTTCTTCGACCAAATCCGCTTTTATCCCGTCACGCACGCCGAGCTCACACGCTTCCGCGAAGATTTTCCGCAGGGCCGCGTGAAACTCGAAATCGAGGAAACCACCTTCCGCCTCCGCAACTACGAAAAATTCCTCGCCGAAAACTCCGCCTCGATCGCCGCCTTCAAGCTCACCCAGCAAACCGCCTTCGAAGCCGAGCGCCACCGCTGGGAGCAATCCGGCCAGCTCAACTTCTCCGCCGAACCCGAATCCGCCGCCGCGCCCGCCGACGCCGCCGCGCTCCCGTCGGATTGCCACGCGATCCCCGCGCACATCCCCGGCAACATCTGGAAAATCCTCGTCGCCCCCGGCGATGCCGTCGTCGAGAGCGCGCCACTCGTCATCCTCGAATCGATGAAAATGGAGGTCACGGTCGTCGCCAGCCGCCCCGGCCGCGTCCGCGAAATCCGCTGTTCCGAAGGCCGACCGGTCAACGCTGGCGAAACCCTGGTCGTCCTCGAAACCTGACCTCCCAAGCCCGGTTGTTTCGCTTCCTTCGCGAAACCTTCTCCGGGCACGTAGTCTGCTACTCCCGCACCGCGCCGCGGCCCGCCCGCGACCGGCTCATGCCTCCCACACCTGACCCGAGCCTTTCGCACCGATTCCGCCGCTTCGCGCCCGTCACCGCCGCGGTCATGGCCGGCCTGCTGCTTTCCGTCGCCCTCTTCCTGACGATCCGCGCGTGGGAACACCGCGCCGCCCAGTCCGCCGTCGAGGCCGCCTCCGCCCAGCGTGTCGAACTCCTCCGCGAATCGCTCGGCAACTCCCTCGAGGCCCTGCACTCGCTCGGTTCGCTCTATGCGATCGGCGAGCCGATCGACCGCGATCACTTCCGCCGCTTCGCCGCCAGCGCGCTCGCCCGCCGCCCGGAGTTGCAGGCGCTTTCCTGGACGCCCCGCGTGCCCGCCGCCGCGCGCGCCGCCTTCGAAGCCGCCGCCCGCGCCGATGGTTTCGCCGATTTTCAATTCACCGAACGCGACCCCGCCACCAACCGCATGGTCCGCGCCCGTGACCAGCCCGATTTCTACTACCCCGTTTATTTCATCGAGCCGCTCGCCCGCAACCGCGCCGCCTTCGGCTACGACCTCAACGCCCGCCTCGCCACCCTCGCCCGCGCCCGCGACACCGCCGTGGCCGTCGCCACGCCGCCGATCCAGCTCATGCAGGAGCAAAGCCGCGAGCCCGGCTTCATCGTTTATCTTCCCCTTTACGCCGGTCCGCCGCCCGCCACGCTCGCCGCGCGCCGCGCCGTCAACACCGGCTTCGTCGCCGCCGTCTTTCGCGTCGCCGACCTCGTGCGGCCCGCTCTCGCGAAACAATCCGGCCTCCGCGTCACGCTCCGCGACACTGCGCTCTCCGCCTCGCCGCTCGTCTATGCCGCTCCCGCCGCCGATAACGCTCCGTCCGCCGCCGGCCTCGCGCCCTGCCGCTTCGCGCTGCCCTTCGCCGGCCGCGAATGGGAAATCGTTTTCACGCCCACCGCGAGTTTCGCCCCCGGCCAACGCGCCTGGCAGTCGTGGGCCGTCCTCGCCGCCGGTCTCGCGCTCACCGGTCTGCTCGCCGGCTACCTGCTCTCCAGCCTCCGCCGCAACGCCCAGATCGCCCGCGCCAACGCCGCCCTCCAAGCCGAAGTCGTCGAACGCAAACGCGCCGAGGAAGCCGCCGCCGCCGCCAGCCGCGCCAAGTCCGATTTTCTCGCCAGCCTCAGCCACGAAATCCGCACTCCCCTCAACGCCATCCTCGGCTACACGCAGATTCTCGAGCGCGACCGCTCGCTCCCGCCCCGCCACCGCGACGCCGTCGCCGCCCTCGCCAACAGCGGCCACCACCTCCTCGGCCTGCTCAACTCCATCCTCGATCTCTCGAAAATCGAGGCCGGCCGCATGGAATTGCAGCGCGAGGTCTTCGACCCGCCCGCCCTCGTCCGCGGTCTCGCCGAAATGTTCAAGCCCCGCTGCGCCGAAAAACGCCTCACGCTCCGCGTCGCCTGCCCCGCCGAGGGCGCGAGCCACGTGCTCGGCGACGAGGGCAAACTCCGCCAAGTCCTGATCAACCTCCTCGGCAACGCCATCAAGTTCACGCCTCGCGGTGAAGTTTACGTCAGCGCCCGCCCCGACGAATCCGCTCCCGACCACTGGCTCTTCGAAGTCATCGACACCGGCATCGGCCTCACGCCCGCGGAACGCGCCGGCCTCTTCGCCCCGTTTCACCAAACTGACGCCGGCCGCCGCCACGGCGGCACCGGCCTCGGCCTCGCCATTGCGCGCGGCCAGGTCGAGCTGCTCGGCGGCCGGCTCGAAGTCCAGTCTGAAGCCGGCACCGGCACGCGTTTCTTTTTCACGCTCCCGCTCCCCGCCGCCGTCGTCGCGCCCGCCGCCGTCACGATCGCGACACTTCCGCACCTTGCGTCCGGCATCGCCGTCCGCGCGCTCGTGATCGACGACAACAGCGACAACCGCCACATCCTCGCCCGCCTCCTCGCCGACCTCGGCTGTGCCGTCGCCAAGGCCGCCACCGCCGGCGGCGCCCGTGACATCGTCCGCCAGACTCCACCCGACATTGTTTTCCTCGACGTCCTTCTCGCCGACACCACCGGCCCCGAACTGCTCGCGAAGCTCCACGCCGACGGGCTCCCTGCTAACACTCCCGTTTTGTTTCACACCGCGGCGATGCTCGAACACGCGCAACGCGACGCCCTCCGCGCCCACGGCGCCGACTTGCTCGCCAAACCGTTTCGCATCGAGGATCTCTGCGCCTGCCTGCGCCGCCTCCCCGGCGTCCGTTTCGAAACGCCCGCCACCTTCGCCGCGCCCGAACTGCCTTCGCCTGCCGACCTCGAACAAATTGTCCTGCCCGAGGATTTGTGCGCCCGCATGACCGTCGCCGCCGAGTTGCACAGCACGACCGTCCTCAAGGCCTGTCTCGAAGAACTCCGCCAGCTCGGCGGCCCCGCCGCTCCGCTCGCCGACCACCTCCGCCACCTCCTGCGCGCCTACGACCTCGCCGCGATCGCCCGCCTCCTCAACCGCCTCCGCGTTCACCCCGTCGTCACGCCCGCGTGAAACCGCTACGCATGGAAAGCGGTCCGCCCCCTGTCGCCGTGCCTTCCGCCGAATCCATCCTCGTGGTGGACGATCAGCCCGCCAACCTCACCGTGCTCGGCGATCTCCTTGAGCCCGCCGGCTACGAACTCCTCTCCGCCACCAGCTCCGACGACGCCCTGCGCATCGCGCGAAAAGCCTACCCCGACCTCATCCTCCTCGACATCGTCATGCCCGGCACCGACGGCCTCGAAACCTGCCGCCGCCTCCGCGCCGATCCAGCCACGCGCGACATCCCCGTCATCTTCATCACCGGTCGCGCCGAACTTACCGCCCGCGTCGAAGGTTTTCGCACCGGCGGCGTCGATTACATCGTCAAACCCTTCGAAACCGCCGAAGTCCTCGCCCGCGTCCAAACCCAGCTCGGCCTCGCCCGCGCGCGGCGCGAACTCGAATTCAAGAACAACGAACTCGCCCATCTCCTCGCCGACCTTCGCGCCGAGGTCGCCAAACGCGAGGACGCCGAGGAAGCCCGCCGCGACGCCGACGAACGCCTCTCCGTCCTTTCCGCCCGCGAAGCCCGCCGCTGGAACGTCGCCGGCCTCGTCGGCCGCAGCCCCGCGCTCACCGCGCTCCTCCGCGAAATCGAGCGCCTCCAACCCTACGGCCGCGCCGGCGTTCTCCTCGTCGGCGAAAGCGGCACCGGCAAGGAACTCGTCGCCCGCGCTCTCCACACCGGCGGCCCGCGCGCGACCAAACCGTTCATCCCCGTCAACTGCGTCGCCGTGCCCGCCGAGTTGATGGAGTCGATGTTCTTCGGCCACGTCCGCGGCGCGTTCACCGGTGCCATCGCCGACCGCAAAGGCTTTTTCGAACTCGCCAGCGGCGGCACGCTCTTCCTCGACGAAATCGGCGACATGCCCGCCGCGCTCCAGGCGAAACTCCTCCGCGTCCTCGAGGACGGCCGCCTCACGCCCGTCGGCGCGTCCGTCGAAAAACAGGTCGATGTCCGCGTCATCGCCGCGACCAACGCCGACCTCGACGCGAAACTCGCCGCCGGCACTTTCCGCCAGGATTTGTTTTTCCGCCTCGCGCGCAGCACCGTCCGCCTCCCGCCGCTTCGCGAACGCCGCGAGGACATCCCGCTGCTCGCCGCCCATTTCATCGCGCACTTTTCCACCGAGATGGGCTTTTCTCCGCCGCCACCCATCGCGCGCGACGCCCTCGCCGCCCTCGCCGCGCATCCGTTTCCCGGTAACGTCCGCGAGCTGCGCAACCTGATCGAAAACGCGCTCATCGCGAGCGCCGGTCGCGAACTCACCGCCGCCCACCTGCGCCTGCCGGTCGCGCCCGCATCGGCCTCCGCCGCGCCCTTTCCCGTCAACGACGCCATCGCGCCCACCGCGCCCGATCTTCCGCTCAACCTCGAAGCCGCCGAGCGCGCCCTGATTCGCCGTGCGGTCGCCCAAGCTGGCGGCAACATCGCTGAAGCCGCCCGCCTCCTCGGCGTCCACCGCACCCGCATCTACCGCGTCCTCGCCGAACCCGCCGCAAGGTAAGGAGCCTCGCAAAGCAGCGAAGGTCACGAAAGAATGCATGTTTTCGTTTGTTCCCTTCGAAGCCCTCGCGAGACTGAAAGCTCGTTACGGAGAATTGGGAGCGCGTCCAATAGGCAATGCGATCTGTCTATAATGCTAAGAGACTTTCTTCGGCCATTCCGCTCGGTGCTAACCGGACAGCGAATTTTCAATATCGAGCAGTAGATACAGCACGTCGCCTGGCATCAGCATAAAGCCTTCGGCTGGCGCTCTGATCGGTCCGGGGAAAAGCAGTTTCCCTTCGGAACTATAATCGACCGAAAGATTCCGCCAAGCTCCCGGTCGTGAAGGTTCATTCGGAGTAAAGGTAAATCGGCCATTGTGAGCTGCGGCGTTTCGACAATGTCGGAAAAATTCCCAGATCAGGCCACGGTCACTGCGCTGCTTTACCGATTCCCACGCGAGAATCAGGAGCGATCCGGCTGACAGCCGATTGTATCTGTCCATGGTGTCCCGATAATTACTCACAAGAGATTCCGCAAATACCGGCAAGCGCAATTCGATGCTTTGCCCACTCACCGAAGCTAGCAGAGTTTGGCCAAAAAGCCCAGTGACCCCTCCCTCCCGGACACGAATCAGCCGATTACGGTCAGTATCGTTTAGTTGTTGCGAAAGAAGGCGTGCAAAATCTTCTTCGGATAGCGCGTCAAGCATAGGTTTTAGGCCCCGGGAAAGCACGTCGATGGCGCCGTGAACTTGGCACAGGTAAGCCATTACTAGCGGATAGAATCGACCAGTCGGCCGAAAATTCAGTTGTGGATTTAACCAGTCCATCCGGCCAGTTAAACTGTGTCTTGGAAGCGTTGGAGTCGAGAGCGCTGTAAATAACCTTCTCCTAGCGGGGTCACGACGGCTAACGCCCGCAGGCTGCACTCTACCTGTAGTTGGCTATGCTCCTGATAAGGTCTGCCCGTTGGTTTGAACAAAATGAGCCGGCGACGCTTGGCCCCTCCTCAATACCTCGTCCTTCCACGCCCCGCCTAACCACGCCGCCCACTGGGGACCGAGCCGAAGTGGTCCGGCGTGAACTTTGGACACAACGCAGGCATCAATCGGACAGCGTTGCGTGACCGCTCTATTTTCGCCAGAGCCGGCCGAGCCGCGCGATCGCCCGGACCGGCACGCTGCTCTCGCGCAAGCCCGGGATCGCGATGGCCTGCGGAAGCGCCGGCGCCGTGCGACCGGTCCGATCCGCGGCAATGAGGCCGGCGATGCGCGGAAAAAGATTGTGCTCGTCGAGCACCCGGCGGCGCGCCTCGGCCACGGCCTCGCGCTGTTTTTCGGCGAGAGGAGAACGAACGATCTCCGCGACGCGCCGGGGCGCAGCGGGATCATTGATGTCGAGCCAGACGAAGGACTCCGCGGGAAACCAGGCGGCGAGATTGGTTGCGCCGAAGTAGATGGGCATGGCGCCAGCCAGAAAGCAGTCGGCGACTTTCTCCGTCCAATAATCGGCGCTGCCGCAGTTCTCCACGGCCAGAGCATACCGGCTGGGGGCGAGGGCATCCCACTTGTCCGGCACGGGCGTAAAGCCGCGGCCAAAAAGATCGAAGGAGGGCCCGGAGACGCGCAGCCGCTCGAGAAACTGGAGACGCTGGCGTTGACCTTCGGACGAGCCGGCGTCGCTGGTGATCCACACGAGGTCGCGGGTTTTGACGGGCCACGGCATGGCGGCGAGCTGGTCGTAGGTGCGATCGACGAGCCACGGGAGCGAGCCATGGGCCTGGATGCAGCGGGGACCGCGCAGCCGTGGATCCTGGGTGAAGACGCGATGAAAGTGACGGAATCCTTTTTCAAAATGGCGATTGGCCGGCAACGGCGGTTCCTGGATGAAACACCAGATGTTTTCGGGCGGCACCTCGATCAGGAGTGGCAGCGGCGTGCGGTTGAGGATGACCAAATAGTCGCAGCGCCCAACGGGATCGAGGGTGAAGCGGATATCGTTCCACACGCCGGCGCCGCCCGGTGTCTGGCGAAGGAGATCGGGTTTGTCCCAGGATTTGACGATACGGACAAGGGTCATGGAGAGCCGGCACAAACGCGCGATGGCGCCGCACGCAAGCCTGGAAACTAAGCCGCGGGATTTTCCGATCAAACCGTAACTGGCGAACGGCAACCACCTCCTCGGAAGGACGCCGACGGGGTCATGCGTGAACTTCGAATAGAACGCCGCCCCTCCGGCGCACGATTCCAAACCTGCTTTTCTTTGTCCAGTCTGTCGCGCCTGCGACACTTGCGACATGCGCCGGCCTCCGTGCATTCGCGGCCGGATCGCGCGAAATTTTTCTTTCGCCTGCACTGCACGCGTTTGGATCGCACGCATCACATCTGGCACTCGCATCGCTTACGGGACGACGCCTGCGATTCCCGCAGCACGAGAACCGAACACCACACACCAGATGAAAATTCCGCCGACTCGCGCCACACCTTCATTGATTTCCAAAACCTCCCGCGGCCTCGCTCTTCTTGCCGCCGCCGCGGGCCTCGCTGCGCTGCTGCCGCATGCGCGCGCCGACGACGCCGACAGCCGCGTCCACGCGCTCCTCAACTTCGAGCTTGCCGACAAATATCTCACGCCTCGCGGCATGATCGTGCAGGACCATGGCGCCACCATGCAGGTGCTGTTTCTGGCCTTTGTGAACGTTTACAGCGGCACGCCCGGCGACTTCATCAACAGCGTGACGCTCATCCCCGGCGTCTGGAACGACTACGCCACCAGCCCGGTCGCCGAGCACCTGACGGCCGGCAGCAAGGGCTCCGATTGGATCGAGATCGATCCGATCCTCGGCGTCGAGTTTGGCGTCGCCAAAAATTTCAAGCTCGATGTCACCTACACCGAATTCGGGATGCAGATCCTCGACATCGGCACCTCGCAGCATCTCGAAACCAAACTGGGCTACGACGACAGCGCCGCCCTCGGCGCGTTCGCGCTCCACCCCTACGTCAGCTTTTGGCGGGAGCTTGAAGGCAAGGCCACCGCCGCCGCGAATTTCGGCATTCCCTCCAGTTACTACTTCGAGGTTGGCATCGACCCGGGCTGGTCGTCCGACGGCGTGAAATATGAACTCCCCATCCGCGCGCTTTTACCCAGTGCGAATTTCTACGGCGAGACCTTCGCCCCAAAATCCACCGTCGCGCTCTACGAAGTCGGCCTGAAGGTCAGCGGCGCCGCGGCCTTCGTGCCGAAGGGCTACGGCCACTGGGGCTGGCACCTCGGCTACAAATACATGAGTTTCGTGGACGACAACCTGAAGCAGCTCTCGACTGGCGGCGGGTTCGCCACGAAAACCAACGGCACCGGCCAGGTTTACGCCGGCCTCTCGAGTTTCTTCTGAGTCCCGCCCGCGCGGCACGCGACCGGCTCAATCCGCTCACTCCGATGAACCCGATCCAGACTGTCACGGTTGACGCCGAGCCTTACGCGTTCGAGTTCACGCCCGCCACGTGCGCGCTGCTGATCATCGACATGCAGCGTGACTTTCTCGAACCCGGCGGATTCGGCGAGGCGCTCGGCAACGACGTTTCCCAACTCCGCCGCACGATCGAGCCGAACAAAAAACTCCTCGCCGCCTGGCGCGCCGCCGGCCTGCAGGTCATTCACACCCGCGAAGGCCACCGCCCCGATCTCGCCGACCTGCCGCCCGCGAAAAAAATCCGCGGCCGCAGCGCCACCAGCATCGGCGACGCCGGCCCGATGGGCCGCATCCTCGTCCGCGGCGAGGAAGGCCACGACATCATTCCCGAACTCTACCCGGTCGCCGGCGAGCCCGTGATCGACAAGCCCGGCAAGGGCGCGTTCTGGGCCACCGATCTCCATGCGATCCTCCAGCACCGCGGCATCCAGCAGCTCGTCGTCACCGGCGTGACGACCGAGGTCTGCGTCAACACCACCGTCCGCGAAGCCAACGACCGCGGCTACGACTGCCTCGTCCCCTCCGACTGCGTCGGCTCGTATTTCCCCGAGTTTCAGGAAATGGGCCTGAAAATGATCAAGGCCCAGGGCGGCATCTTCGGCTGGGTTACCCATTCCGAAAAAATCCTGCCCGTCCTCGCCTGAGCGTCCGCCCTTCACCCGCCACGTCCACCTCGCCTCGAAAAACCAAATCGCACACGCCCACCACCGCCATGACCGCCATCGCCAAACCCAAACTCTGGGTGCCCGGAGACTGGAACGCCCTCTTCGGCTTCGGCACCAACATCCTCGTCAACCTGCTCACGTTGACCGCGCTCCTGCGCTTCGTCCTGAAAATGCCCGACGATCTCGTCTTCGGCCGCATCCTGCCCGCGACCGGCCTGATGCTGTGCCTGTCCACGTTTTACTACGCGTTCCTCGCCTACCGCCTCGCGAAAAAAACCGGCCGCACCGACGTCTGCGCGTTGCCGTCCGGCATCAGCGTGCCGCACATGTTCATCGTCACCTTCGTGATCATGCTGCCGATCGCGATCAAGACGGGCAACCCCGTCAAAGGCTGGGAAGCCGGCCTCACGTGGGTCTTCATCCAGAGCTTCGTGCTGATGGCCGGCGGCTTCATCGGGCCGATCGTGCGCAAGATCACGCCGCGCGCCGCGCTGCTCGGCACGCTCGCCGGCGTCTCGATCACGTTCATCTCGATGAGTCCCGCGCTCCAGATGTATCTCACGCCCGTGATCGGCCTCGTGTGCTTCGCGATCATCCTGCTGAGCTGGTTCGGCGGCGTGCGCTACTTCCGCGGCATTCCCGCCGGCCTGATCGCAATCGCCGCCGGCACCGCGATCGCGTGGGGCTCGACCGCGCTCGGCCTCAACTACGGCGGCCTCACGGTCGCAGGCCTCGCCGACTCGGTCACGAACTTCGGCTTTCACATCCCGCTGCCCGTGCTCGGCCACACGTTCGGCGGATTCGAATACCTCGGCACGATCCTCGTCACCGCGATCCCGTTCGGCATCTACGACCTCGTCGAGGCGATCGACAACGTCGAGAGCGCGTCCGTCGCCGGCGACAGTTTCCCGACGACGCGCGTGCTCACCGCCGACGGCGTCGTCAGCCTCATCGGCTGCCTGATGGGCAATCCCTTCATCAACGCCGTCTATATCGGCCATCCCGGCTGGA
>Ga0265313_10004487_pt1 | contig 10683 bp, 10 predicted proteins | sample 4123metaG_FD_203122 | JGI IMG/M metagenome (GOLD analysis project Ga0265313, IMG submission 203122) | Rhizosphere microbial communities from Carex aquatilis grown in University of Washington, Seatle, WA, United States - 4-1-23 metaG | ecosystem: Host-associated > Plants > Roots > Rhizosphere >...
AGTACGGCGACGTCAACAGCAACGGGACTGACGGGTACGCCTACACGGACACGGTCGGTAGTTCGTTCTTCACGACCGCCCTCGACTTGACGTACCCAGGCGACTCGGTGGACGCGTACCTACTCGCAGTCAACCCCGACCCGAGCTGCGTCGACTCGATCAACGGCAGCTCCAGCTTGCGACACCTCGCGAAGCTCGCGTGTGTTCGGTTTCACCCTGCACGGCCTCGGGTGACCGTGCGGATCGCTCATCACTAGGGACCACTTGGGCGCGGCCCCGCGTCCGTGACCGGGGTCGCTTGCAGTCGGCCGAACCGATCGCGATACTCGTTGAGTGGACGCGACTGCGGCAGCTGCGACGGTCCTCCCGCGTGGAGCCACGAGCACTTCCGATATCGCGACCGAGGCCGGTCGTAACGCCGCCTTCGACGGAGTGCGCTTCGTCGCGGTCGGGCTGGTGCTGGCCGCGCACTTCGGCATTCCCGGATTCCACGCCGGCTTTCTCGGCGTCGACGTCTTCTTCGTCCTCAGCGGCTTCCTGATCACCGGCATCCTGCTGGGCCAGGTCGAGCGCGGCCGGGTGAGGCTCGACCACTTCTGGATGCGCCGTGTTCGCCGCCTGGCTCCGGCACTCGTGCTCGTGCTCGCGACGATGATCGTCTGGGGCGCCGAGTTCGCGCCGACCACGGCGCGCGACGACCTCCGCGGCGACATCAAGGCAACGCTGCTGTACGTCGCCAACTGGCATTTCATCCGCGCCAGCGGCTACTTCCATTCCACCGGTCATCCGAGCCCGCTCTTGCACATGTGGTCGCTCGCCGTGGAGGAGCAGTTCTACGTCTTCTGGCCGGTGACGCTGTTGCTCGTCGCGTTCCTCGTGCGCAAGAAGCGCGCGCGCCTCCCGATCGTCGGCTGCCTGGCGGTCGTCGGGATCGCGATCTCCGCCTGGCGGCTCTCCTCGCTCTGGCACGTCGTGTCTGTCGACCGGGCGTACATGGGCACCGACTCGCGCATGTTCGAGCCACTCGTCGGCGCCGCGCTCGCGGTGCTGCTCATGTGGCGACCACGGATCGGCTCCTCACGCGCTGCGAACGCCGCGCTCGTGGCCGTCGGCGTCGGGCTGCTCGTGGGGGGGATGTTCACGCTTGCCGAGGCCGGAGGGCCGAGCCTGCTCTATCCCCACGGCGGCGCGCTTCTGTTCTCGGTCGGCTCCGCAGCGTTGATCTGGGCAGTCGCCATGCCCGCTTCGCTCGCGTCGTCGGTCCTGGCGCTTCCGCCCGTCGCCTACCTCGGTCGCATCTCCTACGGCATCTACATCTGGCACTGGCCGCTGATCATCTGGGCGACCACCGACCAGATGGGCCTGGGCGGGGTCGGCCGCATGTCGCGACTCGAGCGCGTGCCGATCCTCACCGCGCTGACCATCGGCATCTCGGTGCTCTCCTACCACCTGGTGGAGAAGCCGATTCGGTACGGAGCGGCCGGCCGGCAGCTGCGGGGACTGCGCATCCTCGTGGCGCTGCCGGTGGTGCTGGGAGCCCTGCTCGCGCTCAACCTCTCAGCGGTGGTGGCCAATGCAGGCGCCAAGATCCAGGTCGTCGGACCGCGCGGCAGGGCGACGGGAACGTCCGTGACCAAGACGATCGTCCTCGTCGGCGACTCGGTGCCGGAATACTTCGCGCCGGAACTCGCCGACGCGGCCGCTGCCTACGGCTACGTGGTGGTGAAGGCGACGGCGGGCGGCTGTCCGGCGACGGCGGCGCCGAAGGCCCATGGAGACGGCCAGCCGTTCCGTAATAACTGGTGCCCGCAGGTGGCGGACACTCAGGACAACAAGGTCGCGTATTACCACCCGGCGCTCATCCTCTGGTGGAGCCGCTACGAGATCACGCCGCGGCTCGGGCCGGACGGGAAACTCCTGCCGCTCGGAGGGCCGGCGTACGAGACACTGCAGCGCGCCGCGTTCGAGACGCGGGTTGCCTCGCTGACCAAGCTCGGCGCGCGCGTCGTCGCGATCCAGATCGAGCACCCGGGCCCCAGCCTCGCCATCGCGAACCCGCCCGAGAAACACCTCCTCTACGGGCAGATCATGCTCCACCACTGGTTCGTCGTGAAGGAATGGAACGCCTTCCTCGCGAGCCATCACGGTCCGAAGGTCTTCTCGATCTCCATCAACTCGCTCGTCTGCCATAAGCCGTTGCAGGAGAACACCTGCGACGACACGCTGCCCGACGGCAACTCGGCGCGGTTCGACGGCACGCATTACGCAGCCGACGCCGGCCCGGTCATCGCGACGGTGATCATCCGCCGGTCGCTCAAGGTCGCCGGGCTGCTGAAGCCCAGCCCCGCCACTCACAAGAACTAGAGGCCTGGTTCGAATCCGGCCGCCCCGATGTCGTCGCCGGTGGTGGACGACCCGTTGCACTCTGGTGCCATCGTTGCATTCGGTGCGGGTGAGGAGTAGCGTCGCGCCCGCGGGCCCCCGTGGGGTCAGGGAAACCCGCCGAAGACAAAGAGAAGGAGAGACCAAATGTCCATGTTGCTACGTAGGCGGACGTGGAAGGGTGCGCTCGCCATTCTCTGCGGCTTGTGCGTAACGGCCGGAGTCACCGCGGCAGCGACCTCCCGCGCCCGAACGCAGTTCAAGGTCGACCATCAGCTGTGCTACACGGCCGCCGGCAAGTTCAAGCCGCCGACGGCGGTGACGGTGAGGCTGATCAACCAGTTCAGTCCCAACGGCTTCGTGCCGAAGATCAATCCGGGGCTGGTCGTGCACTGCAACCCGGTGACAAAGACCGTCGTGACGCCTGCCGGGCCCAAGACGTATTCAGTCACCAATCCTCATGCGCACCTTGGGTGCTTCCCGATAACCGAGAGTCAGCAAAAGACCTGGAAGGTGATGGTTACGAACCAGTTCGGCCAAGCCGTCCTGACCACGGGCCAGCCCAACCTGTTGTGCCTGCCGACGTGGAAGAGCCTCACCGGTCCGCCGAGGCAGAAGCCGACGACACCGCCCGGCCTCAACCACTTCACCTGCTACCCGGTCACTCTCGTCCCCGGGTCAGGGGCCTACAAGGCGCCGGCCGTCATTCTCAGGGACGAGTTCGGCAAGGCGCAATCGCAGGTCAGCTCAGTGCCGAAGGAGCTCTGTCTGCCGACGACGAAGATCGTGGGTAAGCGCGAGTTCCCGATCATCGACGCGAAGACGCACTTGTTGTGCTTCCCGGGGGTCAAGCACCCGTTCAGACCCGCGGTCTATGACGAGAACCAGTTCGGCACGAGCAAGGTGGCCATCAGAATCGCGACGTGGCTCTGCTTGCCCTCGACCAAACAGGTAATCGGGCCGGCCGGCTAGCCCGAGACGCCGCGCGAGCGGGACGGGTACGTGCCCGTCCCGCTCGTCTCCTCCATACGCGTCAGGCGTTGAGGCCGAGGGAGCGCGCGCCGTTCTCCGTACCGATCGCGAGCAACTCTTCGGGAGTGAAGACGTCGCGGCGGCCCGACTGGCGCCGCGCGATCCAGTCGAGCTCGCGGAGCTCCTCGAGCGGGTCGATGCGGACGTTCGAGTCCGAGCCGATGCAGAGCTCGATGCCGCGATGGAGGAGGCGCTCGACCGGGAGGAAGCCGTCGGCGAGGTCGGCCTCGGTCGTCGGGCACGCGCACACGCGCGCGCCCGCGGCGGCGAGTAGATCGAGCTCCTTGCCGTCGGCGTGCGTCGCGTGGATGACCGTCGTGCGCGGGCCGAGGCAGCCGCACGCGTCGAGCAGCTCGATCGGCCGCATGCCGTGCTCCGCGAGGCACTCCTCGATCTCGCGCGGTTGCTCGTCGGCGTGAACATGGAGCGGCAGCTCGTGCTCCGCGGCGTACCGGCCGAGCTCCTCGAGCCAGTCTCGCGGGCATGCACGGACGGAGTGGGGCCCGACGCCGACCCGGATGCCTGCGGCGCGCAGATCCTCGAGCTCCGCGAGGTACGCAGCGACCGACTCCTGCCGGAAGCGGTCGATGCCGCCGCGCGCGTAGGCGACGTGGAGGAGGACGATCTCGATCTCCGCCTCGGCGGCGGCCCCGACGGCCGCGTGCGCCTCGGCGAGACCGAGGTAGTGGAACTCGCCGACAGCCGTCCAGCCCGCGGCGCGGAGCTCGCGGTAGAAATCGGCATAGCTCGTGCGGACATGTCCTGGCGTCTGACGCCGGGCCATGTCCAACATGGTCTCGCGCCAGGCCCAGAAGTCCCCGCCCGCCGTGCGCTCGCCGAGCGCGCGCTGGAACGCGTGGCAATGGGCGTTTACGAAGGCGGCCTCGGACACGCCCGTATCCTTCCTCACATGGAAGCCCGCGCCGTGTCCTCACCGCTCGCGCAGCTTCCGAACGCGCTCACGATCGGGCGTCTCGTTCTCATCCCCGTCTTCGTCGCGCTCATGATCCGGGCGGGTCACGCCCCGAGCTGGTCGGCGGGAATCGTCTTCTTCGTCGCCGGCGTGACGGACCAGCTTGACGGTTTCCTTGCGCGCCTCTGGCACGTCGAGTCGCGCTTCGGGAAGCTCGCCGACCCGCTCGCCGACCGGCTGATGATCGACGCCGCCGTGATCCTCCTGTTCGCGTACGACCGCCTGCCGTGGGCCGGCCTCGCCGTGATCGTTGCGCGCGACGCGTTGCTCCTCGTCGGCGCGAGGCTGCTCGCGCCGCGTGGGGTGGAGGTCGACGTGAACTTCCTCGGGAAGACCGCCACCTGGATCCTGTACGCGGCGATCTTCTGGCGCATCGTGCTCTCGCGCTCGACGACGTGGCCGGTCGATCTCTTCTGGGCCGGCCTGGCACTCGCCGTCCTCGCCGGGGTGTTCTACGTGCGCACGGCGTGGGGAGGAGTACGGCGATGAAGGCGGTCGTCATGGCGGGGGGAGAGGGCACGCGCCTGCGCCCGCTCACCTCGAATCAGCCGAAGCCGATGGTCCCGATCGTCGGCAAGCCGTGCATGGAGCACATCGTCGAACTCCTCAAGCTCCACGGCTTCGAGGACATCATCGTCACGGTTGCGTTCCTGCCCCAGGCGATTCGAAGCTACTTCGACAACGGCGAGTCGCTCGGTGTCGACATCAACTACTCGGTGGAGGAGTCGCCCCTCGGCACGGCCGGCTCCGTCCGTCTCGCTGCGGGCCGCCTCGACGACACGTTCCTCGTCATCTCGGGTGACGCGCTCTGCGACGTCGATCTGACGAGTCTCGTCGAGTTCCACCGCCAGAAGAAGGCCTCGGTGACGATCGGCCTGAAGGCGGTCGAGAACCCGCTCGAGTTCGGGATCGTCGTCACCGACGAGGAGGGCCGCGTCGAGCGGTTCCTCGAGAAGCCGTCGTGGGGCCAGGTCTTCTCCGACACGATCAACACCGGCATCTACGTCCTTGAGCCGGAGGTCATGAAGCACGTCCCGACCGACCGGCCGTACGACTTCTCGAAGGAGCTCTTCCCGCTCCTCCTCGAGATGGGCCGGCCGATCTACGGGCACGTCTTCGACGGCTACTGGCAGGACATCGGCAACCTCGACCAGTTCCGCCAGGCGAACATCGACGCGCTCGAGGAACGCGTGCGCCTCAACATCCCCGGCATTCGCATCCGCGGCAACGTCTGGCTGGGGGAAGGGGTGGACCTCGACGACCTCGAGGCCATCGAGGGGCCGGCGTATCTCGGTAGCTACTGCCGCATCGCTCACGGCGCCCGCATCGGCCCGCACGTCGTGCTCGCGTCGAGTGTGACCGTCCGGGAACGCGGGCGTGTCGTCCGCTCGATGGTCGACAGCTCGACGTACATCGGCCGGAGCTCGGAGATCGAGGGCGCGATCATCGGACGCGGCTGCGACCTGCGCGCGCACGTCCGCGTCCACGAGGGCGTCGCGATCGGCGACGAAGTGAAGATCGGCGCCGAGAGCGTGATCCTTCCCGGCGTCCGGATCTATCCGTTCAAGGAGGTCGAGACCGGTTCGCAACTGCACGAGAGCCTCATCTGGGAATCCCGCGGCACGACGCACCTCTTCGGCAAGCAGGGAGTCGCGGGGATGGTCAACGTCGACCTCACGCCGGACGTCGCGGTGCGGCTCGCCGCAGCGCTTGGCAGCGCCCTCGAACGCGGCGCGCGCGTCGTGGCGAGCCGCGAAGGCCCGGCCGCCTGCCGGATGATCAAGCGAGCGATGATCTCGGGGCTCTCCTCGACCGGAGTCCACGTCGCCGACCTCCGCGTCAGCCCGGCCGCCGTCGCACGGCATCTCGTCAAGTCGGAGGGGTACGAAGCGGGGTTCCACATCGGTGTCAGCCCGAACGACCCCGAGATCGTCCGGATCCAGTTCTTCGAGCCGCCCGGCGTCGAGATGAGTCCCGCGATGCAGAAGGAGGTCGAGAAGCACTTCACCCGCGGCGAGCTGCGCCGCGTCGCCGCGAGCGAGGTGGGCGGGATCACGTATCCCGCGCGCGTGCACGAGACGTACGCCTCCGAGCTCCTGTCGACGATCGACGTCGAGCGGGTACGCGAGCGCGGCTTCCGCATCGTCGTCGACTACGGCTCGTCCGGCGCGTCGTACGTGCTGCCGCTCGTGCTCGGACCGCTCGGCGTGGAAGTGGTCGGGGCGCACGCGTTCGCGGGAGAGGGAACCGAGAACGCCGACGCGCCGCCGGGGCTCGCGGCGGCGATCGGGCAGACAAAGCGACTCGTCCCGGCAGTCGGCGCAGACCTCGGCGCCGTCTTCGACCGCGCGGCCGAGCGGCTCTACCTCGTCGACGAGCAGGCGCGGGAAGTGCCCGTCGAGCAGGCGTTGCTCCTCTTCCTGCGCCTGATCGCCTCGAACGGCCGGCACGGCAAGCTCGCGTTCCCTGTCACCGTGACGAGCCAGGTCGACCGCCTCGTCGACGGCTCGCAGCTCGAGATCGTTCGCACGCCGGCGTCGCTGCCCGATCTCACGCGCGTAGCTGCGCAGGGCGACGTCGTCTTCGCGGGCGCCGTCGGAGGCGGCTACGTCTTCCCCGACTTTCTGCCCGGCTACGACGCGGTCGCGAGCCTCGCGAAGCTCCTCGAGCTGCTCGCGTCCATCGACAAGCCGGTCTCCGCGCTCGTCGCCGACCTGCCTGAGCCGACTCTCGTTCACCACCAGATCCCGTGCCCGTGGGCGTTGAAGGGCCTCGTCATGCGCGTCCTCAACGAACGCCTGGCGGGGAGGGAGCTCGACCTCACCGACGGGATCAAGCTGTTCGAGGAGCGCGGCTGGAGCCAGGCACTGCCCGATCCCGACGAGCCCCTCATCCACCTCTATGCCGAAGGGGAGACGTCCGAGGCGTCGGAGGAGCTCGCCCGCGAGTTGCGAACTCTCGTAGAGGAGATCGAGCACGGCGAAGCGGCCGTCGAATCGGCCTAGCGGCTGGCCAAGACAAAGGCTAAAGTTCAGCTTTACACTCTGTGCCTCAACACTCTGTGCCTCAATCCCCTGGCGTCCCCGGCGAAAGGTTTCTATGGAAGCGCTGCCCGACCTCGCGATCCTGTCCGATGAGGATCTGAAGAAGCTCATCGACGAGCTGACCACCGAGGAGCAGGAGGTGTCGTACCGGCGCCGGCTGCTGCACGGGAAGATCGACATCCTGCGCGCGGAGCTCGTGGCGCGGCTCCAGAAGACCGAGGGCCGGAGTGTGCTCGAGTCCGTCGACGTGAACGCGCTGACCGAGATCCTCGCCGGCAAGGCGAGTCCTCGCACGTAGCGATGTCGCACGTCTACTGCCCCGAGTGCGGGTACAACAACCCGGAGTTCGCGCGCTTTTGCGCGCGCTGCGGCGCGGCCCTCGTGGTGCCGGAGGAGGGCGAGCAGACCGAGGCGTTCGCGATCGGCGACTCGGGCGACTCCCTCGACACCCTCGACGATCTCGGGCTGCAGGGCGGCGTGCTCGTCGTCCGCTCGGGCGGGGGGCGGGCAGGCGAGACGTTCGCGCTCAACGAGAGCCCGACGGTGATCGGACGCTCGCCCGAGTGCGGGATCTTCCTCGACGACGTCACCGTCTCCCGCAAGCACGCGGTGTTCACGCGGGACGCCGACCGCTGGAAGCTCGATGACCAGGGGAGCCTCAACGGCACGTATGTCAACCGAGAGAGGGTCGACACGGCCGTCCTGAGCGACGGCGACGAGATCCAGATCGGCAAATACCGGCTCACCTACCTCCACCGCTAGGACTGTTGATGTCGACCACCGAAGCCCCAGTTCGCCGCCGACTCCTCACCATCGGGGCGGTTTGCAGCCGGCTTCACGACGAGTTTCCGGACGTGTCGATCTCGAAGATCCGCTACCTCGAGGACCAGGGCCTCCTCAATCCACGGCGCACGCAGGGTGGCTACCGGCTCTTCTCGGAGGATGACGTCGACCGGCTCGAGACGATCCTCCGGCTGCAGCGTGACGAGTTCCTGCCGCTCCGCGTGATCAAGGAGGAGCTCCTCGCCGGGGCCGGCGCGCAGCGCAAGCGGCGGCGCGCGGTCGGGGCCGGGGAGGAGGCGCTCGACCTCGACGATCTCTGCGCACGCGCGGGCATCACGCGCGAGCGGGTGAAGGACCTCGAGGAGTTCGGGCTGATCGAGGCGACGACCGTCGGGGGAACCCGCGTCTACGCCGAGAGCGACGTCGACATCGCCGCCGCGTGCGAGGCGCTCGGGCGGTTCGGAATCGGCGCCCGGAACCTACGGGCCTTCCGGACGGCTGCAGACCGCGAGTCGGGGCTGCTCGAGGCCGTGATCGGACCGGCACTGCGCTCGCGCAATCCGGACCGGCGCCGCGAGGCGCTCACCGACCTCCAGCGGCTCGCACAGAGTGCGCAGGAGCTCTCCGACCTGCTTCTGCGGCGGAACGTCAGGAGACTGGCCGAATGAGCGCGGGCCGGAGCGAAGAATTGATCGACCTGAAGACGAAGGTTCGCGAGGTTCCCGACTTCCCGGAGCCGGGAGTCGGCTTCAAGGACATCTCGCCGCTCCTCCTCGACGGGGAGGCGCTCGCGCAGGCCGTGGAGGAGCTCGCCGCCTGGACGCGTGAGCGCGAGGCGGATCTCATCCTCGGCGCGGAGGCGCGCGGCTTCTGGCTCGGCGGCGCGATTGCCGTCGCCGCCGGTTGCGGCTTCGCCGCGGCGCGCCGTCCCGGCAAGCTGCCGCCCGAGACAGTCTCGGCCACCTATGCGCTCGAGTACGGGCAGAACACGCTCGAGGTCGCCTCCGACGCGATCGGTCGCGGGGCGAGGGTCGTCATCCACGACGACGTCCTCGCGACCGGAGGAACGGTGCAGGCGATCGCCGGACTCGTCGAAGAGCTCGGCGGCACGGTCGTCGGCGTGAACTTCGTGATCGAGCTGTCGTTCCTCGGCGGGCGGGAGAAGCTCGAGCAGTACGACCTGCACGCTCTGATCACGTACTAGGCGGTTCCGTCCGGCGCTCGTCCTACAACTGCGTCATGTACGACCCGCTCACGAGCCGCTATGCATTCGCGTGTCCCGTCCGCGGCGAGACGCATGTACCGCTCTCGGCGTTCCGCTCGATCGAGGAGCTACCGGGCGCGGCGCATCCGGCCGTCTTTCGCGTCCGATTCGACTGCGGGTGTGGGGAGGAGCACGACGGTCTGCTCACCCACGACGACCTCGACTGGGCGCCGCTCGGCTTCGCTGCCGGCGAGTTCGTCAACCTCATGACCTCTCGGCTCGAGCCCGTGGCGGCGGAGCTCGGCGACATCGCCGCGGCGCGGATCAAGGCGGGGGAGTGGCCGTGGAGCTTCTTCTGCTACCCGGAGGAGCAACCGCGGCCCGTCTTCCCGTCCGCGTTCGCTCTTCTGACAGCGGCGGATGCGACGGTCGGTCTCGCGGTCCGTTGCCCGAGCTGTCGCCGGCTCTCGGTCAACCTCGTCTCGCGCGCTCACGTCGACGTCCCGTTCCACAACGACCGCGAGATAGGAGTGGTCGAGCACATGTTCCACGAGGACGCGCTCGCGACGGTCGACGAGTTTCGGGCCGAGCTGTGGTCGAGCTCGTTCGACAGCCGCCGTCTCGCGCTCGGGTAGCGCCGCACCTCGAAACCCGTCTCGTTCGTTCCACCCGTGTCCACGAAAGGAGCGAGGTGAGAGGGATGCGCAGCTATGGCATGTACGACCTCACGCGCGGTTTGACGCTCGCGCTCGTCGCGGGCCTTGCCGGGCTCGGGCTGTGGGGTGCGGCGCAGGTTGGCACGCAGACGGACGCGCGTTTCTGGGTCGCGATGGCGATCGTCGCAGCGGCCGGCTTTGTGCTCGTTGTCGCCACTCACGTCGGCACATGGACGAAGGGACTTCGCCTGCGCACATCGCCGACGACGTTCGTCGTGGCTTTCGTTCCCGTCCTCGTGTGCGTGGGCTGGATCCTGCTCGCAAGCCAGCCCGGCAACGGGTGGCAGGAGGCTCGGGTCCACTCGTGGAGCTCCTCGCTCGGGATCTTCGGCATCGTCCACTCCGTCGGGCTATGGCGTGGCGCTCTCGCCTTCGGCTTCGGCGCGATGCTCGCGCTTACGCTGGACGGCGTTCCGGAGCCGGAGCCGGTCGATCCGGGCTACACCGACGAGCCGGTAGCCGCGGAGCGCCGCTGGACAGCCCGTCGTCGCCGCGAGGAGGTCGCTCCACCTGCCGGCACGACCGAAGCGGATACGCGTGTGCAGGAGC
>Ga0265313_10004489_pt1 | contig 10678 bp, 7 predicted proteins | sample 4123metaG_FD_203122 | JGI IMG/M metagenome (GOLD analysis project Ga0265313, IMG submission 203122) | Rhizosphere microbial communities from Carex aquatilis grown in University of Washington, Seatle, WA, United States - 4-1-23 metaG | ecosystem: Host-associated > Plants > Roots > Rhizosphere >...
TGCGTGGTTGGTTGCGACGTCGTCGTCGGTCATCGGGTCATGTTGCATGCCTGCCGGGTCGAAGACGCCTGCCTCATCGGCATGCAGGCGACGGTGCTCGACGACTGCGTGATCGGGGAAGGATCGATCGTCGGTGCCGGCGCCGTCGTCACGTCGCGGACCGTGATTCCACCGCACAGTTTGGTGCTAGGGATGCCCGCGAAAGTCGTGCGCACGATTTCACCCGCCATGGCCGACGAGCATCGGGCCTTGGCGGGCAAATACGTGCGGGTGAAAGAGAACTATCTGCGGGACAGCCTGCGGTAGGACCTAGCCGAGCCTCGCGGCTGCCTGAAACGGCGTCTCCTCGCCTTCGCGCATGACGGTAGCGTGGCCCAGGCTTCGTTCGGCGATGGCGTCGATGAGGGTGTAAGCGACGGGTACGACGACCAACGTAAGTAGTGTCGAGGTAATGAGGCCGCCGATCACCGCGATGGCCATGGGCGCGCGCAATTCGCCGCCTTCCGAAAGACCGACGGCGACCGGCACCATGCCGAAGATCATCGCGGCGGTGGTCATCAAGATGGGGCGCAAGCGCACTGCACCGGCTTGCAGAAGGGCGTCCTTGCGGGGGAGACCCTGGCGTCGGAGCGTGTTCGTGTAGTCCACCAGCAAGATGGCGTTCTTGGTGACGAGGCCCATCAGCAAGATGATGCCGATGGCAGTCATGATGTTGATTCGGCTGTGCGCCAAGGCGATGGCGCCTAGCGCGCCGACCATGGACAGCGGAAGAGACAACATGATGGTGAACGGATGCAGGAAACTCTCGAACTGCGCTGCCAGCACGAGATACACGATGATGATGGCGAGCAAGAGGGCAGAGATGAGGTAGCCGAAGGATTCCTTCATCACGTCCGCCATGCCTGCCCAGTCGGTGGTCATGGTGGCCGGGATCTTCTCCTTGGCTACCTTGTCGATGGCGGTGGTCGCCTGGCCAAGGGCGAGGCCTTTCAGGTTCGCGTACACGGTGATTTGGCGCTGGCGATTCTGGCGTTCGATTTTGCCGGGCCCTTCGCCCGGGGTGATGTTCGCAACGTTGGAGATGTCGACCAACTGCCCGGTGACGGAGCGAATCTTCACGGTTGCAAGATCTTCCGCTCGCTGACGGAAGGATTCGTCGAGCTTCATGCGCACGTCGTGGCGTTCGCCGTCGACGGTGATCTCCGAAATTTTGTCGTTGGCCATCAGATTGCGGACGGTCATGGCGATGCTGGCGATGGGGACGCCCAGGTCGGCAGCGCGGTCGCGATCGATGTGGATCGCCAGCTCAGGCTTACCGCCGCGGTAGGAGGTGTCGATGTCGACGAAGCCGGGCTGCGATTTCATCCACGTGATCAGTTCGTCGGTGGCCTTGCTGATTTCGTCGTAGTTCTTGCCGCGCACGTTGAATTGAATGACGGCGCTACGGAAGGCAGAGCTGCCGCCGCCCATCGTCTGGAACGGCTCGACGGCATAGTTCACGTCGGTGCGGCCTAGCCATCCGGGCATTTGCTCGCGGACGTAGTCGATGGCTTGGAGTTGGGAAAAGGCACGCTCCTTCTTGGGCAACAAGTTGGCTTGGATCTCGGCCCGGTTGATTTCGGATTGGGCGTTCGCGCCGATGGTCACCAGGGTTTCTTTCACGCCCGGAACTGCGCGCACCCGGGTGGCGATCGCCTCGGCGGTGGTCTCGGTCAGCCCCAGCGAGCTCCCGGTAGGCATCTCCAGCTTCACGGAGAATTGTCCGCGATCTTCGGTGCCCATGAATTCCGTCGGAACGATGGTTGCGATGCCGATGCTGGCCACGAAGATCACGACGGCCGCGAAGATGGTGAGGAAGCGGTGCTTGAGCGCGCTTGCCAGCACGACCCGATACGCAGCTTCGATCTTGTCGAGCATTCCTTCGATGAAGCGGCCGATGGGGCCCTTGCTGGTGTGGGAGCGCAGAAAGCGCGACGACAGCATCGGCGTCAGCGTGAATGCGATGAACAGCGACACCGTGACGGCGAAGGCGACAGTCAATCCGAACTGGACGAAGAAGCGTCCGATGATGCCCTTCATGGTGGCCACGGGCACGAAGACCGCCAGGATGGACGCCGTCGTCGCCATGACCGCTAGGCCAATTTCTTCGGTCGCCTCGGCGGCGGCGCGCATCGGCGATTTGCCCTGCTCGAGGTGGCGGTGAATGTTCTCGATGACGACGATGGCGTCGTCGATCAAGATGCCGATCGAGAGCGACAGCGCCAGCATGGTCATCATGTTCAGCGTGTAGCCCATGAACTTGATGAAGGCGAAGGTGGCGATGACCGAGACGGGCAGGGCGGTGGCGCTGATGAGGGTGGCTCGCCAGTCGTGCAAGAAGAACATGATGATCAAAATCGCGAGGACAGCGCCGAACACCAGGTCGAACTTCACGTCGTCGACGGAGCGCTCGGTGAATACCGAGTTGTCCGAAGCGATGGTCATGGTGATCTTCGGGTTTTGCTCCTTGAGCTTTTCCAAGGTGCTCTTCACCTTGTGCGCGACGTCGACGGTGTTCGAGCCGGACTGCTTGCGGACCAGCAGAGTGATGGACGACTTGCCGTTGAACGTCGCGTACGAACGGCGCTCTTGCTCGCCGTCCTCGATGCGCGCCACATCCCGCAGCCGAACCGACGTGCCCACCGCCGCGGGAATGATGATGTTTCCCAGCTCGGTGGCGGAATGCACTTGGCCGCGTGTCTTGATGGAAAGCTCCTGGCTGCCTTGATCGAGGCGGCCACCGGGTATCTCGACGTTTTGCGCGGCCAGGGCCTGCGCGACATCGCCGGGCGCGAGGCCGAACGAATCAAGGCGGCGCGGATCGATCCACACGTGGAATTCGCGCTCTTGCCCACCGACGATATCCAGCCCGCCGACGCCGCTGATGGCTTGCAGCTTTTGCTTGATCACGTCCTTGGCGATCTGGGTGAGATCGCGCTTGGGCATGTCGGAGGAGAGCGCGATGGCGATGATGGGCGCCGCTCCGATGTCGACACGCTCGACCACGGGCGGCTCGAGATCCGTCGGCAAGTTCTTGAGCGCGCTCGACACTTTGTCGCGCACATCCTGCACCGCTTGGTCGGCCTTGCGTTCGAGCTCGAACTGAATAACGACCAGGCCCACGTTCTCCATCGAGGTCGAGCGCATGACCTTGATGCCGTTCACCGCGCTGATCGATTCCTCCAACTTGTCGATGACTCGGGATTCGATGGTCTCGGGATCGGCGCCGGGGTACGTGGCCGTCACCGTGACGATGGGAAACTCCACCTCAGGGTACATGTCGACCGAGAGCTGCTTGTATCCCCACACGCCGAACACGGCGAGGATGCTCACCATCACCGTCGCGAAGACGGGACGTTTAATGGATATATCAGCAAGTTTCATTGCTAGTCCTTGCTGACTTTGGCGGCGGGGGATTTCTTGGCCGCGACCTTGGCCTTCGGACTTGCGTTATCGGCAGCCTTGCTTCCGCCGAGCGTGACTTCGGCATAAAGCCCCGAGCGAAGCGCGTGGTCATGGTTCGCGAGCTCGGCGATAGCGGAGAAGGTGCGCGTGCGCGGATCCATCGCGGCAACCACACGAGTCAGGCGCGTATCGAGGGCTTGCCCGGTGGCCGGGAAGCGCACGTGGATGGTGTCGCCGATTTTGGCTTTGGACAGATCCGTCGACGGAATCTGAATGCGCAGATCGAGCGGATCGACCTCTTCGACAATCACGAGCGGCGTTGCCGGCATGACCGACGCGTATTCGCCTTCATTGACCAGGCGCTTGACGATGATTCCATTGAAGGGCGCGTGGATGGTGGCGTCGCGCAGCGCTTTGCGACCCATGGCCACGGCGGTCTCGGCCTGCGCCACGGCCGCCTGAGCACCCTTGTAGCGGGCGTCCATCATGTCGAACTGACTCTGCGGGACGGCATTTTCGTCGAGCAAGGCCTTGGTGCGGTTCCAGTCGAGCTTGGCCGAGTCCAGTTGGACCTTGGCGCCTGCCAGCGCGGCTTCCGCCTGCTCTGTGCGTAGCGCGAAGTCCTGGGTGTCGAGCACCACCAGCGCTTGGCCATTCTTGACGATGTCGCCGTCACGCACGAGCACGCGTGTCACTGTGCTCGACACTTTAGGCGTCAGGGTGCTGCGCCGGTGCGCCTCGGTTTGGCCCGACAAAAACGAGCCGCCGGACGGAGGCGTGGGAATGCCGTCGTCGTCCTGCTTGGCGGGCGCTGGCGTTGGCGCTGCGATTGGCTTGGCGGGCGTCGTTGCCACGGGCGTTGCCGGCGTTTCGGGAAGACGAGCCACGGCGCCGCCTTCGCGGTTGCAACCTGCGGCGAGCGCGAGGGCGAGAGCAAAGCTGATTTTGTGAGTGCGCGACATAGTCTTGGTCCTCGGGTGGTGTAGGGGTGGGGCGGTCACATAATCGCGGGATGTTTCTCGCCCATGGCGCGGGCGAGGTTCGACTTGGCGATGACGTAGTCGTAGATGGCGGCTTGGTGTTGGCCGCGCGCCGTGGTCAGTTGCGTTTCGGCATCGAGCACGTCGAACGATGTGTTGCTGGCACTCTCGTAGCGCTTCTGTTCGATGCGGAAGTTCTCTTCGGCCTGCTCGACGGCGTGCTTCGCGACTTCCAGCGCTTCGGCCGCAGTGGTGACGCCCACATGCGCGCTGCGCACGTCGAGACGGATCATGTCCTCGGCCTTGCGGCGGGCTTGCAACGCTTGCGCAAGCTGCGCCTTGGATTCGTCAATGCCGTAGTAGGTGGCGCCGCCCTCCCAGACATCCCAGGACGCGGTCGCGCCGATGAACCAGGATTCGGGGAGTCCGAGCAGCGAGCTTGTCTGCCGTGTGTAGTTGGCGACAGCGTTCACCTGTGGAATCATTTTCGACTTCGACATGCGAACGCTCGCATCGGCCTGGTCGATGCGCTTGCTGATTTCCTTGAGCTCGAACCGACTGTCGACACCTTGCTGTTCGGCCTGTGCCGGTTGGATCAAGGTGTCGACCGCCGGTTCGCCCGGCAGGTCGACGGCGTCGAGGTCGCTGTCAGGCGCGCGTCCCATCAGCGTCGCGAGTCGTCCGCGCGCGAGAATCACGCTGCCTTTGGCCTGGATCAGCCGCTGCTGAGCCGCCGCCAAGCCCAGCTCGGCGCGAAGCACATCGTTGCGAGCCACGGCGCCTTGCTGAAAGAAAGTGTTGGCGCGTTTCACCTGCGCGGCCACCTGGGCGACGGATTGTTCGGCAACACTCGTCAGTCGCTTGGCCTGCAGCAGGCGATAATAGGCCTCGGTCACCTGGTACGCGACGTCGCGCTGGGCGGACTTGCGATGAATCTCGGCGACGTCGATGCCCAGACTGGTGAGGACGTTCGCTTCGCGGACCGTCCACAGCGCGCCGATGGGTTGGGCGATAGTGGCGCCGACGGACCAGGTCCATTGGGGACGAAGAAGAAAAGGCGTATTGAGGAGACCTTTGTCGCAGGAGTCGCAAGCGTTGGCAACCAAGCCGAAGAGCGGCGCCGTAAACTCGTTGTTCCACCTTTGCACGCCCGCGTCCAGCTTCAGCCGGGGACTGTAGCCACCGCGGGCGCTGTTCTTTCTGGCCACCGCCGCTTCCACTTCGTAATTGGCGGATACGGTGTCGGGACTTTCCTTGAGTGCGATCGACACGCATTGAGCGAGGCTAAGTGTTTCAGCGTGCGCGGCGAGAGGCACCACCATGGTCGAGAGCAGGATCGTCGAAGTTAGGAAGAAGGTTGTCCTGGTCATTTCTTGCGTACTCCGGTCTTGGGCTTGCCACTGATACCGTGGAAAAAGAACTCGGTCAGGATGGGCGCGTAGTCGAGAGGTCTGTTCTTATCGGCGGTGTTACCCCATTCGTGAACCAGACCGAATCCCATGCCGAAAAGCAGGCGGGCCACGATTTCGGGATCGTTGCCGCCCAGGTCATCGCCTTTGGCGTTGTCACGGAACCATTGGGCTAGGCGCAAGATGCGTCGCTCGAAGTTGCTGTGAAAGACGCGGGCGCTTCCGTCGGCCGCGCACGGGCCGACCTCTTGTTCGCCGCCAAGGAAGCTGTGGTAGACGTTGTGTTGTCGCACGGCCAAGTCGATTTGTCGTTGCAGTACGATTTCGAAGCGCTGGCGGAAGGTCAGTCCCGACGGAACGGGCTCCTCGAAGCGCTGCATGTACTCGTCGGTCAGCCGCGTGACCATCGCGTCGACAATCTCTTGCTTGCTCTTGAAGTAGGTGTACAGCGACGCAGCGGTGTATCCCGCTTCCTGGGCGATGTCCTGCATGGTTGCGTTGTGCAGGCCCTTTTTCCCGAATGCAGCGACGGCCGCGTCCAAGATGTCGGTCCGCGCGTGGGCCATTTCCCGTTCTCGTCGTTGTCCTGCCTTCATGTCGAAGTCCGATTATTGTTTGCCAAACGTTAGTTTAGTATTCCGAATGGTCATTCGGCTGTCAATAGCAATCGTTCGACCGGCTTTTCGTCGTGTGTGCCACGTTCGTGACTCCTTGCAGGTTCGATTCGGCCGTTGCTCGACTCCAGTTGAGTCGAGCAAGCCTCGCGTGGAATCGCTCGTGCTTGCGATTTTTCTCGGACGCTCGGCCGAACCTCTTGAAGCACGCGCGGCAAATGTATAGTCTCCCGAGATGCTGCTTGATGCTCCTTTGCGAGAGGCTCTCACCTTCGACGACGTGTTGCTCGTCCCGGCCGAGAGCGCGGTAATTCCCAAAGACGTCGACGTCCGGTCACACCTGACGGCCACCATCACCCTGGCCATTCCCATCCTGTCGTCGGCGATGGATACGGTGACGGAGGCGCCCACGGCCATCTGCATGGCGCGTGAAGGTGGCCTTGGCGTGATTCACAAGAACATGACCATCGACGAGCAGGTCCTCGAGGTCACCAAGGTGAAGAAGGCCGAGACCGGCGTAGTTATCGACCCCGTCACCATCGATCCGGATCAGAAACTGTTCGCGGCGCTCGAGCTCATGCGTCGTCACGAGATTTCGGGCTTGCCGGTGGTCGGCCGCGACGGCCGGCCGGTCGGCATTCTCACCAATCGTGACGTGCGCTTCGAGCGCAATCTCGACCAGCCCGTGCGCGACGTCATGACGACCAAGCTCATTACCGCACCCGAAGGCGTCAGCCTCGAAGGCTCGAAGGAGCTGCTGCACACGAATCGTATCGAAAAGCTGCTGGTCATCGACAACGCCGGCAAATTGCGTGGGCTCATCACCATCAAGGACATCGAGAAGGCGCAGCAGCACCCGCACGCCGCCAAGGACGAGCACGGGCGCTTGCGCGTCGGCGCGGCGGTGGGGCCGAGCACGGATATGCATGCACGCGTCGCGGGCCTTCTCCACGCCGGCTGCGACATCATTTGCGTCGATACGGCGCACGGCCATTCGAAGGGCGTCGTCGAGGCGATGGGGGAATTGCGGCGGACCTTTCCCAAGGCGCAATTCATCGCCGGCAACGTCGCCACGGCCGAAGGCGCACTGGCGTTGGCCAAGGCGGGAGCCAATGCGGTCAAGGTCGGCATGGGACCTGGCTCGATTTGCACCACGCGCGTGGTGGCCGGCATCGGCGTGCCGCAAGTCACCGCCGTTTCCGACTGCGCTCGCGCCCTCGCGAAGACCGACGTTCGCGTGATTTCCGACGGTGGCATCAAGTACTCGGGCGATCTGGTCAAGGCCATCGCCGCCGGCGCCCACACCGTGATGATCGGCAGCCTGTTCGCTGGTACCGACGAGGCGCCCGGCGAGATCATTTTGTATCAGGGCCGCAGCTACAAGCTCTACCGGGGCATGGGCTCGGTGGCGGCGATGCGGGCTGGCAGCAAGGATCGCTACTTTCAGGCCGAGGTCACCAGCGAAGCGAAGCTGGTGCCCGAAGGTATCGAGGGGCGCGTTCCCTATCGCGGCAGTTTGTCCCAATCGATCTATCAGATGATTGGCGGCTTGCGCTCGGGCATGGGGTACTGCGGCTGCACCGATCTCGACGAGCTGCGAACGAAATCGCGCTTCATCAAGATCACCTCGTCGGGCTTGCGCGAGTCGCACGTCCACGACGTCATCATCACCAAAGAAGCTCCCAACTATCGCGTCGAGCAGTAAGCCACTCCATGTCCAAACAAGTCATCCTCATCCTGGATTTCGGTTCGCAGTACACGCAGCTCATTGCCCGCCGGGTGCGCGAGCAGAACGTGTATTCGGAAATCCATCCGTTCGATCTGTCGCTCGACAAGATCCGCGCCATGAAACCGACCGGCATCATCCTGTCGGGCAGCCCATCGTCGGTGTATGGCGAGGGCGCGCCGCGCATCTCGACGGAGATTTTCGCGCTCGGCGTGCCGATCCTCGGCATCTGCTACGGCGTGCAGATCACGAGCTTGCTCCTCGGCGGCAGGGTCGTGTCCGCGACCCATCGGGAATACGGCCGCGCGACGGTTCGCCTGGAGACGGCCTCCGAGCTGTTCCATGGGTTTTCGGTGGGCGAGGACGTCCCCGTGTGGATGAGCCACGGCGACCGGGTGGAATCGCTGCCCGAAGGCTTCCGCCGGGTGGGGACGAGCACGAACTGCGAGTTCGCCGCGGTCGAGGCGCCCGGCCGCAAATTCTGGGGTGTGCAGTTTCACCCCGAGGTGGCGCACACCCCGCGGGGCATGGAAATTCTCGGTAATTTCCTTTTCCGCATCTGCAAGTGCGAGCCGAGCTGGACGATGGCCAACTTCGTTCACGAGGCGGTGGCGCAGGTCAAAGAGAAGGCGGGATCCGGTCGCGTGATCTGCGGCTTGTCGGGCGGCGTGGATTCCTCGGTGGCCGCGTCGCTGGTGCACAAGGCGGTCGGCGATCGGCTGACCTGCATTTTTGTCGACAATGGTCTTCTGCGCGCCCGCGAAGCGCAGCAGGTCGAGGCGCTCTTCCGCGGCGCCTTCAAGATGAACCTGGTGGTGGTCGATGCTGCCGAGCGATTCTTGTCCAAGCTGGCCGGCGTCGAGGATCCCGAGCAAAAGCGCAAGATCATCGGGCGTGAATTCATCGCCGTTTTCGACGAGGAAGCGCAAAAGCTGGGAGGCGCCGACTACTTGGTCCAGGGCACGCTGTACCCCGACGTCATCGAATCGGTTTCACACAAGGGACCGTCCGCCACGATCAAGTCGCACCACAACGTGGGTGGCTTGCCCGAGAAGATGAAGCTCAAGCTCATCGAGCCATTGCGCGAGCTCTTCAAGGACGAGGTCCGCGCGCTGGGCGCCGAGTGCGGCCTTCCACACGACATGCTCTGGCGGCAGCCGTTCCCCGGTCCGGGCTACGCCGTGCGAGTGCTTGGTCCGGTGACCAAGGCGGCATGCGACGTTTTGCGCGGGGCGGATATCATCATCGACGAGGAAATTCGCGCGGCCGGGCTTTACGAAAGCATCTGGCAATCGTTCGGCGTGCTTCTTCCCGTTCGCACCGTCGGCGTCATGGGCGACGAGCGCACGTACGCCAACGTGCTGGCCATTCGGGCGGTCCACTCGCGCGATGGCATGACCGCGGATTGGGTGCCGCTGCCGCATGATTTGCTGGCAACGATTTCATCGCGCATCGTGAACGAGGTGCGCGGGATCAACCGCGTCGTCTACGATATTTCGTCCAAGCCTCCGGCCACCATCGAATGGGAATAGTTCGGCTTCTGCTGGTTGTCCTGCTGGCGGCCGGCGCTGCCCAGGCGCGCGAGTCGAGCAATTGGAAGCGCACGGTAGCCGGCGCAGAGGTCGATTGGAGCGCAGGCACCATCACCGCCGAGGGCGGCGCTGCAGCGGACATGCGCATGCCGGGAGCGAATGCGGCTCGGCCGGGAGCCGAAAGGCGGGCCCGGGCGGCAGCGGTGGGCAAGTTGCAGGCTGCGCTACACGAGCTGGGGCTCGACAAAGGGTCTGAAAAGCTCGTCGCGGAGCGCGCGACGGTGGCGCGCTCCGAATACCAGTCGAACGGTGGTGTCGTGTTGTGGCTGGCCGTGAAATTTTCCGAAGTGACCGCCGGAACGGCTGCTGCCAAACCACTGCGTGTATCGGCGGCACCGTTCAGGTTCGCACCGACCATCGCCGCTGCGGGAAAATCGGTGCGCGCAGCCAGCGCGACCTACCACCCCGCGGCTGACTGTCCGGCCGACGCTATCGCGGTCAAACGCAACGACAAGGGCCAATTGATCCTGCCGTCCTCGGAGGCGGAGCGCATCGATTCTTTCGCCGGTGCAGCGGTTGTGATCTACGTTGAGAAGCCCGAGCCATGAACGTTCTTCGAGCCATTCCACCGGTGTCGCTTCTTGCCTTCGTCGCCGTGACGGCTGCTGCGCAAGCGCCCGAGCCGAGCGATCGAGTGGTGACCGCGCAAGCACCGCTCGTCGAAGGCAACGCCGTGAACGCCAAGAAGCGCGCCTTGGCCGATGCTTTCCGTCAGGCAGTAGAGCGCGCCTGGGGCGAGCTTCTCAAAGAGGGGGCGCCGCTACCGCAGCCAGTGCCGCCGGCCGTGGCGCAGGTCAAGGCTTCCTTTGCCAACTCGGCGCAGAGATTCGTGCGCAGTTACCGCCTGATCGAGCAGACGACCGAAGGGGGACTTCTGCGCGTGATGGTCGAGGCTGATGTCGATACGGCGCTC
>Ga0265313_10004492_pt1 | contig 10673 bp, 8 predicted proteins | sample 4123metaG_FD_203122 | JGI IMG/M metagenome (GOLD analysis project Ga0265313, IMG submission 203122) | Rhizosphere microbial communities from Carex aquatilis grown in University of Washington, Seatle, WA, United States - 4-1-23 metaG | ecosystem: Host-associated > Plants > Roots > Rhizosphere >...
TTCTTGGCCTGCACCACGGTCAAGGCCGCGGTCAGCGTGGTCTTGCCATGGTCAACGTGGCCGATGGTGCCGACGTTCACGTGCGGTTTGGTACGCTCAAATTTTGCCTTGGACACGGTACTACTCCGTTTTTACTCTGTTGCGTCTCACACTGCCCTCTCCATATATATGGAGTCGGGCGACCTGGAGCCCATGACCGGAATCGAACCGGTGACCTCGTCCTTACCAAGGACGTGCTCTACCGACTGAGCTACATGGGCGATATGCAGTCGGACTCTCTCACTTTCAAACACTCAGTCCAGCAAGCACTCTGGAGCGGGTGATGGGAATCGAACCCACACCATCAGCTTGGAAGGCTGAGGTTCTACCATTGAACTACACCCGCTTTAGGCGTTGAGTCCGGCGCGCCGGTCTGCCCTGCCAACGAGGGTTCCGGTGGTTCTCGCGCTGCACTGTCTGGTGGAGGGGGAAGGATTCGAACCTTCGTAGGCGTAAAGCCAGCAGATTTACAGTCTGCCCTCGTTGGCCGCTTGAGTACCCCTCCACAGGCGAAGCCGGTAATTGTGCGATAAGTGGCTGATACGTGTCAACTTAAAGCCCAGGAATGGCGCGGGTTCCAGGGGGTCGAGCCCCGGTCACCAACCAGCTCCCGCACGACATTTCTCCGGGGCCTTCCCAGCCGCCCCTGCCTAAAGCATAGGAGGGGCCAATTTAAGGGCGGGAACCCCTTATATGGGTAGCCGGGGCACCCTTCCCGGATGCCCGTCCGAAGCTTCGCTTCGAGCCCTGGCTAAAAAAGCGACGGCGGCCAAGGCTCTGTTGCCCGGCCGCCGTCGTTTCAAGGGGCCTGTCCGGGCGCCCCGAAGGGCGCCCGGACCCCTCAAACCATCAATGGAAGTTCTGGTGGCTGTTGAGCGTGATGTTCAGCTGCTTCTTCCAGTAGTCCTGGATCAGGGCCACGGTCTTCTCAGGCAGCGGGACGTAGTCCAGCTTCTGGGCGGCGTCCTGACCCTTGGTCAGGAACCAGTTGAAGAACTTCAGCACGTCCGTGTTCTGGGCGACCGGGTAGTCCTTGCGCATCAGCATGTAGGTGCCGGCGGTGATCGGCCAGACGTCCGGGCCGTTCTGGTCCGTCAGGATCAGGTAGAAGTCCTGCACCTTGCTGAAGTCAGCGTTGGCGGCGGCGGCCTGGAAGCTCTTCAGCTCCGGGGCGACCGTCTTGCCGTCATGGTTCACGAGCTTCGTGAAGGTCATGTTGTTCTGCTTGGCATAGGCGAACTCGACGTAGCCGATGGAACCCTTGATCTGGTTCACGAAGTTGGCGACGCCCGCGTTGCCCTTGCCGCCGAGGCCGGTCGGCCAGGAGACGGCGGTGTCGGAGCCCACCTTGGTCTTCCAGTCGTCGGAAACCTTGGACAGATAGTTGGTGAAGTTGAAGGTCGTGCCTGAACCGTCGGAACGGTGCACCACGGCGATGGTCATGTCCGGCAGGGTCACGCCCGGGTTCAGGGCGGCGATGGCCTTGTCGTTCCAGTTGTTGATCTTGCCCATGAAGATGTCAGCCAGCACCTGGCCGTTCAGCGTCATCTGGCCGGGGGTCACGCCGGGGATGTTCACCACCGGGGTGATGCCGATGATCACGGCCGGGAACTGCACCAGGCCGTTCTGGCTCAGCACGTCCGGGGTGAGGGGCTTGTCGCTGTTGGCGAATTGTACGGTCTTGGCTTCGATCTGCTGGATGCCGCCGCCGGAGCCGATGGCCTGGTAGTTCACCGCCACGTTGGCGGTCTTCTGGTAGGTGTTGGCCCAGTCGGACAGCAGCGGATAGATGGCGGTGCCGCCGGCGCCGGTGAGCTGCTGCTGGTCGGCGGCATAGGCGCCGAAAGCAGTCAGGAACATCGCGGCCGCCAGGGCCGCTTTCATGATGGATTTGGATGACATGTCATGACTCCTAAAAGATTGGGTCGTTTTGGCCCCCGCGCCCCTGGGCCGGGATGGCCGCCAATGTAGGTTCAGGGCGTGACGACACAATGACTGGATGATTTCAATTTTATGACAGGCCCAGGGGCGGCGCCTTGCGGGGCGTCACATGACGTGACGGGCTGCCGGAAATGAGGCAAGTCCATGGGAAAACAGCGGTTTTCGCGGGAACTTAATGGCCCTTTCACATGGGCGAAAGATTGCCCCGCCAGAATGCCCCTCGAACCCCAAAAGCCCCACGTCAAAGGAACTGTCGCCATGAAGCTCATCAACACCGACACCTATACCCTGGCCAGCCGCCTGGATCGGCTCGCCTCAGGCCGCCATCACCGCCGCCGCCGCGATGCCGCCAATAACAACCACCCCAAGGGCAACACCCCCCAGGGCACGACTCCCAAGAAAGCCGCCTAGTCCCCAACCTCCCGGTTACCCCAGCCCACGGTGCTTATGGCCGTGGGCTTTTTGTTGCCACAGTCATTACTGGCTGGCCCTTCACTGGGCTCCGCCCAGTGAAGCTACGGGTTTTGTGCCCGAAATTCGTGCCTCATAAAAGCGTAGCGAGCGAAGGCAGAGCGAGGCGCGGGAGGCGAGCGCCCGGAACGTACTCTTCGGTACGTGAGGAGCGGGAGCCGGACCGCAACAAAGCTATGCCGAGCGCAGCAGCTTTTATGAGGCACGAAAAAAGGGGGTGAACCTTGCGGTTCACCCCCTAACGCTCTCTAGGAGATTGGACTTGAACTAGATCAGAACTTGATCTGGGCCCACACGCCGAACTCGTCAGCCTTGACGTCGATCGGGGCGACAGCGCTGTCGCTCAGCTTCTCGCTCTTGTAGGCGAACGCCCAGGTGATGTTCTTGTTGGTCTTCACGGCCACGCCGGCGTTGTAGTACTTGTCTTCCAGCGAGTTGTCGGTGTCCTTTTTCGGCTTCACGTTGTCGTAGCGGCCGAACAGGCTCCAATCGGTGCCCGGGAAGTCATAGGAACCGTACAGCGAGTAGCCGTCGGCCTTGTCTTCCGTGTTGGTGAAGATCAGCTTGGAACCGAAGTCATCGGCGGTGAAGTACTCGAGGCCCACGGTCAGGCCGTTCGCCTTCCAGGCAGCCAGGAAGTCGGTACGGGTGGCGGTCTGCTTGGTGACGCTCGGGAGGGCGGCGGAAGCGGTGGCCTCGTTGGCCTCCGTGTCCTGGCCCAGCTCGCCCGTGTAGTAGCCCACGGCGATGTTCAGGCCGTCAACCGGCACGAAGGCCAGGCGACCTTCGAAGTCCATGGTCTTGCTGCGGATCGGGGTCTTGTAGCCGGCGCCTTCGACCAGGGCCGCGGCGTAGTTGATCGTGCCGTTGCCACCGCTCAGGTTCGCACCCCAGTCGGAGGAGTTGCCGAAGCTGCCGATGCCGCCGATCTCGCTGCGGTCGATCAGGGTGTTCTCGAGGAAGCGGTAGCCGTAGATGCCTTCAGCGTAGGGGATCCAGGGCATGTCGGAGGCGCCGAGGCGCAGCACGGTCATGTCGCTGAACTTGCCCTGCACATAGGCCTTCTTGATGAAGACCTGGGTCTCAGGGGCGTTGCCGGTGGAGGCCACGGTGGCGCCGGTGGAGTCCTTGCCGGTGACCGAGAGCTTCGGGAAGTTGAAGTCGGTGGTCACGTTCATGGACCACACGTCGTCGAAGGTGTGGTTCACGATGAGGTAGGCGCGCTTCACGTCGATACCGAAGCCGTTCGGATCCGCGTCCTTGCCGGAGACCTGGTTATTGACGCTGGTGAAGTCGAGGAACATCGTGCCGCCGAGGGTGGTGTCACCCGCGTCAGCGTGGGCCGCCAGGGGGGCAGCCAGGGCCGCCGCGACGGCCAGGGTGATCAGGTGGGACTTACGCATGACAAGAATCTCCCTTAAAAGGATTGAGGTAACGTCTTTCAAACCGTCGAAATCAGCCGACCCCCTAGGCCGGAATGGCGGCAAGGTTACGTATGCCGCATTGCAGGTCTGTGACAGAACCGCGAATCTGATATGACAGGTTAAAAAGCCACAAGCGGGAGATGATCGGGAGCCGTCCGAGGCCGCGCACGGCGCGGGGTCCGGTAGATGGCCTCGCGATATGTTGCCGGGCCGCATCGCGGGCAGGTCCCCAGCTGTAACAAGAGCCTGCTCCCGGCTTCTGTCATATGCTTGTCAACCTGGATGCGTATATAAGCGGCGTGGACAGCGTGGACCTCAACCAACCCGGCCTCTATATCAACCGCGAGTTGAGCCAGCTGGCGTTCAACCGCCGGGTGCTGGACCTCGCGCAGGACGCCTCCGTGCCGCTGCTGGAGCGGCTGCGCTTCCTCTGCATCTCCTGCACCAACCTGGACGAGTTCTACGAGATCCGCCTGGCGGGCCTGAAGCAGCGCCTGGAGCTGCGCACCGCCCCGGTGGGGCCGGACGACCTGCCGGAGTCGGAAGCCCTGCGGGACATCAGCGTCGAGGCCCGCGACCTCGTCAGCCAGCAGTACCGCACCCTCAACGAGCTGCTGATCCCGGCCATGGAGAAGTCCGCCATCCGGGTGCTGAAGCGCGACGAGTGGAACTCGGCCCAGGAAGACTGGGTGCGCAAGTATTTCCAGGACGAGGTGTTGCCGGTCTTGAGCCCCATGGGCCTCGACCCCTCCCACCCCTTCCCCCGCATCCTGAACAAGAGCCTCAACTTCATCGTCTCACTGGAGGGCAAGGACGCCTTCGGCCGCAACAGCGGCATGGCGGTGGTGCAGGCGCCCCGCTCCCTGCCGCGGGTGATCCAGATCCCCGCTGACGCGAAGGAAGGCCATGCCTTCGTGCTGCTGTCCTCGGTCATCCACGCCCACGTGGAAGAGCTGTTCCCGGGCATGAAGGTGACGGGCTGCTACCAGTTCCGCGTCACCCGCAACAGCGACCTGTACGTGGACGAGGAAGACATCGACGACATGCTGCGCGCGGTGCAGGGCGAGCTGGCCTCACGCCGCTACGGCGACGCGGTGCGGCTCGAGGTGGCGGCGGAATGCCCCGAGGAGACCGCGGCCTTCCTCCTCAGCGAATTCGAGCTGGCGCCGGAGGACCTCTTCACGGTGGATGGTCCGGTGAACCTGAGCCGCCTCGACGCCGTGTATGACATGGTGGACCGGCCCGAACTCAAGTACCCGCCCTTCATACCCGGCGTGCCCAAGGCCTTCGCCGGCGGCAAGGAGATCTGGGAAGTGCTGGGGGAGAAGGACGTGCTGCTACACCACCCCTACGAGTCCTTCATGCCGGTGCTGGATTTCCTGCGCCAGGCGGCGGTGGACCCCAAGGTGCTGGCCATCAAGCAGACCCTCTACCGCACCGGACCCGACTCGCCGATCGTCGACGCCTTGTTGGCTGCAGCGCACGCCGGCAAGGAAGTGACGGTGGTGATCGAGCTGCGCGCCCGCTTCGATGAAGCGGACAACATCGCGCTGGCGAACCGCCTGCAGGAGGCCGGCGCGCACGTGGTGTACGGCATCGTGGGCTACAAGACCCACGCCAAGATGATCCTGGTGATACGGCGCGAGGGAAGGCAGCTCCGTCGCTACGTGCACCTCGGCACCGGCAACTACCACCCGCGCACCTCGCGCATCTACAGCGACTACAGCCTGTTCAGCGCCGACTCGGACATGGGCGAGGACGTGAACCGGATATTCCTGCAGCTCACGAGCCTGGGGAAACTGCACAAGCTCTCCAAGCTGAAGCAGTCGCCGTTCACGCTGCACACGGACGTGGTGGAGATGATCGACCGGGAGCGCAAGCACGCCCAGGCGGGCAAGCCCGCGCGCATCATCGCCAAGCTGAACGCCCTCACGGAACCCGGCGTGATCCAGGCCCTGTACCGGGCCGCCATGGCGGGAGTGAAGATCGACCTCATCATCCGCGGAGTGTGCTGCCTGCGCCCCGGCATCCCGGGCGTGTCGGACAACATCAAGGTGCGCTCAGTCCTCGGCCGTTTCCTGGAGCACACCCGGGTCTACTGCTTCCACAACAACGGCAAGCGCGAGGTCTACTGCGCCAGCGCCGACTGGATGGAGCGCAACTTCTTCCGCCGGGTGGAGGTGTGCTTCCCCATCACCCAGAAGAAGCTCAGGGACCGGCTGCTCATCGACCTCAAGCGCTATCTCAAGGACAACACCGGCGCCTGGCAGCTCTCGACCGACGGGCGTTATCGCAGGCATTCGTCCAAGGGCAAGAAACAGCACAACGCCCAGATGGAACTGCTGGGCCAGTATGCGGAAGAAGTAAGAAAGACCTGACCTTGCCTGGATGCCGGCCTCCGCCGGCATGACGGATGAATCCCTAAGAGACCTTGAGGCTGAAGCCCAGATCCCTCAGGTTCTTGGTCTCTTCTTCCATGTCCGCCTGCAAGAGCGGGCGGCGCTTCAGCCAGCCCTTCTGGAACTTGAGCTTGAGCTGGTTGCCCCGGGCCTTGAAGTTGAAACGCGCCACCTCGGCCTCATGCCCGCGGTTCAGGGAATAGGCGAGCCGCAGGAGCGCCGTGAGCCGCCGTGCCCGCCCCTGTTCGATCCAGGCGAAACCGTGGAACAACTCCGGGTCCACCCGGCCGCGGTGGCTGCGCACCAGCACCGCCAGGAGTTGCTGCTCGTTGCGGGCGAAGCCGGCCATGTCGGCGTTGGCCAGCACGTAGGCGCCGTGCTTGTGATAGCCGCTGCGGGCCACGGCGCGGCCGCACTCGTGCAGCTGGGCGGCCCAATGCAGCGTGCGGCGGCCGTCGTCGCCGATGTCCCAGTGATGGGTGCCGCGGGCGAGCTTCAGGGCCGTGTCGGCGACGCGTTTAGCCTGCTCCATGTCCACGTTGTAGCGGGTCGCGAGCGCATCCACCGTCGCCGAGCGCACGTCCTTGTCCTTCAGGCGGCCCACCAGATCCAGCAGCACGCCTTCCCGCAGCGCGCCCGGCGCCACTTCCATGACGTCGATGGCGAGCGCCTCGAACACCGCCTGCAGCACCGCCACGCCGCCGGCGAACACCGGCGCGCGCTCGGCCTTGAGGCCCGGCAGCTCGTAGCGGCGGTGATGCCGCTTCTGCACCAGCAGTTCCGCGAGACGCATCAGGTCCGCATGGGTGATCTCGCCGCGGGTCCAGCCCAGTTCCTCGAGCACGCTGCCGACGGCGCGGATGGTGCCGGAGGAACCGAGGGCCACGCGCCAGCCGGCGCGGCGCAGGGCCGCTTCCACGGGCTCGAGCCGGCGGCGCGCCGCCAGCAAGGCATCCGCGTAACTCTTGCGGGTGACGCCGGCGCGCAGGAAGTGCTGGTCGGTGATGGCGACGGACCCGACCGCCAGGCTCTCCATGAGCTTGGGCTCGTTGCCCTGCCCCACGATGAGTTCGGTGCTGCCGCCGCCGATGTCCACCACCAGGCGCCGCTCGCGGGACGGCGGCAGGTAGGCGCAGACGCCCCTGTATATGAGGCGCGCTTCCTCGATGCCGCTGATGATCTCGAGGGGATGCCCGAGCATGCGGGCGCCCTCGGCCACGAAGTCCTGGCTGCCGCGGGCGCGACGCAGGGTGTTGGTGCCGACGGCACGCACGAACTCGGGGTTATAGCCGGAGAGCCGGTCGCCGAAACGTTTCAGGCAGGCGAGCGCGCGGGCTTCCGCCTTGCGGGTGATGCGGCCGCGTGCGTCAAGGCCCGAGCCGAAGCGCAGCATCTCACGCATGTTGTCCAGCACTTCGATGCGCCGGCCGGTGACCTGGGCCACCAGGAGATGGAAGCTGTTTGAACCCAGGTCGACCGCGGCCAGGACGTGGGAGGCCTGCTTCTTCTTCATGGCAAGACTGTACCCCACCTTGCCCCTGAGGTGGAGGGCCGATTCGAAGCGGATCATGGACGTCCGCTGCGCGGCTGCACGCGGCAAGCCTCAAGCCGTGGAGACGGTACCGGGGATATGGCGCACGTCGAGGCCTTCGACGAAATACAGCGCCTGCTCGCTCACGTTCTTGGCATGGTCCCCCACCCGCTCCAGGGCGCGGGTCAGCCACAGCACGTAGAGCATGCGGCGGATGTCCCGCGGGTCGGTGCTCATGGCTTCCATGCAGCGGCCGTTGATGGCCTCGTAGCGCTGGTCCACCGCCTGGTCCCGGCGCAGCACGTCCCGCGCCAGCTTCACGTTGTAGGTCTCGAAGGCGGTGACGGAATCCCGCACCATGTCCCGCACGTCGTTGCCGAGCAGACCCAGCTCGGCGTAGTTGTCCCGGGGGCGGTCCATCTCCGTGAGATGCACCGCCATGCGCGCGACCTTCTCCGCCTCGTCGCCGATGCGCTCCAGGTCCGAGGTGATCTTGATGACCGCGAGCACGTAGCGTAGGTCCGTGGCCGTGGGCTGGCGCCGCACGATGACCTGGCTGCACTCGCCGTCGATGGCCACTTCCAGGTTATCCACCCGGTAATCCTCCACTTCCACCTGGCGCGCGAGGCGCGCGTCGCCCGAGGTGAGGGCCGTCACGGCGGAGTTGATCTGCTCCTGCACCATGCGCCCCATCTCCAGGGTCAGGGTGCGGATGCGGGTCAGGTCGTCATTGAAGGCGTGGGATATATGCGTGCTCAGATCTACATGTTCCATGGCACTCTCCTCATCCGATGACGCGAACCAGCATCGCGTCATCACTCGATTCTTCAGCCACCAGGCGCGAATGGCGCTCGAACAGCTCGAGCCGCGTGAGCGCGTGGCTCACGGCGCGCCAGGACTCGTCCGCGATGAGACGGCAGTCGCCCGACACGCTGCTGAGCCCCGGCAGGAACACCACCTCCGCCAGCACTGGCTCTTCAGCCAGCAGCCGCCAGAGATGGGAGAGGAACGTGTCCTCGCCGATGAAGGCCACGGCCGGGCGGTTGCCGTAGTGGATCGCCACCGGCTGCACCGGCATGCCCGCGTCCACCGCTGCCTGGATGAGGCGCGGACGGAACCGCAGCGGCAGCGCCGCACCGGTGCTGGTGCCTTCGGGGAATACGATCAGGCTCTCGCCGGACTTGAGACGGGCAGCCATGCGTGCCAGGACGCGCTTGATGTCGCCGTGAGAGCCGCGCCGCAGGAACTCGGTTCCGCCTGCTCCGATGAGCCAGCCGAGCAGCGGCCACTCAGCCACCTCCGACTTGGCGACGAAGGCTGCGTCCGAGCGGACCGCGAGCGCCAGGATGTCCAGCCAGGAGATGTGGTTGGCGAGGAGCAGCGCAGGCCCGGGCGCGGGCTCGCCCCGGGTGACGACCTTCACGCCCAGCACCGTGACGGCACGCCTCAGCCACCAGGTACGGAAGTGCGGCACCCAGCCGCGCGCGCGCGGCGGGCAGATCACGGCCAGGGAGCACGGCAGGACGGCCAGCAAGAGGTGCGCCGCCAGCAGCAGCGCGCGACTCAGGCGACGGAGTTCGCGGACGGGCATGGCGCTCAAGCGGCCTTCAGGAAGCGGCGCGCATAGCGCTGGCGCAGTTCCGCCGGATCCAGCACTACCACCACGTCGGCGGTGTTGAAGTCCGGGTCCCAGCAGGGCTCGCCGCAGATCTTCGCGCCCAGGCGCATGTAGGCGAGCAGCAAGGAAGGGATGCGGGCCGGCGGTACCGGGCCTTCCCGCAGGGGCAGCGGGAGCTTCGGCTTCACGCGGTATTCGGCCGGCGCCATGTAGCGCTGGGCTAACGTGGCGTAGGCAGCCATGGCGTTGGCACCGTCGCCCTCGATGGGAATGCTGGCGCAGCCGATCATGCGGTTGAACTCGCTCACCTGGAAGAAGCGCGCGAGACCGGCCCACAGCATGGACACCACCATGCCGCCGCGGTAGGCGGGGTGCACGCAGACACGCCCCAACTCCATCACGCGACCCGGGGCGGTGATGAGGTTGCCGAGATCGAACTCGGTCTCCGAGTAGAAGGAACCGGCGCGCTGCGCGTCCGTGTCCAGCAGCACGCGGAGGCAAGCGACCACCTCGTCGTTGCGACGGTCGCGCACGATCAGGTGACGGCAGTAGGCATCGAAGGGGTCCACGTCCAGGCCGGGCTCGTCGGTATGCAACTCGGCCTTCATCTCCTCGGCGAACACGCGATAGCGCAGGCGCTGGGCGGCGCGGATGTCCTCGTCCTCGCGGGCGATGCCGACATGCAGGTCCGGCTCGCCGGCCGGCAGGGGCTGCGGGTGGGCTCCAAACAGCAACTCGGGATTGGCGGACATGGCGGTCTCCTGACGGGTTTCCCGAGCGTCAGGATGGAGGAGCCATGTAATAGGCTTATTACAGGATGTTTGCGGGACTGTTACGGGGCTGGAATCCTGCAATTCCAAGGGTTATTTCGATAGATTAAGCGGCGCTCCAAGCGCCAATTCAGCAGTCAAAGGGGAGGATTACTGCCCCATCAAAACTTGCATGACTTTACAACTCAATTTGTCTATGAATACCATCGCACCGCCGCCAGTCGCATCATTCGGCAGCTGATACCAGACTAACCATACATCTCCTTTGTCATCCACGATCGCCGGATATTTAAGATCGTCTATAGCAGGTTGAGCATTCGTCTCGATGTAATCGGCGGCTATGGTCGCTATTTGAACCTTGGTTTGACATGCAGCATCAACTGCGACACCCGATTTTTGGTCTGAAGAAGCGCGTGTCGCAGTGAACGTTATCCCTGATTGAACACTTTTGTAGACAAACTCATCGTCCGTAAGGGTCAG
>Ga0265313_10004493_pt1 | contig 10673 bp, 9 predicted proteins | sample 4123metaG_FD_203122 | JGI IMG/M metagenome (GOLD analysis project Ga0265313, IMG submission 203122) | Rhizosphere microbial communities from Carex aquatilis grown in University of Washington, Seatle, WA, United States - 4-1-23 metaG | ecosystem: Host-associated > Plants > Roots > Rhizosphere >...
AACTTCGTAGTTCTTCGACTGAAGTGAGCGCCTGAAGTAGTTACTTAGGTTTAACGGCGTGCCCGCCGAACTGCTGCCGCATGGCCGCGAGCATCCGGGCGCCAAACGAATTGTCCTGACGTGAACGGAAGCGCATCATCAGAGACAATCCGATCACCGGAGCCGGAACCGCGGTGTTGATCGACTCCTCCACCGTCCAGCGGCCTTCGCCCGAATCCTCCACCCAGGCCTGAAGATGTTCGAGACCAGGATCCTGTTTAAGCGCGTCTGCGGTCAGCTCCAGCAGCCAGCTCCGCACCACGCTGCCCTGGTTCCACAAGTTGGCGATGGCAGGAAGATCCAGCGCGAAGCGCGACGCTTTCATAATCTCGAAGCCTTCGGCATAGCTCTGCATCATGGCGTACTCAATTCCGTTGTGCACCATCTTGACGTAGTGGCCTGACCCGACCGGACCGCAATAGAGATACCCATCCGGAGGCGCCAGCGTCTTGAGAATCGGTTCCACGCGCTTGAAGTCGTCCTGCTGGCCGCCGACCATCAGGCAGTAGCCGACCTTCAGGCCCCAGATCCCGCCGCTGGTCCCAGCGTCCATGTAGCGGATGCCCTTCGGCTCCAGAGCGGCCGCGCGAGCGATATCGTCAGTAAAGCGAGTGTTGCCTCCGTCAATAATTAAGTCCCCGGGAGACAATAGCTTAGCCAGGGCGTCCACGGTGTCCTGGGTAGGTTTCCCCGCCGGGACCATGACCCAAACCGTCCGGGGCGTCGGGAGCTGCGCCACCAGCCCTGCAAGGTCCGCCACGAGGGTCGCTTTCATCTCCTGGACCCGCGCTGCGTCCGGAGGATGCGGGTCAAACGCGATCACCTCGTGGCCGTCCATGGTGAGGCGCTGCGCCATATTCCCGCCCATCTTGCCTAACCCGATCATTCCAATACGCATGGGATCAGTGTATCGGAAGGCCGGGCGGACCGAGCCAAAAATCTTCGGGCGAGTACTTGACATATATACACGCAGATTTTATACTGTGTACGTAGTTAGATCAATACAGGAGAAAGCATCATGGCGATCATCAAATATGCACCTTTTAGCGGTTTCGACCCCTTCCCGGGATTGAAAGCGTTTGAGGACACCATGAATCGGCTGTTTGTGGAACCGAACGGCCGTCCGTGGGTGCCCCCAGTCGACATCCGGGAGACCGAAAACGAATTGGTAGTGAAAGCTGATATTCCAGACGTGAAGTTCGAGGACATCGACGTCCGGATGGAGAACGGCACGCTCACCGTAGCGGGCGAGCGCCACTTCGAGAAAGAGACTGGGGAGAAGAAGGAAGAAGGCGGCTGGCACCGCGTCGAGCGGTCGTACGGCAAATTCGAGCGCGTATTCACGCTGCCGGACACCGTGAATCCGGAAGGCGTAAAGGCCGACTACAAGAACGGCACGCTCACGATCACCTTGCCTAAGAAGGAGATCGCGAAGCCGCGCCAAGTGAAAGTCCAGGTCAGCAACAACTAAGCTGTTGCAGCTTTATTCGGGAGGCGGGGAACGGACGGTTTCCCCGCCTCGTCTTCATTTATGTAGATCAGTATGATGGGTACAGGACTTCTATGAACGGCGTTAAGACGGCACTTCTCCTGGGACTTTTGAGCGGCCTGCTGCTGTTCGGCGGCGAGATGATTGCCGGCCAATCGGGGCTCGAAATCGCCCTGGTGCTGGCCGTGGTCATGAACTTCGCCAGCTACTTCTTCTCCGACAAGATCGCGCTGGCGACGTATTCCGCTCAGCCGGTCACCCCTGAGGAAAATCCGGACGTTTACCGGCGCGTTTATCCCCTGGTGCAAGGCTTAGTCCAGCGCATGGGCCTGCCGATGCCTAAACTGTGGCTGATCTCCGATGCGTCGCCCAACGCGTTCGCCACCGGTCGCAATCCGCAGCATGCTTCGGTCGCATTCACCGCCGGAATCTTGCAGTTGATGAACGATCGCGAGCTGGAGGGCGTTGTCGCGCACGAGCTGGGACACGTGCTGCATCGCGACATCCTGACCAGTTCGATCGCAGCCACGCTCGCCGCGGCCATCACGCACTTGGCCTACATGGCAATGTGGTTCGGCGGCGGACGCAGGGACGACGACCGCGAAGGCAGTCCGTGGGCAGGCCTATTGATGGTCTTCCTGGCGCCCATGGCCGCCGGTTTGATTCAAATGGCGATCTCGCGGTCCCGCGAGTACGATGCCGATGCGGCCTCCGCCAAGTACACAGGTTCGCCCGATGGGCTGATCGCCGGGCTGCGGAAACTGGAGATGGGCGTCGATCGAGTCCCCATGAATGATGCCTCACCCGCCACGGCGCACATGTTCATCGTGAATCCGTTCCGGAATGGCGGCATGACGCGCCTCTTCTCTACCCACCCGTCCACCGAGGATCGCATCGCGCGCCTCGAAGCCATGCGCGGAGACGCGTACCGTCTCTCGGTACAGTCTCGTTGAATCTCGTCAAGGTTAACCGTAAAGCCGCCGATCGCGCGGCTAGCGGCCATCCCTGGCTCTTTTCGAGCGACATCACCGATCGTGGCGATGCTCAGCCGGGCGATGCCGTCGGCGTGGCCGATCCGAAAGGCCGGATCATCGGCACGGCGCATTACAGTTCCACATCGCAGATCGCCCTGCGGCTGCTCACGAACAATCGGGAACCAATCGACAGGCCGTTTTTCATGCGCCGCCTGACGCAAGCCCTCGCGCATCGCGAGCGCGTGGTGACTCATTCCAACGCCTATCGGCTCGTCTTTTCTGAAGCAGATTTACTGCCCGGACTGATTGTCGATCGCTATGGGCCCTACCTGGTGGTGCAAACACTCAGCCAAGGCATGGACCGCGCACGCGACGTCATCACGCATTGCTTGAACGAGCTCCTGCACCCCACCGGCATCCTGGCGCGTAACGACGCCAGCGTGCGCAAACTGGAAGGCTTGGCCGCAGAGACGCTGGTTCTATCCGGCGAAATCCCCGAGCGCGTCGCCGTGGAGATGAACGGCCTGAAGCTCGAAGCCGATCTGCTACACGGCCAGAAAACCGGCATTTATCTCGACCAGCGCGAGAATTACGTCGCCGCGGAACGCCACGCCCACGGCCGCGTGCTCGATTGCTTCAGCTCCACCGGCGGATTCGCTCTGCACGCGGCTCGTCGAGCCGAATCGGTAGAGGCCGTGGAGTCCTCCGTTCCCGCGATCGGGATCGCCGAGTGCAACGCCCGCGCGAATGGCCTCGCCAACATCCACTTCCGTAAAGCCGACGTGTTCGAATTCCTGGCTGGTCTCGACCGCCGATATTCGATGATCATCCTCGACCCGCCTGCCTTCGCGCGCTCGCGCAAGATGCTGGACGATGCGGCTCGCGGGTACAAAGAGATCAACCTGCGCGCGCTGCGCATGCTCGATCCCGGCGGGATCCTGGTGACCTGCTCCTGCTCGCATCACATGAGTGAGGCGATGCTGTTCCAGATCGTCGCGGAAGCCGCGTTGGACGCCGGCAAAACCATCCGCGTTCTCGAGCGCCGGACGCAAGCTTCGGATCATCCCATCTTGTTGACCGTACCCGAAACGCTGTATCTCAAGTGCCTGATCCTAGAGGTGCTCGCGCCATAAACAAGGTATAAACTAGTTGGCGATGACGGTCCGGCGGCTCGCCCTTTATCTGGCGTTAATGCCCGGATTTGCCTTTGCCCAAAACGACAATAAACCGGAAATTCGAGGCACAGTAACCGAGCCCAGCCTGAATATCGGCGTAGCCGGCGCCGAGATCACGCTCTTCGAATTCCTTCTCGACGCGGACAAGACGGTCGTCCGGACCCAGATCGCGACGACTTCCACCGGCACACACGGCGAGTTCCGATTTCCACTGGAGCACTTCGGAGAGTATTTTGTCGAGGTCACGAAGGAGGGCTATTCCGTTCCCTCCGTTGGGGCCGGAGACCCGGTCGCTCGCGCGGATGTGAATCGTGATCATCCCACGCAGGACCTGAACTTCTTGCTCTCCCAGCCTGGAGCGATCACTGGTCGCGTCGTCGACGAGGACGGAAACCCAGTAGCCGGCCTTCGGGTAGGAATCCTGATGAACGCCTCACTAATCCCGTCTGACTTGGGACCCGATGGCGTTACCGGTCAAGACGGCTCTTTCACGATGAGCAAGTTGCCGGCCGGACAATACTCTATTCGAATCTCTCCGAAAACACTTGATAATGTCACGGCTCAGTTCTCAGACGACGATTTGAAGATCGTCGATGAGGACCTCGATTCCGCGCCAAGCGCGCCCGTTCCGGTGAGCCCGGGAGCGACTTCAAATGTGGGGACCATTACGGTTCGCAAGGCGCCCTACTATCGCGCGCACGTTTCCGTAGCCGGCGCCGACTGCTCGCCCAAAGAGAGTTGGACATTTTCCCAGAGATACCGAACGAACTCTGCCGTCGGTCGTCAGATCAGCGTACCTTGCGGGAACGGGTTTCTCGTCCGCAACCTGAGTCCCGGTTCATACTGGTTCACGCTCAGGACAGGTAAGCCGGATGAGACAGGTAAATGGGCGCTGGCCGAAGTCGAGATCGCCCGCGAGAACGTGGAAGTTTCGATGTCGATTTCGCAGACTGTCGAGATCCACGGGCGTTTCGTAGCCGCCGAAGGCGCGACGCTGTCCAAGTTTCAGCGGGTGGGAATCATGATGCGCGGACGCCTCGGTACGTTATTCGTCGACTCCTCCGTGGGAGCCGTGAACGCGGAAGGCATGTTCACGGTTAAAAATGTTTCGGGGGTGCCCCATGACCTGTCGGTGCAGGGATTGGGTGGCAGATACTACGTCAAGGAAATCCGTTATAACGGCGTACTCATGGCGGATGGCATGGTTACGCCGGTTCCAGGTGCTCCGGCGCAGAACCTGGAAATCGTGCTGGACGACAAGCCTGCGACGATCACCGGAACGGTGCGCGACGGAGATAAACCGGTGAGCAAACCTTTCGTGATCGTAGTGAAATGGCCTTTCGCGGAAGGCGATCCACTCTTGAATTCCGAGCGCCCGGCTGGCGACGACCAGGGAAGATTTCAGATTTCCGGACTCGCGCCGGGCGAGTATCGCGTGATCGCGCTCACCAAGAATATCGTCAATACGCAAATCTCAGACCAGCTTCTAAGCCGCGCCGAGAAGGTCACTTTGGAGCGAGGTAGCTTAAAGGACATTTCCTTGAAGGTGATCGACCCTTCCCAATGAAACTGCTGATTCCATGTCTGCTGACGGCAGCGCTTGCGTGCGCGCAGAGCGCGGCGCAGCTCGAAATCCGGGGCACAATCGTCGAAGGAGCACTCGGAATCGGCGGAGTCACGGTGACACTCTACGAATTCGGCCACACCCCCGCGGAGGCGACGACTCGAACCGTCTTCGCAATCATTTCGACTGATGCAAAGGGCGAGTTCACATTTCATCCGGCGCGCGCGGGCGAGTATTACGTCGAGGTGAAAAAAGAAGGTTACTTCGCCGAGAGCTACGATGGCCCGACCGTCGACCCTGCCGACAGCACCGGAGACGCCGTAAGCATCGACGCCGATCATCCCCTGCGGGAGCGGAAGTTCTCGCTGATGCGGTTGGGCGAGCTGCGCGGACGTGTCGTCGATGAAGACGGCAATCCGCTGGCGAACCTGCGGGTCGGGATCCGCCCAGGCACGGTGACGCCCGTGATTACCGATCAGGACGGATACTTCACAGCAACCAAGCTCAGACCAGGAGATTATGTCGTCAGCTTGCCGCACAAAGCCCCCGAAATCCTGCCGCAGTTTTCAGAGGATGATCTGAAGATCGTGGATCAGGATTTCGAACCTTCGGTTTGGCCAAGCGTTCCCGTGCCCGTTCGTTTGGGAGCCTCCTTATCCGTAGGGACAATCACTGCGCGTAAGACGCCCTACTACCGTGCACATCTTTCGGTTCAAGTCGCCGATTGTGCTGAGGGCGAGAAGTGGATGTTCTCGTTCACTCCGGAAGTGGGCGGATTTGGGCCTTCAGTTCCCTGCGGGAAGGAGTTTCTGGTGCGGAATCTTGCTCCTGGCTCGTACTCGTTCTCGCTCACGCCAAGCGGACGGCCCGGTTCGAGGATGCGTTGGGCAATTACAACCGTGGAAGTGACGGACCACAATGTTGAAGTTGCCATGGCAATGTCAGCGGCCACGGATATTAACGGTCGCGTAGTCGCCGCCGAGGGTGCCACATTGCCGGCCCCCGCTGTGCGCTGGCAGTTGGCCGTAGGAGGCCAACGCGTAGTACTGGATGCGGCTGGCAATTTTCTGGTCCATGGGTCGCCCGGCAATCGTCAACAGGTCTCCATGGAGGCACCTGGCGGCCGATTCTACGTCAAGGAAGTTCGCTACAACGGAGTGGTTGTCGCGGACGGCATCATCAGGCCAATTCCAGGCGCTCCCGGGCTGTTGGAAATCGTCATCGACGACAAAGCCGCCACCATCAGCGGATCGGTTGCCGAATACTATAACGTGTCTGCCCGGATCATGGTCATGGCGGTGAAGTGGCCCGTGCCGTCGGATACTACTTCCCTGTCGGCGCTGCTCAGCCCGGGTGCTGATGTTACGGCGGACGACCAAGGGAGATTCCAGATCGGCGGGCTTGCTCCCGGGGAATACCGGGTTCTGGCTATTCCAGTGGGCACCCTGTCTCGAGTACAGCCGGATGCCGTGAACCGCGGCGAAAAGGTTACTCTGGAACGCGGCGGTTCGCAAAGTGTTTCATTGAAGATCGTCGAACCCTAGGAGGAATCCATGCGTCGCAGAGATTTTCTACCCACCCTGGCCGCGCCGTTGGCGCTAGCGCAAACCGCACCACCCGTGCAGAGAAAAGGCCGCATCAGGCAAGGCGTCACGCGCGGAGTGTTCGCACGCGAGATGAGTCTTGAAGACTGCTGCCGCGAGGCCGCGCGCCTCGGCATCAAGGGATTCGACCTCATCGGCCCTGCTGACTGGCCGCTGCTGAAGAAATACGGCTTGGTGCCCTCCATGTATCCCCTGGGGCCGGGCGGGACCATCGCCGACGCGCTCAACGCTCCCGCCAATCACGCCAAACTTGAAGCGTCGCTCCGTGCGGCAATCGACGAATCTGCCGCCGCGGGAGTACCGAACGTCATCACGTTCTCCGGCAATCGCCGCGGCATGGACGATCGCGTGGGCGCGGACAGCTGCGTCGCGTTTCTCAACAAGGTGAAGGCCCAGGCCGAAGACAAAGGCGTCACCATCTGCATGGAGTACCTGAACAGCAAGGTGAACCACAAGGACTACATGTTCGATCACATCGCTTGGGGCGTCGACGTGATGAAGCGCGTCAACTCACCGCGCGTCAAGATCCTGTTCGACATCTATCACGCGCAGATCATGGATGGCGATATCGTGCGCAACATCCGCGATAACTTCCAGCACATCGCGCACTTCCACACCGGCGGCAATCCCGGCCGGCACGACATCGACGATACTCAGGAGTTGAACTACCGTTTCATCATGCAGGCCATCGCCGATCTGAACTTCACTGGGTTCGTTTCCCACGAGTACAGCCCCGCTCCAGGGCACGACCCGATCGCTACTCTCAACAAGGCAATCGAGATATGCGACGCCTAGTTAAAGGAGTATTCCTGCTCGTGTTGGGTTCGTTTTGTCAACACGCGTTTGGTCAAGCCGGACCCTATGTGCGCCAGGAAGTGGATCCGGCGGCCGCGGATCGCGGCAAGCGCCTCTACACTCAGTTCTGCATCAACTGTCACGGCGCGTCTGCGAAGGGCACCGAGCAAGGGCCCGACCTGATCCGCTCTCCTCTGGTGCTGCGCGACCGCTTGGGCGATCAGATTGGTCCGGCTCTGAAGAAGCTCGCGAATCACAAGGCCGATTTGACGAAGGCGCAAGTAACCGACCTCACGCATTTCCTCAAAGACCAGGTGGAGGCGACGGCGAAGAATCGCAATGCGGAGCATCCGCCGAACGTGCTCACGGGCAACCTGGAAGCGGGACGGGCTTACTTCAACGGTGCGGGCAAGTGCAGCACGTGTCATTCACCTTCGGGCGACCTGGCCGGTATCGGCCGCAAGTACGCCGCGATTGACCTGCAGCAGCGCTTCTTGTTTCCGCGCCGCAGCAAGCCGATTCAGGTGACCGTGACGCCTTCGGGTGGGCAACCTGTTGCTGGATCGCTCGAACGCATCGACGATTTCAGCGTGTCGCTGCGCGATTCCTCCGGCGACTACCGGACTTTTTCTCGAGATAAGAACGTCAAGGTAGATATCAACGATCCGTTGGCGACGCATAATCAGATGCTCGATGCCTACACGGATCAGGACATGCATAACGTGGTCCGATACCTGGAGTCGCTGAAGTGAGACGGCTCGCAGTTTTTCTGTTCGCGGCGAGCGCGTTTGGACAGACGACGTTCCCCGAAGCTTGGCCCAGCTACAACGGCGATACCTCAGGCCGCCGCTACAGCACGCTTTCGCAAATCAACCAGTCTAATATCGACGCGCTTTCGCTCGCCTGGGTGTATCGCGTGAATCCCGGCCGCGCTCCGCAGGCCGGCGGCGGGAACGTCAACACCACCATCAAGGGCACGCCTGTGGTCGTGAATGGCGTGCTCTACACCACCATCCCCGATCACGTGTGGGCCATCGACGCGCGCACCGGTCGTGAGATCTGGCATTACGTGTGGCCGTCGAAAGGCGGCTGGCACATCGGCAACCGCGGCGTGGCCGTGCTGCGCGAGACGGTGTACGTCGAGACGCCCGATTGCACCTTGGTCGCGCTCGACTCGAAAAACGGGAAAGAAAAGTGGCACACCCAGATCTGCGATCTGGAACAGTTCTATTACGCTTCGGTCGCGCCTATCATCGTCAAGAATCACGTCATCACGGGCGTCAGCGGCGACGATCTGGATATTCCCGGCTACATCGAGTCGCACGATCCGGATACGGGCGCGCTGCAGTGGCGCTGGTATGCGCATCCCGAGCCCGGCACGCCTGAAGCGAAAACCTGGCCCAGTGTCGATGCAATGCTGCACGGCGGCGGCATGACCTGGGTGCCCAGCACCTACGATCCCGATCTCAATCTGCTGTACTTCGGCACTGGCAATCCGCAGCCGGTGATCGCCGGGCAAGGCCGCGAGGGATCGAACCTTTACACCGAGTGCATCATTGCGCTGAATCCCGACACGGGGAAGCTGGCATGGTATTTCCAGCCGTCGCCGCACGATACGCACGATTGGGACGCGGTGCAGACGCCGGTACTATTCGACGGCGAGATAAATGGCCAGCCTCGCAAGCTCCTTGCGCAAGCCAGCCGCAACGGATGGTTCTTCGTGCTCGACCGCGCCACCGGCAAGAACATCCTGAGCAGCGAGTTCGTCAAGACCAACTGGGCCCTGGGTGTCGACGCCAAGGGCCAGCCGATTCCGAACCCTGCCAAGCAGCCCAAGCTCGACGGCGCGCTGGTGACGCCCAACCAGGGCGGCGCGATCAACTGGCCTTCGCCCAGCTTCAATCCTGAGACCGGCTTGTTCTACGCCAACGCGGCTCGCGCCTGGAGCGTGTACTACCTCTACGATAATGACGACAAGCCCGAAGGCTGGGGCGGCAACGATCGCGGCGGCTTCTCTGAGGCGATGCTGCAGGCGATCGACTATAAGACGGGTAAGATTCGCTGGAGCCACAAGTGGCCGGGCAACGGTAGCGGCGTGCGTTCGGGGCTGCTGAGCACGGCGGGTAAGCTGCTGTTCGCCGGCGATCCGAGCTCGAACTTTGTAGCCCTGGATCCCGTCACGGGAGAGCCCTTATGGCACGCAGCGCTGCATACCTCGGTCACCAATGGCCCGATCACGTACGAGCTCGATGGCGTTCAGTATGTGGTGGTCGGTGCCGGCGATACGCTGTACGGATTCGCGATGCGAGCACACTAACCATGAGGACAATGAAACTCACCGCAACCGTCTGGAGAGACGGGAACTGGTATGTCTCGCAGTGTCTCTAACTCGATATCGCAAGCCAGGACGAAACCGAAGAGGAAGCGCTTGCGAACTTGAAAGAAGCGTTGGAACTGCACTCGAGCCACCGCAAGCGAGTCGCCCACCTAAAATCTGCACGATTGAGGTGGAGGTTGGTGTAGTGGGGCAGGATTGCATCCTGCGCGTGGGTTTAAAACCCACGCAAATACGGCGCCGATTGAAAATCGCCGCGCAGGTTGAAAACCTGCCCCAATAGCCTGTTATTGTTCGCCGCGATACATGTGCCGGGCGTCGCGATTGTTTTCCTGGCACACGTATTCGTACATCTCGTCGTTAGGATTCCACGGTATCGCCCAGCCGCCCGACCACGGCTTGGTGTAAGCGCCCGGATCGTCGATGGTGGCGATGTAGCGCAGCGTGTCGTACTCGGGGCGCTCGAACGTCTCCGTCAGCTTGAGGTATTCGGTGTGGGGAATGCCTTCCCGGCTGAGCCAGAAACGCTCATTGTAGTTGGTAGTTTCCACCACCAGCTTTTCGCCTTCCCAGTGGCCGATGGAATACCCATGAAAGCTCGGATCGATGTCCTTGGGACGCTCACGGCCATCCATATAGACCACGCGCCATGTGTGCGGTCCACCTACGCCCATGATGTAGATGCGTTCGAGCTCGGG